>Ga0209066_10007222_pt1 | contig 11084 bp, 9 predicted proteins | sample All_14_2_FD_187198 | JGI IMG/M metagenome (GOLD analysis project Ga0209066, IMG submission 187198) | Freshwater microbial communities in response to fracking from Pennsylvania, USA - Allegheny Zone_MetaG_DW_15 (SPAdes) (version 2) ... | reverse complement strand
CCGCAGCTGCCTGCCGTGGGCGACCCAGGCACCCGGCGGCACCGCGGCGGTCGGCCCGCCGGGCGCGAACGGTTCGGCGCTCCAGCAGTGATCCAGGTAGTCGACGGGTTCGGCGGCGGCGTCGCCGAACAAAGTGGTGAAGCAGGCCAGTGCGCGTTCCCGGCGTGCCTCGGGTGCCAAGTCGTCGAACGTGCGCGCGTCGGCGAAGCCCAGCAGGATTCCGGGACCGTCATCGCTCGGGCTGACATCGAAGGTGATGAAGATGGGGCCCTCGTCGGAGAGTGCCTCGCCCGAACATCCACCGGCCCGCCAGAACGGTTTCTCGTAGGCGGCGTAGGCCTTGCTGAGGTTGCCCTGCGGCCAGTGCGCCGGCAACGCGTGATAGCCCTCGGGCAGGGGCGGGTCGAAGGTGATCGCCCCGCGGTGGGCGGGTGCGACCGCCAGCACCACCGCGGCCGCAGTGTGCTCGCCCCGAGCCGACTCGACGGTGAACCCCGCCCCGGTGCGCGCGATGCGCCGCACCGCGGCCTCGGTGCGCACCCGCTCACCGAGTTCGGCGGCCATGCGCTGCGCGATCTGCTGGGTGCCGGCGGGGAAGCGGTCCTGCTGGGCGCCGCCCTTGACGTCGAGCATCCGGCCCAGCCCGCCGGCAGCCTTGACGTAGCGCACCGCATGCAGCATCGACACGTCGTCGGGTTCGCAGCCCCAGGTCACCCGCGCCATGATGGCCATCAGGTTGCGGGTCGACGCGCCGGCGTGCACCGCGCGCAGCCACCCCTCCAAGCTCTTCTGGTCCAGTCGTTGCGCCGCCGGGGCGTCCCAGGTGTCGGTGACCGGGATCAGTCGGCTCAGCCGGTCGAAACGCCACTGGATGCGGGACACGTCGAGCAGCTCGATCAGGGACAGTTTCGGAATGGTGCTGCGGTAGGAGCGCACCTTGCCGTGCCAGCGGATCAGGTTCTTGCCGCGACTGTGGGTCGGCACGGTGGCACAGCCCAGTTCGGCGGCCAGTGCGATCACCGCGTCCTGGGTGGGGCCGACGAACGTCGCGCCCAGGTCGACCGGCACTCCCGCCAGCGTCGCGGTGAAGGAACGGCCGCCCACCCGGTCGCGGCCTTCGAGCACCAGCACCTCGTGTCCGCGTTTGGTCAGCTCCCGCGCCGCCGACAGTCCTGCGAATCCGGCCCCCACCACGATCACATCGGTCACGCCCCCCTTCCTACGCGATTTCGGCGCGAAAACGTACGGTATGCGCACGTTTTCACGCCCGAATCCCAGTAGGGTGCCCGCTGTGAAGGTGATGACGGCACTGTTCGGTCCGGTGGGAGCCATCAACACCCCGCAGGCGCTGCGCGATGCCGGCGCCAGCGGGGTGTTCACCTTCGAGGGGCCCCATGACGTGTTCACGCCGTTGACGCTGGCCTCAACCGTCGGCGGTCTGGACCTGATGACCAACGTGGCGATCGCCTTCCCGCGCAACCCGATCCACCTCGCGCATCAGGCCATCGATCACCAGATCCTGACGAAGGGCCGGTTCACCCTCGGGTTGGGCACCCAGATCCGCACCCAGATCGAGAAGCGGTTCGGCGCCGACTTCGACCGCCCGGTCGCGCGGATGACCGAGCTGGTCGCGGCGTTGCGCGCCATCTTCGACACCTGGTCTGACGGCGCGCGGCTGGACTTCAAAGGCGAGTTCTACCGGCACACCCTGATGACCCCGACGTTCACGCCACGTGACAACCCGTACGGGCCGCCGCCCATCTACGTCGGCGCACTGGGGCCGCGGTTGACCAAGGCCACCGCGCAGCACGCCGACGGTCTGCTGGTGATGCCGTTCGGGAACAAGAAGTTCCTGCACGAGGTCACCATGGCCGCCGTCGACGAGGGGCTCGCCGCGGGCGGACGCACCCGCGCCGACCTCGCGATCGTGCCTGAGATCATCGTGTCGGTCGGTGAGGACCACGACGCAACCCGCAAGCTGCTGGCCTTCTACGGGTCGACGCCGGCCTACAAGCCGGTGCTCGACATCCACGGCTGGGGCGACCTGCAACCCGAGCTCAACGCGCTGTCCAAGCAGGGCCGCTGGGCGGAGATGGGCGCGCTCATCGACGACGACGTGCTGCACACCATTGCCGCGTGCGGCACCCCCGCCCAGGTGGCCGCCCATATCCGGGATCGCGTGGAGGGCATCTCGGACCGGATCTGCATCTACCAGCCCGGCCCGATCGAGGTGCAATTGCTGGCCCAGATCGTTGACGAGCTGCGCACCTGAACGCCTATGGTGGGTGGTACGGGGCAGGACCACGAGGAGGTTGTCCGATGGCCGATGAGCAGGGCGCACCACAGGACGCCGCGGAGCCGCAGTTCAGCGATGTTCTGATCATCGGAGCGGGCATCTCGGGCATCAACGCCGCCTACCGCATCCAGCAGCGCAACCCCGGGTCGAGTTACACCATCCTGGAGCGCAGGCAGCGCATCGGTGGGACCTGGGATCTGTTCCGGTATCCGGGCATCCGTTCCGACAGCGACATCTTCACCCTCAGCTATCCCTACGAACCGTGGACCCGTCGCGAGCATGTCGCCGACGGCGCCGATATCCGCGAGTACCTCACCACGGCGGCGCACAAATACGGCATCGACCGGCATATCCGGTTCGACACCCGGGTATCGGCGGCGGACTGGGATTCCACGACCGATACCTGGACCGTGTACGCGGAAACCGATGGTGCCGAGGTCATCTACCGGTGCCGGTTCCTGTTCTTCGGCACCGGCTACTACAACTACGACCAGGCGTACACCCCGGACTTTCCCGGTATCGAGACGTTCTCCGGGACCGTCGTCCATCCGCAGTTCTGGCCAGAGGACCTCGATTACGCCGGTAAGCGGGTCGTCGTGATCGGCAGCGGCGCCACCGCCGTCAGCCTGGTGCCCGCACTGGCCGACACGGCCGGGCACGTCACCATGCTGCAGCGTTCACCGACGTACATGATGTCCATGCCCGCGGTGCCGAAGCCGATGCAGGCTGTCCGGAAGATGTTGCCACGCAGGATTGCTCACCAGGTCGTCCGGTTCCGCAACGCCTGGTATCACTTCCTGCTGTACATGTTCTTCCGCAAGGCGCCCAAGGTGGGACGCGGGCTGATCCGCCGGGCAAACACCGCCGAACTGCCCCCCGGCTATCCCGTCGACGTCCACTTCAAACCGCGCTACAACCCCTGGGACCAGCGGATGTGTCTGGTGCTCGACGGAGATCTGTTCGAAGACATCAGCGCCGGACGCGCCGACGTGGTGACCGACCATATCGAGCGCATCGACGAGAAAGGCATCGTGCTGGCCTCGGGCGGGCGGATCGACGCCGACATCATCGTCACCGCCACCGGGTTGCAACTGCAGTCCCTCGGCGGTATCGAGATCAAGGTGGACGGCAAACGGATCGATCCCGCGGACCGCTTCGTCTACAAGGAGTACCTGCTCGAGGACGTGCCGAATATGGCGTGGTGCATCGGCTACACCAACGCGTCCTGGACGTTGCGTGCCGACATGACCGCCCGTGCGGTGGCGAAACTGTTGGCGTACATGGATTCCCACGGATACACGCATGCCTACCCGCATCTCGGCTCGGAGTCGATGCCGGAGAAGCCGACGTTCGATCTCGACGCCGGGTATGTCAAACGGTCCCCGCACGCATTGCCCAAATCGGGTACCCGCCGGCCGTGGAACGTGCGGCATAACTATGCGCTGGATATCGTCGAGCACCGCTTCGACCGGATCGAGGAGTCGATGGTGTTCGGCCGGGTCCAGGCCGCCGCAACTTCCCCGCGAGCGTGCGTGTCGGAGGCGGACACGCCGCCCGCTGACCAGAGTTTGCGCACCGTCGCGGGCTGATGCTCAGGGCGTCCGGATCGTCAGGCCCGTCGCGAGGAGTTGCGTGGCCGACAGTCCGAACGTCGTCTTGAACCGGTCGGCCAGATGTGACGGGCTGGCGAACCCGGCCTGCGCCGCGGCGGTCGTGAGGTTGTGCCCGGCGGCGATCTCGGCCCCGGCGCACATCAGTCGGCTCCACAGTCGGTAGCGGCGCAGGCTGCACCCGATCTCCTGGCGGAACAGATGCAGGAACCGGGATTCGGACAGCCCCACCGACGCGGCGAGCTCGGCGGCCGACACGGCGGCCGCCGGGTCATCGCGAACCTGCTTGGCGGCCCGCGCGATTCGCGAGTCGAGCTGCTGGACATCCGACGGTGCGGCCCGCTCCAACCAGCGCAGCGCCCCGACATCATCGGTGGGCGGGGTGAACAGCTCGACCTCTGCGGTGTGCTGCACCCCGATGTCCCCGCAGAACTCGTCGAACTGTGCGCGGCACGCGGCGGCGCGCGCCGAGGCCGGGTCCAGGTAACACGACACCAGGGGCCCGGTCATGCTCAGGTGGTGGGTGAGCCGGGGCGGGATCAGCGCGGTACGGGCCTGGATGCGTTGCGCGCCGACCCGTACCGTCAGCGGGCCGTCCACGCCGACGGCCAGACACCACACCGACCCGGAGTGCGGCTGCAAGCCGAGCCCGGGGCCGGAGTACAACGCCTGACCCGGCCACAACCACACCGCCGGATAGCAGGTTTGTGGAAGCGGAGCGGGTGCTCGCGGCGGCATGCTGGTCTCCTCGTCAACTGAGCAGGAGGCTACCGTGGTCCCCACCGTGATCGCCATCGTCGGGATGTTCTTCCTCGGCATGGGTGTGTACGCGCTGGCGGCGCCGGCGATGATGTTGCGCCCGTTCGGGTTCACCCTGGGCACGGATGTGCAGCGTGCCGAGGTGCGGGCCGTGTATGGCGGTTTCGGTCTGGCCATCGCCGGTGTACTCGGCTGGGCGATGACCGCGCCGGCGTCGGTGCGCACCGGGGTCCTGATCACCGTCGCTGCGGCGCTGGCCGGCATGGCTGTGGGCCGGGTCGCGTCGGCGGTGCTGGGTGACCGGACGTCCTTCTACCCCAACTGGTTCTACTGCCTGGTGGAGGCGGTGGCCGCCGCCGCGCTGTTCTGGGTGGCCTAGTTCCTCCGCGAACAGACGCAAATGGCCGCAAAAGTGGCCATAAAAGCGGCCATTTGTGTCTGCTCACGGGAGCTCACGGGAGCTCGCGGGAGTGAATCAGGGGGCGACGGTGAGCCAGTCGGCGAACCCGGAGGGGTCGTGCCTGCCCAGCGCGCCGTGCTCGAACAAGCCCCAGCCCTGCACCGGGGCCTTGTCGCCCTCGGTGCAGACCGCCCGTCCCACATGGTCGATGACGCCGAACCCGGCCCGCCCGATGATCGCCGGGTCGGTCATGTCGTAGGTGAGCCGCTCGGTGAACTTCTCGCCCTTCCATACGCCGTGGATCCAGTCCGCATCGCCGCCATACCCGCCGCCGACGTGGATGGGCACCGGCAGTTTGGATTCCACCTCGAAACGCAATTCGGACCCGGTGGCCGTGTTGGTCACGATGGTGGCGCCCGTGGGGATGCGGGTCCCCGAACGGTAGTGGATCTTCACCCGCGGCCAGCCGAGTTGTTCGACGCGGCCGTCCTTGAAGATCCGGGTGCAGTCGTTGAGTGAGCGGAACCCGTCCGGGGCCTCCTGGATGATGATCACGATCGAGTAGTCGTCGAAGGCGATCGGCACGTACAACCACCACATGCCCTCGAATGGGGGATCGGCGGGACGTCCGGCGGGCTCGGCCTCACCGATCGGGCGGATCCCCCAGGACCGGTCGCGGGACCCGATCCAGGTGTCCGGGTTCACCGCGATGCGTTCCCCGTCGATCTCCAGATGCCCACTCCAGGAGCCCAACTGGGCGAAACGCTGGGCATCCAGGGTCACCCGGTTGCCTTGGCGCATCAGGTGGCGTTGCTCCTGCACGACGTCGAACAGCCCGGTCCAGGTGAGATCGGCGGCGATCCCCTCGGTCTCGGCCATGGTGATCCGCAGACTGTGCAGCGGGTCGGTGACCTCGACGCGGTAGCCGTTGACGTGCTGGTTGAGCCGGTCCTGATCGAGCGCGTCGGACAGGTGCACCGCGGTCTGCACATCCCCGCGGCGTACCAGCAGGAAGGCATCCTTGACGCCGAGATTCGGGTAGTAGCCGATCCCGGTGATGACGAAGATGTCGCCGGTGCGGTCGTGGGCGTTGAAATACGAACGGTCGTAGAAGTTCCGGTCCGAGGATCCCGGCCACGCGATGGGCTGCGGAACCTGGTGTACCGGAAACTCATCCATCGGTCCGAGCACTATGACTCCTCATCTTGTAGCAAGCGCTGTAACAGTGATGCGTGGTAGAAGGTGGACTCGACATCCTCGGGTTGTTCCATCTCCCCGAAGTGCACGCGGCGGGCGGTGGTGCGCATGAACACGCAGCACCAGATCACCGCCGAGTAGATGTAGAACCAGTGCAGATCGCCCAGCGTGGCGCCGGTGAGCCGTTCGTAGGTGGCGCGCACATCGTCCTCACGCAACACCTCCGGGAGTCCGGGCAGCCCGGCCAGGCCGGCGAGCTCCTGGAACACCATGTGGGCGAAGATGATCCACGATACGTCCAGCTCACGCGGGCCGACGGTGGCCATCTCCCAGTCGAGCACCGCGACCGGCCGGAAGTCTCTGTACAGCACGTTGCCGACGCGGGAGTCGCCCCAGGTCAGTACCGGTGCCGAGGCCGCGATATCGGTGGGGAAGTGCTCCTCCAGCCACACCAGTGCCCGCTCGACCAGTGCCGACCGGCCGATGTCGGGAACCGCGAACTCGTACCACTCCTTGAGCCAGCCGAAATGCCGGCGCAACGGGGTGTCGCCGGGCGGGTCGACCTCGGTGAGGAACGAGAACCGCTGCGCCGCATCGGGAATGGCGTGCAGCTTGGCCAGCACCTCCACCGTGGCGTCCTGCAGCTCGCGCTGGCGTTCCGGTGCGGCGTCGGCGAACCAGTTGCCGCCGAAGGTGTAGGGCATCACATCGGGTGGCACGTCCCCGTCGACGCGGTCCATCAGGAAGAACGGCGTGCCGAGAACCTCGCCGCCCGTGTCGATCCAGCGCACCCGGGGTACCGGGACGTCGGTGAGCTCCCCGATCAGGCGCATCAGCTCGAACTGGTGGTCCAGCCGGTAGGAGGAGAACACGGGCACATCGCCGGAGGTGGGAGCCACCCGGGCGACCAGGCGCTGCTCGTCGTCGCCCCAGCGCGCGGTGAGCAGGATGGTCTCCGAGGACATACCGTTGGCATCGACGCCGTTCTCGATGCTGACCTGCGGTGCGCCACGTTCGGGCAGCACCGTGGCCAGCCACTGCGACAATTGCGCGGGCAGGGTTTCGGTGTCGCGGCTGGAATGCTGGAGGCGGCTGACGTCTTCGACAGCCGGTTCGTTCGACACGGTTGTTCCTTCCGGCCCGAATTACGATACGGTGGGTAGCGTTATGAAAGCAGAGATACCACAGGTTGACAAGGGTGCGGGCCGGCCCCGTGACCCTCGCATCGATGCTGCCATCCTCACGGCGACATCGGATCTTCTTGTGCAGATCGGCTATTCGAACCTGACCATGGCCGCCGTCGCCGAGCGGGCGGGAACCACCAAGACCGCCCTGTACCGCCGCTGGTCCAGCAAGGCCGAGCTGGTGCACGAGGCGGCGTTTCCCACCGCGCCGACCGCACTGGGCACGCCCGAGGGCGATATTGCCGGCGATGTACGGGAGATGATCGCGGCCGCCGGCGCGGTGTTCACCAGTCCGGTGGTGCGCGCGGCGCTGCCCGGGGTGATCGCCGATATGGCCGCCGACCCGGACCTCAACGACCGGGTGATGGGCCGGTTCACCGGGTTGTTCGAGGTGGTGCGGCTGCGGCTGCAGCGGGCCGTGGAGCGCGGCGAGGTACACCCCGAGGTCGACCCGGATCGGCTCATCGAACTGATCGGCGGCGCCACCCTGCTGCGCATGCTGCTCACCCCCGGCCAGGACCTCGACGACCAGTGGGTCGACCAGACCACTGCGATCGTGGTGCACGGCGTCATCCGCTGAGCCCTTTCCGCCGAAACAGCATTCCGGACGGGAATGTGCGAGTGGCGGCCCGCCGGAATGCTGTTTCGGCGGCTAGGTGATCTGGCTCTTGTTGCGCTGCGATACCGTGCGGAACCGGTCTCCGAGCCCCTCGAAGTCCCGGTGCTGGGCGTACGCGATGCGCGCCTCGGCGGCCAGCGCCGGATCGATCACCGCCGCGGCACCCTCGGTGTAGATCTGTTTGAGCCCGAGCATGGTCGGGCCCGGCACCTCGGCGACCGACTCGGCCAGTTCCAGCGCGCGCTCCAGCAGCCGCTCATGCGCGACGACCTCGGTGACCAGCCCGATCCGTTCGGCGCGGGCCGCGTCGATCACCTCGCCGGTCATCGACATCCGCCGGGCCATCGCCAGGCCGACCACCTGAGGCAGTCGCGCGGTCATCCCGCCGCCGGGCAGGATGCCCACCCGGGCGTGGGTATCGGCGAACACCGCGCGCTCGGAGGCGATCAGAAAATCGCAGCCCAGCGCGATCTCCAACCCGCCGGTGAAGGTGGCGCCATTGATGGCGCCGATGATCGGGGTGCGCATCTCGCGGACGGCGGTAATGCAACTCTGGGAGCGGAACTCTTCGAAGTACGTCAACCCGTCGCGGGCCGCTTCCTTGAGGTCGACGCCGGCGCAGAACGCCGGATCGGTGCCGGTGAGCACCACCGCGCGGACCTGCTCGTCGGCATCGGCAGCCTTCAGCGCCGCATAGAGCGCGCGGATCACCTCGTGACTCAGGGCGTTGCGGGCCTGCGGACGGTTCAGGGTCAACATCCGCACGGCACCACGGTTGGTGCAGAGAACGACACTCATCCTTGCGAAGCTAGTCTCAACCGACGAACTGCTGTGCCTGGTTCACCAGATCCAGCAGCGGCTGGGGGAGCGCGCCGAGGGCGAAGGTGACGGCGGCCGTCACGGTGATGACACCCGTGGTCAGCACACTCGGCACCACGACGACCGGACCGTCCTCGGGTGGCTCGGTGAAGAACATCAGCACGATCACCCGCACGTAGAAGTAGGCGGCCACCGCGCTGGCGATGACACCGACGATCACCAGGGGCCCGGCCCCACCCTCGGCGGCCGCCTTGAACACCGCGAACTTGCTGACGAATCCGCTGGTCAGGGGGATACCGGCGAAGGCAAGCAGATACAGCGAAAACACCACGCCCACCACCGGATAACGCCGGCCCAGACCGGCCCACCGAGTCAACGCGCTCGCCTCCTCGCCGTCGGCGCCGCGCACCAACCCGGCCAGCGCGAAGGCACCCAGCGTGCTGAAGCCGTAGGCGAACAGATAGAACAACGTCGCCGCGACCCCGGCTCCGTTCAGCGCGATGACGCCGGTGAGGATGAACCCGGTGTGCGCGATCGAGGAGTACGCCAGCATCCGTTTGACATCGTTCTGGGATACGGCGGTGATGGTGCCGACCACCATCGTGACGATCGCGATCACCCACAGCATCGGCCGCCAGTCGTCGGCCAGTCCGGGCAGCGCGACATAGAAGATGCGCAGCATGGCGCCGAACGCGGCGATCTTGGTGGCGGCCGCCATGAATGCGGTGACCGGGGTGGGGGCACCCTGATAGACGTCGGGAATCCAGGAATGGAACGGCACCGCACCGACTTTGAACAGGATCCCGACGGCCACCAACCCGGCTCCGGTCAACGCCAGCGCGGCTCCGTCGCGATCGGCCGCCACGGCGGTGGCGATATCGTCGAGCCCGAACCCACCGGAATACCCGTACAGCAGCGCGACTCCATACAGGAAGAAGGCCGAGGAGAACGCACCCAGCAGGAAGTACTTCAGCGCGGCTTCCTGGGACACCAGGCGGCGGCGCCGGGCCAGACCACACATCAGGTACAGCGGCAGCGACAGCACCTCCAGGGCGACGAACATGGTCAGCAGGTCATTGGAAGCCGGGAACAGCATCATGCCCCCGAGCGCGAACATCGTCAGCGGGAAGATCTCCGTTTGCGCGACAACGGCTTTGACGGCCACCTTCTCGGCGAGGCTGCCCGGCACCGCGGCAGCCTGCGGGGTGAACGCGTCCAGGCCCTGCGCACTCCCGGCGCCGATCCGACGCTCGGCGATCAGCAGCACCCCGAGGATGCCGATCAACAACAGCAGACCCTGCAGGAACAACGCGGGGCGGTCCACGACGAGCGAACCCTCCGCGGCGATATCGCCCGGCGAGCCACCCAGATCGATGTGCACCCAGATCACCGCCCCCATTGCGGCCAGCTGGCCGCCGAGGGCCAGCAGCAGCTGGGTACCGTAGCGGGCGCGCCGCGGCAGGAACGCCTCGACCAGCACACCGAGCACCGCGACGCCCAGCACGATGAGAACCGGTGCGAGCTGGCCGTATTCGATGGACGGTGCCTCGATGGTCATCGCGCGGGCCCTTCCGCCGTGGCGGGTGCCGGGTCTTGGACGTCGATGGTGGTCAGCGTGTGCGTGACCGCCGGGTTGATGACATCGAGTGCCGGTTTCGGATACACCCCGAGCACCACCAGCAGGGCGATCAGCGGGGCCACCACGATCAGCTCCCGCGGTATCAGGTCACGCACCGATTCGTTGCCCGCGGTGACCGGCCCGGTCATCATCCGCTGATAGGCCCACAGGATGTAGATCGCCGACAGCACCAGTGCGCTGGCCGCGACGACCGCGAGCACCGGGAACCGGGTGAACGTGCCGATCAGGACCAGGAACTCGCTGATGAACGGTGCCAGCCCGGGCAACGACAGGGTGGCCAGGCCGGCGACCAGGAAGGTGCCCGCCAGCACCGGCGCGACCCGCTGCACGCCACCGAAGTCCGCGATGAGCCGGGTCCCTCTGCGCGACACCAGGAATCCGGCGATCAGGAACAGCGCCGCGGTGGAGATGCCGTGATTGACCATGTACAGCGTTGAGCCCGCCTGGCCCTGGCTGGTCATCGCGAAGATGCCCAGGATGATGAAACCGAAATGCGATATCGAGGTGTAGGCGATCAGCCGCATCACATCGGTCTGGCCGATCGCGACGACAGCGCCGTAG
>Ga0209066_10007221_pt1 | contig 11084 bp, 6 predicted proteins | sample All_14_2_FD_187198 | JGI IMG/M metagenome (GOLD analysis project Ga0209066, IMG submission 187198) | Freshwater microbial communities in response to fracking from Pennsylvania, USA - Allegheny Zone_MetaG_DW_15 (SPAdes) (version 2) ... | reverse complement strand
CTTCCAGCAAGGCCGCGAAGGCGACCACCGAGACCTTGCGCCCCATGGCAGCGCAGGCCGCGCGCGCGGCCTGCGCTGCCATGGGGCGCAAGGTCTCGGTGGTCGCCTTCGCGGCCTTGCTGGAAGCGGTGAACGAGCTGCTTTGCGCCCTGTCGGATAACCCCGGAGATGAGCCCGGGCTGGAGAAAGCGGGCGCGCTGCTGCTGGCGGACGCGAAAGCGCTGGGCGCGGCCGCCGGGGCCTGCGGCGCTTGCTCTGCCGAAGCGGAAGCTGAGGTGCTTATCGCGGCCGCCGCCACTCCCCGCCTCGCGCGGCTTTCGGGACTACTGCTCTCGCTGGAGGCGGCCGTAACGCCGCCCCCCGCTTGCGAAAAGCCCGGAGCGGAGCTCGCCGGGACGGCCTGCGCGTGAATATTCAGCAACAACACAGGAGAAAATATGAAAAAGAACTTTAATACTGAAGCCGCGGGGGCGGCGGCCCGGCTGCCGGGCCGGATAAAGGAATGCCTGGCGGCGGCCGCGGAACTTGAGACGGCGGCGCGGGACGGCGAGCGAGATCGCGTGGGCGGCCCGCTGCCCGCCTTTACGGCCCTCATCGCCGGTTTAACGGCCCTGAGCCTGGACCTGGGCGAAGCCCGCATGAGCGAAGCCGCCGGCGGGGTCAGGGAGTCGCTCGCCTCGCTGGCAGGCACGGGAGCGCGCTGCGTGCGGGGCGCCCGCCCGGAGGTAGTAATGCTGGAGATAGAGCGAGCCAGTTCCTGCGAGGTGCCGGGGCTCCGGGACCTGCTGGAAGGCCTGCTCGCCGGCTTTCCCGGAGAGGCTGAAGCCGGCTCTTTCTCCCGCAACAGAGCGGCGCAAACCGCTTCCGCTTGAGGCGGACCCGGCTTCGCCCAGCCAGCTGCCGGCGGCTGGTGCGGCATACAACAAGGAAAGAATTTTATGATCCCGAAAACCATGGAGATAGGCGTTACTTCGGTCTGCAACATGAGGGTGCCCTGCGTGATGTGCGGCAAGCACAAGGGCCGGGTGGAGAAGCACATGAAGAAGGAGCATTTCCTCAAGTGCCTGGCTTACCTCAGGACCTGCACGGGCAGCGTGGCGCTGCACGGCATCGGCGAGCCGCTCTGTTACCCCGGCCTGCTGGACCTGATAGAGGATCCCGGCAGCGCCCGGCTGTGCTTCAACACCAACGGACTGCTGCTGGACGAGCGAGTCGCGCGGCAACTGGTCCGGAAAAAAGTGGCCGCGGTGAACGTCTCCATCGACGCCGCAGAGCCGGCCACCTACCTGAGGATACGCCATAACAGCCTTGAAAGGGTGAAAGCCAACCTGCGCCGGCTCGCGGAGATTAAAAAACAGAAAAAATCCGCCCTGCCCCGCGTTACCGTAAACATGTGCCTGATGAAGGAGAACGTGCGCGAGATGGCGGCCTTCGTGGACCTGGCGGCCGAGACCGGCGCGGCGGCCGTCCTCTTCTTCCCGATGAACCCCGTGATGGAACCCAACATCCGCTGGGAGTGGTTCGACTATGCCGCGCAGCACGTCTCGGACCTGCCGGAACTTCACGACAGGTGCGTGCTCGCCGCGGAGGCGCGCGCCGCCGCCCTGGGGATAGAGTTCGTTTATAACGGCAGGAAGTACCTTACGGGCGCTTCCGGCGTCAGCTGGCACGGCCGCGGCCTTCCGGAAACCTGTCCCGCCGCCTTCGGCAACGTCCTGGTGGATACCGACGGCGGCGTCCGCCTGTGCTGCCATATGAAAGGCCCGGTGGGACATCTCGACGAGGACAGCCTGGAAGCCGCCTACAACGGCCCGCTGGCCGCCGAGATAAGGGAGCGGATCTCGGCCGGCGCTTTTCACGAATATTGCATGAGCGAGGACTGCGTCTATTACCGGGAATACAGGGACGCCGCGCTGCAGCGCCTTCCGGAAAGACTGGGGGAGGCGGAGCGGGCAGCCCGGTCCCTGGGCCGGGCGGCTGCGGCCTGGAAGGCCGGCGTGGACGATACGGGCGGCGCCATGCTGCCCGCCTTCACGATGCTGCTGGCCGCCTGCGACGCCCTGCTCAACGACCTGGCCGCTTCGGGAAGGAAGGCGCCGGAGAGCCTGAAGGGAGAACTTATAACGATATTGCGGGGTTTTATGCACTCGGCCGCCGCCTGCGTGCGAAGCCGCAGCGCGGCCGCGGTCAACCGGGTGATAGCCCGGGAAGCCGTGCCCCTCCTCGCGCAATTTCAGAAACTGCTCGACGCCTGCAGCGTCGGCCGGCAGATAAAGGAGGCCGTATGCGCCTGAAAGAAAAATCCGGGACTGAACAAAAGGAGAGCGCGGCGGGCGGCCGCGCGGGAAAGGTGCTGGTGACCGGCGGGGCCGGTTACGCCGGGTCCGTGCTGGTAAGGGAACTGCTCCTGAACGGGTACGAGGTCAGGGTCTTCGACCGGATGTATTTCGGCGACGGCGGCCTGGCCGCGATAAGGGATAAGATCGAGGTGGTGGCGGGGGACATCCGCTCCATGGACCCCTCCGTTCTCGACGGCGTGGACGCGGTGGTTCACCTGGCCGGGCTTTACAACGAGCTGACGGCGCTGGGCGACTCCGGGGCCAATTACCAAACGAACACCAACGCCACCGCCGCGCTGGCCTTCCTGTGCAAGGGCAAGGGGGTGCGCCGCTTCGTCTTCGCTTCCTCCTGCGCCGTCTATCATTCGTCCGGGCGCATGAACCCGGAGGAACTGCTGGACGAAGAGGCGGAGCTCTCTCCCAAAGCGGGCTTCGCGCGCGCCAAGCTGGAGGCCGAGAAACTGCTGCTGGACATGGCCGACGACAGATTCTGCCCGGTCATACTGCGCAAGGGAACATTGTTCGGTTTTTCCCCCAGGATGCGCTACGACCTGCTGGTGAACACTTTCCTCCGGGACGCCCTGGCGCGGGGCAGGATGAACCTGCATAGCCGCGGGGAGATGTGGCGCCCCAGCCTGGAGGTGCGCGACGCCGCGCGGGCCTACATCGCCTGCCTGGCGGCGCCGGAGGAGGCCGTCAGGGCGCAGGTCTTTAACGCGGCCAGGAACAACTACAGGGTCTCCGAGGTGGCGCTGCGCGTGCATCAGGCGCTGATGGCGGGCGGCGAGCGGGCCGAGATAGGCATGGCCCAGGGGCACACCGACGTCTGCAATTACAGGGTGTCCTGCGATAAGATAAAGCGCGTCCTCGGCTTCGTTCCGGAAGTAAGCCTGGAGGAGTCGGTGGCCAACATGCTGCTGGAGATACGGGCCGCCCATTTTACCGACTTCGACAACCCGCGCTACAGCAACCTTAAATGGATACAGCTGCTGCTGGAGGCGGAGAGGATAGTGGCGCTGGCCGGGTCCGTGCTTGAAGGGGAGCGCAGCGCGTCCGGTAAGAGGCGGGCTGAAAAAGCCCGCGCCGCCGGGGCCAGGGAACCGGCCGCCCGGAGTTGAGGGCTGCGCCGCGGGCCCCTATTGATTCCCGGAGAGCTCGAAACTTCTTTCCGCGGTGAGGCGCCGCATCTCGGCCCTGAAGGCCGGGTTCTGGGAAATTACGGCGTTGAAACTGTCGGCCAGCACCACGAAAACCTCGGTGTCTTCGAGGCAGACCACGGTGGCGCTCCTGGGGTGCCTGCGCAGCAGCGACATTTCTCCGAAGAGGTCGCCGGGGCCCAGCTCGGCCACCTTTTTTGAGAAAAGTCCGAAAGCCCCGTCCGTCTCCACGCGCAGGCGCCCGCTGCGCACCACATAACAGGCGTCTCCGGGATCGCCCTGCCTGCAGACCTTCTCACCTCTGCGGTAGCCGTAGAGCAGTACGCAGGCGAGCACCTTCTCCAGGAGCCCGATGTTAAGGGCCGAGAAAAAATTTATTTCCCGCACGAGCCTGCTGAATTCCACCGCGGCGTCCACGCTTTTATTCAGTCTGCGCATAAAGCACCTCTTTGTCCCTTACAGGATGTCCGCTCGCCGGAGCCGGAACTTTAGCTGCCCGCCTTGCGGTTCAGGCCGCGCGCCCGGCCGCGGATAACCAAGGCGGCAGGCGGCGCCGCGAAGCTCAGCGGCGGCGGTCAAGGTCTGCCCGGCGCAGGCGGATAATATAACGATGACAGGCTTTTCCCACGGGACTACTATCTACTGGCTGGCGGCGCTGGGCGTAAGCGCCGGCCTCGCCGCCTGCCTGGCCGCGCGCCTGCGCGGAAAAAACTCCGTCCGTCCTGCCCTGCCGAAGGAAGAGACGGCCAGGCTGGACGCGATCTTCGACGCCTCGCCCGTGGGGATGCTGGTACTCGATGAAACCACCTGTATAATCAGGGCCAACCCGGCGGCCGCGGCCATGGCGGGCCGTCCCGCTTCGGAGCTGGACGGCCTGCGCCCGGGCAACGCTTTCAGCTGCGCGCATTCGGCGGAGGCTCCCGGCGGGTGCGGCTACGGCCCAGTCTGTCCTTCGTGTCCCATGCGCTCCGGGGTGGAGAGAGTGCTGGCCTCCGGCCGTCCCGTGCACAACCTGGAACTGCTGCTGGAGATAAAGTCAGGCGGCGGGCTGATGGCCGTCTGGCTGAAGGTAGGCGCGGCGGTGCTGGAGCTGGGGGGGCGCAGGCACGCGGTAGTGGCCCTGGATAATATAACCGAGCGGCGCCTTGCCGAGGAAGAAGCCGTACGGGCCCGCAAGGAATCCGAACAGCTCAACCTGAGCCTCCAGGAGTCCGTGGAGCGGGCCAATAAGCTGGCCCTGGAAGGGCAGCTGGCAAGCGCCGCCAAAAGCGAGTTCCTGGCCAACATGAGCCACGAGATCCGCACGCCGATGAACGGCATCATAGGCATGACCACGCTGCTGCAGGATACGGCCCTTACGCCCGAACAGGCCGAATACGCCAGGACCGTGCGCGGCAGCGCGGACGCGCTGATGTCGATCATAAACGATATCCTTGATTTCTCCAAAATAGAGGCCGGCAGGATGGAGCTGGAGGCTACGGATTTCGACCTCGGCGCCCTGCTTGAGGAAGCGGCGGACCTGCTGGCTCCGAAGGCCGGAGAAAAGGGCCTGGAATACGTCAGCCGCATAGCCGACGGAACGCCGCGAGGGCTGAAGGGCGATCCGGGGCGGCTGAGGCAGGTGCTGCTGAACCTGGCGGGGAACGCCATAAAGTTCTCGGAAAAAGGAGAGGTCTGGGTCTCGGTGGGCGCGGAGCGGCAGGCCGGGAGCCGCGTGCTGCTGCGCTTCGAGGTGAGGGATTCCGGCATCGGCATCCCGGACGACAAACTGGGGCAGCTGTTCCAGCCGTTCACGCAGGTGGACGCCTCCACTACGCGCAAATACGGCGGGACCGGCCTGGGGCTTTCGATCTGCAGGCAGCTGGCCGGGCTGATGGGCGGCGGCATCGGGGCGCGTAGCGTCCCTGGCGAGGGTTCCGTTTTCTGGTTCACGGCGCAGCTGGAGGTCTCGCCCGCAGCGGCGAGGCAGGCCCCGCCGGACGCCTGCGCGGAGCTGAAGGATAAGCACATACTCGTGATCGACGACAGCGCCGCCGCCCGCGAGGCGGTCTCGGCCACGCTGCGCGCCGGCGGCTGCCGCGTCTCGGAGTCGGGGGACGCTGTTTCCGCGATAGCCGCCCTTAACACTTCGGAGCCGGTGAAGGACCCGCCCTGCGCCGTGCTTATAGACACGGAGATGCCCGGGATCAACGGCGTGCGCCTGGGGGCCATGCTCCGGCAGGTTTCCTGGCTGAAGGATACCCCGCTGGTGCTGATGCTGCCGGCCGGGGCCTCCGATTTCCCGGGCAGCCTGGCGGAAGCCGGCTTCGCAGACTGCGTGGGCAAGCCTGTAAAGGAGGCGCGCCTGCTCGAGTGCGCGGCCGCCGTGCTGGCGCAGTCCCGGGCCCGGTCGCCGGCCAGCGTCCCCGCGGCGCCGCAGGAGCGGATAGTCCCGGCCGTTTCCGGAAAATGCCGCGTTCTGGTGGCGGAGGATAATATTACAAACCAGAAGGTGGCGCTGGGCATTCTCCGCAAGCTCGGCTGCAGCGCCGACGCCGTGGCCAACGGCCTCGAGGCGGTAAAACTGCTGGAAAGCGTTCCGTATGACGTGGTTTTCATGGATGTGCAGATGCCTGAGATGGATGGCCTGGAGGCCACAGCCGTCATCCGCGCCCGCGAAAAATCCTCCGGCAGAAGGACGCCGATAATAGCCATGACCGCGCACGCGTTCGCCGCCGACAGGGAACTCTGCCTGGCCGCCGGCATGGATGACTATATCTCAAAGCCGGTCTCGCCTGAGGTCCTGGCGGGGAAGCTGGGCAAATGGCCGGTCTCCGGGCGCCGGACGGAGTTCGCGGCCCCGGGGCGGCCGGCCGCCGGACCGGCCCCCGCGCTGGACCTGGCGGGGCTGCTGGAGCGCGTGATGGGCGAGGAGGAAATAGCCAGGGAGGTCCTTGGGGTGTTCGCCGAGGACCTGCCGGCCCAGCTGGCGGCTGTCAGGCTGAGCCTCCGCGCGGGCGACGCCACGGCGGTTAGGGCCGGCGGCCATAAGCTTAAGGGCTCGGCCGGCAACGTCGGGGCGGAAGGCCTGCGCGAGCTGGCCGCCAGGCTGGAGCAGGCCGGCGCGGGCGGGAACCTGGCGGAGGCCGGAGCGCTGCTGGCGTCCGCGGAGGCGCTGGCGCCGCGCATTATAGGCGAGATACGCGGGCACGAGTGGAAGAGCGGCGGCGGGGGCGGCCGGCCGACGGAGGAGAAAAGATGAAGATCCTGGTGGCGGACGACGATGTGACTTCCAGGCACCTGCTGGGCGCCGTGCTGGCAACGCGCGGGCACGAGGTGATCTTTGCCTGCGACGGCGTCGAGGCGCTGGAGGAGGCGCTAAAGCCGGGCTCGCCGGACCTGGTGATATTCGACAGGATGATGCCAGGCCTGGACGGGCTGGAAGTAACCCGCCGCTGCCGCGCCGCGCAGGAGTGCGGCCGTAAATACGTGATCCTGCTGACGGTGCGCGACGGAAAAAAGGACGTGGTAGAGGGGCTCTCTGCGGGGGCCGACGACTATATCGCAAAGCCTTTCGACAGGGAGGAGCTGCTGGCCCGCGTGGCCGTGGGGGAGCGGTTTACCGTGCTGCGCCGGGGGCTCGAGGACAAGGTGGAGGAGCTCAGCTTGGCGCTGGGCCACATCAAGAAACTCCAGGGGCTGCTGCCCATCTGTATGCACTGCCACAAGATCCGCAACGACAAAGAGAGCTGGCAGCGCATAGAAAGCTACATTTCAGACCACGCTGAAGTGCAGTTCAGCCACGGGATCTGCCCGGACTGCGAGAAAAAATATTACGGAGAACAGGGGACTGGGGCATGAACAAGGCGGCTGCGCCCTTTCTAAAAAAACTCCCGTGCTGCGCCGCGGCGTTCCTGCTGGCCGCGCCCCTGGTCCTGGGGCTGGGCTGGTGGGCCGGAGGGCGCAGCGCCGCCAGGCTGGACGCGGAGATGCGGGGGGAGCTGCTGGAGCGCGCCCTCGAGATAAGCGCCGGCGTAAACCCCGCGCTGGCGAAAAAACTTTCTTTCACCGCGGCCGACCGGGATAGCGTGGTCTGTGAAGAGATCAGGGCGCAATTGAAGAACTCGGGCAGGGCGCCGCTTGAGCGCGGCGTCTTCACCATCGCCCGGCGCGGCGGCAGAATCTACTTCGGCCCGGAAACTTACGCTGAGGGAGACCCGCTAGCCAGCCCGCCGGGAACGGAATACCTGGCACCCTCCGGCGCGGCGCTCGAGGCGTTGGAGACAGGAAAAGCCCGGGTCTACGGCCCCTACTCGGACGAATACGGCACTTTCGTTACCGCCCTGAGCCCCATACAGGACCCGTCGGGCGGGGGCGTCCTGCTGGCCGTGGGGGTGGACGTCATGGCCGGGGCCTGGGCCAGGGAACTGGCCGCCGCCAGGGCCTGGCCGGTGGCCGGCGCCCTGCTGGTCCTGCTCTTGCTATTCGTCACTGCGCGGGTTCTTTCGCATGAAGGGGTGCGCCTGGAGGGCGGGGCCTGGAGCCTGCGGGGCCTGGTGGTCTGGCCATCCGCCGCGGTGCTGCTGCTCGGTCTCTCCTTGTACCTGGGCAGGGAATGGGGCGCGCACAGGCGGCTCTCGGAGGCCGGCACGCGGGAGCTGGTCTCGAAGGCAAGGGGCGAATGGAGCCGGAGCCTGGCGGCCCAGGCGCATATCCTGGGAGCCCAGCTTAACGCCGTGGAGGCGCGGCAGGATCTGGCCCGGGCCTGGAACCGGAGGGATTACGCGGCGCTGGCTGCGGCGGCCGTGCCGGTACAGGAACAATTGCGGCGCGACCTGGGAATCACCCATCTGTATTTCATGGAGGAGGGGGGGCGGGCCTTCCTCCGGGCCCACGATCCGGCCCGGCGCGGTGATATCATAAAACGCGAAACCCTGGCTTCCTCCGCAAGGACCCGCGAGGATTCCTGGGGCCTGGAACTGGGCCCGCTGGGGGCCTTCACGCTGCGTTATGTGCGGCCCTGGCGCCGCGGGGGCCCCGGGGGGTTTATCGAGGCCGGTACCGAAGTGAACCACCTGGTGGAGAAGCTCGCCCTGGATATGCGGGTGGAAGCGGCCCTGGTGGTGCGCAAGGCCTGCGTAAGCAGGGAGGCTTTCGAGAACGGGAAGGAAATATTCGGCTTCAGCGGGCGCTGGGAGGAGCATCCCGATTTCGTGGTGGCCAGCCGCACCGGGGGCCTGCCCGCGGAGGCGCTGGATAAGATAGCCGCGCTGCCCCAGGGCGGGGGTTCGGGCGCGGCCGGCAATCCAGTCTTTAAATTCCGCGACGGGAAAAAAAGCTATTCCTGCGGCGTGCTGCACGTGCTGGACGCCGCGGGGCGTGGCTGCGCCGACCTGGCGGTCATAAAGGACGTCAGCGCGGCCGAAGCCGCCGCCGCCGGGGGGCTGCTCTTCTCCGGGGCGCTGGGCGCGGCCGTAACCGGCGTGCTGCTCTGGCTGCTGTGGGTGGTGGCCGGCAGGGCGGGGCGCAAGCTCCGGAGCGGGCTGGAAAAACTGCGGGAGGGCGAAGAAAAATTTTCGGCGTCGTTCCGCTCGGGCCCGGTCGTCATGGTGCTGAGCTCCCTGCCGGACGGGAAGTATGAGGAGGTCAATGAGGCCTTCGAACTTTTCAGCGGCTATACCGCGGCGGAAGCGCTGGGGAGAACCTCTACCGAACTGGGGCTGTTCGCCGACCCCGAAGACAGGGCGCGCGCGCTGGCGCTGATAGCAGAGTCGGGCCGGGTGGATAACTTTGAGTTCGTCTGCCGCAAAAAAGGAGGGGAGACCGCCAACTGCCTGCTGTCGTGCAGGGCCGTGCTGGTGAACGGCGGGAGGAAACTCCTGAGTTCCGTGGTGGACATTTCCTGGCGCAAGCTGGCCGAAAAGGCCCTCAGGGAGAAAGAGGAAAAACTCAGCAGCATTCTTGGAAACATGCGGGACGTGGTCTGGTCCGTTTCCTGGCCGGAGCAGAAGGTGCTCTTCATCAGCCAGTCGGTGGAGGCCATGTACGGGCGGCCGGAGCGGGAGTTCCGGGAAACCCCGGAACTCTGGCAAAAGGCGGTTCATCCCGACGACGCCCATACCGGCGCGGAGGCCTTTGAACAGTTGACCGCCCGCGGCTGGGCGGAGCGCGAATGCCGGGTGCTGCGGCCGGACGGCAGCGTGATCTGGATACGCGACAAAAGCCGCTTCGTCTACGACGCGGCAGGGCGCCCGGTCAGGGTGGACGGCATCACCAGCGACATCACAGAAAAAAAACTGGCCGAGGCGGCGCTGAGCGAAAGCGAGTCGCGCCTGCGCGCCATCACCGATTCGGCCCAGGACGCCATCCTGATGACCGGGCCCGACTGCGAGGTGACCTACTGGAACCCGGCGGCGGAGCGAATACTCGGGTACCCGGCGGCGGAGGCCATGGGCAGGAACCTGCACGAGCTGATAGCCCCGGAGAGGTACCACGCCGCCCACCGCGCCGGCTTCGAAGTTTTCAAAAAGACCGGCGCCGGAGGGGCGATAGGCCGCACGCTCGACCTGAAGGCCAGGCGGCGCGACGGCGCGGAGATCTGGACCGAGATCTCGCTTTCGGCGGTGCAGGTAAAGGGGGCCTGGTGTTCGGTGGGGGTACTGCGCGACGTGACGGAGCGCAAGGCCGCCGAGGAAGCCCTGCGCCTTAGCGAGGCTTCGCTCAACCGTCTGCTGGAAGCCATCCCGGCTCCCGTATTTTATAAGGACAAGGAAGGCAGGTATACCGGCTTTAATTCAGCGTTCGAGTCTTTTTTCGGCAAATCCAAAGAGGAGCTCCTGGGCAAGAACGTGTTCGACATAAATCCCCGGGAACTGGCCGAGGTCTATCACGCCCAGGATAAAGAACTTTTCGACGGGCCGGGCAGGCAGGTCTATGAGTCCCAGGTGCGGGATGCTCGCGGTTTGGTCAAGGACGTCATTTTCCACAAGGCCTCGCTGGTTGGCCCCTCCGGGGAGGTTGTCGGGCTGGTGGGCGTAATAGCCGACATCAGCGACCGCAAGCTGGCGGAGGCCTCCCTGCTGGAGGCCAAGCGGGCCGCGGAGGCGGCCAGCAGCTCCAAGAGCGACTTCCTGGCCAACATGAGCCACGAGATCCGCACGCCGATGAACGCCATCCTCGGCATGACGGAGATGACGCTGGATACCGCGCTCACCACCGAGCAGCGCGGCTACCTCCGGACCGTGCAGAACTCGGCCAATGCGCTGCTGTTCCTGATAAACGATATTCTGGATTTCTCTAAAATCGAGGCCGGCCTGCTGGAGGTGGAGAACATCGGCTACGGCCTGGCCGGCGTGATGGAAGACACGGCGGAACTGTTCGGGGCGAAGGCCGCGGCTAAAGGGATAGAGCTGGTCTCGCGCATAAGCCCCGACCTGCCGGCGCGCGTCATGGGCGACCCGAACCGCGTCCGGCAGGTGCTGGTGAACCTGGTGGGCAACGCGCTGAAGTTTACGGACAGGGGCCAGGTGGTGGTCAGCGCCGAGCGCTCGGGCCCTCCGGGCGCCGCCCTGCTGAAGTTATCCGTAGCCGACACCGGCATCGGGATCCC
>Ga0209066_10007220_pt1 | contig 11085 bp, 18 predicted proteins | sample All_14_2_FD_187198 | JGI IMG/M metagenome (GOLD analysis project Ga0209066, IMG submission 187198) | Freshwater microbial communities in response to fracking from Pennsylvania, USA - Allegheny Zone_MetaG_DW_15 (SPAdes) (version 2) ... | reverse complement strand
TTTGGGACCGGTACGTCCTTGATCTTCTTAACGTCTGCCATAATTGGCTCCTTGAGAGTTTTTACGATGTTACCACAGTAACTGACCCGACTGCACCTATAGCCAGCAGGTTGTTAGGGGTCGTCGCAGGTTCGAATAATGGGTTGTTATTATTAAACCCTACCGGGTTCCAGCCCCACTGCGTATCACGCGATAACACCAAGTTCGGGTCAGGGCGTGTGTTGCGTAAGGCTTGTGGGTCGGTAATCCGCAGTCTACCTACTCGCCATTGTGGTTGGTCCTTATCCATACAGGGGCTACAGACACGGATGTCCGTGATGATCTGATTCACCACCTGCGGTTTGAGTTCTTTGTACGGAACCTTTCTCCCACAGCGATCACAAAAACCAATACTGGATCGCCCAGAGGCAAACTGACTAGCCATGATTTAACTCGATATATAAGAGCGACGTGGCACAAAACGTTGAGGGCTTTTTTCTCTATCCTCGTCCGCGGCCAACTGGTAAGCTTCATCAGCCAACATCTTCAACATCTGAACACGATCAGGAGCTACATCAGGGCGCTTCAAGGCGATGTGGTAAGCCAACGCCGCAGTAATAGCGGGTACAAACCGAAACGGCATATCTGCTGTGAGGTCACCATTATTACCAACGTCTTGGATGCGACGTAGTCGCCAGTATTTAAGCGTGTACGTATAAGCGCCATCCGGCACCGGCCAGACAGTAAATTGTGGGGTGTTCAGTCGCTGGATATAGATCTGAACCGGACGACCCTGTTGTACCTTGTTGGGAATGGTTGCATACACCGAGACGCTGATGCGACTGATGTTAATGTCTTGTGGCTGCCCGCCTTGTTCTGTGCGGACTACGTGCTCCATCAGGTCAACTGTGTCTGCTGGGAGGGTGTACGTGGCAACACCTTGAGTTAGAACCTGAGTCCCTTCCTCGATCGTCCACATATTGATCCCCTTGTTCGCCCACTCCTGAAAGATGAAGTTAAGCGATCGACGTGCGGTCTTGATGTCATAACCTGTACGAATCTCAAGGCCACAACGCTCAAAACTCTCCTCTATAATCTCAGAGAAGTCTGGGGTCCAAGTTGCTACACCGCTAGTTGTCATTACGAAAAGTCCATTGTAGGGGTAGTTTGTGGCGCTGCTCTAAATAACCCAAACCGTCGGGCTAGTTGTGCCTCGGCCTCTGCCTTGGCTTTAGCTTCTGCGTCTGCTTTGGCTTTAGCTTCTATGGCGGCTTGTGCACGGGCTTGCATATCGGCTTGGGCTGCGGCTAACTGATCTGCGTAACCCTTGGTATATTGCTGTGTACGGGTTAGTAGGTCTGAGACTCGCGCCTGCGGTGCGGGTGCTTGCGGTGCCGGGGTGTTTGACACGTATGGGTTGAAGTAGGTCTGCCCGTTCAACGTAAATGTTGCGGGTTGCTGATATGTTGGTGCGCGAGATGGTTGGTAGTACAACGGTACTTGCTGGCTCGCCGCGGCTTGTTGCGCGTTCGTAGTAGTAAATGCGTATGAGGGGTCTTGCTGGTAGAACGACGTGGGCGCACCCTCGGAGCCTACCGTAGTAGCACCTGTCTGATCTTGACTCGTATCGCCTTGCTGACCACCACTTGCCATCTTAATACTCCTTCGGTTGACGCCGGGTTTTATCCCGTTGCTTCTTGGCGGTGCTCATCTCGTTTGCCCGAAACTCACCGCTATACTTCTTCACCTTCTGTTTACCACCGCGCTCAGAATCAATACTCTCTAAGAAACGGCGGTCATGCAACAAATTCTTAGCCATTAGCAGACCCGTCCGCGCCCCACACCTTTACGTGCAACACCACCACGAGCCATCTTAACACAGCCACCCTTTTTCATACCTTTGTGTTCTTCGGCATAAGCTTTCGGTGACATGCGGCCTGACTTAATTGCAGATGCTTTCTTAGCAGCGCCTGAACCGTGACCTTCGGACTTCTCGCCTGCGACGTATTGTTGCTTCGAGATTTTGCCACTTTTCAGAGCCTTGGCTTCCTTCATTTCCTCAGCCGGGGTTTCTTTACCGCCAAATAGTTTCTTAGCCATGATTACACCATTCGTCCTTTAGTTTTACCTTTTACGGCGCAGCCGCAGCCTCTGACCTTACCGCCACTAGCCATTTTCTTAACCGAACCGCCACATTTCTTCTTTACCACTGAACCCATGTCGTTGTTGCGTGGGGGCTTGATACCTTTGTCAGTAGTGAAGATGTTTGCATCACGTGGATTAGGCTTCGTCTTGGTTGGGCCTTCGTTAGGGCTTGGAGGCTGACCTTTGTCAGCTGTGTAAATGTTTGCGTCTAGGTCTTTAGCCATACCACCACCTCTAAATTTTTTGCCTTTATCGGCTTGATTGAACTCTTTAGCTACCTTCTGCGAAATCCCAACACGCTTAGCAAATGCAGGGTCGTGCGCGGCTGCCGCCATAAAATTACGTTGCTTCTTCGATGTACTCGGCACAATCAACCTTTCCAGTGGGCCACAACCCAAGTGATGAAGCTACCAACTGCACCGCCTGCGCCACCGATCATCATCAGAATCTTCCATCCACCACGAGCTTCAGAAAGAGTCTTGTTGATCTCGGACAATGCGATACGCACTTCCTTCATCTCCGCGGCTATGGCATCCAGATCATCTTGAATATGCTTAATCTCCGCGCCGTGTGTCGCGATCTCTCGGATCAATTGTTCGTCACTCATTTGCAGTTCCACCTTTTCAGGCTTGCGGCTTGGTTAGCGCGCGTGCCAAGAACCTGTAGCTCTCGGTTTACGATAAGTGGGTGTATTCTACCATGCTCCACATAACTCATAACCCTTAAGTTTTCGACACGGTTATCAGCGTGGATGCCGTTGATATGATCTACTTGCTCCCCAGCTTCCAACGGTTTAATAAACGTATCGGCAACAAGTCGATGAACCAAAAAAGATTTGCATGGTTCTGTTCGTACACCACCAGACCTAAACTTGACTTCGACATAGGGCCTTGTGCGGGCGGTTGCTTTTTTAGGGGTGAGCGCCATGATTCGTTCGGGTACTGGAACTACACTACCACCTTTACCTCGACGCATACGAGCAAGTGATTTAACTCTTCCGAGATTACTCACTTGGTATCGCCCTTCATATCCACGAATGTCTACCCACATTTCAGTACCCTGAACATTTCCATCGACGCATTGATGCTTTTGCACGGCTACCCACCTCACTTTTTTCTGCGATAGGTGCCATTCTACTACAAAAACTCTTTTTTCGCGCAGCATCCTTTTCGGTTTTGGGGGTAGGTGCCGGAGCCTTTAGGTTTGAGCCTGTTGCTTTATTATACTTGGCGCGACCCTTGGCGGTGAGGCCAGCCCCTTTCGAGATTGGTAACTTCTCACCGCGACCGACCGCTAGGCTGACGCCTTTCTTAGCCATAAAACACCGTAGCTGTGGCGTCTGTCAGGGTTGCGTAAATATTGGTGTCGCAGAGGATACCTTCACCCGGAATCAGAACACTTGTGCTACCTGCCGCAGCAGGGGCTGTATAAGAAAAACGCGTGATCCCACTAGCGCCGCCATCCTTCAGTACAACCGTACCGCCAGAAGCGAAACTAACCATGAGACCTTTGATACGCGCTCTTGCGCCGTAGACCGAACCGGAGGTCAATACCTCCGCGGCCTTTACATCATATTGCATAGCCATGCTTGGCTCCTTTCAAGAAGAAAGATTAGCCAGCAGAAACTTTAACCGTACCGGTATCGTTCCACAATTGACCAACAACAGCAGGGTCCGTAGTAGGCAGGGTCATCGTTACAGCGCCCGAAGCGCTCAGCGTAGTAGCAGCAACAGCGCCAGCAACGCCACCAACCACATTACCTTCAAAACCATTGTCCGATTTGACTGGACCAGAAAACGTCGTGCGGCTCATAGCAGTACTCCTGAGTTATAGCTCATCCCCATAAGTCTCTATAACGTCTGCCGGGCCAGTCGTATGGGGTAAAGTAAGTCCCGGGTATGGTTGGATTATATGCTAGGTGTTTGGTTTGTCAACGGTTTTCATCCATATCCATTTTTGATGCCCTACACCGAATATTTTCTCCCATCCCGCCCCTGCACAAATCTGCGCTTCGGTCTTGGTTTCAGAGAAATATTGCGCCAATATGGGGTGTGTTTTTAGCTTATGTTTTTGTGTTACATACCGTGGGACGCGTTGGACTTTACCAGCGGGAACCCACCAATAGTCTGGCTCTGTGATCGAGTCAAGCATAAACCCCGCGGCTTCGTATAAACGCCCATCTCCATATCGCAAATCACAATAACTGATAACTTTCGACGGATTAGTATCGCGTAGGAACTGTTTGAATAGTCGCGAGAACCCACCTTGAACCCGACCGATCGATGCGTATCGTAGTACCTCCCACTCACCTTCTTTTTTCGCTCCTGTCATGGCCCCTGATCTTGATGGGCAAAATGAGGCGACCGCTAGCAATACACCATCCTTATATAACCCGTAGTAAGCCGACGCGTTACCAGAACCCTGTAGATGGTGCGCCTCTAAAAACGCTCGCCCTTCGGTTGCGGATAACGATTCTACCTGACACTTGCGTGCGGCATATTTACTACATACGCCAAGAACCGCTTCAATCCGATTCTGAACAATATGAGATTTTTCCGCCCACTCATCCTCAAATACCTGAATCAATCGAATACCATGCGCGTTAGCCGAAACCCATTTATCACGATGGTAACTAACCCCACGTTTATTGGCGGTATGCCAGCGAAGCCCATGTAGTTCGATACCGATCTTTCGGTCAGGGATGTATAGATCGATGTGCTTACCATCTAATACAGGTGCAGAGCGCACTACTTCAAACCCTAAACCTGTAGTGATTGCGTATATATCACGTTCCCATTTCGGATCTGCGGCACCACATTTAGCACAGCCCTTACCTGACAAGTGCGCCCAAGCAGCTTGTTCAAACTCCCCGTGTACGGGGCATATCGCCACAAGTTTCTGTTTAGCTCCTTTGTACTCCTGCTCTGGATACGTATACTTGTGATCGTGAACTGCCATACATCGATCGAAGAAACCTTTGGCGGTGTTAGTAATCTTTGCGTCAGCACTTAAGTGACGGTACTGCACAATACGAACCCGTTTAGCCTCGGTCTCACACTTTCCACATCCTTGCTTCCGGTAGTAGTGATGGTTTGCGCTAATAGTAAATTTTCCATGTTCGGGGCATATAACAGTGATTGGTGCATTCATTCTCACAAATCCAATATCACTGTAGTCATACTTACCACCGTGCACTTCAGTTACTTTGTCGATGTAGTCCTCAGCAGGAGTTCTCCGAGATTTAGTACGTGCATTAGCTCCACATTCAGGGCAGCCACGACCTTTGCGAAACTGAGCGGCGTATTGTGAGAACACACCGTGTTCAGGGCAAATTACATTCTTGATACGCTCCAGCGCCCCTGTGTATTCGGCGTTACTAAAGTCATACCGATCTTGTATGTCTTGTGGAAATTGCGCTTTTACTTCGCTGAACGTTTTCATACATACTCCTTAATTGATAACGCCAAGTATAAGGTATGTGGGATGTTTTGTCAACGACTGGTATAAAGTTTATATAAAAGAAAACCCCGCCTTGTGAGCGGGGTCTCCCAAAGCCTTATACTACAGGGCTTTTATCAAGCCGCCCCTTGTGATCCGTAGATACCCAGAGCGTCAGACCAGCCGAACGAGTATCTCTCGCGAGCCTTGTATCGGACGTTCCCAGTATCAAAATCACCTTCCATTTGTGTGGAGAGAGGTGTACGGACAAAGTGCTTCAGACCGTTAGGTACATCCGTCAGGAGGAACCATGCGTCAGGGTCGGTCAAGAAGTTGTTAACAGTGTAACCTTCTGGGATCGAACCGTTGGTCTTCAGAGCATTGATGTCGTTGTCGGCAGTTGCTGGACGCTGTTCAGTTTCGAGGACGCGGGTTGCAACGAACATATTGCTCGGAGCGATTACCAACTTCTTCGGCTTAGCAGCGATCAGCAGACCACGTTCGTCAGTCCATGCAGCGATTTGAATCACGGCATCTTCCAGCGAGGTTTCGTTCAGGTCAGCAGCAACACCCGGGACGTTCGAGTTAACACCACCCGAGACCAGAGGATGCGAAGCCGAGCACAGTGCTACACCATCACCACCCTTGTATGCGCTGTTGAAAGCGTTGTTCAGGACGTTTGCAGCCTTAACTTGCTTGGTGTACGACATCGAACGAGCCAGAGCCTTGGTATAACGCGACGACAGTGAGTCGTACAGGTTATCTTCGACAGCTTCTTCAGTGATGCTGAAACCCAAAGCGATCGTCTCGTGCGTATAGCGCGAGGTAAAGGCTTCTTGAGCATTGTCATAAGCGATAGCCGAGCCTTCGGTCTTCACCGGAGCCGTGCCAAAGCCAGACAGCTTGGTTTCTTCTTCGAAGCTACGTTCCGAGGTTTCGGTTTCGTAGATCTCTTTGTGTTGCTCACCGTAACGCTTGTATTCCATACCGAACAGCGCGTTTAGGCCGGGGAGCAGCTCTTTAAGTAGTTGTGAACGAGAAATAGCCATTTATTAGCTCCTTATACGCCAGTGGCGAAGTAGTACGAGTGAGCACCTTGATTGAACTTAACAATCAGGTCCGGATATGCGTCACCAGCCGTAGCAGTAACAACATCAACTACGCGCATAGCGAGCGTAGCGGTCGAGGCCAGCGAGCCACCATTAGCACCAACAACCAGATTTACGGTCGAGAGGCCAGTCGTAGCGTTGCCACCGAAGTTGCCCAGAGCAGCATTTTTACCAATCGCACCGGCAGCGCCGTTGGTCAGGGTACCGAAAGCGGCAGAACCTTGGATCTGATACAGCTGATCAGGATCGTCGCAAACGTGGATAGTGACATTGGTGTAACCGCCAGTAATGGCGTTAGCTGGAAGCGTCTGAGCGTACACTTGGTACTTCAGATTCGGGTCAACGTACGAAACACCTACGCATACACCGATCACACCAGCAGTAGTGCCAGTAGTAATGGTAGCAGCCAGAGGTTGCGGGTTGCCAGCCGACGACAGTTGGATCAGATCACCGGTATAGAAAGCGACAGTGTTATTCGTAGACAACTTCACTTCACGAATTACACCACCATTGAAGGCTTGACCACCGATCAGATTAACCGGCTTCAGGCCATAGGGAGTGCTAGTAGCAGCCATATGTAGCTCCTTAAATTAAGAAATTTCGGCTCTTACGAACCAGAACCAAATGTAACCTTTGAATTTTTCTCTTTATAGAGTGGCATTCGCGGATCATTTTCACGCATGAAGTTGTTGTCTACTGCGTCAGCTTGCTGTTGAGTAGCCTTGGCGTAATATTGATTACGCTGTTGAACCATCTCAGACGGCATCTTACACAGAATCAGACCACCAACTTCAACCAAACCAGAGGTACGGGCATTCTGGTCGAGATACAAAGATAATTCCGGGTGATCTTCCGATCGTACTGGTTCCCAACCTTCTCGACGTTTCTTCGAGACGTTTGTCGGGTCTTCTTGTCCAAGCATCGAACGACGAATCCAACGGAATTTATAACCCTCTTGTTCCTGCGGTACCGGTAAGGTACTTGCGGGCATCCAAGTCTTTGGGCGAGCGTCCTGCTCACGGGTTTCTAGGGCACGAGGTGTGCGTTTTGGGGTTTGGTTATCAACCATTTTGCGCCTCCAGTTTGGCGAGTTCTTGTGCATATTGCTGCGGCGTTAGCCCGAGCCGCTTGGCAACACGTTGTTGTGATGCAGAGAGCACTACCTTTTTTGACGAGTTGGGTGTACGAGACACACCAGCCACGACGGTAGCGGGTTTTTTACTGATAGGCTTTGGAGAAGCCTCGAACTTATCCGGGAATACTTCCCGCATCCGTTCATCAATCTTGCGGTAATAAAGATCAGGTTCGACGCGAGGATCAACACCTGCCTTCACCAGTCGGTCATGTACACCGTAGGCAAAAGCCGTCATCTCGTCATCTTGTCCGAACCACTTATTGTCTTCTGCCCATGTCGATGCACGGGGGTCAGGCTTCGGTGCTTCAGCGCGTGTTTGTTTAACTGACTGAATAGTTTCATAATTTTCGTCGTTTGGCAACTGTTGTGGCCGCCATTCTTCGTATTTCTTGCGTTCAAGGGCCGCTTCCATCATTCGTTCTTGTGCGGTAGCCATCGCTTCTACATCGCCAGCCTCGAAAGCATCCTTATACTGCTTCTTAGCGGACTCAAGCGTGATAACAGCTTTTTCCTTAAACTGAGATACGGCGAACTCTTCACCAGCTGCGTACCGTTTTTGCAGTTCTTGCTTTTCTTGCAACAACTTCTGAGCAAATGCGGCGAGTTCTTCTCGTTCCCGGAGGGCGGCTTCTTTGGCGCGACGCTCATCATGGTAACCATGACGCAGTTCATTGATGCGCTTTTTAACGCCGTCGGAGTAAGCTTCTAGCTCTTCCTTAGTCGGTTCCGGGTTCTTGTTCAGGGGTTTCTTGTTGCGGTCCTGAGCTGGGGTGTCATCGATAATCTCGACTTCAGCCTCATCATTGCTTGGTTCCTCAATTTGACCACCGGCCTCAAAAGGTTCGATGGGGTCTAATTCGTACTCTACTTGGTCTTCTTTAGGCATGGATTACTCCTTTTTAAGTGCGGCAAGTTCTGCCGTGAGTGCGCTAACCCGTCTCAATAGGTCATCGTTTATGATGTTATGGTTCTGGTAGTTTTGTTGCATCTGGCGGCCTAACTTCTCAACACGCCACTTAAGACTGTCAAAATCTCGGACTACCATCTGCATTTCGTACCAGATCAAATCGTCACCGATTGGAAATACTTCTTCTGTTTTACCCTGCACGACTAATGCCCCGCGGGTCTTGAACTACAGCTTCAACCGAATCATCATTGATGAGACGGAACTCTTTGTTGTGCACCTTAAGGCGGGTACCTGAGTAAGCGCGAAGAATAACGAAGTCACCTTCTTTACACCAAGGGCCAGTTGGGAACTTAGCCGAGTCCTTATAACAGTCCGGACCCATCTTGATGACAAATGCGACAACAGTAGTTACTTCTTCTGCTTGGCGAGTTACGTCGGCTTTCAGAATGCCGCCTTCAAATGCCTCCTCAACATCAGGTAGTGCAACAAGCATCTTGTAGCCGGTTGGTTCTGGTAACTGCTTAGCCTTCTGCTCTTGGGTTTGCTCCTCCGGATTCTTTACACCCGGTGGTAGAACTAGCCCCTCAGGGGGCAGGATTAGATCAGACATCTATTACTCCTAAAGCGACTTGCGTCGTAAAAACGTACCAAAAACTGGTACGACCGTACCAAAAATTGGTACTACTCCTTTTCTTGAAGTTGTTTGACCAACTCCTCGAAAACACTTTCGGCGTACGCGATACCGCGGATGCGGCCCGTGTAGTGCTTGTACTCCTCAATCGTGCGGCAATTATCTGATGCGAGATCATCAGCTAACTGGTTTAGCTCTGCCCGAAGCGTCTTTTTGTAATACTCGACGAAGGACAGGTATAGGTTGTCCACAATTATTCTCCTTTAGGTTTTTCCTTGCGGAAGGTTTGTGCCTGACGGTTTTGTGCGGCGACGTGCCGTTGAGTTTGCAGCTGGTCTTTGGATTTGGCGATGTCAACACCGATCTTCGTCCCAGCGATACGAGTTTCAGTCTGTAGCTTATCTTTGTCATAAGCGATCTTAGCGCCTAGTTTTGCGCCTTCGACATTAGCTTGAGCCTTCAGACGGGCGTCCTCTAGCTCCTTCTTCACCTGCTGCTCGATCAGTCGGACCTGCATGGTGTCCTCGTGCATCTTCGCTTTCAACTGTAGCTCTTGTGACTTCAACTGTAGCTCTTGTTGCTGCATCTGGATGAGAGGGTCTTGGGCCTGTTGCATGGCTTGCTGCTTCGCCATCTCGTTCTGATCCTTAGCCAACAGTTTATCCGCGGCTTGAGCCACAACACTAGATAGCTGATACTCGATTTCTGGTGGGATATCTTGTTCTGGATCAGGGAGTTGGACGCCCAACATCTTCTCAAGCTCGTTGCGATATGCGTAAGCGACGTGTTCTGCAATATGGGCCTGCATTGCCTGCTGCATCATCACAGCGTTAGGGTTCTGACCGATGATCATCTGGAGCTTTGGATCTTGCATCGCGGTCGTGTGTACCTTGATGTGTGCCTCGTGGTCTTGATAAGCAAATGCTTTCACAGGCTTACTCATCAGAACTGCCATATTCTCCGCCACAGGATCTTTTGGCTTCATCGCGTCCTTCAACGGGATGATCTTATCTGCGTTCTTCAGGCCAAGTGTGCGTAGCATATCGCGGTAGAGTTCTGGCAAGTCGAAGATCTGTGGGGCTTGGGTAGACAGCTGTGTAGCGGCTTGATACTGCATGATGCGCTGAGCCATCGTAGCGGCGTTAGGGTCTGAAACTGGGAGAATCTCAACGATCTCATAATCGTCTTCCTTAACAGCACGATCGGGGTCCACATCATAGTCGTATTCGTCCGACGTAGTTTCTGCGATGATCTTCTTCAGCAGCTTGAACTCTTGGCGCATTGCAGCGTGAACACGGGCTTGTACAGCACTCATTACCTTCAGGCTACGCTCAATCAAAGCCAGTGTGGTGCCGACAGGTGCGTTAGCGCTCATGTCAGAGATCTTCAGGTCAGCCACAGAAGCAAAGCGACGGCCATCTTCAACAATGGTTGCTAGCAGTGCGGCTAGAACTTGGCTTGGCTCTTTATACGGTAGTGGAAGGATGTTGTCGCGAATCGCGCCACCCGGTACATCAACGTCTCGCCATTCACCCGGAGCGATCGGTGTGTCATCACCCTTAATACGCAAGCCACGGCTCTTCAAGCCTCCCGGGAGATTAGATAATGTGCCAGCATCAACAAGCTGACGGAGCAGGCTAGTCGCAGACTTGGCGTGTCCACCAACCAAATGGATAAGACCAAAGCCATAAAACCCAAAACCAACAATGTATTGGTAATGAACGAAGTAATCACGCTTCTT
>Ga0209066_10007218_pt1 | contig 11085 bp, 10 predicted proteins | sample All_14_2_FD_187198 | JGI IMG/M metagenome (GOLD analysis project Ga0209066, IMG submission 187198) | Freshwater microbial communities in response to fracking from Pennsylvania, USA - Allegheny Zone_MetaG_DW_15 (SPAdes) (version 2) ... | reverse complement strand
GGCCGGAGCAGTCGGCGGGGGCTTGGGCGGCGTCATGGGGGAGCACCCTGCGCCCTGTGGCGCAAAATGCCAACTCTTCGGCGCACGGTGTTCTCGCCGTGGACCGGGAAGCGGACTTAGAAAGGAGGCAAGGTCCGGCAATCCATCGACGCACGGGCCGTCGGTTCAGAGGGAGGAAGACCATGGCTGACGGCAACGCCGGCGCGCCTATCGAGGACGCGACCTCAATCGCTCTGGAGGATATCGACGTCTCCAACCCGGCCCTGTGGGCCGCCGACAGCCACTGGCCCTATTTCGCGCGCCTGCGGAAGGAGGCCCCGGTCCACTACTGCAAGGCGTCCTTGTTCGGGCCCTACTGGTCGATCACCAAGTACAACGACATCATGGCGGTCGACACCAATCACCAGGTGTTCTCGTCGGAGGCGGCGTTGGGCGGCATCGCTATCATCGACCAGGGCGCCGAGCTGCGCCTGCCGATGTTCATCGCCATGGACCCGCCCAAGCACGACGCCCAGCGCAAGGTGGTCAGCCCCATCGTCTCGCCGATGAATCTCGCGACCATGGAGCCGCTGATCCGCGGCCGGGTGCAGCAGATCCTGGACGGCCTGCCGCGGGGCGAGACCTTCGACTGGGTAGACCGGGTGTCGATCGAGCTGACCACCCAGATGCTGGCGACCCTGTTCGACTTCCCCTTCGAGGACCGCCGCAAGCTGACCTACTGGTCGGACATCGCCACCACCATCCCGGCGCCGGGCATGCTGGTGGAGACCGAGGAGGAGAAGCTTTCGATCCTCATGGAGTGCCTGGGCTACTTCACGCGTCTGTGGAACGAGCGGGTCAACGCGCCGCCGGGGGGCGACCTCATCTCCATGCTGGCGCACGGGGAATCCACCCGCAACATGAGTCCGGAGGAGTATCTGGGGAACCTCATCCTGCTGATCGTGGGCGGCAACGACACGACCCGCAACTCGATCAGCGGCAGCGTGCTGGCCATGCACCGGAACCCCGACGAGTTCGCCAAGCTGAAGGCCAACCCGGACCTCATCCCCTCCATGGTCTCCGAGACCATCCGCTGGCAGACGCCGCTGGCCCACATGCGCCGCACGGCCCTGGAGGACTTCGAGCTCTCAGGCCAGACCATCAAAAAGGGCGACAAGGTGATCATGTGGTACGTCTCGGGCAACCGCGACGAGACGGTGATCGAGCGGCCGGACGAGTACATCATCGACCGCGAACGGCCCCGGCAGCACATGTCCTTCGGCTTCGGCATCCACCGCTGCGTGGGCAACCGCCTGGCCGAGCTGCAGCTGAAGATCATCTGGGAAGAGATCCTGGCCCGCTTCGACCGCATCGAGGTGATGGCCGAGCCCGAGCGCGTGCCTTCGCCGTTCGTGAAAGGCTACCTCAACCTGCTTGTCCGCATCCCCGCGTAAGTTTCAGTCGAGCCTCAAGAATTCCATGACCAAGATTACCTATGTGATGTTCGACGGGGGCGAGCGCGCCGTCGACCTGAAGACCGGCGTCAACCTCATGCAGGGGGCGGTGGCAAACAACATCCCCGGCATCGACGGAGACTGCGGCGGCGCCTGCGCCTGCGCCACCTGTCACATCTATGTGGATGCCGCCTGGCTGCCCAAGGTCGGCCCGCGCACGGCCATGGAGGACTCCATGCTGGAGTTCGCCGAGCATGTGGAGGCCAACTCGCGCCTGGCCTGCCAGATCACCGTCCGCGACGAGCTGGCGGGGATGGTGGTGCGGCTGCCGGAAGCGCAGCACTAGCCCACCGCGCCGCGATGCTCTTCCACCGGTGCAGAGCCCGGCCGCCGTCCAAGGTCCAGTAGTGGCCCTGGAAGGGCTGGTCGTAGGACCGGTCGATGGCCACGCCCAGATTGCGGCGGAGGGCCAGGGTTCCGACGCCGCCGTGGGGCGACGACGGCCATGTCGCCCTCCGAGGGCGCGGCGGCGAGGCAGCGTTCGAGCACCGCCACCACGCGTCCTTGCGCGTCTATCGCCCGCTCCCAGCCGCGGACGCTGTCCTGCGGTGACGCGAAGAAGGCGTCGGCGAGGTTTTCGAATTGGTCGGGAGGCAGGAAGCCGGTGGCCGAGCGGTCGTTCTCGTGCGGGGCCTCGTCCACCCGCAGCGTCAGCCCAAGGTGGCCGGCCAGGATGGCGGCGGCCTTAAGCGCCTTGGCCGCGCCGCTGGACCAGACGGCCTTGACGTTCGCCGTGGTGTCCGGCGCCGCGAAGGCCGCCATGCGGGCGCGGCCCTTGTCGGAAAGGCCACAGTTGGGAACCGGGACGGCCGAGTCGACCACGACTTCGGGGTGGGTGATGAAGAGAAGGGCCGTGGGGCACGATTGCGCGAGCGGGCGGCGCACCGCAACCTTGCGGGCGTCGTGCAGGGTGGGAATGATCCTTTGAAGATCGCGGTGGCGGGATGCGGGCCGGCGTGGATGGCGGCGGCGCTGCTGCTGGCCCGGGATGGCCATGAGGTCACCGTCTATGAGCGCTTCGCGGCCGCCCAGCCCCTCGGGTCGGGACTGATGATCCAGCCGACGGGCCTGGCGGTGCTTCAGGCGTTGGGGCTTGGCGAGCGGCCGTTCGGGCGGGCGGCGGGCACGGGCGCGGTGGTGTTGGACGTGCGCTATGCGGCGCTCGAGCGTTTTCCGCCGAAGTGGATGCCGGTTCGGCGCAGAAAACGCCCTGGGCCATGTCTCCACCTTGGCGCCGCCCACCAGCCGGGCCCTGGACTACGGGGCCCCTGTAGGGGTGACGCCATAGAACGGGCAGAAAACCGCGCTAAGCGGACAAATGGTGAACGTTAGGCTGCGAGGCCCTCGATCACCGTCCGGAGTTCCCTGAATTCAGCGGGCCCCGGACTGGCTGCTGCCCCCCAAAGATAGTCCCCGGTGAGGTTGACATGCTGCCAGCCCAGGGGTGCCAGGTGGCCCAGCAGATTGTCCGGAATGATCTCGCCCTGGCGACGCAGCGTTTCAACGGCGCGCCCGAGATAGACGGTGTTCCACAGAATGATCGCCGCCACGACCAGGTTGAGCCCACTGGCCCGGTGCTGTTGAGTTTCGCGGGTACGGTCACGGACCCGGCCGAGGCGATGGAAGCAAACGGCGCGGGCGAGCGCGTTGCGGGACTCGCCTTTGTTCAATTCCGCCGTGGCCTGGCGTCGCAGCGCCGGATCCTGCAACCAATCGAGCGTGAATAGGGTCCGCTCGATCCGGCCGACCTCGCGAAGCGCCAGGGCAAGGCCGTTCTGGCGTGGATAGGAACCCAGCCGCCGCAACATCAGCGACGCCGCCACGGCGCCGATTCTGACCGATGTCGCCAATCGGAGGATGTCGTCCCAATGAGCCCGGATTAGCGCCTCGTCGATCCGGCCCGCGATGAAAGGCTCCAGCGCTGGCCATTGGGCGGCGGCTCCAAAGGTATAGAGCCGACGGTCATGGAGATTGGGGATGCGCGGCGCGAAGCGAAAGCCCAGGAGGTGGCAGAGCGCGAATACATGGTCGGAAACGCCGCCGCCGTCGGTGTGGTGGACGGCGGCGCTCAGGTCGGCACCGTGGTAAAGCAGACCGTCCAGGACATGGAGCGCTTCGCCATCCGCGACCGAGATCGGCTTGCTATAGTAGGGCGCGTAGCGGCCAGAGATGTGGGTATAGAAGCTGATCGCCGGGCCGCTCCCCTTGTGCGGGTTGACGGCTCCTGTGGATTCTCCGCGCCCACCCAGGGGAAAGTGCTGGCCATCCGAGCTTGAGGTGGTGGCCTCGCCGAACGTGGAGGCCAGCGGATCAGCCTGTTGTGCGGCTACAATCCGCGCAAGTGCGCGGCCGTAAGTTTCTTCGCGCAGATGCCAGCCGGCGGTCCACACCAGCTGTTTGTAGGTTGCGACCGAGCAGGCCTCAGCCATGCCAGTCAGGCCCAGATTGGTGGCGTCGGCCAGTACCGTGGTTAGGATCACCCTGCGATCCTCGAATGGAAGGCCGGATCGAAGATGGGTGAAGCACTCACTAAAGCCGGTCCATCCCGCGACCTCGCTGAGCAGGTCGGTGATGCGGACCTTGGGCAGAAGCCCACACAAGCGGTCGGCGAGACGTTCGGCCGCCTCCGGCGTCACGGCTTGGAGTGGGGTGATTTTGAGCGATGAGCCGCTCAGTCGAACATCTTCCAGCTGATCCTTTGCTGCCTTGCCGGCGACCAACTGCAGCCGTTCATTGAGAAGATCCCACCGCTGTTGCAGGTAGCTGGCGCAATCGGGCGGCACCGAGATGGGCAGCGGGCCAGCCTCCTTCATCGCTGCGAACAGCGGCTTTGCGATGAGCTGGTCCTCGACGGCGCGATACTGTCGGCTGCCGGTGACCCAGATATCGCCGGCACGGAGTCGATCCCGTAATTCGGCGAAGAAACAAAGCTCGTAGACCGCCCCGTCGATCTTCCCGCCCGGCATCACGGCCTGGCGCCATCCGCGGCGGATAAACCCGGTCGGGAGATCTTTGGGCAGAGTGCGCCGATTGCCAGCGTAGAAGGAGCGCAGCATCTCGATCGCACGAACCAGGCTGCTGACGGCGGCAACGCCCTGAAACGTGAAGGACCCCAGGAACAGCGGCCCGATCCGACGCAGGAGGCCACGGCTGCGTTCCGCTAGCGCCAGATAGTCCGGTCCATCAGGCCGAACGAGGGTCTTCGCCTCCTTGATCATATCGACGAACTCGTCCCAAGGCATGACCTTCGCCATCGCGTCGAACGGATCTTGCCCGGATTCCTTGGCGTCGATCAGAGCCCCACCGATCTTGGTGAGCAATCGAACCTTCTCATTGATGGTCCGCGCGTTGCGCTGCAGTTCTGTCGAGGCCCGCCGTTCCGCGCGGCGAAACAGCCGACCGATCAGACGATCAAAGACGCCAATGGTGTCATCAGTCAGGCGCTCCGTCGTTTCGAGCACGGTCACCAACAGGGTGGCGCGACGCCGGGCTGGCGACAGCGCCCTAAGATGTTGAGCTGTCAGGCGCGTGCCCTCCTGCGCAAGCTGCTTTACCCGGTCTGGATGAATGGCCGCCCTGACGTCGGGTTCGAGCTTGATCTGGCGCAGATGATCAAGCTGTTCAATCAGGCGCGCCAAGGACCGAAAGCTTGGGGCACCGGGTGACTGACGCGCCCATGCCAAGGTGCTGAGCGCGGTTTCGTCGTGGATGTTCAGAAGAGCGTCCAAGGACCTGCGCTGGGATTCCGACAGGTCACTGGTAAGTTGTTCCGCGACCATCCGTTCCGCGCCGAGCATCGCCGTCGCCACCATTCTTTCAATGACGGTGACGCCGGGCGCTGCGATCCCTTGCCGCCGCAGCTCGACCATGAGCGCCTCAGCAACCGAAACCGGCTTCACCGTCGTCATGGCGATCGGCAGCAGCCATTTTGACAGCGTCCGATGATCGGGCTGGGCAAAACCCCGAAATCCGAAGAGCTCCCGCAATGTGTCGAGTTGATCGTATCGGGTCTGGGGACGTGTCGCATAGTCGCCGATCGCGGCGGGATCGACATCGAGCTGCTCGCCGAGAAAGCGCGCGACTTCCATCGGCACGGTTTCACCTGGGCGGATAAGTCGGTCGGGATAGCGAAGGGCGCGGAGTTGAAGCGCGAAGCCAAGGCGGTTCTGCGGCCGACGACGTCGGGCGATCACGCCCAGATCCTCCTGGCTGAGCGTGTAGTATCGAATGAGGTCAGCCTCCTCCGTGGGCAAGGCGAGCAAGCGGTCAAACTGGGCATCGGTGATGACATGGCGGCGCGGCATGGCAGGCGGTCCCAATCCAGTTGCGTTGAGGTTTTGGTGCCAGAACCGTAACTCGCGCGCCGTCCACAGGTGGAAAAAAGGTCCACCTTTTTTCCACCTGTGGACGGCGCTAACAAAATCAGTGCATTGTCATGGACGAAAGGTCCCAGACAAAATGCGCTACGGCTACGCTCGGGTTTCGACTGATGACCAGAACCTCGACCGCCAGCGCGCAGCGCTGGCCGACGCCGGCTGCACCGAGGTCATCGAGGAGATCGAAAGCGGGGTGAAGGCGCGAAACCGGCTGGTCGCCCTGCTGGCGCGTCTGACCGCAGGCGACGAACTGATCGTGAAGAGCCTGGATCGACTTGGTCGCCGCGCCGGAGAATTGGTCGTCCTTCTCGACGAACAACACAGGCGAGGCGTCCTCGTTCGGATCCTGGATATGCCATGGCTTGATTATTCCGCGCCGATCGGGCGCTTCATCGCCCAGACGTTCGCAGCTCTGGCCGAACTGGAACGGGAGCAAACGCGGGAGCGACAGCGCGGCGGCATCGACGCCGCCAAGCGCGCCGGTCGCCACCTCGGGCGACCGCCGAAGCTAACCGGCGCCCAGATCAGGGAGGCAGAGAAAATGCTGCAGGATGATCGGCCGGCTTCCGAGGTCGCCCGGCTTTTTCGGGTCCACCCGAAAACGCTGAAGGCGGCGGTACGACGTTGAGGCCTCTCTTCATTCGATCGAATGAATGGCCGATGTCTGTGAAGCCAAAAATGAGCTGGTGGTTCACCCGTGGTCGAGCACGCCGGATCAGATGTCACCCTCGTCGAGAAAGTCCGCTATCCGTTGACGACGACGGTCAACGGTGAGGCGAGTCACATCTGGCCGGCCATAATGCCCGGCGAGATCGAAGTTCTGCCGTTCCCCGCGCACCAGCGCGTGGTCCAATTCGGCGACGATTAGCACCTCGCGGTCGATGATGGGCTCGACCAGGAAGCGACCATCCGGAAGTGCGATGGCCGATCCGCCATTGGCCAGAAACGGCCCGCTGTTCGCCAGTATCTCCGCCAGCGCCGGGGTGTCGGCGGGAAAGTCCTGGGGACGCATCAGGCCTGACACCGACACGACAAATCCGCGGGCTTCGCGGGCGATGAAGCGGGTCAGGTCCTGGGTGTTGTGTAGGCCGCCTGGCCACGCGGCGATGTGCAGGTCTTCGCCCTGCGCATAAAGGGCGGCCCGCGAGAGCGGCATCCAGTTTTCGAAACAGTTCAGGCCGCCCACGCGAAAAGGCGCAAGATCGTGCACGCGCAAGCCATGGCCGTCGCCCTGAGCCCATGCCATACGCTCTTCGTAGGTCGGCTGCAGTTTGCGGTGAACCGAGCCGATGCGGCCTTCGGCGTCGATATAGACGAGGCTGCAATAAAGGCTGTGGCCGCCCCGGTCGGGCGCGCGCTCCATCACGCCGATATAGATCGACAAGCCATGCTGCCGGGCGACCGCCTGGAGCGGTTCGAGATCGCCGCGCTCGATCACCACGCCCTGATCGAGATACTCGGCGAATATCGCCTTCTGCTTTGGGTTGTCGAAACGGGCGCCGTCCGTTCGCTCGATCCAGAACGGATAGCCGGGGGCCAGGGCTTCGCCGAAGACGACAAGACGGCATCCCTGCGCCGCCGCCAGCTCCGCAGCGGCGCATGCTTTTTCAAGGGTCCGGGTCCGCTTGAACCACACCGGCGCAATCTGGGCGACGCCGATGACGAGGACGTCTTGGTCTCTCCCGGATTCGGACGCTTTGGTTCGGAGGATTTCCATAGTCATGCCTTTCCGCCAGGGCCTAGGTCGCGAACAAGGCGGCATCGCTGCCGAATGCCTTGAACTCCAGCGCATTGCCGGATGGGTCCAGGAAGAACAGCGTCGCCTGTTCGCCCGGTTGGCCTTTGAATCGCACGTGGGGCTCGATGAGAAAGTGGACGCTGGCCGCCGTCAGACGCTCGGCCAGCGCCTCCCACGGCCCCATCTCCAGCACCACGCCGAAGTGGGGGACCGGCACGTCGTGACCATCAACAGGGTTGTGGACCTCCGCCAAAGTCTTGTCCGGGTCCAGATGAGCCACGATCTGGTGGCCATAGAGATCGAAATCGACCCAGGTCTCGGCGCTGCGCCCCTCGGGGCAACCCAGCAGCTCCCCATAGAAGGCGCGCGCAACAGCCAGGTTATGGACGGTGAACGCGAGATGGAATGGGCGCATGAACTCACTCGATTTGGATTTGCGCGGTAAGCTTTAGGCTGGTCAAAGCGCATGATATAGCTCGTGTCTATTCAGTCATACATGACCAAAACTCATGAAAAGCGATCCATTGCAGAACCTGAGCGATGCTCAGGTGCTCTCCGCTCTCCCGGCTTTCGAGGCGGCGGCCAGGCTCGGAAGCCTCACCCGAGCGGCGCGAGAATTGGGCGTGACGCAGAGTGCGCTGTCGCGTCGCATCACTACGCTGGAACGCGGATTAGGCGTCGCGCTGTTCTCCCGCCGCGGTCGCGCCATCGCGATAACGGGTGATGGGTTACGCCTCGCCGAAGCCGCCGGCGAGGCCATGCACCTGATCGAGCGCATGCGGGCGGATCTTAGCGGTTCCATCGCCGGTTCAATCCGCGTCGGCGCTTTGCCATCCATCGGAGGGCTGTGGCTCGCACCCAGAATACCGAGCTTCCTGGCAGCCCACCCAGCTGTCGCCGTGTCGATGGTCATAATCGACGCGGATTTTGCGGACGCCCACAAGGATCCGGTCAACTGGGATCCATCTACGGTCGACGTGGTCCTGACCTGGGGGCGCGGCGGCTGGCGATCGTTGTCCGTGCGCCGTCTGGCCAAGGAAACGATGACGCCGGTCTGCTCGCCCGCCTTCGCCGAGGCCTATGGATTGGACCAGCCGGCGAATATCTGGCGATCGCCGCGGCTAGCGCACACGACCCGCGCCGACGCCTGGCGCGCCTATGCGCAGGCGACAGGGGTTGAGATTCCCGGCGACGTCCCGCCCATGAGGCTCGAACTCGAGCATTTTTTCATGTTACTGGAGGCGGCCCGAGCGGGGGCGGGCCTGGCCCTCCTGCCGGATCTTTTCGTCGCGGCGGATCTCGCATCCGGGCGTCTCGTCGCGCCGGCGCCAGCCTGGGCAACCGGAGCCGTCTACGCCGCCGTGGCGAGCCCCAGCGCCCTCACGAGACCCGTGGTTGCGGCCTTCGTGGACTGGCTCGGCGAGCAGGCGGCCCGCGCTGAGGTCATTTTGCACGGATGACCGGCTGATTTTGTTTCGGCCTATCGAACACCCGCCGGTCGGTCAGTTGACCACTATAATACATTCGACGCCAACGCGGCAGGCGCAACGTTCATGGTTTGTCCGCTTAGCGTGTTTTCCTGCCCGTTCTATGGCGTGACCCCTTCCTGATGCCGAACGCCCGCGAATGCCGGGCTACCCCACGATTGAGACCCTCACGCGCTCGGGTCAAGCACCTTATTTATATAAAAAGTGCCGGATGTGCGATTATCGTCTTTAATGCCCGCGCTTAATCCGCGGCCGGCGCAGGAGCCGCGCGAAGCCGACCAGCCGTTGATCAAGCAAGCTTGCCCGTTCCGCCAAATAGCCGCTGAGCTCGACGTTCACCGGCAGATCTTTGGCTTCGGCGGCGACCTCGTCCTTGGGAAGCAGATAGTCACCGAACCGCCTGTAGGCCCGCGAGCCCTTGACCCAGGCATCGCCGGATTTGAGGCGGTCGTGCAAGGTCGCGAGTGCCGCAGTCTCCTAAAGGCGCCTGGAAATCTAGCCGCGCCCAGGCTTCACCAGCTGCTTCCAGCGCTTTGAAGCGAACGGGAGGGGCGCATCGGCGGGGATTTCGCACCGGCCTGTCCTATTGAGGTCCCGCAGGATGGCCAGCGATTTCAGCGGCGGCGCGGCGGCGGTCCCGGCTTTGAATCGCTCATGCTCAAAGAACGTCGACGCAAATCGTAGGAGCACCCCGTAGCGATCCGCCGCGCTGACCAGAAGATCCTCGGCTGCGAAGGTGGCCAGTGCAGCGACTTTCGGTTTGGCCTCGAGGAGCTTAGCCCAGCCCACCTGGGCTTCGAACCGGTCGATGGCGTCGCCGCCAGCCGCCAGCGCCTGATCGACGGCCTCGATGACGCCGCTGAACAGCCGCATGAGCTGAGCGACCTCGCGACTGCTGGCCTGATATTTCCGCTCGGCGCTGCGACGACCCCTGGCGAGTCAGCGAGCCCACCATGTTGTCGAACATGTCGACGGCCGCGTCGTTGAAACGCCATTCGAGGTCGACGAGCCGGGCCACGACCGTCGCCCGCCGGCGCCTTCCCGAGCATATTGATCGAACCGGCGCTCGTGAGCTATGAGCGCCCAACATGATCGACGTGCCGAAAGATTATGCCCAAGGTTACCAATGGCGACGGAGGTGATAGCGATCCTCGCCGCGACTTGCATCGAGCCCTGTGTTCAGCCGGCAGATACTCCCCCGTCGAGCCATCCGAGGCCCAGCGCCTTCTGAAGCGCAACATAGTCTGCCGTCAAACCGGCCGTGGCCGCGGAGAGACCGTCCTCAGCATCGATCCGATGTCGCTCTGCGCCGAGCGCATCGATGAGCGATGCCCTGCCGGCTCGGTAGTTCTGCTGCGTCAAATTGGCTGACCGATCGGCGGACGCCTTCGCCCGCGCGAGAATCGCGACGGTTGCACGACCGGCTCGGAACCGCGCCAAGGCGTCTTCCGCGTCTCGTAATGCCCCGAGGACCGCCGCGTCATACAGGGTTTCGGCTTCGTCACGCGCCGACTCGCGCTGCCTGATCTGCCCTTGCACGCGACCAAAACTGAGTATGCTCCACTGCAATGTCGGAGCGCCCAACGCGACGAAATCATCGAGATGCGTCAAGTCGGAAGGTTGCGTACCGCCGATCCCGATGACGCCCATCCAACTGAGTCGCGGAAACCTGGCGGCTTCCGCGACCCCTATCCGAGCGGTATCGGCGGCGAGCCGGCGCTCAGCGGCGCGCACGTCGGGCCTCCGCCTGAGCATGGCTTCCGGATCGCCGATGGCAAAGGCGGCGGGCGGCAGCGGCGCCGGGCGGGGCGGATCGAGCATTGCATCAAGGGCGCCCGGCTGCTCTCCGCAGAGCAAGGCGAGGGCGTTCATATAGCCCTCGGCCTGGGCCACGAGTGGCGCCATCCTGGCATTGGCGGTCTCGAACTGCATGCTGAGCCGTTCGACATCGAGCGCGGAAGCGACGCCCCTTTCGAACTGCTGGCGCGTGA
>Ga0209066_10007217_pt1 | contig 11086 bp, 8 predicted proteins | sample All_14_2_FD_187198 | JGI IMG/M metagenome (GOLD analysis project Ga0209066, IMG submission 187198) | Freshwater microbial communities in response to fracking from Pennsylvania, USA - Allegheny Zone_MetaG_DW_15 (SPAdes) (version 2) ... | reverse complement strand
CATCGACAGCAGGGTGAAGATGCCGGTCAGCAGCGCGATTCCGACCGCGATCCAGGCGCCGGTCTCGAGGCCTGCCCGTACCAGCACGAACTTCGCCCAGAAACCCGACAGTGGCGGGATGCCTGCCAGCGACAGCGCCGGGATGGCAAACATCAGCGCCAGCCAGGGGGCACGGGCATACAGCCCACCCATTGCCGGTAGGCGTTCGGAGCCCGTCATGCGCGCTGCGATGCCGCCAATGAAGAACAGGTTGGCCTTCACCACGATGTGATGGATCAGGTAGAACACCGCACCCGCCAGCGCCAGCGGTGTGGCCAGTGCCAGACCAAGCACCATGTAGCCCACCTGGCTGACGATGTGAAAGGACAGGATGCGCCGTACCTCGGTCTGTGCGGCGGCACCGAGCACACCGATCAACATCGTGGCGCAGGCGACCCACAACAGCACGTCGTGTACCAGTCCTGCGTCCGGCCACAGCAAGGTGACAAGCCGGATCAGCGCATACACGCCAACTTTCGTCAGCAGCCCGGCAAATAGCGCAGATACCGGTGTCCACGCCACGTGGTAGGACGCGGGCAGCCAGCCGAAAACGGGGAACAGTGCAGCCTTGATCGAGAATGCGAGCAGCATCAGCACCAGCGGTGCCTGCACCCCGGGTGGCACGCTACCGGACGCGAACAGCGCGGCCAGTTCTGCCATGTTCAACGTGCCGGCGCTACCGTACACCAGGCCGGCGGCAAGCAGGAACAGCAGGGTGGCGATCAGGTTCAGGATCACATAGACCACGGTGCCTGCCATCCGGCGCTTGTCGCCGCCCAGCGCGATCAGTGCAAAGGAGCCGACCAGCAGCACCTCGAACCAGACGTAAAGGTTGAACACGTCACCGGTAATGAAGGCACCGCAAACGCCCACCAGCAGGCCATGTGTCAGCAGATGGAAGTCCCGTCCACGTGCCGGATCGCTGTCACGAGCCTGCGCATACAGAACAGTAGCGGTGGCAATGACCCCGGTAATCGCCACCATCGCAGCCGACAGCCGGTCCACGACCAGCGTGATGCCATAGGGGGCGGCCCAACCGCCCATCTGGCTGACCAGGATTTCTCCGCGGCCGGCATGGACGACCAGCATCAGCCCGACCAGCATCAGCCCGATCGCACCGAGCAGGCTCAGCGCGGCGCAGGCCCGATGGCTGGCTCGGGTCAGCAGACAGGCGACCAGCGTGCCCAGCGGCAACAGCAAGGGCGCGACGAGAAGCAGGTGAGGGCTTGAAGTCATCACGACGTCTTCTCATCCAGGTTGGGGGCAGGCGCTTCGGCTACCTCGGTGACGCGGTCGGTTGCGGTACTGCGATGTCGCTCCCAGGTGCGCCGGAGCACGGCCAGCGCGAACACGAACAGGGAGAAGCCGATGACGATTGCGGTCAGGACCAGGGCTTGTGGCAGGGGGTTGCCCGCGAATTCGGGCACCCCGTTGGCCGAGACGAAGGCTGCGGCACGGTTGTCCAGGCGGCCCGCGGTCAGGACCGCCATGTTGATGCTGTTGCCAAGCAGCACGATGCCCAGCACGACCCGCACCAGATTGCGGTCCAGCAGCAGCCAGACGCCAATGCTGGCAAGCAGGCCGGCGGTGACAGCAGCGACGATCTCCATCTCAGACCTCCTTTTCCATCAGCCGGAACAGCATGTGGCTGACCGCGCCGAACACGGTCAGGAATACGCCGACGTCGAACATCAGGGGCGTGCCCAACGGCAGTCCGCCCGGAAACAGCCAGGCGCTGCCAAGGAAGGGGCGAGCGTCGGCGAGGCCGAACAGACCGGCACCGGCGGCCAGCGCCAGGCCCACGCCAGCGACCACGCTGGGTGGGACGCGCAGCATCCGGCGCGCCTGGGCCACACCGTAGCCCAAGGCAATGAGCACGGCGGCACACACCGCGACCAGCCCGCCGATGAAACCACCGCCAGGAAGGTTGTGGCCGCGCCACAACAACACCAGCGAGATCAGCAGCAGCAGTCCTGCCAGCGGGCGCAGGCCCTGACGCAGCAGCACGCTGCCGAATTCGGCATGCGCAAGCTTGCCCTGGGCGGGGGCATTGTCGTCACGATGAAGTAGCAAGGCTGCAGCCAGTCCGGCCAGTGCCACCACGAGGATCTCGCCCAGGGTGTCGAAAGCGCGGAAGTCGACCAGGATCACATTCACCACATTGGCACCATGACCGCCCGGCAGACTGTTGGCCAGGTACCAGGCGGCGAGGTCACCCGGCAAGGGTTGGCCGATGGCAATCAGGATGGTCAAGGTCAACGCAAGGCCGAAGCCGATGGACACGGCCAGATGAACGCGGCGCCGGCGGGAGTTGCGCGCACCGGTGACCTGGACCACTGGCAAGCCGTTGAGCACCATGGCGAGGAAAATCACGGTCAGGGTTTCGACCATGATCTGGGTGATTGCCACATCCGGTGCCCCCACCGCCAGAAAGAACAGGCCGACGCCCAGCCCGCTTGCGCCGAGCGAGGTGACCAGTGCGATGCGCTCGCGCATCATTGCTGCGCCCGCTGCGCCAAGTACGGCCAGGGCGCAGCCTGCAACGCCGGCCCAGGACAGCGGGCTCGCGGTTGGCAGGCGTGCGCCGTGGCTGCTGGCAAGTGCGGTGCCGAGCAGGGCGAAAACCGCCCCCACCACCGCCAGCAGGGCGACGTGCTGGCGCAGCGAGCCGTGCTGGAAGCGGTCTGCGACCTGGCCGGCAATGATGAAGATGCGTTTCAGCAGACGGTCCCACAGCAGGTCGCCGCTGACCTGCCACACCCGTCGCCAGCGCGCCAGCCAATGACGTACAGCCTGGCGCTTCAGGTATACGAAGGCGCCGAGCGATACCGTGATCATGCTCGCCACGACCGCTGGCGTGATTCCGCCCCACAGGTAGAGATTGACTGGAATCGCACCGCGCGCCACCGCCTGCACCGCACTGTCGACCAGCCAGACTTCAGCAACGTTGTTGAAAGCGCCGAGCAGGAAGCCACCAATCGCCAGCAACATCGGCCCCAGCCACATCGGCAGGCTGACTTCATGGGGCGTACGTGGGTAGGCGCCCTGACGGCCGAGGAAGGTGCGGATGAACACCAGTCCGGCTGCGGTCAGCAACAAGGCATTGGTGACGATCATCACCCCAGTGGTCGCCCAGCCGAGCGGGCCGAGCTCGATCAGGCCGGCGTACTTGAACTCCTTGGCGATGAAGCCGAAAAAGGGGGGCAGGCCGGCATTGGAGAAGGCGGCAAGCGCGACTGCGGCACCGGTCAGGGGCATGAACCGGATCAGGCCTCCCAGGCGCACCAGCTCGCGTGTGCCAGTGGCATGGTCGACCGCACCGACGGCCATGAACAACGCGCCTTTGTAAAGCGAGTGGGCCAGCAGATAGATGACGAAGGCCTGCAGACCGTAGGTGGTGTTGGTGCCGATCAGCATGGTGAGCTGGCCAAGCACGGTCACGGTGGTATAGGCCAGAATGCGTTTGAGGTCGGTCTGACGGAGTGCGAGCACCGCGCCGACCAGTGCGGTCGCAGCGCCGACGACGACCAGGATGGAGCCCCAGCCGTCCTCTCCTCCCATCACCGGATTCAGGCGTGCCATCAGGTAGACGCCGGCCTTCACCATGGTGGCCGAGTGCAGATAGGCCGATACCGGTGTGGGGGCCTCCATTGCATTGGGTAGCCACAGGTGGAAGGGGAGTTGTGCGGATTTGGTGAAGCAGCCCAGCAGGACCAGAATCATGATGGCCGGGTAAAGTGCATGGCCTTCGATTGCCGCCGCCGACAGTGCAGAGAACTGCCACGCATCGCCTGCCATGCCGAGCAGGATCAGGCCGGCAAGCAAGGCCAGGCCCCCTCCACCGGTGATCAGCAGGGCCTGCAATGCTGCGCGGCGTGAGGCGGCACGCTCGTGCTGGAAGCTGATCAGCAGGTAGGAGCTGATGCTGGTCAGCTCCCAGAACACGAACATCGCGATCAGGTCGTCTGCCAGTACCAGCCCGAGCATGGCTGCCATGAAACCGAGCAGGAAGGCATAGAAGCGACCCAGATGATGATGGTCCGACAGATAGCTGCCGGCGTACAGCACGATGAGGGTGCCGATGCCGGTGACCAGCAGGCCGAACAGCAGTGACAACCCATCCAGGCGGAAGGACAGGGCGACATCGAGTGCCGGAATCCATGCGATGGACTCCACCACCGCGCCGCCGCCGGCAATGACCGGCATCTGGCCGAGCAACCACACGAAGCCGTACAGCGGGGCAAGTGCCAACAGCCAGCCGGCACGCGCGTCCAGCACCCTGCCCAGCCAGGGGGCAAGTAGCGTCGTCAGTCCGATCAGGCCAAGCGCATTGAGCATCGGGAACTCCGGTTGCGAACTCGACACGCACTGGGCGTGCCCGCGGCGGCCGGACGGCCCCGCTCATCGATTGCGAATCCAACTGACTCTCGCCAATTGCGAGAGGTTCCCGCTATCGTGAAAAACCTGTCGCGCACGCGACCCGGTGCGACCGTCACATCTGCTTGCAGTGTCCGTCGTGCGTCACGCGGCTTTCACCCAAAACCTGTTAAAATCCGGCGCTTTTTCCAACATAGCCCGGAGCTGTCCACATGGCCATCGAACGCACCCTTTCCATCATCAAGCCCGACGCCGTTGCCAAGAATGTCATCGGCCAGATCTATTCCCGTTTCGAAGCCGCCGGTCTGAAGATCATCGCCGCCAAGATGGTGCACCTGTCCGAGCAGGAAGCCGGTCAATTCTACGCCGTGCACAAGGAACGCCCCTTCTTCAAGGATCTGGTTTCCTTCATGACCTCCGGCCCGGTGATGATCCAGGCACTGGAAGGTGAGAACGCCATCGCCAAGAACCGCGAACTGATGGGCGCTACCGACCCGAAGAAGGCCGACAAGGGCACCATCCGCGCTGATTTCGCGGATTCGATCGACGCCAATGCCGTGCATGGCTCCGATGCGCCCGAAACCGCTGCTGTGGAAGTGGCTTTCTTCTTCCCCGGCATGAACGTTTATAGCCGCTGAGCGGTCCATCCGGACGGCCCGTCGCGCCCGCTTCGCGGTGAGTACCGCGAATCGCGCGGGCGGGCCGTTTGCGTTGGAGATGAAGATGAATACACCGGTCAATCTGCTCGACTTCGATGTCGACGGTCTCGTCGCCTGGTTTGCGGGCCTGGGCGAGAAGCCCTTTCGCGCGCGGCAGGTGATGCGCTGGATGCACCATGAAGGCTGCGACGATTTTGACGCGATGACCGATGTCGCCAAATCGCTGCGCGCCCGTCTGAAGGACATCGCAGTGATTCGTCCGCCGGTTCCGGTGCGCGATTCGGTGTCGACCGACGGTACCCGCAAGTGGTTGCTCGATGTCGGCAATGCCAATGCGGTCGAAACCGTATTCATCCCGGAGACGAGCCGTGGCACCTTGTGTGTGTCCTCGCAAGCTGGGTGTGCGCTCGACTGCGCCTTTTGCTCTACGGGCAAGCAGGGTTTCAACCGCAACCTGAGTGCGGCGGAGATCATCGGCCAGTTGTGGCTGGCCAACAAGCTGCTCGGGGCTGCGCGCGAGACCGCTGCCGACCTCGAGGCCGGCGACAAGGATAACGGCCGCATCATCAGCAACGTGGTGATGATGGGCATGGGCGAGCCGCTGGCCAACTTCGACAATGTCGTCACTGCGTTGCGGCTGATGCTGGACGACCACGCTTACGGGCTGTCGCGTCGGCGGGTGACGGTGTCAACCTCGGGCATCGTGCCGGCCATGGATCGCCTGCGCGATGAGTGTCCAGTGGCGTTGGCGGTATCCCTGCACGCTTCGAACGACGCGCTGCGTGACCGTCTGGTGCCGATCAACCAGAAATATCCCTTGCGCGAACTGATGGCCGCTTGTCAGCGCTATCTGGAGCGCGCGCCACGGGACTTCGTGACCTTCGAGTACGTCATGCTCGACGGTGTCAACGACAGTGACGCGCACGCGCACGAACTCGTCGCGCTGGTGCGCGACGTCCCCTGCAAGTTCAACCTGATTCCATTCAATCCCTTCCCCAATTCGGGTTTTCTGCGTTCGGGGGCGGAGCGGATACGGCGCTTTGCAGGTATCCTGATTGATGCCGGTATCGTGACCACCACGCGCAAGACGCGTGGTGACGATGTCGATGCGGCCTGTGGCCAGTTGGCAGGTCAGGTTCAGGACAAGACGCGGCGTACGATGGTGCGTCTGAAGCAATCAACGGAGATTCGCTGATGATCGGCTGGAAAGCCTCGCTGTTCGTGCTGTTTTCTTCCCTTGCGCTGGGCGCCTGCGTCACGACGCCGGTCGGTGGTGGGGATGCGGTTGGTGTGACCCGGCCGATGTCGGACATGCAGCCGGCCAACGATGCCGAGGCGCGTGCCCGTGTGCATGTGGACCTCGGGCTGGCCTACTTCGAGGTGGGGCGCTATGACGTTGCCCTGGATGAGGCCAAGGTTGCGTTGCGCGATCGTGCCGGTTATGCCCCTGCCTATCATCTGATGGGGCTGGTGTACATGATGATCGGCGAGAACGGTTCGGCTGACGAGAACTTCCGCAACGCGCTCAATGCTGCGCCGGGTGATCCGGATTTCAACAACAGCTATGGGTGGTTCCTGTGCCTGCAGGGCAGGGCAGACGATGCTCAGGCGCGCTTCGATCGTGCTGCACGCAACCCCTATTACCGTTACCCGACCCGTGCGCTGAACAATTCGGGACAGTGCTACCTGCGGCAGAATCAGGACGAACTGGCCGAAGGACAGTTCCTGCGCGCCATCCAGGCCGATCCCGCCAATGGCGAGGCGCAGTTTCAACTGGCCTCCATTGCCTACCGCAAGGCGAACTATCGTGCTGCGCACGAGCAGCTCAACCGCTTCCATCAACAGTTCGGACCGACGTCTGCCTCGGTCTGGCTGGGCTTGCGGGCTGCGCGCCAGTTGGGGGAGCATGACGCCGAGGCCAGTTACGCCCAGCAGTTACGCGGCCGGTTTGCGGATTCGGCCGAGCATGTGTTGATGTTGCAGGGGAAGTACGAGTGAGCAATCCTCAGTCCGACGCCCGGGTCGCTGTCGATGCAGGGCAGGCGGTACCGCCGGGGGTCATGTTGCGTCATGCCCGAGAGGCGCGTGGTGAGTCACTCGCCGAGGTGGCGCAAGCGCTGAAACTGTCGGTTCGTCAGCTGGATGCGCTGGAGAGCGGGCGCCATGAGGCGCTGCCCGGCCCTGCGTTTGTCCGCGGCTTTCTGCGCAATTATGCCCGCCACCTAGGGGTCGATCCGGAGCCCGTGCTGGCAGCACTGGGATCGGGGGCGCCGGCCTCTGTCGATCTGACGCCGGTCTCCAATGCCGAGGGAGACATGCCTACCGGTGCAGGTGCCAGATTCAATCTGCTGCCGGCTGGCTTGGTCGCCGCGCTGCTGCTTGCGGTGATGTTTGCGGGCAATCACTTTGGATGGTTTGCGACGCAGGAAGCGCCGCTGGCCGTCGTGGAGCCTGTTGATGCGCCGGTGTTCGAGCCGGGTCAGCCGGTGCCGGGCAATGTGGCCGTCGATGTTCCCCCCGATACGGCCAGCGAGCCGCAAGCAGTCGTGGATGGGCCTGCCGGCATGGCACAGTCTGCAGCGCCTCCCACCACGGGGCTGCCGCCTGCTGTACCTGCGACAGGGTCTGCCGTAGCTCCGCAGCCGGCGCCTCCGGTCGCGACAGGAATGGCGCCCGCGGCCGTGGATACCGCCGAGGCGAGTGGCGCAGGGGGGCTCAAGTTTGTTTTTGCCGGCGAATCCTGGATTGAGGTCCGTGATGCCCGCGGTGCTGTCCTTTTTTCGGGCGTCGGTACGTCCGGTTCGTCCCGCGTGGTACAGGGGCAGGCACCGTTTGCCCTGGTGGTTGGCAATGCCCGTAGTGTCAGTCTCGAGTACAACGGCAAACCCGTGGATCTCGTTCCGCATACCCGGGTTTCCGTCGCCCGTCTGACCGTTCAATGACATGATGCGAGTCCAATGAGTCAGTCCAGTCCGCTTTTTGCCCCGCTTCCGCGCCGTCAGACCCGTCTTGTGCATGTCGGTCGTGTTGGTGTCGGCAGTGCTGCGCCGGTTGTCGTGCAGTCGATGACCAATACCGATACCGCTGATGTGCTGGGCACTGCCATGCAGGTGGCCGAGTTGGCTCGCGCGGGTTCGGAGGTGGTGCGCATCACCGTCAATAACGAGGATGCGGCGCGCGCCGTGCCGCATATCCGTGATCGTTTGCTGGCCTTGAACATCGATGTGCCGCTGGTTGGGGATTTCCATTACAACGGTCATACCTTGTTGTCCAGGCATCCGGCGTGTGCCGAAGCGTTGGCGAAGCTGCGCATCAACCCTGGCAATGTCGGGGCCGGCGCCAAGCGCGACCCGCAGTTTGCGTCCATCGTCGAGATTGCCTGCAAGTACGACAAGCCGGTGCGTATCGGCGTCAATTGGGGCAGCCTCGACCAATCCGTGCTGGCGCGGATCATGGACGAGAACGCAAGTCGGGCCGAACCTCGCGATGCCGGTGCGGTGATGCGTGAGGCACTGGTGGTATCGGCGCTGGAGTCCGCTGCGAAGGCTGAAGAGCTGGGGCTGGCAGGTGACCGCATCATCTTGTCGGCCAAGGTCTCCAGTGTGCAGGATCTGATCGCCGTCTATCGTGATATGGCACTGCGCTGCGACTATCCCCTGCATCTTGGCCTGACCGAGGCTGGCATGGGCAGCAAGGGCATTGTCGCGTCTACGGCGGCGCTGGCCGTGCTGTTGCAGGAGGGGATCGGCGATACGATCCGTATCTCGCTGACGCCCGAGCCCGGTGGCAGCCGCACCCAGGAGGTCGTGGTGGCGCAGGAGATCCTGCAGACCATGGGCTTGCGTGCGTTCACCCCGATGGTGACGGCGTGCCCCGGTTGTGGGCGTACCACCAGCACCTTCTTCCAGGAGCTGGCGTCGGGTATTCAAGGCTACGTCCGTGAGCAGATGCCGCAGTGGCGCGAGCAGTACGACGGTGTCGAGAACATGACGCTGGCGGTGATGGGGTGTGTCGTCAATGGTCCGGGCGAGAGCAAGCATGCCAATATCGGCATCTCGTTGCCCGGCACTGGCGAGACGCCCGCGGCGCCGGTGTTTGTCGATGGGGTCAAGACGGTGACCTTGCGCGGTGACAATATTGCTGCCGAATTCAAGGCCATCGTGGACGACTATGTCGCCACCCGCTACGTCCGGAAGGCGGGCTGAGGCCGGCAGTCCGAAGATCATTCACAATAAGACAGAACGCGAGATCCATGAGTCAAACCTTGCAGGCCGTGCGCGGGATGAACGACATCCTGCCCGATGAGGCAGAAATCTGGGAGCACTTCGAGGACATCGTGCGCGACTGGCTGCGCAGCTACGGCTATCGCCCGATCCGGATGCCCATCGTCGAGCCGACGCCCTTGTTCAAACGCGCCATCGGTGAGGTCACCGATATCGTCGAGAAGGAAATGTATTCGTTCGAGGATGCGCTGAACGGCGAACACCTGACCTTGCGGCCCGAGGGGACGGCATCCTGCGTCCGCGCCGCGATCCAGCACAATCTGGTGCAGGGAAACGGGCCGCAGCGCCTTTACTATCATGGGCCGATGTTCCGCCACGAACGGCCGCAAAAGGGACGTTACCGGCAGTTCCACCAGATCGGTATCGAGGCCCTCGGTTTCGCCGGGCCGGATGTCGATGCCGAGCACATCATCATGTGCGCGAGGCTGTGGGACGATCTCGGTCTGGAAGAACATGTCCGTCTCGAGATCAACTCGCTTGGTTCGGCCGATGAACGCGCCCAGCATCGAGCTGCGCTGATCGCCTATCTTGAACAGCATCAGGCACGGCTGGATGAGGATGGCAAACGCCGCCTTTACACCAACCCCTTGCGCATCCTCGACACCAAGAATCCTGACCTGCAGGACGTGGTCGAAGCTGCGCCGCGCCTGGCGGACTACCTGGGCGAGGAGTCGCGTGCGCACTTCGAGGCTGTGCAGGTGCTGCTCAAGGATGCAGGCATTGCCTACCGCATCAACCATCGTCTGGTGCGCGGGCTCGATTACTACAATCGTACCGTGTTCGAATGGGTTACCGACAAGCTGGGGGCGCAGGGGACGGTGTGTGCCGGCGGTCGTTACGATGGTCTGGTTGCGCAACTGGGTGGCAAGCCACAGCCGGCTGCCGGGTTCGCCATGGGTGTGGAACGATTGCTCGCACTTTGGCGTGAATGTGGCGGCGAAACCGATCGTGTGGTGCCGGATGTCTATGTGGTCCACCTGGGCGACAGCGCCCAGCGTCTGGCGTTCCGCGCGGCGGAAGCCCTGCGCGGGCATGGCTTTGCGGTCGTGACGCATTGTGGTGGCGGCAGTTTCAAGTCGCAGATGAAGAAGGCCGACGGCAGCGGTGCGGCAATCGCGCTGGTGATCGGAGAGGATGAAGCGGCGCAGGGCGAAATTGGCGTCAAGCCCTTGCGTGGGCCGGGGGCCCAGCAGCGGGTGGCGCTGGAGGCGCTGCCGGAGGCGGTGGCGCAGGTCCTGTTCAGTGATGAGAACGAAGAAGGGGCAAGCAATGGCGGTGTATGACCTTGAAGAGCAGGAACAGATTTCCGAGCTCAAGGCCTGGTGGGCACAGTATGGCAAACTGGTGACAGCAGCCTTGTTTGCCGCAGCGGTGGCATCGGTGGGTTGGCAGGGCTGGCAGTGGTATCAGAACCGCAATGCGGTCGAGGCCGGCGCACTCTACTTCGGGCTGCAGCAAGCGGTTGAACAGCAGGATGCGCAGAAGACCCGCGATGTTGCCGGACGGCTGATCGGCGAGTATGGCTCCACTGCCTACGCGCAACTGGGGGCCTTGTTGTCGGCGTCGGTGCAGTTTGCCGCCAAGGATCTCGATAATGCCCGCGCACAGCTGGAATGGGCTGCCGAGAAGGGCAAGGATCCCGCCTTGCGCGATCTGGCCCGTCTGCGTCTGGCCGTCGTGATGTTGCAGCAGGGCCAGGCTGACCAGGCCCTGGCGCGTCTGAGTCCG
>Ga0209066_10007214_pt1 | contig 11089 bp, 7 predicted proteins | sample All_14_2_FD_187198 | JGI IMG/M metagenome (GOLD analysis project Ga0209066, IMG submission 187198) | Freshwater microbial communities in response to fracking from Pennsylvania, USA - Allegheny Zone_MetaG_DW_15 (SPAdes) (version 2) ... | reverse complement strand
TCATGCCTGGTGACAACGTGTCGATCACCGTCAAGCTGATCGCCCCGATCGCCATGGAAGAAGGCCTGCGTTTTGCTATCCGCGAAGGCGGCCGTACCGTCGGCGCCGGCGTGGTTGCCAAGATCCTCGACTAATCGTTCTTTGACTCGGATTTGGCCAATAGGGGTATAGCTCAATTGGCAGAGCGTCGGTCTCCAAAACCGAAGGTTGTAGGTTCGATTCCTACTGCCCCTGCCAACCATCCCGAGTCTTGAAACTGACGCTGTTCCACAGCAGCCCGCAGGCCTGAAAGGGCCCGCGGGCTTTGCCGCCTCAATCATCACGTTCATGTCCAGTACGCAAATCGAAACCGTCACGACGGGCGCCGACAAGGCCAAACTGGCTGCGGCCGGTCTTCTGGTCGTGGGGGGTGTCGCCGCCTTCTATCTGCTGGGTCAGCAGAGCCTGTGGCTGCGCGTCGTGGCGCTGCTGGTCCTGATCGCTGCCGGCGTGGCGGTGTTCTTCACCTCGGCGCAAGGCAAGGAGCTCTTCGCCTACGGGCAGGACGCGCTCAAGGAATTGCGCAAGGTCGTGTGGCCGACCCGCCCCGAAGCGACGCAGATGACCTTGTACGTCTTTGCTTTTGTGGTGGTCATGGCCCTGTTCCTGTGGCTGACCGACAAGACCCTGGAGTGGGTGCTCTACAGCCTGATTCTGGGCTGGAAGCAGTGATTCCTGGCATACACAACACAAGGCTGAACCCATGAGCGACGTCCAGACCGCCCCCGCCACCACCGTCCCGTTGCGCTGGTATGTGGTACACGCCTACTCCGGCATGGAGAAGGCTGTCGAACGCAACCTGCGCGAGCGCATCGACCGCGCCGGCATGCAGGACCAGTTTGGCCGCATCCTCGTGCCCACCGAAGAAGTGGTCGAGGTCAAGAACGGCAAGAAGTCCGTGACCGAGCGTCGTTTCTTCCCCGGCTATGTGCTGGTCGAAATGGTCATGAGCGACGACACCTGGCACCTGGTCAAGAACACGTCCAAGGTCACCGGTTTCGTGGGCGGCGCCAAGAACCGTCCCTCCCCCATCTCGGAAGACGAAGTCATGAAGATCGTCAACCAGATGAAGGAAGGCATCGAGAAGCCGCGTCCCAAGGTCGAGTGGGAAGTGGGCGAAGTGGTCCGCGTCAAGGAAGGCCCCTTCACCGACTTCAACGGCTCCATCGAAGACGTCAACTACGAAAAGTCCAAGCTGCGCGTATCCGTCACCATTTTTGGTCGCGCCACCCCGGTCGAGCTGGACTTCGGTCAGATCGAGAAGATCTGATCCCTGGCCGGACGCCAGGTCAGGTGCTTGCCTGATCGCGTCTGTTCAGGCGATAATGTCAGATTCCGCTCGGACATGAGCGTGAGCGGCGCCAGGACGCAAGTCTTGCGCCGCTTGAACATGTCCCGTGTCAGGCGCGAACGAGACCGCGTCAAGAGGAGCCAGGAAGTTCGCATTGAACAAGCCTGGCGTTTGACTCAACCGGATCGGCGTGGCCGTCGGACGGTTCTAGGAGAAAGTTATGGCCAAGAAGATTATCGGCTTCATCAAGCTGCAAATCCCGGCTGGCAAGGCGAACCCTTCGCCTCCGGTCGGTCCCGCGCTGGGTCAGCGCGGCCTGAACATCATGGAGTTCTGCAAGGCGTTCAACGCCCAGACCCAAGGTGTCGAGCCCGGTCTGAAGCTGCCCGTGGTCATCACGGCGTTCGCTGACAAGTCCTTCACCTTCATCATCAAGACGCCGCCCGCGACCGTCCTGCTGAAGAAGGCCGCCAAGATCGAGAAGGGCTCGCCCCGTCCTCAGTCTGACAAGGTGGGCAAGCTGACCCGTGAGCAGCTGGAAGAAATCGCCAAGACCAAGCAGAAGGACCTGACCGCTGCCGATCTGGACGCTGCCGTCCGCACGATCGCCGGTTCGGCCCGTTCGATGGGCATCATCGTGGAGGGTGTGTGATCATGGCCAAGCTGACCAAACGCCAAAAGGCATTCGCAGACAAGGTGGAAACCACCAAGCTGTACGCCATCGAAGAAGCCCTGAACCTGATCAAGCAAGCTGCTGTCGCCAAGTTCGATGAGTCCATCGACGTGGCCGTGCAACTGGGCGTGGACGCCAAGAAGTCCGACCAGGTGGTGCGTGGCGCTGTCGTGATGCCCAACGGCACCGGCAAGACCAAGCGCGTGGCCGTGTTCGCCCAAGGTGCCAAGGCTGAAGAAGCCAAGGCCGCCGGTGCTGACATCGTCGGCATGGAAGACCTGGCTGAGCAGATCAAGGCTGGCAACATCAACTTCGACGTGGTCATCGCCTCGCCGGACACGATGCGCATCGTTGGTACCCTGGGTACCATCCTGGGCCCCCGTGGCCTGATGCCCAACCCCAAGGTCGGCACCGTGACCCCGGACGTCGCCACCGCTGTCAAGAACGCCAAGGCTGGTCAAGTCCAGTTCCGCGTTGACAAGGCCGGCATCGTCCACGGCACCATCGGCCGTCGCTCGTTCGACGACGACAAGCTCAAGGGCAACCTGGCTGCGTTGCTCGAAGCCCTGACCAAGCTGAAGCCTGCTTCCAGCAAGGGCGTGTACCTGCGCAAAATCGCCGTGTCCTCCACCATGGGTGTGGGCGTGCGCGTCGATGTGAACAGCATCACGGGCTGATTGTCGCAAGACACTGTCACGCCCTTCGGGGTGTGACCGGGCCCACGCGAGTCTGGCGTGAGTGCCCGAACCAAATTGGTGGGTCGATGCAGCGTGGCATGCCACGGTGCATCGGGCTATCAAAGACCGTAGGCGCTGCGGCGCACGCTTGTTTCAGGTGTGTCGCGGCTTAATGCACAGCCTACGCAGATGGCGTACCCGCTGTTGAAGGTTTCCTGGCCGCCCCTGGGGGGTCTGGGTTCCGAGACAGAAGGTCGCTGAAACTGGGTGTGCCCGAAGGCTCGTTCCCTGTGGAACGCTGCCGCAAGGCATGTTTGAAGGAGTAGACCTTGAGTCTCAATCGCAACGAGAAAGAAGCCGTCATCGCGGAAGTGGCTGCCCAAGCGGGCAAGTCGCAGACGCTTGCACTGGCTGAGTACCGCGGTCTCACGGTGGCTCAACTGGATCAGCTGCGCAAGAACGCCCGTGCACAAGGCGTGTATCTTCATGTTCTGAAGAACACCCTGGCCCGTCGCGCTGTTGCCGGCACCCCGTTCGAAGTCGCTGCCGAGTCCATGACCGGCCCGCTGATCTACGGCTTCTCTGAAGATGCCGTGGCAGCTGCCAAGGTGATCGCTGACTTTGCCAAGGGCAATGACAAGCTGGTCATCAAGGCTGGCGCTTTCGCCGGCAAGGCACTGGACGCCAATGGCGTCAAGGCCCTGGCCTCGATCCCGAGCCGCGAAGTTCTGCTGGCTCAGATCTGTGGTCTGCTGCAGTCGCCAATCTCGGGCTTCGCCCGCGTGTTGGCCGCTATCGGCGAGCAAAAGGGTGGCGATGCCGCTCCTGCTGCTGCCGAGGCTCCTGCCGCCGAAGAAGCAGCCCCGGCTGCCTGAGCGACCGCTTCGTACCGTATTTAACATCTAACCGATTTTAGGAACCCAAAATGGCATTCGATAAAGACGCATTCCTGACCGCCCTGGACAGCATGTCCGTAATGGAACTCAACGAGCTGGTCAAGGCCATCGAAGAGAAGTTCGGCGTGTCCGCTGCCGCCATGGCTGCTCCCGCCGCTGGCGGTGCTGCTGGTGGCGCTGCTGCCGCTGAAGAGAAGACCGAGTTCAACGTTGTCCTGACCGGCGCTGGCGCCAACAAGGTCGGCGTCATCAAGGCCGTGCGTGAAATCACCGGCCTGGGTCTGAAGGAAGCCAAGGACCTGGTTGACGGCGCTCCCAAGAACGTCAAGGAAGGCGTTGCCAAGGCTGACGCTGAAGCCGCTGTCAAGAAGCTGGTTGAAGCTGGCGCTACCGCCGAGCTCAAGTAATCCGTTGGCCCGCGTCGAGCGGGTCTCTGGATCAGAGGCTGCTCTCCGTCAGGAGGGCAGCCTTTTGGTGTCTCAGGAAGCAATTCCTTGAGAACAGCCGAGAAACCCCGCGGTGTTACACTGACAGGTTTCTCGAGTGTTCTCTGAACCGACTGCGGAGAACCGGTTTGGTCGAGCCCGGGTGCCATCCACAATGGCGCCGGGGTTGTCAGCCAGCGGTTGGTAGTGGCCAACCACCAAGCCTCGGAGCCGACTTTCCACGAAAGCGGCCCGAATGGCCAGTCGCCGAACAACGGGCTGTTTCCTTGGCCGGGAAACGGCTTGAATTCGAAGCGGGACACCCCTTTTGGTGCCCGAAACGGAGAGTTTATGGCGCAAGCAACCCCCTACAGCTACACCGAGCGCAAGCGGATTCGCAAGAGCTTTGGCAAGCGCGGCAGCGTACTGAACGTGCCTTATCTGCTGACGATGCAGAAGGATTCGTACGTCGCCTTCCTGCAAAAGGAAGTGCCGCCCCAACAACGCAAACCCGAAGGCCTGCAAGCCGCTTTCCTCTCGGCGTTCCCCATTGTTTCGCACAATGGCTTCGTCGAGATGAAGTTCATCGAATTCAACATCGCCAAGCCGGCGTTCGATGAGCGCGAGTGCCAGTTGCGGGGTTTGACCTTTGCATCGGCCGTGCGTGCGCGCCTGCAGATGATCATCTATGACCGCGAAACCTCGACCTCGCAGTCCAAGGTGGTCAAGGAAGTGAAAGAGCAAGAGGTCTACATGGGCGAAGTGCCCCTGATGACCGACTACGGCTCTTTCATCATCAACGGTACCGAGCGCGTCATCGTGTCGCAGCTGCACCGTTCGCCGGGCGTGTTCTTCGAGCACGACAAGGGCAAGACCCACTCGTCGGGCAAGCTGCTGTTCAGCGCCCGCATCATCCCTTACCGTGGCTCCTGGCTCGACTTCGAGTTCGATCCGAAGGACCTGCTGTACTTCCGCGTGGACCGTCGCCGCAAGATGCCGGTCACGACGCTGCTCAAGGCCATCGGTCTGAACAACGAGCAGATCCTGGAAACCTTCTTCCAGTTTGACCAGATCAAGCTGATGGACGCCGGCGCCCTGCTGGCTTTCGTGCCTGAGCGTTTCAAGGGCGAAGTGGCCCGTTTCGACATCACCGACAAGTCCGGTGCCGTCATCGTCGAAAAAGACAAGCGCATCACCGCACGTCACACCCGTCAGTTGGAGCAGTCCGGTACCACGCACCTGAGCGTGCCCGAAGACTTCCTGCTGGGCCGTGTGCTGGCCAAGAACCAGATCGACCCGGACACGGGCGAGCTGATCGCCAAGGCCAACGAAGAGCTGACCGAAGCGCTGCTCAAGAAGCTGCGCACCGCCGGCATCCTCGACATCGACGTCCTGTTCACGAACGAGCTGGACCAAGGCGCCTACATCTCGCAGACGCTGGCCACCGACGAAACGGCCGACGAGCTGGCCGCCCGTGTGGCCATCTACCGCATGATGCGCCCTGGCGAGCCGCCGACCGAAGACGCCGTGCAGGCCCTGTTCCAGCGTCTGTTCTACTCGGAAGACACGTACGACCTGTCGCGCGTGGGCCGCATGAAGTTCAACGCCCGCGTGGGCCGCGACGAGAGCACCGGTTCGATGGTGCTGTCCAATGCGGACATCCTGGCCGTCGTCAAGATCCTGGTCGAGCTGCGCAATGGCCGTGGCGAAGTCGATGACATCGACCACCTGGGCAACCGCCGCGTGCGTTGCGTGGGCGAACTGGCCGAGAACCAGTACCGCTCGGGCCTGGCGCGTATCGAGAAGGCCGTCAAGGAACGTCTGGGCCAGGCCGAAACCGAAGCCCTGATGCCGCACGACCTGATCAACTCCAAGCCGATTTCGGCAGCCTTGAAGGAGTTCTTCGGTGCGTCGCAGCTGTCGCAGTTCATGGACCAGACCAACCCCCTGTCGGAAATCACGCACAAGCGTCGTGTTTCCGCCCTGGGCCCGGGCGGTCTGACCCGCGAACGTGCCGGCTTCGAAGTGCGCGACGTGCACCCGACCCACTACGGCCGTGTGTGCCCGATCGAAACGCCTGAAGGCCCGAACATCGGTCTGATCAACTCGCTGGCTCTGTACGCCCGCCTGAACGACTACGGCTTCCTCGAGACGCCGTACCGTCGCGTGGTGGACAGCAAGACCACGATGCAGATCGACTACCTGTCGGCCATCGAAGAAGGCAAGTACGTGATCGCGCAGGCCAACGCCTCGCTCGACGCCGAAGGCCGTCTGATCGACGAGCTGGTCTCGGCCCGTGAAAACGGTGAATCCGTTCTGACTTCGCCTGAGCGCATCCAGTACATGGACGTGGCGCCGACCCAGATCGTGTCGGTGGCGGCCTCGCTCGTGCCCTTCCTGGAGCACGACGATGCGAACCGCGCGTTGATGGGCGCCAACATGCAGCGTCAGGCTGTGCCTGTGCTGCGTCCTGAAAAGGCCATGGTCGGTACCGGCATCGAGCGCGTTGCGGCGGTCGACTCGGGCACCGTCGTGGTGGCCAAGCGTGGTGGCATCGTGGACTACGTCGACACCAACCGTGTGGTGATCCGTGTCAATGACGCGGAAACCGTCGCCGGTGAAGTGGGCGTCGACATCTACAACCTGATCAAGTACCAGCGTTCCAACCAGAACACCAACATCCACCAGCGTGCCATCGTCAAGCGTGGCGACGTGGTGGGCAAGGGTGACGTGGTGGCCGACGGCGCATCGACCGACCTGGGCGAACTCGCTCTGGGTCAGAACATGCTGATCGCCTTCATGCCCTGGAACGGCTACAACTTCGAAGACTCGATCATGATCTCCGAGCGCGTGGTCGCCGAAGACCGCTACACCTCGATCCACATCGAGGAACTGGTGGTCATGGCGCGCGACACCAAGCTGGGCTCCGAAGAAATCACCCGCGACATCCCGAACCTGTCTGAGAACCAGCTGGCTCGCCTGGATGAGTCCGGCATCGTCTATGTCGGCGCCGAAGTCGGCCCCGGCGACGTGCTGGTCGGCAAGGTGACCCCGAAGGGCGAAACCACCCTCACGCCGGAAGAGAAGCTGCTGCGAGCCATCTTCGGCGAGAAGGCGTCCGACGTGAAGGACACCTCGCTGCGTGTGGACCAGGGCACCATGGGTACCGTGATCGACGTGCAGGTCTTCACCCGTGAAGGCATCCAGCGTGACAAACGCGCCCAGCAGATCATCGACGATGAACTCAAGCGCTTCCGCCTGGACCTGAACGACCAGCTGCGCATCGTCGAAGCTGACGCGTTCGACCGGATCAAGAAGCTGCTGATCGGCAAGGTCGCCAACGGCGGCCCGAACAAGCTGTCCAAGGGTTCGACCATCGACGAGGCCTACCTGGCTTCCGTCGAGAAGTTCCACTGGTTCGACATCCGTCCCGCCGAGGACGAGCTGGCCAACCAGCTGGAATCCATCAAGAACTCGCTGGAGCAGACCCGCCACAGCTTCGACCTGGCTTTCGAAGAAAAGCGCAAGAAGCTGACCCAAGGCGACGAGCTGCCCGCTGGCGTGCTCAAGATGGTCAAGGTGCACCTGGCCGTCAAGCGTCGCCTGCAGCCTGGTGACAAGATGGCCGGTCGTCACGGTAACAAGGGTGTGGTCTCCAAGATCGTTCCGATCGAAGACATGCCTCACCTGGCCGACGGTACCCCCGCTGACATCGTGCTGAACCCGCTGGGCGTGCCCTCGCGGATGAACGTCGGTCAGATTCTGGAAGTCCACCTCGGTTGGGCTGCCAAGGGCATCGGTCAGCGCATCGGCGACATGCTGCAGCGCGAAGCTGCCGTGGCCGAGATGCGCAAGTTCATGGACGAGTTGTACAACCAGTCGGGCGGCAAGCCGGTCGATCTGGACAGCCTGAGCGATGACGAAGTCATCGAGATGGCCGGCAACCTGTCCAAGGGTGTCACCTTCGCCACCCCGGTGTTCGACGGTGCCAAGGACTCGGAAATCCGTGCCATGTTGCAGCTGGCTTACCCCGCCGACATCGCCAAGGCCAAGGGCCTGACGCCGACGCGCACGCAAGCGACCTTGTACGACGGCCGCACCGGCGACGCCTTCGAGCGTCCGGTGACCGTGGGTTACATGCACTTCCTGAAGCTGCACCACTTGGTCGATGACAAGATGCACGCCCGCTCCACCGGTCCGTACTCCTTGGTCACGCAGCAGCCGCTGGGTGGTAAGGCGCAGTTCGGTGGTCAGCGCTTCGGTGAAATGGAAGTGTGGGCCCTGGAAGCGTACGGCGCCTCCTACGTGCTGCAGGAAATGCTCACGGTCAAGTCCGATGACGTCAACGGCCGGACCAAGGTTTACGAGAGCATCGTCAAGGGCGAGCACTCGATCGAAGCCGGCATGCCGGAGTCGTTCAATGTGTTGGTCAAGGAAATCCGGTCCCTCGGCATCGACATCGAGTTGGAGCGTAACTGACTTGTCAAAGACCCGCCATGCGGCGTTGTTCGGTCGGTTGCATAGCGCTGCTATGCGGCCCTCCCTCTCGCCTTGCCTGGCGCGCCTTTGCCGGCGTCATTTGCCTTCCACCTTTGAGCACTGAATTTAGGAGAAAGCCATGAAAGGCTTGCTGGACCTCTTTAAGCAATTCACCCCTGATGAGCATTTCGATGCCATCAAGATCGGCCTGGCCTCGCCCGAGAAGATTCGGTCGTGGTCTTTCGGCGAAGTGAAGAAGCCTGAAACCATCAACTACCGCACGTTCAAGCCTGAGCGTGACGGTTTGTTCTGCGCCAAGATCTTTGGTCCGATCAAGGACTACGAGTGCCTGTGCGGCAAGTACAAGCGCCTGAAGCACCGCGGTGTCATCTGCGAGAAGTGCGGCGTTGAAGTCACGCAGACCAAGGTTCGCCGTGACCGCATGGGTCACATCGAACTGGCCGCACCGTGCGCCCACATCTGGTTCCTGAAGTCGCTGCCGTCGCGTCTGGGCTTGGTGCTGGACATGACGCTGCGCGACATCGAGCGCGTGCTGTACTTTGAAGCGTACGTGGTGGTGGACTCGGGCATGACCCCGCTGAAGAAATTCAGCATCATGTCCGAAGACGACTACGACGCCAAGCGCGCCGAGTACGGTGATGAGTTCGAAGCCCTGATGGGCGCCGAAGGCATCCAGAAGTTGCTGGCCGAGATGGATCTCGACGTCGAGATCGACCGTCTGCGCAACGACATGACCGGCTCCGAGCTGAAGGTCAAGAAGAACTCCAAGCGCCTGAAGGTCATGGAAGCCTTCAAGAAGTCGGGCATCAAGCCCAACTGGATGGTGCTGGAAGTGCTGCCCGTGTTGCCGCCGGACCTGCGTCCGCTGGTGCCGCTGGACGGCGGTCGTTTCGCGACCTCTGACCTGAACGATCTGTATCGTCGCGTCATCAACCGCAACAACCGTCTGGCGCGTCTGCTGGAATTGAAGGCTCCTGAAATCATCGTGCGCAACGAAAAGCGCATGCTGCAAGAGTCCGTCGATTCGCTGCTGGACAACGGCCGTCGTGGCAAGGCCATGACCGGTGCGAACAAGCGTGCCCTGAAGTCGCTGGCCGACATGATCAAGGGCAAGAGCGGTCGCTTCCGTCAGAACTTGCTGGGCAAGCGCGTCGACTATTCCGGTCGTTCCGTGATCACCGTGGGCCCGACCCTCAAGCTGCACCAGTGCGGTCTGCCCAAGCTGATGGCGCTGGAGCTGTTCAAGCCCTTCATCTTCGCGCGCCTGGAAGCCATGGGCATCGCGACCACGATCAAGGCTGCCAAGAAGGAGGTCGAATCCGGCACGCCGGTGGTGTGGGACATCCTCGAAGAGGTCATCAAAGAACACCCGGTCATGCTCAACCGTGCGCCCACGCTGCACCGTTTGGGCATCCAGGCCTTTGAGCCCGTGCTGATCGAAGGCAAGGCCATCCAGCTGCACCCGCTGGTTTGCGCGGCCTTCAACGCCGACTTCGACGGTGACCAGATGGCCGTTCACGTGCCGCTGTCGATCGAAGCGCAGATGGAAGCCCGCACGCTGATGCTGGCCTCCAACAACGTGCTGTTCCCCGCCAACGGCGAGCCCTCCATCGTCCCGTCGCAAGACGTGGTGCTGGGCCTGTACTACGCCACCCGCGAGCGCATCAACGGCAAGGGCGAAGGCATGGTCTTCTCCGATGTCATCGAGTTGCAGCGCGCCCTGGACAACGGCGTGGTGGAAATCACCGCCAAGATCAACGTCCGCCTGACCGAGTACACCAAGAACAAGGAAACGGGCGAGTTCGAGCCCGAGACCAAGCTGGTGGCCACCACGGTGGGCCGTGCGCTCCTGTCCGAGATCCTGCCCAAGGGCCTGCCTTTTGCGAACATCAACAAGGCGCTCAAGAAGAAGGAAATCTCGCGTCTGATCAACACCTCCTTCCGCAAGTGCGGTCTGAAGGAAACCGTGGTGCTGGCTGACAAGCTGCTGCAAAACGGCTTCCGTCTGGCCACGCGCGCCGGCATCTCGATCGCCATCGACGACATGCTGGTGCCCAAGCAGAAGTACGAGCTGATCGAGCACGCCGAGAAGGAAGTCAAGGAGATCGAGCAGCAGTACGTCTCCGGTCTGGTGACCTCGGGCGAGCGCTACAACAAGGTGGTGGACATCTGGGGCAAGACCGGCGACGAAGTCGGCAAGGTCATGATGTCGCAGCTGTCCAAGCAAAAGACCATCGACCGCAACGGTGCGGAAGTCGATCAGGAATCGTTCAACTCGATTTACATGATGGCCGACTCCGGCGCCCGTGGTTCGGCTGCCCAGATCCGCCAGCTGGCCGGTATGCGTGGCCTGATGGCCAAGCCTGACGGCTCCATCATCGAGACCCCCATCACGGCGAACTTCCGTGAAGGTCTGAACGTGTTGCAGTACTTCATCTCCACCCACGGTGCCCGTAAGGGCCTGGCGGACACGGCGTTGAAGACGGCGAACTCGGGTTACCTGACGCGTCGTCTGGTCGACGTGACGCAAGATCTGGTCGTCACGACCGAGGACTGCGGCACCGATCAGGGCATCAACACCCGTGCGT
>Ga0209066_10007213_pt1 | contig 11091 bp, 7 predicted proteins | sample All_14_2_FD_187198 | JGI IMG/M metagenome (GOLD analysis project Ga0209066, IMG submission 187198) | Freshwater microbial communities in response to fracking from Pennsylvania, USA - Allegheny Zone_MetaG_DW_15 (SPAdes) (version 2) ... | reverse complement strand
GTGCTGTACCCGATGCCGTCGGCACGGATGCTCTCCGCACGCTGCGCGGCCGGCAGCGGGCATCCGGCCGCCAGCTCGATGCCGCCGTCGAGGGGCACCCCGTCGGCGTCGACGGCGAGCGGGCCCGCGGTGAGGGCGTCGATGCGCAGGGCGTCGAGCGCGGCCTGCGAGGGCTGCACGAGCACCAGGTGGTCGGCCGCGCCGAGCAGCTGCGGCCACTGGGTGTCGTCGAGGATCCCGCGCACGTCGGCGACGAGCAGCGTGGCGCCCGCGCCGCCCGTCGACGTCGCACGTGATGCGGCCGCCGCCTCCAGCGCGGCGCTCAGCCGGTCGACCTCGATCACGTCGACCCCGGCGTCGCGCAGCACCTCGACGACGGCGCGCGAGCCGACCGGTGCCGTCTCCGCGGCGCCGAACGGCCGCGGCTCGCGGGCGGCCCCGTTGGCCGCGAGCAGCACCACAGCGAGCACGAGCAGCCCGGCGGTCACGACCGCCCAGTACAGCGAGCGCCGCACCGAGCGGCGCACGGTCGGGGTCATGACGAGAGCCGAGAGCTCGCTGTTCAGGTCGGCATCGAGCCCGGACGCCGCAGCGGTGTCACGCTGCGTGACGGGCGCGCTCATGCGTTCACCGTGCCCGGCAGGTCGGCCAGCTCGGCCAGCGGCGCGGGTGCGGCCTCGAGCCGTTCGTCGAGCGCGCGCACCAGCGCGTAGTCGTCTGTCGTTCCCGCCCGGTCGAAGTAGCGCACGCCGTCGAAGCGGTCGGCGGCCGCTTCGAGCGCGACGGCCTCGGCGGGGAAGACCCGCCCGGCGGTGCGGGCGAAGCCGTGCGCGGTCGTACCGGGCAGCGCCGGCACCAGGGTGCGCTCGTCGAGAGCGCGGGCCACGGCCCGGTAGCGGTCGGCGATCGCGCGCGCCCAGTCGCCGCCGCTCGCGGCCCGCTCGGCGTCGCGCCGCAGCTGCCGGGCGGTGCGGCGGTCGCGGTCGCCGAGCAGCTCGACGCCGACCCCGCTGCGGGCCCGCCAGCGCGGAACCCCGTAGATGAGGATCGCCGCGGCGATGGCGGCGGCGAGCAGGATGCCCCCGACCAGCAGCGCGACGGCCGGCACCCCCTCACCCTCGGCGAGGCGCAGCGAGCCGAACCAGTCGAGCACCGCCTGCGAGAGCAGGTCGAACCAGCTGGGCTGGCTCTCGGCGTAGGCGGGGTCGCTGAGCTCGTCGAGCAGCAGCTCGCGGGCATCCGGCGCATCGGGCTCGACCGGCACCCCGAGGGCCGGGGAGTTCCGGGCGGCGAGGCCCAGCGCGACGGCGGGCGTCACGGAGCCGACGGTCCGGCCGCGCGCTGGTAGGGGTCGGCCGCGGCACCGCCGGCCGCGCGCTGCTCGACGAAGCGCTGCAGCTCGAGGTCGAGGCCCTCGGTGCGCATGCGACGGTCGATGTAGAGCAGCGAGCTCGCGGCCGTCGTCAGCACCGACCCGATCGCGCCGACCACCGCGGTGATCGCGATGACGGCGATGTTCAGCACGATGAAGAGCGTCAGGTCGGTCTCCAGCTCGCCGGCCGGGTTGACGAGCGGCGCGGCGAAGGTGAGCCCCAGCTGGAACGGTGTCGTGACGATGCTCGCCGCGATGTTCACCATGACGCTGACGAGCAGCAGAATTCCGAGCACGCGCCAGAACGCTCCACGCACCAGGCGCCACGAGCGCCGGGCCGCGTCCATGAGCGGCAGGCGCTCGATCATCAGGGCGGCGGGCACGAAGGCGAGCTTGGTGGCGACGAAGGCGCTCACGACGATGAGGGCGAGAATTCCGAGCAGCACCACGGCCACGCCGGCGAGCGCCAGCAGGGGGTCGCCGGGCAGGAAGAACCCGATGCTCAGGGCGATGAGCAGGCCCACGCCGAGGCCGACCGCGAGGCCCAGCAGCGCCGTCCAGCCGATGAGGGCCCACCAGCGGCCCCGGCCGAGCGCGATGAGCTCGCGCAGGGTGCGCTTCTCGCCGAGGGTCCCCCGCGCCACCTCGATCGAGATGATGCCCTGCAGCAGCGCCTGGGCGACCACCGAGATCGCCACGGCGAGCAGGCCGGCCACGACCGTCAGCCCGATGGTGCCGACCAGGATGGTGTCGGCATCGGCGGAGCTCGCGCGCGCCGCCCGGTCGAGGCCGGAGAACACGATGACCGTGCTGATGCCGGTCGAGAGGAAGACGACGAGGGCGTTGAGCAGCAGGGCGGCGCCGAAGGTCGGGCGCGGGTTGCGGCGCAGCACCTGGAAGCAGGCGCCGAGCACGGTGCCGAAGTCGAGCGGCCGCAGCGGGATCAGCCCGGGCTTCGGCGGGGGAGTCCAGCCGGTCGCGCCCGCGGGCGTCGCGGCGCCGCCGAAGGGCGCGCCCCCGTCGGCCGGTCCGTACGGGGTGGCGCCGGGTGCGGGCGAGGCGCCCGCACCGGATGCCCCGCTCGGGCCGGTCGTCGGCTGCGGCTCGCCGCCGCCCGGTGCTGCCCAGGAGGTGCTGTCGCTCACGGTCTGCCCTTCGTAGGTGCCCGGTCGTGCCCGATCGGTGCCCGAGGTCTGCTCAGGCGTATGGTGTCACACTCGTCTAGGCTGGCGGTGACGGAGAACCGGAGGCCAGCCATGACCGCGCGCATCCTCGTTGTCGATGATGACGCCGCCATCGCCGAGATGGTCGGCATCGTCCTGCGCGGAGAAGGCTTCGATCCGCACTTCTCCTACGACGGCCCGGCCGCCATGGAGGCCTTCGCGAGCGTCAAGCCCGACTTGGTGCTGCTCGACCTCATGCTGCCGGGCATGGACGGCATCGAGGTCTGCACGCGGATCCGCGAGACCAGCGGCACGCCGATCATCATGCTCACCGCGAAGAGCGACTCGACCGACGTCGTGCGCGGGCTCGAGAGCGGTGCCGACGACTACGTCGTGAAGCCGTTCAATCCGAAGGAGCTGGTGGCGCGCATCCGCACCCGCCTGCGCCCCGCCGCGCAGTCGTCGGTCGAGCGCCTGCCGATCGGCGACCTCGTCATCGACGTCACCGGGCACGAGGTCACGCGGGACGGCGTGCCGATCGCCCTGACCCCCCTCGAGTTCGACCTGCTGCTCGCCCTCGCCATGAAGCCCAACCAGGTGTTCACGCGCGAGATGCTGCTCGAGCAGGTGTGGGGCTACCAGTACAAGGCCGACACCCGCCTGGTCAACGTGCACGTGCAGCGGCTGCGCGCCAAGGTCGAGCTCGACGCCGACAACCCGCGCATCGTCATGACCGTGCGCGGCGTGGGCTACCGGGCCGGCACGGCCCGCTGATCGCGGGGCGCCGGTACGGGATGCTCACCTTCACCTGGCGCAGCCTCGTGCAGCGCGCGCGGCGCCTGTGGCGCGGCTCGCTGCAGCTGCGCACGGTCGCGATCACGGTGCTGCTGTCGACCCTCGCTGTCACCGTCGTCAGCGGCTACATGTCGCTCAGCATCGCCGCGAATCTCTACGAGGCGCGCAAGAACCAGGCGATCGCAGAGGCCCGGCAGGCGACCGTGAGCGCCCAGGCGCTCTTCGACAGCTCGGTCTCGGCGAACGGCACGATCGACGTCGAGGCCGTCAGCCGCACGGCGCAGACCACGATCCGCAGCGTCGCGTCGAGCCCGGGCGGCACCGAGTTTGCGATCCTGCGCACGCCCGGCCAGACCACCGAGGTCACCATGACGGCGACGCAGACGCGGGCGCTCGATCTCTCGGTCATCTCCGACGAGCTGCGTGAGCAGGTGGCGCAGGACGACGGGCAGCTCTACACCCAGGCCGTCACGCTCAACGCCGCGACCGGCCGCCCCGACCCGGGCCTCGTCGTCGGCGGCGTATTCGAGGTGCCGACCGCCGGCCAGTACGAGCTCTACCTCGTCTACAACGTGCGCGACGTGCAGCAGACCCTCGACTTCGTGCAGCAGACCCTCGTCATCGGCTCGCTGCTGCTGGTCGGCACCATCGGGCTCGTCACCTACTTCGTCACGCGGCTCGCGATCGGCCCCGTGCGCATCGCCGCCGAGACCGCCGAGAAGCTCGCCGAGGGCGAGCTCGACCGCCGCATCCCCGAGAAGGGCGAGGACGTCATCGCCACCCTCGCGCGCTCGTTCAACCGCATGGCCGACAGCCTGCAGCGGCAGATCACCCAGCTCGCCACGCTCTCGCGGGTGCAGCAGCGCTTCGTCAGCGACGTCAGCCACGAGCTGCGCACGCCGCTCACCACCATCCGGCTCGCCGGCGACGTGCTCTACGAGCAGCGCGACCAGTTCAGCCCGACCACCGCCCGCACGGCCGAGCTGCTGCACGCCCAGGTCGACCGCTTCGAGGCGATGCTCGCCGACCTGCTCGAGATGAGCCGCTACGACGCGGGCGCCGTCGACATCGATACCGAGCCGACCAACCTCGTGCGGCTCGTCGAGGAGTCGCTCGACGCGCTGCGCCCGCTCGCCGACGAGAAGGGCAGCGAGCTGCGGCTCGTCGCCCCGGGCGGCTACTTCGAGGCCGACGTGGATGCGCGTCGCATCCGTCGCATTCTGCAGAACCTGCTCGGCAATGCCGTCGACCATGGCGAGGGGCGCCCGATCGTCGTGCACGTCGACAGCGATGCGACCGCGGTCGCCATCGCGGTGCGCGACTACGGTGTCGGCATGGATGCGGGCCAGCTCGAGCGCGTCTTCGACCGGTTCTGGCGTGCCGACCCCTCGCGGCAGCGCACCACGGGCGGCACCGGGCTCGGGCTCGCCATCGCGACGGAGGACGCGCAGCTGCACGGCGGCACCCTCGATGTGTGGTCGGAGCCGGGGGAGGGCAGCTGCTTCCGGCTGACCCTGCCGCGCGAGCGCGGGGCGACCGTGCACCACTCGCCGGTCGACCTGCCGCCGGCCGAGCCACTCGAGGTCGACCTGCTCGGCACCGACGGGCTCGCGCTCGAGAGGGGTGAGGAGGATGCGTAGCCGGCTCGCGGCGCTCCTGCTGCTGCCCCTGCTCCTTCCGGCGCTGCTGCTCACCGGCTGCGTCTCGGTGCCCTTCGCCAGCGGCGTCGACCCCGGCGGTCCGATCGAGGGCGAGGTCGACGTCGACTTCGACTTCCTGCCCTCCGGCCCGAGCGCGGGCGCCACGCAGGAGGAGATCCTGCGCGGGTTCCTCGCCGCGACGACCGCGGCGCAGGACAACTACCGCATCGCGCGGTCCTTCCTCGCGGAGGACGTCGCCGACGTCTGGAACCCCTACGACAGCACGCTCGTGCGGGCGCGCGAGGGTGCCGTCGAACGGCTCGACGACGCGACCCTCACCTACAGCGTGCCGATCGTCGCCTCCGTGGATGCGGTGGGCCGGTACTCCGTCTCCGACAGCACCTCCAGCCAGACCCTGCCGGCCTTCCGCTTCGTGCAGGAGGGCGGCGAGTGGCGCATCGCCGAGCTCGGCGACGGCATCCTGATCTCGCAGCAGGCGTTCCCCAGCGCGTTCAGCCAGCACACGATCTACTACTGGGATTCCGCGTTCCGCAACCTGGTGCCCGACCTGCGCTGGTTCCCGACCCGCTCCGAGGTCGCCACTCGCATCGTGCGCGCTGTGCTCGAGCCGCCGACCTCGTGGCTGGGGCAGGGCGCGACGGTGTCGGCGATCCCGGAGGGCACCGAGCTCGCGCTGTCGCCCGTTGCGGTCGTGGCCGGCACTGCGCAGATCGACCTCACGAGCGAGGTGCTCTCGCTCTCCGAGCGTGAGCGGCAGCGCGTGCGCCTCCAGCTCGCGGCGAGTCTGCGCGCGGTGAGCGGCGTCGTCGGGGTCGACATCACGGTCGACCAGAACCTCGTCGCGATCCCGGAGTGGACCACCGGGGCGCCCGACGTCGTGCCGCAGGTCGACCCGCGCGTGCTGCTGCGCACCGACGAGAGCTTCGGCTTCGCGACCGGTGGGGAGGTCGAGCCGCTGGGCGCGCTGAGCCCCCGCGTCATCGAGCTCGAGGCGACCGCCGTCGCGCTCGCCCCCGGGCGCACCACCCTCGCCACGGCGCTCGGGCCCGCCGGCGTGTGGGCCGTCTCGGCGGGCGAGGCCCTGCCGCTGCTGCTCGACGAGCGCCCCGGCCTGATCGCCCCCAGCATCGACGGCTACCAGTTCGTGTGGTCCGTGCCGGCGACCGGCTCGGGAGCCATCCGCGCCACCGAACTCAACGGCACGGTGCACGAGGTCGAGGCGGCCCTTCCGGATGGCGCCCGGGTCGTCACGCTGGCGGTCTCGCGCGACGACGCGCGCGTGCTCATCATGCTCGACGGCCGCGGCGGGCCGCGCCTCGTCGTCGCCGCCGTCATCCGCGACGAGACCTCCGGGGTTCCGGTGCGCCTCGGCGAGCTGCGCGAGGTGCCCCTCAACGGCGACACCGCCGTCGACGCGGCCTGGGTCGACGAGGTGCGCATCGCCTCGATCACGCGCACCGACGAGCAGACGCTCGTCGAGCTGCACGAGATCGGCGGCCGCAGCCGGCCGCTCGGCCTGCCGCGCGACGCCGTGCAAATCGTGGGCGGCAACGGCGGCACCGAGGGCATCCGCGTGCTTGGCGCCGACGGCGTCGTCTTCGAGCCGCGCGGCTCCGGCTGGCAGGGCACGAGCCTGCGCGCCTCCTTCCTCGGCACCCAGCAATAGCGGTCGTCCACCGGTTCGCCCGGGCGCCGCCGCGCCGCGGGTTGCCGTCGCACTCTGTCGGCGTGATCTCCGCGCACATCGCCACGGCGCTCGCCGATGCCTGGGCGCTCGTCGCCCCGGTCGACTGTGCCGGATGCGGAGTCCCCGATCGTGCCCTCTGCGCCGTCTGCACGACCGCGCTGCGACCGTCGCTCCGCCGCGCGCTGCTCGACGTCGACGGCCGCGCCGTGCCGGTGGTGGCCGGGCTCGCCTACGAGGGGGTCGCGCGGGCCGCGCTTCTCGCCCTCAAGGCGGAGGGTCGCACCGAGCTCGCGCGGCCCCTCGCCGTCCCGCTGCGGCGGGCCGTCGCGCTCGCCTGGGCGGGCGCGGGAGCCGACGTGCTGGTGCCGGTGCCGGGCTCGCGCGCGGGCGCCGCGCAGCGCGGCTTCACCCCGGCGGCCCTCCTGGCCCGCCGCGGCGGGCTCGTGGTGACCCGCGGGCTGCGGGCGCTCCACGCCGGGCCGCAGCAGAAGCGGCTGCGGCTCGACGAGCGGCTCGCGGGGCAGCATCCGCGATTCGCCGCGCGCCCGGCCCTGGCCGGTCGGCGGGTCGTCCTCATCGACGACATCGTCACCAGCGGGGCGACGCTGCGCGATGCGGCCCGGGCCCTCCACGCGGCCGGGGCCACCGTCGTCGGGGCAGCGGCGGTGGCCGCCACGCCGCGACGGCGGGGCCTCTCGAGCCTGCTCTGGAGATTCTGTGCCGATGATGACGAAGGTCCCGGTGACAAGGTCGGCGCGGAGGGCTATGGTCAGGGAAAGGAGGCGTGATCACTCGCCTGACCGACAGGCGACACGCTGACGGCTCAGGAGGTTGACGTGGACATCACCATCACCGGACGCAACATCGGCATCACCGACCGGTTCCGCGACTACGCCACTGAGAAGGCGGAGAAGGTCGAGCACCTCGCCGATCGGGCCCTCGTGCTCGAGATCAAGGTCTCCCGCCATCACGAGAAGAGCGCCGGGCGATCAACGGACGACGATCGCGTCGAGCTGACCCTCATCGGACCGGGTCCGGTCGTGCGGGCCGAGGCCGCCGGCAGCGACAAGTACGTCGCCTTCGACCTCGCCATCGACAAGCTGCTCGAGCGCCTGCGCCGCGCGAAGGACAAGCGCAAGGTGCACCGCGGCAACCACCGCCCCGTCTCGCTGCACGAGGCCGCCGCCGACGGGTTCACCGTCATCGACATCACGCCCGCCGACGCCGAGATCATCCGGAAGGTCGCGACCGGGTCGATCCCGGTGCAGCAAGAGGAGGAGGCCGAGGAGGTCTACACCCCCGTCGTCGTCCGGCAGAAGGTGTTCCCCGCGGTGTCGATGACCGTCGACGAGGCCGTCGACCAGCTCGAGCTGGTCGGCCACGACTTCTTCCTCTTCATCGATGCCGCCACCGACCGCCCGAGCGTCGTGTACCGGCGCCAGGGCTGGAACTACGGGGTCATCGGCCTCGAGGCCGAGCAGGAGAAGGCCGCCGTCGGCGGGCGACGGGGGCGCTGAGTCTCCCGACCACCGGCACGCCCGGCACGGATGCTCCGCTCGCCGTGAGCGGAGCATCCGTGCCGCCCCCGCAGGGGCGCGCTTGCTAGCATGGGCCCGCCGCGAAGAGCGGTGGTCTGTGGCGTGCCCAGACCTGGCGAGCGCCGCCTCCGGCGCCGCCCGACGAGTGGAGTGACCGAAGTGGCGAATGTTCTCGAGCGTGTTCTGCGGGTGGGTGAAGGGCGCCTCCTGCGCCGGCTGAAGGCGTACGCCGAGGCGATCAACCAGCTCGAGGACGACTTCAGCGACCTCTCGGATGACGAGCTCAAGAACGAGACCGTCGAGCTGCGCGAGCGCTACGGCAACGGCGAGTCGCTCGACGACCTGCTGCCCGAGGCCTTCGCCGCCGTGCGTGAGGCGGCCAAGCGCACCCTCGGCATGCGCCACTTCGACGTGCAGCTGATGGGCGGCGCGGCCCTGCACCTGGGCAACATCGCCGAGATGAAGACCGGTGAGGGCAAGACCCTGGTCGCCACGCTCGCCGCCTACCTCAACGCGATCCCCTCGCGCGGCGTGCACGTCGTCACGGTGAACGACTACCTCGCCAGCTACCAGAGCGAGCTCATGGGCCGCATCTTCCGCGCCCTCGGCATGACCACCGGCTGCATCCTCTCGGGCCAGACGCCCGAGGTGCGCCGCCAGCAGTACGCCGCCGACATCACCTACGGCACCAACAACGAGTTCGGCTTCGACTACCTGCGCGACAACATGGCCTGGCAGACCGCCGACATGGTGCAGCGCGGCCACTTCTTCGCGATCGTCGACGAGGTCGACTCGATCCTCATCGACGAGGCCCGCACGCCGCTCATCATCTCCGGCCCCTCATCGGGCGAGGCGAACCGCTGGTTCACCGAGTTCGCGCGCATCGCGACGCGCCTGAAGGCGGGCGTCGATTACGAGGTCGACGAGAAGAAGCGTACGGTCGGCGTGCTCGAGCCGGGCATCGAGAAGGTCGAGGACCACCTCGGCATCGACAACCTCTACGAGTCGGCGAACACCCCGCTGATCTCGTTCCTCAACAACGCCATTAAGGCGCAGGCGCTGTTCAAGCGCGACAAGGACTACGTCGTCATGAACGGCGAGGTGCTCATCGTCGACGAGCACACCGGGCGCATCCTGGTCGGCCGCCGCTACAACGAGGGCATCCACCAGGCCATCGAGGCCAAGGAGGGTGTGACGGTCAAGGCCGAGAACCAGACCCTCGCCACGGTGACGCTGCAGAACTACTTCCGCCTCTACACGAAGCTCTCGGGCATGACCGGTACGGCCGAGACCGAGGCCGCCGAGTTCATGAGCACCTACAAGCTCGGTGTGGTGCCGATCCCGACCAACCTGCCGATGCAGCGCATCGACCAGCCCGACCTCGTGTACAAGAACGAGCAGGTGAAGTTCGAGCAGGCCGCCGAGGACATCGTGCGCCGTCACGCCACCGGGCAGCCGGTGCTCGTCGGAACGACGAGCGTCGAGAAGAGCGAGCTGCTCTCGCGGCTGCTCGCCAAGCGCGGCGTCAAGCACGAGGTGCTGAACGCCAAGAACCACGCCCGCGAGGCGGCGATCATCGCTCAGGCCGGGCGGCTCGGTGCCGTCACCGTCGCCACCAACATGGCCGGCCGCGGCACCGACATCATGCTCGGCGGCAACGCCGAGTTCCTCGCCGTCACCGAGATGAACGCGAAGGGCCTCTCGCCGGTCGAGACGCCGGAGGAGTACGAGGCGCAGTGGGATGCCGTGTACGAGCGCGTCAAGGCTCAGGTCGCCGAGGAGGCCGCCAAGGTCATCGCGGTCGGCGGTCTGTACGTGCTCGGCACGGAGCGGCACGAGTCGCGGCGCATCGACAACCAGCTGCGCGGCCGCTCCGGCCGTCAGGGCGACCCGGGCGAGAGCCGCTTCTACCTCTCGCTGCAGGACGACCTCATGCGCTTGTTCAACGCAGGTGCAGCCGAGGCGCTCATGGGTCGCTCGAACGTTCCTGACGACCTCGCCATCGAGTCGAAGGTCGTCAGCCGGGCCATCCGCTCGGCGCAGTCGCAGGTCGAGGCGCGCAACGCGGAGATCCGCAAGAACGTGCTCAAGTACGACGACGTGCTCAACCGCCAGCGCGAGGCGATCTACACCGACCGCCGCCACATCCTCGAGGGCGACGACCTGCGCGACCGCGTGCAGACGTTCATCGAGCAGGTCATCTCCGAGATCGTCGAGTCGCACACGGCGAGCGGCCACAGCGACGAGTGGGACTTCGACCAGCTCTGGACAGAGCTGAAGACGCTCTACCCGATCAGCCTGACGATCGATGAGGTGATCAGCGAGGGCGGCACCAAGCTCACCCCGGCGTTCTTGATTCGCGAGATCACGAGCGACGCGAAGCTCGCCTACGAGCGCCGGGAGGAGAGCCTGGGTCGCACGGCGACCCGCGAGCTCGAGCGCCGCGTGGTGCTGAGCGTCATCGACCGCCGCTGGCGCGACCACCTGTACGAGATGGACTACCTGAAAGACGGCATCGGCCTGCGCGCGATGGCGCAGCGCGACCCGCTCGTGGAGTACCAGCGCGAGGGCTACGCGCTCTTCCAGTCGATGATGAGCGCCATCCGCGAGGACGCGGTCGGCTTCCTGTTCAACCTCGAGGTCGAGGTGACGGGCAGCAGGGGCACCGCGCAGGTGACGGCGAAGGGCCTCAACCAGCCCCAGACGCCGCAGAACCTCAGCTACACGGCCCCGTCGGCCGACGGCGACGTTGAGGTGCGCAACCAGCGCGGCCAGGTGCTGCAGGCCCCCACGGATGCGGCTCGCCGCGCCCAGCCCCAGGTCTCCGCCGCATTCGGCGGCCCGGCCGCGGGTGCCGCCGAATGCGGCGGAGACC
>Ga0209066_10007212_pt1 | contig 11093 bp, 18 predicted proteins | sample All_14_2_FD_187198 | JGI IMG/M metagenome (GOLD analysis project Ga0209066, IMG submission 187198) | Freshwater microbial communities in response to fracking from Pennsylvania, USA - Allegheny Zone_MetaG_DW_15 (SPAdes) (version 2) ... | reverse complement strand
CTGCTGGATGCCGGCCAGATCAAGTCGGTGCGCACCGGCAACGCGGTCGACTACATCGCCACCGAGCACTACGTGCCCAAGCTGGTGATCCAGAAAGGCCCGCCCGGCCGGCCGCGCCACGACATCGCCAAGATCTCGCGCAGCGGTGGGCGCAGCGCCAACCTGAGCCCGGCGCGCGTTGCCATCGAGGCGATCCTGGCCGCAGCCACCGGCCCGCTGCAGCGCGGCATCATCGCCGCCCAGGTGGGCATATCCGGCGACAAGTGCAAGAGCATCCTGCAGCGCATCGCCCGCGACAACATGGTCACCTGCACCAGCACGGGCTGGGTGCGCACTGTCCGCAAAGAACCCAGCCAGACGGCGGCCGTGCATCGCGTGTGCAACGGCAGCATGGCCAACGGTGACGCGGACTACTGGCGCCAGCACATGCAGGCCCACCGAGTGCCTGCGCGCGCCGGGGCGGGTGATGCGTTTGGGCTGCCGAGTCGTGGGATCAGCGCATGAAAAAATCCACACCCCACGGCCGGCGACTCAAGCGCCTGGGCATCAACCCGGCCACCGACGTAGTGATCAGCAACGCCTGGGTCAACGCAATCCAGCGCTGCCGCACCTACACCGCCGAGCCCATTGCAGGCGCCAGCGTGGCGGGCAGCTTGTCGGCCGCACACGCCATCCTGCTGCATGTGCGCCAGGCGCTGGACGATCTGCTGCACCACCGCGTGGCGCCAGACAACAAGCACCCCTACGAAGAACTGGCAGGCGCCATCGATGTGGCGCACATCCGAGCGCTGCAGATCCAGCCCGACACCGACAACCCGGCGCACCGCCCGCTGCTGGAGGCCAAGGCCGTCATGTACCGGCTGCGCGAGCGCTGGGAGCGCCTGCACCAGTGGGGCTTGGCCGGGCCAGACCGCCCGGTGCTCGTGGCGGCCATTGACATCTATGAGGAAATCCTGCGCGCCAGCAGCCCGAAGCTGATGAACGCGGCCGAGCTGATGCGCGTGGACCACCTCAAGCGCGGGCACATCTGGCGGCCGGAAGGCAGCGAGCTTTCGGCGAGCAAGGCGGCCAGCCATGAGAAGGGGCCAACACCATGACCGAATACCTCAACACCCAGGAGCTGCACGCACTCACCGGCTACGCCCGCGGCGCCCAGCAGGCCGCATGGCTGAAGATCCACAGCATTCCGCACAAGAAAGACGGCTCTCGCGTCATCGTGTCGCGGGTGCATGTGCAGTCGTGGCTGGAGGGCAAGCCGGTGCTGAGCCGTGGCGGGATGAATGTGGCAGCGATTCGGTGACACCGAAGCTCAGGGGCGCCGATAGGCGTCCCGCTGGAGCACAGAGTTATGCCCTTGTGGGCGAAAGGAAGACCATGAAGATCACACACCTAGGAACGCCAGCCACCGAGCGCGTTTGGGTTGGAACCTGTCGAGGCTGCAAGTCAGAGGCAGAGGCCACTGAGTCGGAGATGACGCACATCACGCACGACCAGCGCGAAGGCGGTTCGTTTTCGTGGGAGAAGTGCCCGGTTTGTGGCAACGGCGAGAGGGGCGGGTATGGCGGCATGCTGTTTTACCCGAAGGCATAACACCGAAGCCCAGGGGCGCTGAAGGCGTCCCGCTGGGGCGCAGAGTTCTGCACGGCCAACCGGAAAGAAGACCATGAAATACCTTGTGATCGACACCACCAAAGAGCTACCCATTCAGATGGTTGTGGAAGATGGCCGCAGGTTCGGCACGACCCAACTGCTGGACTGGTGCGAGCTGGCGGACTACGCGATGTGGGTCGGCGTCAACGGTGGGCGCCGGATGCTTGACCAGTTTGAGGTGCAGCTTATTAACGACGGGATGCTCTACGTCTGGCCCGTCGATGAAGAGGGCGAGCCACTGCACGACGAATGCGAGTGCCAGGAGGTCAGGCACTACGACGAAGGCTCACGCCTTGCCTGGATTCCAAAGTGCGAATGCGAAACCTGCTTAGGGCGGGGGCATTTCGTGATGGATGGCAGCGAGGTTGAGGAAGAAGACCTGTGCATGTACTGCGACGGCCAGGGCTGGACCTGGGGCGCCGAGTTTGAAACCGACATGCAAGGCAACCCGCTGCAGAACACAATTTCTACGAACACCAAAAAGTGACACGCATGTCGTGTATCCCACAATGACCACCACGCAAGCCATTGATTTTCCAGCCGTCGCGCCGGTTATCACGACACCAATGCCGGTGATACACGACACGCGCACACCCGTTTCAACGACCGGCAAAACCACCCTATGGCAGCGCATCGCCATCACCGTGCGAGCCAAGGGATACAGCCTCAGCACCGAGCGCACCTATGTGCACTGGGCGAAGCGCTTTGTGGCCTGGCACGGCAAGCGCCACCCGTCCATCATGGGAGCGGCCGAGGTGCAGGCTTACCTCAACCACCTGGCCGTTGACGAATCCAGCGCGCCCAGCACCTGCAAACAAGCCCTGTGTGCCCTGCTCTTTTTGTATGGACAGGTGCTGGGCACGCCGCTTCCACACCTTGAGCTCAACCGCCCCAAGAGCCAGCCGCGCCTGCCCGTCGTGCTGAGTGTGACGGAGGTACGCAACCTGCTGGCCCACACCGAAGGCGTGCCCGGCCTAGTGCTTCGCCTGCAGTACGGAACCGGCCTTCGGCTGATGGAGGCGCTGCGACTGCGCGTGAAGGATCTGGACCTTGACCGCCGCGTCCTCACCGTGCGCGAAGGCAAGGGCGGCAAAGACCGCACGACCATGGTGCCCGACAGCCTGATCCCCGCGCTGCGCGCCCAGCTCGCCGAGCGACGGAAACTGCACGACATGGACCTCGCCGCCGGAATGGCCGATGTAGAGCTTCCCCACAACCTGGCCGCCAAGCTGCCCAACGCGGGCAAGCAATGGGCCTGGCAATTCCTGTTTTGCAGCCCAGGCTATTCCACCTGCCCGCGCACTGGCGTGATCCGCCGGCACCACCTGCACGAGGTCAATATCCAGCGCGCCATGCGCCGCGCCGTGGTAGCCGCCGGCATCGCCAAGCGCGCGACGGTGCACACGCTGCGCCACAGCTTCGCCACGCACCTGCTGGAGGCTGGCACCGACATCCGTACCATCCAGGAACTGCTGGGCCACAGCGACGTGGAAACAACGATGATTTACACCCACGTCGTCAACCGCGGCGGGCGCGGCACCGTCAGCCCGCTCGACCGCATGAACTGAGCAACGAGCAATGCCCCGCATCACCAAATACCCACGCCTGCGCACCAAGGTCTACAAAGGCCGGGGCGGGCAGGCTTACGTCTACTACGTCTACGACATGCGGCCAGACGGCAAGCCCGACATCCGGCTGGGCAAAGACCACGCGCAGGCCATCGAGCAGTGGGAGCAGCTGCACAACAAAATACCGCTCACCATCGGCCGGCTTGAGGAAGCCTTCGCCCGCTTTGAAGAGCGCGAGCTTCCCGCATACGACAGCGCCGAGACGCGACGCGGCTACACCAAAAACCTTCGCGCGCTTCGCCCAGTGATCGGCGGCATGGCCTGGGATGAGGTAGACCTGCCAACGCTGCGTCTGTACCTCGACAAGCGCACCGCCAAGACCCAGGGCAACCGGGAAATGTCGTTGCTTCAGGTGATCTGGAGCAAGGCGCTCATGTGGGGCATGACGCGCCTGCCGTGGCCAGCCCAGGGCGTGAAAAACTGGAAGAACACCGAGCACGCGCGCGAGTTCGAGGTGTCGTCCGCCCTGTTCGTCGCCGTCTATTCCGAGGCAGACCAGGTGCTGCGCGACGCCATGGACATTGCCAGCGCCACAGCCATGCGCATCACCGACGCGCGCACCGTGCTCATGCCGACCGATGGCGTCATCACCAACCGCGCCAGCAAGACAGGCAAGGCCTCGCAGTTCGTCGTGGCCGAGTCACCGGTGTTGTCGGCGCTGGTCGAGCGGCGCGAGGCCATGCGCGCCCACAGCGTCATGCTGCTGAGCACGCCAACGGGCCGCCAGGTGTCGTACAGCATGCTTCGCGACCGCTGGGACGCCGCCCGAGACAGCGCCGCCCTCAAGGCCGAACAAGCGGGCAATGCCGAGCTGGGCGCGCAGATCCGAGCCATGTGGCTGCGCGACATGCGCAGCCTCGCATCTGACCTGGCCGACGACCTGGCCGAGGCCTCCAAGCTGCTGCAACACAGCAGCCAGGCGCTGACCGCGAGGCACTACAGAAACAAGGCCACCAAGCTGCGCGCGGTGCGCTGAAATCGTTGGCGCAACAGCTTCTGACGCCCGTGCGAATGAAGCTGTTTTTTGCGCCAAAAACAGGCCCGCAGACCGCGTAAACACTGGTTTTCGCGGTAGGACTCAAAATCCCCCGCCGCAAGGCGTGCCGGTTCGATTCCGGCCCCGGGCACCATGGAATCCAAGCTACATAAACAGTAGCAATAGGCGCAAAGATTGGCGCAGCGTTGGCGCAAAGAACAAAAAAGCCCGCCGACCCCTGCAGGCTGGCGGGCTAAAACCGGGCGTCCCTGATCAAGAACCCGGCGGAGACAACTGCGAAAAATCGGTTGGGGCGGTGTAGGTGCACACCAGGTCAGGATTCAGCTCCGTCTCTCGCTCGCACACCGTGTCGAACGCTGCGCGCTCGCGCAGGGCTTGCGTGCGGTGCCAGTCCGCCATGCCAGCAGCGATGCCTACCGTAAGGCACCATGCAGCGCTGGTTCCTCCCGTGAGCACCACGGCGATGACGCACACGTTGTTCACCGCAGGCCCCCAGCCGGTGGCGCTCAGTGCCCGGTGCGCTTCGGAGCGCTCAAGTGGGTCTGCGATGCCATCGGCGTAGCGCATGGCGCCGTACTTGATGGGCAGCAGCGCCAGGCCCAGCGGGTTGGCCTCGGCAGCACCGAGCGCGAGGCCGATGGCGGTGGTGCCCACGTCTGCGAGCTGGGCGGCTGTGGCGGTGTCGCGCAGGTCGTCGGCTTTGGCTGGGGTGAAGATGGCCAGCGTGAGGGCGAACCAGATGCCGAAGCGCAGAATGAGGCCTCTGGTCATACCGTGTACCAGTGATCAAGCACAGCCACATCAAGCCCAAGGCCAGCAAGATCGGCAACAGATGCCCACGGCCTGCCGTCGATGATCTTTTGCGCTTTCACAGCGCTTATGCCTGGAGCCTCTTTCAAGGCCGTATTGCTAGCGTCGTTGATGTTGATGGAGTGAGCGATGGTTAAGCCCAATGAGGCCAGTACCTCATGCGGGTTTTCTGGCGTGATGACCGCAGCGCTCAAAATCCCTTTGGCTTGTGCCTGTGAGATACCAAACGCCGCAGCCATCGGTGCCCCCGTGCGCTCGCTCGGCGCTACATCCAACTCCACCAGTGCAGCGAACTCGACAGCGATCCGTCCAGCGCTTATGTAGTGTGTTGCCGGGTATTCAGAACCAGCCGGGCAAAGCGGCGTTATCCACATGCCGGAACCGCCAGGGACGTTTGAGGCCATCGCCCGGCAAGCACCAGCCAATGGTGCAGGAACAATTAATGTGGCGTGAACTTGCATCAGGCTCCCGCGTAAGCGGCCTCCACTGCGCTGATCTGCCCGGCAGTCGGGAATGTGCCCTTGACGACAATCAAACCACCGATGCCGCCCGTGAATTTCTGTGAAGAGTGACCATCACCAAGCCGCATAGCTCCGTTGGCGTATGGGCCTGCGCCTGCGTCGAATGTCATCGGTGTCGATTCAACGCCATCGACAATCTGTCGCAATTCACATGCACCACTTGCGAGCTTCGACAATGTTGTGACCATTGCAGTCACCGGAGATGTGTAGCCAGTCGTCACCAAAGTCCGAGCAGAACTGTTACCTCTGTGTGTTGCTCCGAGAGTTGTTGCGGCAGCAAGGCCTGGAGCATTGACGGCCAGTGTGTATGTGTTGGTCGATGTGTTGATGCGGAATGGAACAGCAGCGGCGGCATCGCTGGTTTTTCTCAGCTTCAGGAACACCGTTGCCTGAGAAACAGCGTCGGTCGTCCAGTTGACGGTAGGAGATGTCAGTACATCGTCAACCCCATCAAATAGCAGCTGAACAACGCCATCGAGCGTGTCAAGGATGGGTTCTGCCGTAGATGTAGAGGTAGAAAAGTCGTTGCCATTGCCAGACGCATCCGCGATCACTGCAACGGACTGACCCAATGCCGTGACGGGTGCCGTTTTTGCAGAGTCCTGCCACATCACATAACCAGACCCAGCGATCACAGCTGCTTGCTGGGTTACCCACATTTCATCGACAGGCTTGATCCATGCAACGAGGTTGGAGCCAAATTCTGCAACGGCGTCAAACCCGGAAGCAGGCACCGCAACCGTCGTTGAGGTGGCGTCATCAGACCCAAGCGCGTTGGTTTCGATCTGACGAACCGACACATTCGTTCCGCCGTCAGCCGTCACCAGCGTATAGGTAATGGATGTCGCTCCGGAAATGTCCACCCCGCCGCGCACCCATTGCCAAGTGCGTGTCGGTGTCGGGTTTCCTGTGACACTGGAAGCAGACGCAGTGAGCACCTGCCCGACTTCTGCGGTTCCGCTGATTGTCGGAACGCCAGCAATCACGGGGACGGTGAAGGTCTGGGCCGTCGTGCTGTTGCTGTTCGCGCTGGTACTGCCTGTCGCGTTGGTTGCCGTCACACGGCAGACGAGAGCCGCACCGGAATCAGCCGTGGCTATGACTCGCGTGTTTGCAGTTGCGCCGCTGATGTCAACACCATTTCGAGTCCACTGGTAGGCATACGTGAAACTCGCCGGGTAGCCCGTCCAGGTGCCGCTGGTTGCCGTTAGCGTGTCGCCAAGCCCGGTTGTTCCGGTGACAGCAGGTGCAACGGTGTTGACCGGCCCCGTGCCTGCAATAGGTCCGACTGCTGTGCTGTTTGCGCTGGCGCTGCCCTCGGTGTTGGTCGCAGTAACGACAACACGAGTGCTGGTCTCGTAGTCCGCAGAAACAAGCGTGTAGGTGCTGGCCGTCGCGCCGCTGATGTCCACCGTGTCGCGCTGCCACTGGTAGGCGTAGCTGATCGACGGGTAGCCGGTCCAAGAACCCCGGTTCGCCGTCAACGTCGATCCAACTGCGGATGTTCCGGTGATGCTTGGAGCGACGGTGTTGACTGGGGCAGCTGGCGTCTGGTCAACCGCCCTGCGGCGGCGGTTGCCGATGGCACTCAGGGCCATGCTCAGACCGATCTGCATCAGATGTACCCCACCAGGCCCGTGGCGGTGGTGCCGGTGGCCTTCACCCGCGAGACGAAGAACGGACCCAGGCGCTCGCCGGCCACACAGCCAGCAAAAGCAATCTCGGCGCCAGCTGCGGTGATGACGGTCACGGTACCATCGCCGCCCACGCGGATGTCGCGCACAACTGAAGACAGGTCGGCGCTGTCGCTGGGGGTGATGGCCATGAGGTCGATGGCCGGGCTGGTGGGGCCTTTGAGGTCGTGCTGGAATCTGTTCTGGGCTGGCATGGCTGGTTCTCCTGTGATTTTGGTGTGGGCTGGGTTATTCGGCTGTCTGCGCTGGTGCTTTGTCGGCTTCTGTGCGGATGCGGTAGGCGCCGGCCCGGTCCAGTTCTGCAGGGTCGTTGCGGGTGCCGACAAGATCGCGGAGCAGGTTGTTGTTCTCGCGCTGCTCGGTGGTAGCGCGGTTGGTGCTCAGTCGGAAGCGTTCTTTGTCGGCTTCCATCTGGCGCTCGAAGCGGGCGCCGGCCCGGTTCTCGCGGTACAGGTCGACACCCAGTTCCAGGATGTTCGATTCCCCAAGCATCAGCTCCACGGCGCCTTTCTTGCGCGCGACGGTGCAGCCGATCTTGGGCCCGCCCTGCCCAGCCTTGAACGCCATGATCAGCGTGGCGCCGTACTGGGTCTTCTCGTTTCCGCTGGATAGCCCGGCTTGAAGCGCTTCACTGTCCGCCTTGGCTGCATCCGCCTGGGCCTTGACTTCCGCCCGGCAGTGGCTCAGGTAGTTCTTGTAATCCGTGTCCGGGCCGGTCAGGGCGTCCGAGACTGCAGCGACTGCCGTGGTGGCAGCTTCGCCTCCGGGGATTCCGGCGCAGCCGGTCAAAGCGAGCGCGCAGGCGATCAGCAGGAAAAAGCGTTTCATGGGTGGTCCTTCGGGGTGGTGGCTTGGGTGATGAATCGGCAGTACACGCGGCGTTCGAAGCGGTCTTTGCACAGCGCTCCGCGGCAGGTCTTGAGGTCGGCCGGGAGCCATTGCAGGTTCTCCAGGCTGTCGCATCCGCCGCACACGAGCGGCACGATGTGATCCTTGTACCAACCTGGGCAGGCGCCGGCCGGCTGGCCGTTGGCGGGGCACGGGTAGACGCGCTGGAACGCGCGCAGCACGGCGCGCGAGCGCAGGATGGTGCCGTCAGCGTCCCGCGCTGGCGGGCCGCAGTAGCGGGCGTCCTGGGCCAGAGCTGGCAGGCTGGCCAGCAGGATCAACAGGGCGGCGATCAGCTTGCTCATGGCGCGGTCAGGACTTCGCCCGGGTCTTTGTTCGCGATGTGTTCGCTGTACCAGCTGACGCCGTACACCACCCAGAGCGGGCGGACGTAGGACAACGCCTTGAAGGCAGTGCGAGGCAACCAACCCATGCGGGCAGCGACAACCCGCATGTCGTGGCGCAACATTTTGCCGAGCAGCTTGTCGGCCGCAGCGCGGCCGGCCTTGTCGATGACGCCAAGCGCCCAGAGTTGGCACAGGGCATCGTGCACGAGGGATGGTCGCACGAAGCTGGTGTCGTTGAGAGCCGGGCCGCTGGCCCCATCCCACGCATACCAGCGGCGCACGATCAGGCGGCCGTCGATGGTGAGCTGCACAAACTCATTGCCGCCCGGCTCGACAGGGAAGATTCCATCGCCGGCCACGTACTGCTCGTACTGCTCATCGAGCACATAGCGATAGCCCGACCTGTAGCGAACGACTTGAAGTTCGTCGGTCATGTCAGCCACCCAGCATGTCGGCGATTCGCCGCGCCCAGCCGCTCGAGAAGTGCGGCCAGGTCTTGAGGTCGGTCATGAAGCGCAGGCGCTGAGAAAGCATCCGGCGCAGCACGAAATCAGGCGTCGATGCGCGAGCCATCATGATGGTCTGCGATCCGATTACGCCGTCGTCCTTGGCGCCGATTGCCCGCTGCAGCCACTTGGCGGACTGCGCCACCCCACTGTTGACAGCAGCGTCGAACACCGCGTGGCGAATCGCTGGCGGCAGTTCGTCTGTGCGGGCCGGCGCCCAGTACTGGCGGTGGTAGATGCGCTTAGCCTCGGCCTCTGGGAACTCGCGCATGTCGCCGACATAGCCGGCCGCGCGAGCCACGCGCTCAGTCACACCCCAGCGGGTGGCGCCGCCAGGGTCGGCCGGGTGGTCGACATAGCCGCCCTCAGCTCCCAGCAGCACGCGGAAGCATTCATCAAAGCTGGTCGGTGCGGTCATCGGTCGTCCTCAAGGTCGGCCCAGTCGCTTCGCAGCATGTCGGACAGGTCATCCACCAGGCGGGCTTGTTTCCGCTCACATCCGCAGCGGCTGCGCCGCAGGTTGCCTAGCAGATGGGCACGCCAGACGATGCCGGCGCAGGTGATGGCCAGGCCCACGCGGAGCGCAAGGCCTGCGTTGACCCAGCCTTGAGCTGGGGCGCTTTCTTGCATCGACAGAAACAGGCTGGCCAGAAGCGACATGCACACGAAAATCAGCCCGATCTTGATCACGATGCCTTCTTTGATGTCGTGCCGAAGCAGCACCACCACGAGCACGGCCACCACGAACATGGACGACAGCACGCTGATCATTTGCATGGTCGGAGTGAGCACGCTCAGTCTCCTTTCTTGCCAAAAGGAAAGATGTCTGACAGCTTGGCCGTGCGGATGAGCTCCACCGAGCGCTCGCGCAGCGCGTCGACCAGGTTGAGGCCGAACAAGCCGAGCGCGAAGGCCATCGCGCCGGTTGCGGCGTCAGACTCCAGCTTCAGCCATTCAGCAAACCCGGATGTCCAGATCCCGGCGATGGCCATGCCACAAAACACATTGAAGTAACGGACCTTCCAGGTGGCCCCGGGCACCCCACGAAGGGATATCACCGCGCCCACCAGACCGATGAAGAAATGGCTCTGCAAAATCTTGAGCAGGAATGCGCCGACGGCGGTTGCAAAGGCTGCGAGTGCGTTCGGGTCTTCGTTCACGTCGCGTCACCTGCTTGAGGTTGTGCCACCGACATGGCGATGATGAAGTGACCTTGGGTTGGCATGGCTGGGCGGGTTTTGAGAGCTGCACCGACTCTCGCACCGCTGCTGTCTCAAATACAGGCAAACATGAGACAAAATCCCGGGCGGCTCTGGTCACACGTCGATGGTGACGATGCTCAGCGCTTCGGCCACGCCTTCGACCACGCCGTCACGCACAAAAACAAGCTGCCCCACGGTGGCGGTGCCGCGGGCCTTGATGCTGGCGCCGCCGGGCAGATCGAGCGTGACCAGGCCATCGGCCACGGCGGTGACGGTGCCCACCTGCAGGGGGCGCTGGGGCAGCAGGCCGAGGAAGGCTTTGTAAAGGTTGCTTTGTGTGGCCATGGCGCGGGCTCCGGCTTAAATGTGGGTTTCGAGCGTGATGGTCTGGCGCAGCTTGGGCTGCTCCCAGGCCAGCGACGTGCTGCGCACCAGACCAAGGCGCTCGGTGGCTCCGTCCACGTAGCGCACGAACTTGCCGGGCAGGATGAGCCCGGTTTCGGCCAGCACGGGAAGGCTGAGCGACACGGCGGCCTGCTGCCCGGTGTCGCCGAGCACGGCCAGGCCGCGCTGGCGGGCTGCGGCGGCGGCGGTGATGAGCTGGTCGACCACCATGGGCGCGGTGACTTCGCCCGCCGTGCCGGTGCGCGTGACCTGGCCGACGATGCCGGCGCCGTCGCCGCGCACAAACACGCGGTTGTACGCGGCTTTGCTCTGCCACTGGACGCCCTCGACCACCACGGGCGCGCTGGGCAGCTCCAGATCGGGCGTGACGCCGGCCCAGTCCCACGGTGCCACTGGGTAGCGCGGGAGCACGCGCAGGGTGCGCGCGGTGGCGTGCGGCTACGTG
>Ga0209066_10007210_pt1 | contig 11093 bp, 8 predicted proteins | sample All_14_2_FD_187198 | JGI IMG/M metagenome (GOLD analysis project Ga0209066, IMG submission 187198) | Freshwater microbial communities in response to fracking from Pennsylvania, USA - Allegheny Zone_MetaG_DW_15 (SPAdes) (version 2) ... | reverse complement strand
TGGACGTTGACGCCACCGACCTGCGGGGCATCCCTCATCTCGAATTCTTGACGCTTTGCCCGACGCGACTTGCGCTGCTTGGACTTGCCGCCGCCCTTACCAAACGCACCAGCGGTACCACCGCCGGGGCCACGGCCGCGGCCGCCACCACCGGGACGGGCGGGGAAACCGCCACCGCCTGCGGGCGCGCCGGGACGGGCGAAGCCACCGCCAGCGCCGCCGGGACGACCGGGGCCACCGGGACGCTGCTGGAACGGCGCGCCGGGACGACCGGCGCCGCCGGGACGACCCGCGCCACCCGGACGGCCGGGGCCACCGGGGCGTCCGGGCGAACCGGGACGCGGGGCCTGGGGCCGCGGAATGTTGGCGGGAGTCGGGCGCTGACCCATGCCCTGCTGCGACGCGAACGGGTTGTTACCGGGACGCGGCCCTGCCGGGCGCTGACCCATGCCCTGCTGCGACGCGAACGGGTTGTTACCGGGGCGCGGCGCTCCGCCAGGACGCGGGGCTTGCGGCGTCGGCGCGGCGGAAGATCCCGCGTCGGCCGGACCGCTTTCGGATGCCGGTGCGCTCGGCTTGGTGGGCGCGGCGGGGGCGGCAGATGCAGCCGATGCCGGAGCCACGGTTTCTTCTGCCGGCTTCGGTCCGGGGCGTGGTCCCGGAGTTGCTGCCCCGGGGGTAGCTGCAGGGCGCGATGCCGAGCGGCCCGATGCCGCACCGGGACGCGGCGCGGGGCGCGCTCCTGCTGTGCCCGAAGGCGCAGCGGGACCGCTGGACGCGGACGCGCCAGCAGCCTGGCCTTCAAACGCCGCGCGGAGCTTACGCGCGACCGGCGGCTCAATCGTCGAGGAAGGGCTCTTGACGAACTCGCCGAGCTCCTTCAGCTTTGCGAGAGCGACCTTGCTGTCAATGCCGAGTTCGGATGCGATCTCGTGCACGCGTGGTTTTGCCACAGTTCTCCTGTCTGGGGCCCGCCCAGACAGGGGCGGACCACTAGTTGCGGACGGGTCTCATTTCGAGCCGTTCACTTTGTGTCCATTGCCATTCAGCCGTTTCTCGTTCAGCCGTTTCGTGAGCGCTTGCGAATCCAGGGGACCCTGGGCGCGGAGCGCGCGTACGAAAGCTCGACGCTTCAGTGCCGCGTCGACGCACTCTCCGGTCGGGTGCACCCACGCCCCCCGCCCCGGCATCGACGCCCTCTCGTCCCAGACGAGTGAGGATTCGATGGCCACGACGCGAAGAAGCGCCGATCGAGCAGAACGCGTGCGACATCCGACGCACGTTCGTACGGCTTCCATCCTACACCTGCCCTCCCGGGCCAGCCCACGCAGGGCGATGCCTGATCAGGACTCGTCGAGGATGCTGTCGGGCTGGATGTCGATCTTGGCGCCCGTGAGTTTTGCGGCCAGACGCGCGTTCTGCCCCTCCTTGCCGATGGCAAGAGACAGCTGGTAATCCGGCACCAACGCTCGTACAGCCTTGGTCTTGGCATCCAGCACGAAGCTGGAGGTGACCTTCGCGGGCGAGAGGGCGTTGCCGACGAACGTCGCGAGGTCGGGGCTGTAGTCGACGATGTCGATCTTCTCGCCGCCGAGTTCCTCGGTGACCGCGCGCACGCGCCGGCCCAACTCTCCGATGCACGCACCCTTGGCGTTTATCGACGGATCATTGGCCTTCACCGCGATCTTGCTGCGGTGCCCGGCCTCGCGGGCGAGGGAGACAATCTCGACGAGGCCCGCGGGAATCTCGGGAACCTCCAGGGCGAAGAGCTTGCGCACCAGACCCGGATGCGTGCGCGAAACCGTGATCGACGGACCCTTCGTCCCCTTCGAGACGGAAGTGACGTAGACGCGCAGGCGGGAGCCGTGCGCGTAATCCTCGCCGGGTACCTGCTCTTCGGGCGGCAGAATCGCCTCGACCGTGCCGAGGTCCACGTGCACCATCCGGGGGTTCGGTCCTTGCTGGACGACGCCAGCAACGATGTCGCCCTCTTTACCGCGGAACTCGCCAAGCACGGCGTCGTCGGCGATGTCTCGCAGTCGCTGGCTGATGACCTGCTTGGCGGCGAAGGCGGCGATCCGGCCGAAGTCTTCGGGAGTGGTCTCCTCCTCGCCGACAACTGCTCCCTCGTCATCCACCAGTGGGACGAAGATCGCGACGTGACCCGTCTTGCGGTCCAGCTGAGCGCGCGCGCCCTCCGGGGCCTCACCGGTGGGCGAGGTGTGCTTGGCATAGGCGGTCAGAATCGCCTGCTCGATGATGCGAACGAGTTCGTCGAACGGAATGTCCTTCTCGCGCTCGACCGTTCTGAGCAGTGTCAGATCGATGTCCATCGTGACCTCCCTATTCAGCTCTACCCGTCGCGAATCACACGCCGCGCGGAATCATCCCACGTTACCCGATCACTCCTTCGCGCGTCCCGTGTGCTCGCTCATTCCATCACCGAGCCGACATACTGATGCCGTGGATGCCGTCAATTCCCTCATCGTCGAGTCGGGCGACCTGTTCTGGACCTGGATCGTCCTTCCGATCGTCGTCGGGCTGGGTCTGTACTTCACCGTTCGCTCGGGCGTCGTGCAGATCCGGCTGTTCCCGGAGATGTTCCGAACCCTCACCGACAAGACGCCGCGAACAACCGACGGCGCGCCGCAGTCCGTGTCGTCGTTCCAGGCCTTCACAATCTCCGCAGCATCGCGGGTGGGTGTCGGCAACATCGCGGGGGTCGGGACGGCGATTGCGCTGGGCGGGCCGGGTGCCGTGTTCTGGATGTGGCTCATGGCGCTGATCGGGGCATCCTCGAGCTTCATCGAATCTTCGCTCGCTCAACTGTTCAAGGTGCGGGATGCCGAGGGCGGCTTCCGTGGCGGTCCCGCGTATTACATCCAGCGAGGCCTCCGCGCACGGTGGATGGGCGTGCTCTTTGCCGTCATCCTGCTGATCTGCTTCCCCTTCGCGTTCTCCTCGCTGCAGGCCAACACGATCGCCGACACTGTCTCGTCGAGCTTCGGGACGGATGCCGGATGGGTCGGGCCGGTCACCGGGGTGGTGGTGGCGCTGTTGACGGCGCTCGTCGTCTTCGGCGGCATCCGTCGCATCGCCTCGGTCACTCAGACCCTGGTGCCCCTCATGGCACTTGCCTACCTGCTGCTGGGCCTTGCCGTGGTCGCCATCCATATCGATCAGCTTCCGGTCGTTTTCGCAGAGATCTTCACCCAGGCCTGGGGTTTCAACGAGGTCGTCGGGGCGACGTTCGGGTACATCGTGCTGACGGGTGTACGTCGCGGCATGTTCTCGAACGAAGCGGGCCTGGGTTCAGCTCCGAACGCGGGCGCCAGCGCCGCCGTCACCCACCCCGTCAAGCAGGGCCTCGTCCAGTCGCTCGGCGTCTACTTCGACACGTTTCTCGTGTGCTCGATCACGGCCTTCATCATCCTGGTTTCGGTCCCCGACCTTGCGGGAGCATCGCGAGGAATCGCGCTCACGCAGGGGGCGCTCGTCTCCACGCTCGGCGAGTGGTCGAACATTGCGCTGAGCATCATCATCTTCCTGCTGGCGTTCTCGTCGATCCTCGGCAATTACTACTACGGTCAGTCCAACATCGAGTTCATCACCACACGACGCGGCGTGCTCCCTGCCTATCGCGTTGCCGTGGTGCTCGCGGTTCTCGTCGGCTCACTCGCCTCGGCCGACCTGGTGTGGAGCTTCGCGGACGGCGTCATGGGGGTTATGGCGTTGATCAACCTGGTTGCCATTGCGCTACTGTCGGGCATCGCGTTCCGGCTGCTGCGCGACTACACGCGCCAGCGCCGAGACGGCCGCGATCCCGTCTTCACCCGTGACTTGCTTCCCGGCGTCACGGGGATCGAGTGCTGGGAAGACGAGCTCACGGTGACCGGTCCACTCGATCTCATTACCAAGAAGCGGCAGTCCCAGAAACACCGCGACCACCTCCACGGAGCACAGCAGTGACACGCCGCCGGACAGCACCCGCCCTCTCAACCGCCCTCGTCGCCCTCGTCGTGGCACTGTCGGGATGCTCGCTGACTGCGTTCACCGACACCGACACCGTCGACCAGAGCGACGGATTCGGTCAGTACGACGACGGCGAGGTCTACACCGAAGATGACGAGGATCTCGGCGTCGTCGAGGTGTACACCGTCGAACCGGATGCGTCCCTCTCCCCGACCGGTGACGAGACCACCGGGTCGGTCTGGGACATGTTCGTGCGGATCGTGACCCCCGAGGTGGCTGGCAGCGTCATCCGCGACTTCCGCGTCGGGGATTCGGAATCCAGCGACACGCTCGCCTACGTGCTCCAAACCGACGATCCCGAGCAGTGGACGCTCGTGGTCAACCTCGCCTACGCGTCAGACGAGGACCTGCTGCTGTCCACCCTGATCCATGAGTACGCACACATCCTGAGCCTCTCTCCGGGCCAAACCGATCCCGAAGCCTGGAGCTGCGACACGCTTCAACTCGACGAAGGGTGTGCAGAGCCGGACTCCGCACTGTGGGCCTTCGACCAGGAGTTCTGGGCACAGTACGGTTCTGATGCTCCGGATCCTGCCAACGCAGACGCCGATCTCGCGTACGAGTTCTATCTCGATCACGAAGACGATTTCGTGAGCGACTACGCCGCGACCAACGTCGTCGAGGACTTCGCCGAGAGCTTCATGACCTTCGTGCTGGAGCCCGAACCCGACAGCGACACGATGATCGCGCAGAAGCTGCTCTTCTTCTGGGATCGGCCGGAGTACGTCGAGATCCGGGACCACGTACGCGCGGAGTTCGGCCTCTGAGCGCACGAGCGTCAATCGGCTCTTGCATCGCCCAGCGTCGGCGTCAACCGTCTCTGCGACCGCGCTGACCGCGGCTACGCTCACCCCCATGGCCCCGGGCAGTGTGAAGCAGACCGCGAGCGCTGCGCAATCTCATCCCGCTGTTCGAGCACTGGCCCGCGGCGGGTACGTCGCAATGGGCCTGGTGCATCTGCTCCTGGCCGTGCTCATCATCACTGTGGCTCTGGGCGGAGCGAGCGAACAGACCAGCCAGAGCGGCGCGTTTGCCGCCCTTGCCGGGGCCCCGTTCGGCGTCATCCTCGTCTGGGTGATCGCCGCGCTGCTCGCTGCTCTCGGCGCGTATCAGTTAGCCGACGGCCTTCTCGCGCGCGGCACAGACGACTCCGACCGATGGCGGCGCAGGCTCACGTCCTGGGGGCGTGGAACGGTCTATCTCGTGCTCGCCGCGCTGGCGGCGGCCATCGCACTCGGCGCCCGACCAAACAGTGAACAGAGCGCAGAGGATGCCAGCGCGGGCGTGCTCTCCCTGTTTGCCGGACCCCTCGTGCTCGGCATTGTGGGGGCCGGGATCTTCCTTGCCGGCGTTGCCTACGCGGGTATCGGCGTGACCCGCCGCTTCCAGAAGAAGATGTCATACCCAGGCGGTGGGCTCGGGATGACGGTGACAGTGCTCGGAATCGTGGGCTACGTGGCGAAGGGCCTGGCGCTTGCCGTCGTGGGAGTGCTGATCCTGATCGCCGCGGTGACCACGGACCCACAGGCCGCCGGAGGACTGGATGAAGCGATCCGGTCGCTGCTCGCGCTTCCCGCCGGTCCCGCACTCGTCATCGGCGTCGGAGCAGGCTTCGCCGCATACGGCCTCTTCTGTTTCTTCCGCGCCCGCTACGCAGACCTGTGACCCGTGTCAATCCCCTCGCGCGCGAGAGAAGATGACCCACATCCTGCCGATATGACGGAATTGACAGGAACCGAAGCCCGCACCCGCGCCAAGGAACTCGTCGAAGACATCGACATCACGATGCTCACGACGCGCGATGACAGCGGCAACCTGGTGAGCCGCCCGATGAGCACGCGCCGGATGGACGAGAACGGCGACATCTGGTTCTTCGCGGCCGAGCACACCAAAAAGGTCGATGAGGCCGAAGCAGATGATGAGGTCGGACTGTCGTACTGCGACCCGAAGGCCATGCGCTATGTGTCGGTCGCGGGTCGCGCCCGCGTCGTACACGACGACGCACTCATGCGTGAGCTGTACTCGCCGTCGCTGGAGGTGTGGTTCGAAGACGGGCTCGACACTCCCGGCATCACGCTGCTGCGGGTCAGCCCGGTCGAGGTGGAGTTCTGGGAACCCGGACAAAACCGTCTCGCGCAGGCCGCCGGGATGCTGAAGGCTCTCGTGACCCGCGACACACCGGACGATGACATCGTCCGGCACGCGAAGATCAGCTACTAGGGCCTCTCACGCGGCGAGGCGAGCGATGGCCTCATCAAGCGGCATCGTCTCGCGATCGCCGGTGCGGCGATCCCAGAGTTCGACCTCGCCGGTTGCTGCTCCTCGGCCGACCACGAGGATGCGTGGCACACCGATGAGTTCCGCATCGCCGAACTTCACTCCCGGAGACACCTTCGGTCGATCGTCGTAGACGACCTCGAGACCGGCATCCTCGAGACGGGCGCTGGCCTGCTCCGCAAGATCGAAAGCAACGGCATCCCTGCCCGTAGCGACGACGTGCACGTCGAAGGGCGCCACGGCGGTCGGCCAGATCAGACCCTTCTCGTCGTTGCTGAGTTCGGCGATGATCGCGAGGATCCGCGTGACACCGATGCCGTACGAGCCCATCGTGACCGTCACGAGCTTGCCGTTCTCGTCGAGAACTTTCAGCCCGAGAGTCTCGGCGAAGAAGCGGCCGAGCTGGAAGACGTGGCCGATCTCCATTCCGCGCGCCAGCTCGACGGGACCCGAGCCATCCGGGGCCGGGTCGCCCGCGGCGACGTTGGCAACCTCGACGAAGCCATCGGCGGTGAAGTCGCGGCCAGCCACGAGCGAGTGGACGTGCTTTTGGTCGATGTTGGCGCCGGTGACCCAGGACGTCCCGTCCACGACGCGGGGGTCGAGCAGATACCGGATGCCGGTCGCCGACTCCTCGCCGAGAACCGCGCCCGTCGGCGACCAGGGACCGATATAGCCCTTCACAAGGAGCGGGTTGTTCTCGAAATCGTCAGCTGTCGCCGCCTCCACTGCGGCGGGGGCAAACGCCACCTCGGCGCGCTTGTCATCGATGTCGCGGTCTCCGGGGATGCCGACCACAACGATCTCGCGCGTGCCGTCGAGGTGGGTCAGCGCCAGCACGACGTTTTTGAGCGTGTGAGCTGCCGTCCACGCTGTCTGGCCATCCGTGGCGGGACCGGCAATGCCGGGAGCCGGCGCAGCCTCGTTCGCGTTGAGGTGATCGACCAGCGTGGCAATCGTCGGCGTGTTCGGCGAGTCGAAGATCACCGGCTCGGGAAGCCCGTCGAGAGGAAGCGGCGCGGGAACGATCGTCGTGAACGCCTCGACGTTGGCGGCGTATCCCCCGGCGCTGCGGACGAAGGTGTCTTCACCGACGGGTGTGGGGTGGAGGAACTCCTCACTGCGAGCGCCGCCCATCAGACCGTTGTCGGCGTTGACGATGACGTACTCCAGCCCGAGCCGCTGGAAGATTCGCTCGTACGCGTCACGCTGGGCCTGGTAGGACGCGTCGAGCCCGGCATCCGTGTAGTCGAAGGAGTAGGCATCCTTCATCGTGAACTCGCGGCCACGCAGCAGCCCCGCGCGGGGGCGCGCTTCGTCGCGGTACTTGTCCTGGATCTGGTAGATCGCCAGCGGCAGGTCCTTGTACGAGGAATAAAGGTCCTTCACCAGGAGCGTGAACATCTCCTCGTGGGTAGGCGCGAGAAGATAGTCGGCGCCCTTGCGGTCCTGGAGCCGGAAGATTCCGTCACCGTAGGACTCCCAGCGGCCTGACGCTTCGTACGGGTCACGGGGCAACAGCGCCGGGAAGTGCACTTCGTAGGCTCCCGCGGCCGCCATCTCGTCGCGGATGATCTGCTCGAGCTTCGCCTTCACGCGCAGGCCCAGCGGCAGCCAGGCGAAGATGCCGGGAGCCTGACGCCGAATGTAGCCGGCGCGCACCAGGAGCCTGTGGCTGGTGACCTCGGCATCGGCGGGGTCTTCGCGAAGCGTGCGGAGGAAGTAATGCGAGAGACGGGTGACCACGAGCGTCAAGTCTAGGCCGCGCTGCGACCCCGGCTCGGCGAACGGGGCGCCGAACCTGTCCGGGCCTCACACATCGGTGGGAGGGTTGTCGAGCAGGTCCGCGGTGGCGTGCTCGCGCCCGTCGGCGCGCGCCCAGCGCAGTTCGGCCTGGCCCCGGTCCAGCCGCGCCCGCAGCTCGGACCACCCGGATGCCGACTCCCATCGCGCCTGCAACCATCCGTCGTCGTCGAGCCGGGACTGGAACGTCCCGTCGAAACCGGGCGCGCTGGCTCGGAATCGGCACAGCTCCAACAGGGCCGAAACGACAGGACGCTGGAGGTCGCGCTCCAGGTCGGCGTCGCTGTAGATGTGACGATTGATGTCGCGTCCGACCCCGGTGCGCTCGAGCAGATCCATGTCATTGGTTCCGGCGAGGGCACCGACGTAGTAGATCTGATGGATGCCGGGCACGAACAGTTGCACCGCACGAGCTGCCAGGTACGCCCGATCGTCGCGCCGCATCGCGTCGTAGAACGTGCTGTTGACCTGGTAGATGTCGAGATTGGATGCCGCCGCACCCGTGGCTGCCCGGCTTTGCCCACCCGTAGCGTCATGGATCGCTTCGACCAATGCGTCGAGCTGTGCAGCATCCAGGAGCCCTGGCTCCCCCGTCGCGGGATCGGGCCCGACGTCTACGATGCCGATGCCATCGTGGGTGTCGAGCACGGTCACAGCGTTCTCGGGTCGCTCAGCGATCCAGCGCGCCAGCGGCGCGTGATCTCCCGTCGCGGCAGCGAACAGCACCAGGGGCGGGAGCGCGAAGTCGTACACACGGTCCACACGCAGGGCGATTTCGATCTGGCGCCGATAAAACGAGTGGACCTCGACGAGGACCTCGAGCCCGCGCTCGTGCGCCAGCGCAGTCAATTCATCGATGAAGGCGAAGGTTTCAGGAGTCATGAACGACGACGTGCCCGGCGTCTTCACCGCGTAACCGACAGCGTCCAGGCGAATCATCCGTGTGCCGGCATCGCGCAAGGCATCCAGGATCGAGACGAGGTAGGCGGAGCCGGCTGCGCTGCGCACATCGATGTCGACCTGCGCGGCGGTGAACGTGGTCCAGACCAATCGTGTCTTCGAACCCCAGGCGTACGGGGTGAAGGGGAGCCCGGGACGAGGTCGATAGATCCGCAGCAGATCGGCCTCTGTCGCACCCTCCGGGAACACGGTGCCCATCGTCAGGAACATCTGGGCATACGGTGACTGGTCACCGCGCTCGATGACGTCACGGAACTGCGGCGAGCGGGCAGAAACGTGATTGACGATGACGTCCACCATCACGTCGAGGTCGCTAGAGAGAGCGCGCACGTCGTCCCACGTGCCCAGCCGTGGATCGACAGTCGTGTGATCGTCGGGATCGAATCCGGCATCGGCCCCGTCGAACGGAGTGAAGAAGGGAAGGATGTGGACGCCACCGAAGGCTCCAGCGAATCGGTCACGCACGATCTCACCGAGGGCGGGAATCGTCCCTCCCAGGCGATCGGCATAGGCGATGAGCTGGATCGGATGGGTCATGAGCAGCACTCCGGTTGCGTCTGCGGCTCGGTCTCCACAACCGCTTCCGCGTTGCTAAATCGTGTCAGCATATTCTACCGGCCTCGTCCCCGTAGCGTGAAGACATGGCAACCGTGCTCCTGACCGGCTTTGAACCCTTCGCTGGTGATCAGACGAACCCGTCAGGCGAAGCGGTAGTTCGACTGGCCACCGCGTGGACGGGGCCGGCTCGACTGGTCACGGCAGTACTTCCCGTCGATTTCACGCGAGCGAGCGCGGAGCTGACCGAGCTGGTTTCCACCCACCAGCCCGACGTCGTCATCGCCACGGGCCTGGCCGGCGGTCGCGATGCCATCACGCCGGAGCGTATCGCCGTGAATCTGCGCGACGCGCGCATTCCCGATAACGCGGGGCACCAACCCGTCGACGCCGCCTGCGTCCCCGGGGCACCCTTGGCGTACGCATCCTCGCTCCCCGTCAAGGCGATCGCCCACGAGATCGCGGCCAGCGGCATCCCCGCCTCCGTGTCCCTGTCAGCGGGTTCATTCGTCTGCAACGACGTCTTCTTCACGCTCGCACACCTGAGCGCGACCACACCGGGGCTGCGAGCCGGCTTCATCCACGTGCCGTGGGATGCCCAGAGCGCACCAGCCGGCGCGGCCTCGCTCCCCCAGGCCGACATCACGCGCGCGATCGAGATCGCCGTGAGGACGACGCTCACGCACACCAGCGATCTCGACATCCCGGGCGGCCACCTGGCCTGACCCGCGCGGGCCGAACTTGACAAGAAGTCCGCGATCCGTATGCAATATATTGCATGCCGGTTCCCTCGACAGCGGGCACTCACCGCCCCCTCCTGCGCGACGAGGTGCAGGCGCGGCTGCGAGCTGCCATCGTGGATGGCACTCTCGCGCCCGGCGAACAGGTCCGCGATGCTGATATCGCTCACTGGCTGGGGGTCAGCCGTACCCCCGTGCGTGAAGCGTTGCTCGACCTGGCGAACGCCGGGTTGGTGCATACGACCCCGGGGCGAGCGACGATCATCTCGCCGATCGAGCCTCGAGCGATCCGCGAGGCTCGCGATGTCGTGGCCGCCATGCACCGGTTAGCCGCGCTTGGCGCCGTGCCCCGCCTCGACCGGGACGCGATTGAACGGATGCGGGCAGCCAACCGCCTGTTCGGCGCCGCGGTCGACCGGGGGGACATCGATGGAGCAATCGCAGCGGATGAGCTGTTTCACGGCGTCCTCGTCGAGGTAGCCGACAGCGACGCGGTGCGAACAGTCCTGCGTCTCTACGAACCCGTCCTGCTCCGTGCCGAGCGGGCGCAGTTCTCGTCGGAGCGCGCCGAACTCTCGACGCTGCGACATGAGCAGCTCATCGCCCGCTGTGCTCGCGGCGATGCTGCCGGAGCCGCCGAGATCGCCGAGTCGATCTGGACCCACCTCGTCACCGAGGTCGACACCGACCTGCCCGCCACCCACACCCCCGTGACGCACAGCCCCG
>Ga0209066_10007209_pt1 | contig 11093 bp, 8 predicted proteins | sample All_14_2_FD_187198 | JGI IMG/M metagenome (GOLD analysis project Ga0209066, IMG submission 187198) | Freshwater microbial communities in response to fracking from Pennsylvania, USA - Allegheny Zone_MetaG_DW_15 (SPAdes) (version 2) ... | reverse complement strand
TCAATATATCGTTTCAATTATTGCAGTATTTGATAAAAACCATACAAATTGGTTGTGATGTCTAATATACTAGGATTTTTCCTTTACTCAGAAAGAGTAGAGCACTCCGATAGTGGAGGTGACGAGACCAAAGAGAGGAAAGAGAGGATTGAAGACCACCCCACCATTGAAATCTTCATTATCCTCGATTACGCCGAATCCCATGACCGGGATATTGAGCGTCAGAGTCAATCCAAAGTTTTTGTTGGGTACCCAGTATTCGCCTTTAACGACCGGACCTGCCAATCCGAGGATTACTGGACCGAAATTGGTGAAAGCCGTAGTCCCTATCCCAACCTTGATGTCAAAGTTCTCACTGAGTGCAAACGCCTGGCTCACATCGGCTGTGAGCGTGACTATGTCGACAAATACATCCTCTTCATCGAGTGTAGTAGCGATGTAGGTGATGCCCAAGGGATAGTTCACACCGGCATTCAGGTAGAGAGATCCAAGTCCGATATCCACCACAGCCCCTGAAGAGGCAAACCCCAGCTGAGCTCCAATTGCAACACTGCTTGGGCGGGCAAAAGCAGAACCTGCGACGAATAGGAGTATAAGAAGTACAAGTGCAATTCGTTTCATATGCAGCCTCCTTGGCTACCTATAAAAACACATGAACCTGTAAAATGTGACAAATAATGTACTTTGTCTAATGGTATTGAATGGTATTCGCAAGGCGAATGATCTCAAACCGATCCTTCACTTCGAGCTTGGAGTAGATTGTGCTGATGTTGTTTCTCACCGTCTGTTCGGCAAGTTGGAGACGATCGGCGATTTGCTGATTGTCAAAGCCCGTGGCGATGAGCCCGAAAATCTCCTTCTCCCTGTCGGTAAGGGTGTCGAACCACTCGAAGCGGCTGGAGACTTCGGGAATCTTCGGGCTGGTCCCGTCGTACATGGCATTGATCAATTTGGTGGCAATTTTGGGGGAAATCTGCACCAACCCTGTATGAAGAGCCCTGATGGCGGCAATGAGCTCGGTGGGTGAGATGTCCTTGAGCAGGTAGCCGGAGGAGCCGATACGCAGAGCCTCCCGTACATACTCATCCTCATCGTAGGTTGAAAGCATGACAATCTTTATCGAACGATGTATTTCAAGTATACGTTTTGTGGCCACAACCCCGCTGATATCAGGCAGGTGAACATCCATGAGGATGACGTCGGGAACCAAGGATTCAGCCATCGCTATTGCAGAGGTTCCGTTCTTGGCTATACCGACGACCTGCAGGTCATTGGTATAGTTCTCAAGGCTCATCCTGAGGCTCTCGACAAAAAGCGGTTGATCATCAACCAAGAGGATTCGTATCATCGGTCTGCTCCTTCTGCAACGGAATGGTTACAGTAAGCTGAAAGCCTCCCTCCGGAGCGTTCTCAGCCCTCACCACACCACCAAGTCTGCTTATTCGTTCTTCCATACCGGCAAGGCCGATTCCTTTGATGATTTTCTTCGCACCGGTTCCATTGTCCAGGATGATCACCTGCACCGACTCATCCACTATCCAGAAGAGGATGCGTACGCAGGTGGCGTGGCCGTGCCGGAGGGCATTTGTCAGGCCTTCCTGCACGATGCGGTAGAGAACAAGATCCAGCTCATCACCGAAGGATGCCTCAAGATTTCCGCTTTCAATCTCGACTTTGACGCCTGTGGTGCTTTCAAAAATCTTCTTGATCTTGTAAATGGCACGCATCCCCACTTCCCGCTCGCTATCCGACTTTCGCAAGAGGTGCAAAGCCCTGCGTGTTTCGACCAAGCCCTCCTGGGCTTGGGAACGGGCTGCACTGCACATCTCGCTGGTCTTGTCGCTGTTGCGGCAGCCGGTGGCAATGATCGCGTCCATCATGGCAATGATGTTGGTGAACATGTACCCGCTGATATCGTGGATCTCCCGCGAGATCCGGTATCGTTCCTTCTTCGCCGCTTCCATCTCCGCTGTTCGTGCGTACGATTGCAGGCTCTGGCTGAAAATGGTCAGTTTTGTGATGGTGGTATTGAGGATCTCTATCTGGGCCTTGGCTTTTACGTGCAGTGCATAAAAGTGCTTTACTGCAATCTGCAGGTAGGCAAAACATAGCAGTATGGCTGAGAAGGCGATCAGCTCCTCTGTTTGGATGGGCCTGAGCTGTGCATTGAGGTCGTTCTCGCCTAGAAAAGGAGGCAGCAGCTGAAAGTAAAGGGCTGTCAAGGTATAGAGGAGCGGGAACAGAAGGTCATACGGCCAGGTGATAAGCGATAGGATTACAGTCTGAAATGCAAGGTAGAGCAGCAGGCGGATGGTCAGATAGTCGTTGAGCGAGTAATCGAGCACCAGCAAGGCGGTGAGGCCGAGGAAACACAGCAACAGGATTCCCAGCAAATGCCGGGTATGGGAAAGGAGGACTATGCACAACGAATAGAAGAGAAAGAATATGAAAAAAGTGCGGTAGAACTCATAGGGACGGGTGCTGCTACCTCCCTCGATTCCATACGTGGCAATAAAGATGACCAAGGCAAGGAGCAGCAACAGTACTGCATATGCCTGAAAGACATATGAGAAATACCTGTCTTTATTCAGCCGTGTCTTGATTCGCATGGACGTCAGTATACCATATCCAAAAATGGGGACGGTACATTTGTACTCGTTGAAGGTAAGGAATTATGAGTTTTCAGTATTTCTGTCCCTTTCTTGCCCGCAGTATCGGACCTATCATGCATTTATAGAAAAAGTAGCAAACTTGTTCTAGAAACACAAGGAGGAAATGGTATGAAAAAGACCATGTGTGTTGTTTTAGCGCTTCTTTTGGTTGTCTCGTCTCTTGCCTTTGCCGGCGGCAAGGCTGAGACTGCTGCAGTGGCAGCCGACCCGAATGCACCGGTGACCCTCACTGTCTGGTGTTGGGACCCGATGTTCAACATCTTTGCGATGAATGAAGCAGCAAAGATCTATGCCGTCGACCATCCCAACGTAAAGGTCAACGTGGTTGAAACCCCTTGGAATGACCTGCAGCAGAAGCTCATCACGAGCCTGTCTGCAAATGCAACTGCAAATCTTCCGGACATTATCCTGATGCAGGACAACGCCATCCAGAAGAACGTCATGACCTATCCCGAGGCTTATGTTCCCCTCAATGGGAAAATCGACCTTTCCCAATTCGCCCAGTTCAAGGTGGATGTAGGGACCATCGACGGCAAGCATTATGGAGTCCCGTTTGACAACGGAGCCACCGGAACCTTCCTCAGGAGGGACATTGTCGAGCAGGCCGGCCTGAAAGTCAGCGATTTCAACGACATTACCTGGGAACGCTTCATCGAGCTTGGAAAAATCGTCAAGCAGAAGACCGGCGTCGCCATGATTTCCACGGTAGCCAACGAACCCGACTTCCCGATGCTGATGCTCCAAAGCGCAGGGACGTGGATGTTTGATGAAAGCGGCAAGGCCTTCATCAAGGACAACAAGGTGCTGAAGGAAGCCCTTCGCATCACCAAGGAAATGGTTGCAAGCGGCGTCTGCATCCTCGTTCCCGACTGGAACGCCTATATTGCGACCTTGAACAACGGAACAGTGGCCTCCACCATCAACGGCTGCTGGATCAGCGGATCTATACAGGCCGAGAAGAGCCAGAGCGGCAAATGGGCGGTTACCAATACTCCCAGATTCGCCAACATCGCCAGTTCGGTGAACTACTCCAGCCAAGGTGGATCGGGCTGGATGGTCATGGCCAACTCGAAGAATCCCGACGTCGCCATCGACTTCCTGGCAAAGACCTTCGGTGGAAGCGTCGCCCTCTACGAGACCATTCTTCCTGCCAGCGGAGCCATTGCAACATGGCTGCCCGCAGCAAAGAGTCCTGTATACTCCACTCCCATCGAGTTCTTCGGTGGACAGAAGATTTACGAGGACCTGGTCAACTATGCAGGCAAGGTTCCCAATGTAAAGTATGGTGTCTATAACTATGAAGCCCGCGATGCAATCGCCCGTGCTCTGAGCGAAGTCATGCAGGGTGGAGACATCGATGCCGCTCTTGCAACCGCCCAGAAGAACGTAGAATTCTTGATGAGCGAGTAGGAATCGACTAACGCGTGCTCTGATACCGCTGTATACTGGCGGTATCGGAGTTGTTTGATTGAGCATCTGAAGAAGGGAAAGGCATCATGGCAAAGACAACATTGACAAAGAAAATCAACCTGTTCGGCTGGTTGTTTGTCATACCCGCTGCACTGTTCATATTCATCCTGAATTTCTATCCGATGGTCAGTGCATTTCTGCTCTCATTGCAATCGGGTAGGGGAAACAATCTGAAATTCGCCGGGCTGAAGAATTACGCCCGACTCTTCGAGGATGAGATGTTTCTCACGTCGGTGGGAAACGTCATCACCTATCTGGTGATTCAGGTCCCTGTAATGCTTCTCTTTGCGTTGGTCCTCGCCTCATTGCTCAACGACCCGAAACTCAAGGGCAGGGGAATGTTCAGAACACTCATTTTCCTGCCGTGTGCGACCAGCCTGGTCTCATCGGCAATGATTTTCAAATCGTTCTTCTCCATCGATGGAATCGTGAATACCACCCTCATCGGCCTTGGTGTCCTTGAAGGTCCTATGAGCTGGCTCACCCATCCAGTTTGGGCTAAGTTCGTCATAATCCTGACCATTACCTGGCGTTGGACCGGTTACAACACCGTATTCTACCTTGCCGGACTTCAAAACATCGACCGCAGCGTCTATGAGGCCGCCCGCATCGACGGAGCATCGGCCTCCCGCCAGTTCACCTCCATAACCATCCCGCTGCTCAAGCCGGTCATTCTCTTGACCACCATCATGTCCACCAATGGAACGCTTCAGCTCTTTGACGAGGTGCGCAACATCACCAATGGAGGACCGGGCATCGCAACACTGTCCATCAGCCAATACATCTACAACCTCTCGTTCATGTACAATCCCCAGTTCGGCTACGCAGCCGCCGTTTCGTACGCAATCCTGGTGATGGTTGCCATCCTCTCATTCGTCCAAATCAAGGTGGGGGACAAGCGATGAAACGAAAACACTTTTCAAAAATCGGGACCTATGTGTTCCTTTCCATAGTTTGCCTATTCTCGGTTTTCCCGTTCTATTTCATGATCGTCGGTTCGACCAATATGAGCGTGGATATCATCAAGGGAAGACTTTTCTTCGGCACCCATTTGTTTGAGAACTTCAAGACACTCACCTCGACGGTCAAGCTGGGCAATGCATTCTGGAACTCGATGCGCAATGCGCTGGCCAACACAGCGGCAAGCCTGCTGATCTGCTCTTTGGCCGGCTATGGATTCCAGATTTACCGTGAGAAGGGCAAGGACACCCTGATGGGCCTTCTGCTGCTTTCCATGATGGTGCCCTTCGCCGCCCTGATGGTCCCGCTGTTTCGCATGTTCAGCCAGGCAAAGCTGCTCGATACGACCGTCGGATTCATTCTTCCCACCATCTCTACAGCCTTCCTGATCTTCTTCTTCCGCCAGAGCGCTGAGTCATTCCCGCTGGCGACGGTTCAAGCCGCCCGCGTTGATGGACTCGGGGAACTGGGAATTTTCTTCAGGATATTTGTTCCCATCATGGCCCCGACGTTCGCAGCCGCCGCGATTGTGACTTTCATGGCCGCCTGGAACAACTACCTGTGGCCTTTGATCATCATGCAAAGCCAGGAAAGTCAGACCATGCCCCTGCTTATCACAGGCCTGACCGCAGGCTATACTACTGACTACGGAATCCTGATGCTTTCGGTAACCATCACGACCCTGCCCACCCTGATTCTTTTCTTCACCCAACAGAGACGGTTTGTAGAAGGTGTGCTGGGATCTGTCAAATAACATTGGAAGGAGTACCTATGGCTACGTTGTTTTTACACCATCGCGCTTGGCAGCAGCCAAGAATCAATAGTGTGAACCGTCTGGAGATGCATTCGCTTCCCATGGCTTTCCCTACCCAGGAAGAGGCATTGGACCATGCCCGCAAAGGCCCGGAGCATTGGGATGCACAGAGCAATCCCCGCTATCGATGCCTGGACGGCACATGGTCCTTCCGCTACTACGACTCTCCCTTGTCGGTGGAGGAGCAGGTCCTTGATGAGAATGCCGGTCTTGCTTGGAAGCCTATCCTCGTACCCGGCTCGTGGAGCGTGCAAGGCTACGACAAGCCGCACTACACCAATGTAATCATGCCTTTCGTCAATACCCCGCCTTTTCCGCCTGAACAAAACCCAACCGGAGTCTACCGTACCACCTTCACCATCGATGAAGTCTGGAAACAGGGAAAGACGGTTCTTGAAGTCGGCAGTGCAGAGAGCTATCTGGAGGTGTATGTCAACTCCAGCTTTGTCGGGATGAGCAAGGACACACGCCTGGCATCACATTTTGACCTGTCCGAGTATGTACGCCAAGGAGAGAACACGCTCACCCTGATTGTTGTTCGCTACAGCGACGCCTCCTATGTGGAGGACCAGGATCAGTGGTGGTTCGGAGGCCTGCATCGAAGCATCGTCCTGTCAAGTGTTCCCAGCCTGACGATTGAGGATGTGAAAGTAACTGCCGTAGTAGAACCGAGTCTCCAAAAGGCACAGGTGGAAGTAAGGGTAGAGACCACCTCACAGAACCAGCCGGTAGTTGTCAGCCTTTACGACCCTGAGGGAAATCTCATGAACAGCAGGCAGGTCGAGCCGGCAAGCAGGTGGTGTGTCACCTCCTTCTCTGTCGACAAGCCCCTGCTTTGGAGCAGCGAGCAGCCGACACTGTATTATATCGGCCTCTCGCTTGATAATGAGCACAGGGCTCTTCCAATCGGCTTGAGGCGGGTGGAGATTTCCAAACGAAAGCTTTTGATCAACGGCAAGCGCGTGTTGATCAAGGGTGTGAACCGTCACGAGCACGACCAGTATATGGCCAAGACGTTGACGGTCCAAAGCATGGTGGAGGATATCCGGCTGATGAAGCAGCACAACTTCAATGCCGTGCGCACCTGCCATTATCCCGACGACAGCATCTGGTACGAGCTGTGCGACCGCTACGGCCTGTATGTCATGGACGAGGCCAATATAGAGACCCACGCAAATTACGACAGTATCTGCCGTGATGAAATGTGGGCCTCCTGTTTCCTCGAACGGGTGCAGCGGATGGTCAGGCGTGACTACAACCACCCCTCGGTCATTATCTGGTCGCTGGGCAATGAGGCCGGGTACGGTCACAACCAGGACGCCTGTGCCGGCTGGCTGAGGCGGTACGACCCCACCCGTCCCATTCATTACGAAGGAGCCAATCGTCCCGAATGGGGCCAAGGAGCCCACACCCTGGAGAGTCTCAAACGTGGACGCTTTGCCACTGATATCGTCTCTCCGATGTATCCTCCCATTGCGCTCATCGAGGCTTGGGACCACAACACGGAGAGCAGTGACGACGACCGGCCCCTGATCATGTGCGAGTACAGCCATGCGATGGGCAACTCCAACGGAAGCCTTTCCGATTACTGGAAAACCATCCGCTCTTCGCGCGGCATTCAGGGAGGCTTCATCTGGGATTGGGTCGACCAGGGAATCTTGGTCGATGAGAAGGGGGAGCCGATCGGGCCCCGAGCTTATCCGGCCGCCGATAAGGAAGGGGGACGAGCTTGGAGGTATGGAGGGGATTTCGGTGATCAGCCCACCGATTACGACTTCTGCCTCAATGGCTTGGTGTTTCCCGATCGTACCTGCAAACCCGCCATGGCCGAATGCCTGAAGGTGCAGCAGTCGATTCATATCAAAAGCGACCACCCCGGCAGCGGGAAGTTCGCTCTTATCAGTGAACTGGATTTCTCCACCACGGAGAACCTTTGCCTGCGCTACAAGCTTTTCAGCGAGTCTGAAGCCGATCGACTGGAAGGAGAGATCGACCTTCCTGTTCTTGAAGCAGGAACCAGATGGGATTTCCAGCTTGAGGCACTCGCATCGCCTGAAGCGAAGTCCTTGATGACTGGGGGTCGGACTTTTCTGCTGTTTGAGTGTTTTCTCAAGAGTGATACCTGTTGGGCAAAGGCAGGCCACGTTGTGGCTTGGGACCAGTTTGAGCTGTCCAAGCCGGTCAAGCGGGCATTCCCAGCCGCTGAGGCGTTTCTTGAGAAGCAACAAGACGGCAGCTATCGTCTGGAGACAAAAGCCTATGAAGCTGCAATTAATGCAGAAGGCCACCTTTCCAGCCTCAAGTTTGTCGGTCAACGCGAGTTGCTGGCTTCTCCCTTGGGCATAAGCCTGTATCGATGTCCTACGGAGAACGACGGGCTGAAGACACTGCAGGGTAACAAGGACCTGCCCGAGTACGCCTTCTACCACGACAACAAGGCTTTCGGCCAGTGGTTGGCAAACGAGTTGGACAAGACTGCGTTGGCACTGGTGGATGTCCACATGGAAAACGGTCAACTGTGCAGCCGCCACAGAATCGAGACTCCGCATGGCTTGGACCTGGGGTCTTTCGACCAGAGCTGGGTGTTCTCCAGCGACAAGCTCTATTACAGCTGCACCATACACCTCAATGACGCTGTCAAGGAGTATCCAAGAGTGGGGTTGAAGTGCGATCTCGATACAAGCTGGTCAGCTGTTCGCTGGTTCGGAAGGGGACCGCATGAGAACTATCCAGACCGCTGCGAGGGTGCTGCAATCGGCGATTACTTTGCCACCATCGACGAACTGTATGTGCCCTACATCGTGCCCCAGGATTACGGGGTCAGGACTCAGGTCAGCCGATTGGACCTCTACGACGGCGATACCGGAGGAGTACGCTTGCAGAGCCATGACGAGCTTTGTTTTGCCCTGCACAGGTATTCGCTTTCGGAGCTCTGGGAGAAACGGCATGCCGATGAGTTGGTGAGGAGCAATGTAAACCACCTGTACCTGGACAGTGCCGTTCGCGGGGTGGGAACAGCAACCTGCGGACCCGATACCTTGGAACGGTACCGCGTTCGCAGCGGAGTCCACCGTCTCTCTTTTACCATCAGTTCCAGTCACTAAGGACTTGCATCCTGCCCCAAAAGGCAGGATGCTTGGTGTAAGAGGAGATCTGCGATGCACCTATACGATATTGAAGTTTCTGCAATGGACGGAAAGCCAGTCAAGCTTTCTGCTTTTAAGGGCAAGGTACTGTTGATCGTCAACACGGCAACCCACTGCGGCTTTACACCCCAGTACGATGAATTGGAAAAGCTCTATAAAGCGTACAAGGAAAAGGGTCTTGAGGTTCTCGACTTCCCCTGCAACCAGTTCAAGGAGCAGGCTCCCGGGTCCATCGAGGAGATCAACCAGTTCTGCACCCTCAACTTCGGCACCACCTTCAAGCGGTTTGCAAAGCTGGAGGTCAATGGGAAGGGCGAACACCCGCTCTATACGTTCCTTAAATCGAAGAAGGGCTTTGCGGGCTTCAATCCCCTACATGAGAAGAGCGCTCGTCTGACCGAACGCATGCGTGCTGCAGACCCCGAGTTCGAGAAGGACAGCTCGATCAAATGGAACTTCACCAAGTTCCTCATCGACAGGAACGGCGAGGTGGTCGAACGTTTTGAGCCGACCAGTTTCATGGCCGAAATAGAAGAGAAGGTAAAGGCTTTGCTGTAAACGGGAGATTACTCGATGAAGAGTCGCTCATATAGTTGCTCGAACCTTTCAATCTGGGTTTGTGATAGAGCATGAAATTCTTTTTCTTGTGCCCGCTTGGACAGTTTTCCTCCGTTTTGTGATAAGAAATTGTAAAGCAGGAAAACAGTAGTATCGGGTATTTCAATACCGTCTTGTACTGTTTTCCTGAATGTATCATAGCGCACAAGAAAATGCGCTTCTTCAGGAATTTCATGCTCTATTGTTTCCTTGACACACTGATAGAGAAAGACAGCGTGTGCTGTCGCATCAAAGTAACGGTAATAATCGACGGTGTCATTGAGAACACGTACGTTATGATCTTTTGTTGTTTCCCATTTGATGAAGGGCAGTATTGTTTGTGAGTAACCTCTTAATACTACTTCATATTCTGCTATTCGATTCAGCATCGAACTGGATACCGGAAATATCATACCTGGGGGATTATACCCATTTTCTGCCAGGATATGATGGATGAGATACCGATGAATACGTCCGTTCCCATCCACAAATGGGTGGATATAGACGAATCCGAACGCGATTGCTGCCGCTGCACAGACCGCGTCGATTGTGTGGGTGATTTTTTTGCTGTATGCAACCAATCCATCTATCAAAGAATCAATATCCTCATGCTTCGCGCTGAAATGTTCCACAACAGGCATTCCCGTATCTCTATCATGTTCGCCGACGAAGCCTCCAGTCTCTCTATACCCAGGTTTCACAAAACGGCTGTCTCCAATTACCATTTTTTGAAGTTGTACAAGCGCATCCTTGCTGATTGGTGACTTCCCGGCATCACGAATCGCATTGCCCCATCGCATGATTCTATCGTGGGGAGGTGCTTCATTTTCAATGGCAAAACTTGCTTGTGAATCTTTTAAAAGTAGAAATGCAGCCGCACGGGCAACTACGTCCTTGGGGATATTCGTCGAGACGAGAAGGGCTTTCTCTTTGAGATTCATGGAAATGTATGCATTCAATTCCTCAGTTCGTCGTATCAGGGGACAAAAATCAGGAGTCCCTGGAAGATTGTTTACAACTCGATGCCGCATCGATCTCTTTCCGGTTACGGCCAACTGTTTCAGAGGATCGAGCGCATGCACATAATTGCCTCTTTGTACATCCGGCAAATCGAGGGCTTTTCCCATCAGCCATTCATAGAGGAACCAAATTCGTCTGCTATAGGCTCCCGTTATTGAGGCCTGAACCATCTTGCATATTTCGTTCGGGTCAAGGAGTTCGAATAATTTCTTAAGGACGCATAAATCAACGCCTTCATATTTCAATGCAAAAGCCAGATGTCCTTTTACGGAATTTTCCGGCTGATATCTAGGAGTGAGCAAATGCCAATCATTCTCTTTTACGATGGTGTGTTTCGTCCCGATTGCCATTTTTATTGTGGGAAATGGGCAGGGAAGGTTATATGCATCAATAAGGGCTGCATACCCGACAGAG
>Ga0209066_10007208_pt1 | contig 11094 bp, 13 predicted proteins | sample All_14_2_FD_187198 | JGI IMG/M metagenome (GOLD analysis project Ga0209066, IMG submission 187198) | Freshwater microbial communities in response to fracking from Pennsylvania, USA - Allegheny Zone_MetaG_DW_15 (SPAdes) (version 2) ... | reverse complement strand
GGCTCTGGAGCATCTCAAGCAGGGCGCGCTCCACGGCTTCGTGGACGGGAAGATGCAGCTCTGTGGCGGGCAGGACCGACACTGGCAGCACGACTCCGTCGTTGAACAGGTCGACCACGCGCGAGTCGACATAGGACTGCCGGGCGATCGTCGGTGTGTTGCCGAGATATTCGGCCACGATCGCATAGGACCTGCGCACGATGTCAGCGGGCTTCTCGTCCTCATGCCCGTCATGCCATTGCAGCGCCAGCGTCTGTGCCATGAGGACCGTGGCGTTCCACGTCCGGAAGTCCTTCGCAGTGAAGTCGTTCCCTGAGGATTCGCGGATGTAGGCGTTGATGTCTGCGCTGGTGACATCGCGCCAGTGGCTCCCGTCGCACCAAGCGAACAGCTCATTGCTGGGGTCGCTGCGCGCCAGCAGCTGGCTGCAGGCTCGCGCGAGTCCGGCGTCCACGACGCTGTGCGACTGCTCGACTCCGGACTTGCCCGGGAAGTCCAGTTGCACTGCCTTGCCATGCACCCGAACATGCTCGCGCTTGATCGTGGCCAGGCCGTAGGAGTCGTGCTCGGCGGCGTAGGCCTCCGAGCCGACGCGGATGGCGAGCGTGTCAAGCATCCGGAACACGGCACCGAGCACTCGTGCCTGGCAGAGGCTGCGCCTGCGAAGCGCCTGGGCGCTCGCCTGGCGCATGGCAGGAAGCGCCAGTGCGAGCTGAAGAGTGCGCTCATGCTTGATCGCATCCCGCTGCGCCCGCCAGCTGGGGTGATAGATGTACTGACGTCTGCCGGCGGCATCGGTGCCGACCGCCTGGATGTGCCCGTTTGCTGCGGGACTGATCCACACGTCCACCCAGGCAGGGGGAATGGCCAGCCCCTTGATCCGGGTGAGCTCGGCCTCGTCTGTGATCGCGGCGCCCTCGATGTCGAGGTATCTGAAGGACTTGCCGCGCGTGCGCCTGCGCTGCAGCCCGGGGGTCTGGAGGATGCTGCGGCGCAGTCTCATGCGCCGGGCTGTTCACCTGCATGCTCGATGTGCGGCGCGGTCTGCCCGGCTGGAGCGGCGGCTCCGCCCTCCGTCTCGAGCTCAGCGATCGGGTCGATGGTGTCGACGTCGGGGTCGGCCTCGGGCACACCAGTGGGATCGGGATCGTCGGTCATCGCTTGCCTCCGTCGGTGGGATGTGACTGCAGTATCGGCATGCCGGCCGATTGCATGGGTGGAGGTGCGTTCGCAGTTGTGTCGCAGGTGGATCGCGGTGGAGAAATCTCATCCTGATTCGATGGAGAGCTGAGCTCTCCCAACGTCCCATTTCGATTTGACGGCGTCCGGTACCCGGTTAGCCTTCACCTTGAAAGTGGACTCTCAGCACACAAGATCGAGGGGGACTTCATGAACGACCGTCAGTACCAGCAGATCCTCATGCTGCTGCGCGCGATCGCACTGGGCATCATCGGCGTGGCCATCACCGTCGGCAGCTTCGTGGCGGGCCAGATCGCGGTGTTCCTGGGCGCCTCCACGGATGATGCCAGGCTTGCCACCTTGTGCACAGCAGGCTTTGGAGCGGTGTTCACCCTCGTCTCGCTCGTGCTGGTCCTCATCACACCCCGGGAGCGTTACCGCGTGACCAGGCCCGAGCACGGCCTGCCGCAGCCACAGTCTCAGCCCTGATCGGCGTGGGGATCTCTGGTCTGGACCACGGGCCGCTCTGAAGGCTCCTCCGACTGGCCAGGGCCTTTCACCTCGGGGATGTCCGGGCCGGCTTCCTCGAGCTCGTCTTGCTGGGGGCGTCGGCGCCGCCTGTCCTTGTCAGGCATGCCGACGCGCGGGCCAGAAGTGCGCGCGAGTGCGCCGATGCTGAAGCAGGACAGCGCCCACTGCCATGGCGATGCCGAGCACTGTCAGGCCGATGCTCACCGGCAGGGGAGGCTCCGCCGCAAGGGCCTTGGCCACCAGATGCTCGCCGGACTCGTCTGTGCTCGCGTGTGTGTCATTCATCGGTGATGCTCCTCTCGATCACGGCATCGACGCTGCGATCCACCTTCGGATCGACCTGTGAGGGCGCCTTGGCCCACGAGTCGTCCCCGTCTGAGGACGAGCCTCGATCCCTCGCCTCATCGGCCTTGGACAGCTCGTCGGTCAATGCGTTGACGTGAGCCGCGTCCAGATGTGCGCGGACCTTCGCGACGAAGGCGCGCTCGCGCTCCAGCTCGACGCGCACCAGGCTGGTGAGCGTGTTCATGCGGATGCCCAGCTCGCCGGGGCCGGGCGCCGTCGTCTGGAGCTCCTGCCCCAGAGCGCGGATGGCGTTGCGCAGCTCCGTATCGACGTCACCTTCGGTGAGCCCCGCAACGGCTTGCACGGCGGCACGATAGAGGTCGAAGTGATTCATGTATCGCGCGATCCGCGCGCAGACGGCCCGGATGGCTGCGCGCTCCTCCAGCAGCGGGAGATTGACGGTGAAGCTGAGCTCGTCGACCGCATGCTCCCAGGCAGCCAAGGGGTCGGCATCCGTGCTCATGCCGGGCCTCCCTCTGACGTGGCTGCTCCTGCAGGCAGCGTGTTAGCCTGAAAGGGAGGTTCACACACGAGCCGATGATGTCGCTGCCGGTTGGGGTGCGAGATGTCCAAGTTCGACAAGTCAGTCACAGACCAGATCGATGGCGTGATCAAGGATGTGTCCGAGCGGGCCCAGGACCACCTCGCGTCAGCCTCCGAGACCATCACGGATCTCGCGCATTCAGGCGCAGAGGGGATCGTGGATCTCGCCCAGTCGGGTGCCGACAGTCTTGCCAGCGCCCTCGGAGAGCACCGTCGCCCTCGTGGAGCGCTGATCTTCGGGCTCGCTGCCGCCGCTCTCGTGCTGGGCCTGGTCTTCAGGGCCTGGATCTCGCGCACGGCCGACTAGCCGCCCGTCAGCTCTGCTCGGGCAATGTGCCCGTGTAGATGACCTCGTCGGCGATCTCGCGAAGCTTGCGGTTCGAGCGCTGACTGACCTGCTTGAGGGCCTCGAAGGCCTCCTCGGATGTGATCTTCCGCGTGACCATCAAGATGCCCAGCGCCATGCCGATCGAACGATTGGAGTCCAAAGCCCGCTCAAGGTGCGAGGCTCGCTGCGTGGCCTGCGTCAAGGCCGACTCGTTGCGCAGCCGGGTGGCAAGCAGGCTCTCGATCCGGCTGGCCAGGACTTCTGGCTCCACAGGCCAGCTCACGTACTCGTCGGCTCCAGCGAGGATCGCGTCATCAGTGCCCTCGGCAATGCCGGCGGTGCCCACCACCAGGATCGGCAGACACACAGCGGAGTCGACGCGCCGGATGCGAGCGATGAGCTCACCTGCGCTCGCGGCGCAGCCGGGTCCTATCACCACCAGGCCGAATGCGCCCTTGAGCCGCTCGAGTGGCCCGTCGTTGGCCAGCGCAAGGAGTGGCAGGCCCGCCATGCTCAAGGTCTCGACGAGTCCGCTGCGGCTGTCAGGGGTCTGGTCGATGACCAGCACTGGGCGCGCAGTGCGGGCGGAGCGCCGTTGATGCAGGATCGCCGGCGTGCTCGTGGCGAGGACGATCGAGAAGCCGCGTACCCGCTCGTCGACGCAGATCGGGCTGAAGTCCATGGACACCCAGCGGCCGCTGTCCTGACCATGGGAGTCCAAGGGGATGTTCACGCTCTGCCAGGTGTCGCTGCATCCGCGGGAGACCCAGTGGGCCACGAGCGGCTGCAAGATGTCCCAGGCTTGGGTCCAGCAGTCCCGCGCTTGCACTCCCATGCACGGCGCGTGCTCGGCCCCGAGCAGATCAAGCGCCGCAGTGTTCGCGAACTGCTGCAGCTCGGATCCCCACCACACCAGGGTCGGGGTCGGGCTCGCATGGGCGGCGGCCACAGCCTCGCGCTGCGCTCGGGGGGCGGGTGCGGGAGTCATCATCGGGTTCATCGCCTCGTCGAAGGGCTCCGGTGCACGTCCATGCTCCAGCACTCCGGCGCGCGAGCTCAGTTCAACGGATTCCAACGTCATCTCGCTGCTCCCCACTCTTGGCTACGCTCGAGAATGGCGCATGCTCGGCATCACCTTGGCCGCGCTTGCGTCGCAGTAGGGTCGCAATGGTGCGGACGTTTGCCTCACTGACCTGATCCGGAGCGCAGCAACTCGTGCAGCAGCTCGTCGAGATCCACGATGGCGATGCGCGTGCCGCTGTCGCTGAAGCCATAGGGCAGCACCAGCTTGCCGGCGTGGATGATGCCGCCGCACGAGTACACGACATTGGGCACGTAGCCGTTGCGCTCCTGGGACTCCGCAGTGAGAAGCGGGCTGTCGAGCGATCCGCGCACGATCGACGGATCGTCAAGATCAAGCAGCAGGGCGCTCATCACGTACTCACGCATCGGTCCGGTGCCGTGCGTGAGCACCAGCCAGCCCTCATCGGTCTCCATCGGCGAGCCGCAGTTGCCCACATGCACGAGCTCCCATGGCCGGGTCGGCTCCTGGATGGTGCTCAGCGCCTCCCAGTGGTAGCCGTTCTCAGACCAGGCGATCGAGCTCGACTCCCTGTCCCAGCGCGACAGGGCCAGGTGCCGGCCTCCGACCTTGCGCGGGAAGAAGGCGACTCCCTTGTTCGCCGCCGCCACGCCACTGAGATCCATGGACGAGAACACCCGGAAGTCAGTCGTCTCGAGCACACGAATCGACACCGATGCCCCGTCGAAGCCCGTGTAGGTCGCCCGGTAGAGCACGGAGTCTCCGTCGACGAAGCGAACCCACCTGGCATCCTCCATGCCTCGGCGCTCGTTTGGAGCAGTGGGCCACAGCACGCGCTCGCTCAGGTCAAGGCTCTCGTCGAACTCCACCGCGTAGCTGCTGCGCACCACCTGGTTCAGGCCGTCGGTGAGCTTTTCGAACTCGGGGTCCGGGGGGCGCATGGAATGCAGCTGCGAGAGTCCGACATCGAGCTCCTCCGGGGTGAACGGATCCGGAAGCATGCCCAGGACGAGATCGAGCTCTTCAGTCTCCAGCCCCCTGTCGATGACCTCCTGCTTCACCAGCGCGCTGCGCAGGACGGTGTAGCGATGCGCCTCGGTCGTGGCGTAGGGCGAGGCCTCGTCCACCTGCACCGCTCCGTCGGGACCGATCAGGCCGGTGCGAAAGATGACGCTGGAGATGTGGCCCTCGCCGACGGCACGGATGCTCATCACGAAGCGCAGGCAACCCTGCGGCAGGTGATCCTGGTCGGGGTGCTCGACGATCGAGGGGTTGAAGTAGGCCGTCGCCTCGAAGGCGTACTCCTGAGTGAAGTAGGCCCCGATGAGAAGCCGCCGCGCCTCCGTAAGTACTGCGTCATCGCCCACGAAGCCCGCCACGGCGGAGAAATGGTTCTCGAACTGCTGGCGCAGGTCTCGATGCCGGTCCTGATACCGCTCCAACGTGGAGGCCAGCACCGACTCGACAGTCTCCTCGGGCAGCGCCAGGCAGCGGTCGACGAGCTCCCGCGCTCGTGAGACCCCGCGAATGAGCTCCTCCTCGCCCGGGATGAACACTCGCGACATCACGCGTTGCGCGTTTGCATGAAACACGATGTCCGAACGTTGCACCAGATCGCGCACAGGCACCCCTCACTTGCATCGTCGGCTGCACCCATTGCATCAGGTACTGCGGTACTGCATCCATTGAACAGCCCGGGAGGCCATTCACTGTCCTGAACCTGTCACAGCGCAGTCGTGATGCCGTGCGGGGCTCGTATCACGCGAATTCGCGTGGTCTGGGGATCGATTTTTCGATGCTACGTTGGCGACGCCGACCTTGGAGGGACCGACATGAGCATTGGGACCACAGGCATCAGGCCGAGCCAGATGAAAGCAGAGCCTGCTCCGCGTCTCACGATAGGAATGCTGAGCACCCTGCCGCCGACGCTGTGCGGTCTGGCGACCTTCGCCTCGGCGCTGTCGTCGGCGATGGAGGAGGCGGGCGCCCTTGTGAAGCGGATCGGCGTGGACGAGGCGGTGGAGCGGCAGTACTCCAGGAATCTGTCGCTCACGCCAGGATCGCCGCAGAGTCGCGCACAGGTGGCGCACGAGCTGAATCGCTGTGATGTCGCCGTCATCCAGCACGAGTTCGGCATCTATGGCGGGCCCGATGGCCAAGAGATCCTTGAGCTGCTCGGCGCCGTCAACGTTCCGATGATCGTGGTGCTTCACACGGTGCCTGCAAGGCCGAACGCCAACCAGCTGCGCATCCTGCAGGCGCTGATACGTTCGGCCGACTCCGTGATCGTCATGAGTCAGTCGGCGCGTGCGCAGCTGCACACGCTCGTCGGCGAGCCGGTCAACCTGTCGATGATCCCGCACGGAGCCGCGACTCGGGAGCTCGGCGAGCGACCTGCCCCTGCCGGTCGAAGCATCGATCTGCTCACCTGGGGCCTCATCGGCCCGGGCAAGGGGATCGAGGGCGCCATCACCGCGCTGGGCCTGGCTCGGGCACTCGGCGTCGAGCTGCGGTACACCGTCGCCGGCGTCACCCACCCCAAGGTCGTTCGCAGGGAGGGCGATGCCTATGTCGCCTCACTGCGCGAGCTGGCTCGCAGGCAGCAGGTCGACGACCTCGTCGAGTTCGATCATGTCTACCGGGGCGTGCAGGCCATGCTGCCGTTCATCGAGTCGGCATCAGTGGTCGTGCTGCCCTACGAGTCGCGAGAGCAGGTGACTTCGGGAGTCCTCGTCGACAGCCTTGCTGCCGGCCGGCCGGTCATCGCGACGGCGTTCCCCCATGCCCGTGAGCTCCTGGCCAATGGCAGTGGTCGGATCGTGGAGCACGACAACCCGGTGCAGATGGCCACGGCGATGGTCGAGACGCGCAATGCCGACGCCTTGGAGGCGATGGCAGCCCGCGCCCTCGAGCTCGCGCCGAGCCTCAGCTGGGCGACGGTGGCAAGGAGCTACTTGCAGATCTGCAACGCGCTCGTCCTGCGCCATCGCCTCGCCGTATGAGTCCGGGCTACCGGCTGGAACACGTGGAGCGCATGTGCGATGCGCTCGGCATGCATGAGCATGCGCTGGTCGCGCGCCCGCGCATGGAGCATGGCTATTGCACGGACGACAACGCGCGGCTGCTCATCATGCTCAGCGGCGAGCCGACTTCGGACACGACGCTGAGGCTGAGCGAGCTGTCCTTGCAGTTCCTCATCGATGCCCAGGATCCGACGAGCGGCCTCGTGCGCAATCGCAAGTCACCCGAAGGCGCATGGCTCGACGGCTTCACTGACGGCGACTGGTGGGGACGCGCAGTCTGGGGCATGGGCGTGGCAGCAGCGCGGCATCCCGATCCCCAGATCCGGGCCCGTGCCCTTGCCGGCTTTGAGTGCAGTGCCCGCGTGCGCACGATGCATGCGCATGCGGCTGCCTTCGCCGCTCTCGGGGCGGTCGAGGTGCTGTCCGTCGGCTCTGCGTCAGCCTCCGCCCGCGGCCTGCTCACCCATGCGGCAGCGCTCCTTGACGTGCCGACCGACCCGGCTTGGCCCTTTCCCCTGGCGCGCCTCACCTATGCCAATGCCGCGATCGCCGAGGCGTTGATGGCCTGTGGTGAAGGCCTTGACCGTCCCGACCTGGTCAGCAGTGGCCTGTCGATGCTGATCTGGCAGCTGCAGCTGCAGCTGCGCGAGGGCCATCTCTCGGTCGTTCCTGTCGGCGGCTTGGGACCCGATGAGGCCAAGCCGCTCTTCGATCAGCAGTCCATCGAGGTGCTGGCGCTTGCCGACGCGAGCTGGCGCGCCTGGCGGCTCACGCGTGAGCCGCAATGGTCGGACGCGGTGCTGCTGTGCCGGGCATGGTTCATCGGGGACAACGATCTGGGTGTGCAGATGTTCGACGAGCGCACGGGTGGGGGCTTCGACGGCCTCACGCCCTCGGGGCCGAACATCAATCAGGGCGCGGAGTCCACGCTGGCGTACATCGGGACTATGCAGCGGGCAGGCGAGCTGCTCGAAGCCGTCGACAGCCCGCAGATCCAGGCGCTCGTTCCTGCGCCGCCTGTCGCTCAGGCGTCGCGCGCGCGGTGATTCCCGCTCAAGACCTCCAGGAGCATCGAGTCCTCGGTGGCGGAGATGCGATGCGCTGTGCCCGCCTGGATGTGCACCGTCTGCCCGGGCACCATCCTGATCGGCTTCAGCGAGCTGGGATCTGCCCCGATCTCCAGCAGCACAGCCCCTGACATCAGGGAGATGACCTCCTCGCCGTCCACTTGACTCTGCAGGGAGAGTTGGGCGCCCTCACGCACATGGAGAATCTTGCCGACGAGCTTGCCTGCGATGTCTGCGAAGACCTCCTCAGTGCCCCAAGGGTGCTCGATGCTCCGCACCTCACCAAGGTCGGCCTCTTCCACGTGGCGTCATCGCCTCTCAACACACCAGACTGCTGGAACAGTGAATTGTGCCCTGCGCGTGCCCAGTGCGGGCCTGGCTCACATCGCAGTTGTGTCCCAACGCCGTCCCGTTCGACTCCTGATGCGTGCGCGCCTGGCCGTCAGGTGGCGACGCGGGTCGAATCGGTATTGAATGCACGCATGTTGCGATCAGTGCTTGTGGTGGAAGACGACGACGCGATTCGCCTGGTTCTCCGCATGAATCTGGAGGACGACGGCTTCAACGTCACCGAGGCCGCCGACGCTGAGCGGGCGATCACGATCCTGGAGAAGGATCCTCCGGACGTCATGATCGTCGATCTGCGACTCCCGGGCATGCACGGCCTCGACCTTGTGCGCCGGGTCCGCATGACAAGCCAGATGCCGATCATCATCGTCACGGCCAACACCGACAGCCACGATGTCGTGGTGGGGCTGGAGGCGGGTGCAGACGACTACGTCACCAAGCCCTTCGTCGCCAAGGAGCTGATGGCTCGCGTGCGAACGCAGTTCCGCAAGACCGTGCCGCCGGAGGCCGTGCCCGACGTGCTCACATGCGGTCCCATCGAGCTTCGGCCGGACACCGCTGAGGTGCTGAAGGACGGTGAGCCGGTGGCTGTCTCGCGCATCGAGTTCTTCGTGCTGTCCGAGCTCATCAGCGCGCGTGGCAAGGTGCTCAGCCGCGACCACCTGCTGCGCAAGGTGTGGGGGTACGGGAACGCGGGTGACGGACGCATCGTCGACAATCTCGTCTATCGACTCCGGAGCAAGATCGAGAAGGACCAGGCCAATCCCGAGCTTCTGCTGACTGTCCGCGGGTTCGGCTACCGCATGGCCGTCTAGCGGCATGTTGGGCTCGCCTCGGCTCCGCACGCGCGTCGCGGTCTCCTTCGCAGTGCTGGCACTGTGCATCTCCGCAGTGCTCTCCATCGCGTCGTACCAGTTTGCGCGCAGCTATCTCATGCGAGCGCGCGAGAGCGTGGCGATCACCCGGGCGCTGCTGGATGCCCAGGCTGCCAGCTACGCGATCCACACCCTCGGCGAGGCTCCAGTGAAGGCCATCGAGGCCCTCCCGCTCGTCGGCGGGATTCGCGTCTCCCAGCATCTGTACTCCGTCGACGGCACAGACTGGATCGGCACGCAGACTCCGGTGCCGGCTTCGGCCATTCCGCCGGCGCTCATCAGTGCCGCTGCGGGCGGCGGAGCCAAGCAGAGGTTCGACTACGAGGGTCTGCCCTACCTGGCGGTCGCCGTCGTGGTCGACGGTGCGACCTACGCGGAGGTCTTCTCCTACTACGAGCTCGACACCACCTTGAAGCGCGGAGCCTGGCTGATCCTTGCGATCATCCTGTTCGCCACCGTGCTGGGCGGCCTGCTGGGCCTGTACTTCGTCAACTATCTGCTGCGCCCGGTGCGCGAGCTCGCCTCCGGTGCTCGCCGACTGGCCAACGGCGAGCTCGGTGCTCGCGTGCAACTCACGGGAGACCCTGATCTGGACCCCATCGCCGATACCTTCAACAGCGTGGCCGATGCCCTGGAGTCCCGGCTCGCGCGCGAGCAGCGCTTCAGCGCCAATGTCAGCCATGAGCTGCGATCCCCGGTCACGTCGGTGCTCGGCACCGCAGAGCTGCTGGAGACGCGCAGCAGCCAGCTGCCGGCACGTGAAGCAGGCCTGGTCACCGTGCTCGCACAGCAGGTGCGTCGCCTGGCACAGGTGCTGCTGGACCTGCTGGAGATCAGCCGGATCAATCCTGATCAGCCGCCGCAGTGGGAGAGCGTCAACGTCAAGCAGCTCTGCATCGACTCGGCCGTCAATCGGGGCTTCGATGCCGGGATCGTCCATGGGGACGACGTGACGGTCCGCACGGACTCCCGCCGTGTGGAGCGTGTCGTGGGCAACCTCATGGAGAACGCGCGCACGCATGCGGGTGGGGTGGTGAGAGTGCTCGTCCTCGGCGAGATCGGCGCGGTCCAGGTGATCGTGGACGATGCAGGTCCAGGAGTGCCAGAGGAGCTGCGGGAACGCATCTTCGAGCCCTTCCACCGCGGGCAGGGCAGTGTGAGTCGCCAGGGAGCGGGGCTGGGCCTGGCCATCGCGTTGGAACAGGTGCTCAACATCGGCGGCAACATCCACGTGACGGGCTCACCTGAAGGAGGAGCGCGCTTCGTCGCGGAGTTCCCCACGCACGAGGGGGAGCTTTGAGCTCACCAATGGGCGGCCGTCCTGCGCGCATGATCGTGGTGGCGGTCGTTGCCGGACTGATGCTCGCTGCCTGCGGAGTGCCCGTTGACGATCAGCCCGAGCGCATCGATGTTCACGGGCTCGAGTCGCATTCCTCCGTCCAGCCTTGATTCGGCGGGGCTGCTCGGCTCAGTGGCACGCCGCACATGACAGTGGTGCTGTGACCCGTACTCGGTCACCAGCACCACTGTCGACGCTCGGGCTGTCAGCGCGGGTACCAGTCCACTGCAGAGGCGTCGAAGACAAGCACTCGGCTGCACACCTGGCCGCCGGCGCCGTTGTTGATCCATTGAGCCCAGCTCAGCCCCCAGCCGCCGTAGGGAACGCCGGCCCAGTTGAGACTGGGATCATTGATGGAAGCGCATCCACCGACTGCCGGCACGCCGACCTGCTGGAGCGCTGCGTTGGGCACTGCACTGGCAGGGGAAGTTCCGATGAGCCCAAGGACGGGGACTGCGGCCAGGGCCGCAGTCC
>Ga0209066_10007207_pt1 | contig 11094 bp, 11 predicted proteins | sample All_14_2_FD_187198 | JGI IMG/M metagenome (GOLD analysis project Ga0209066, IMG submission 187198) | Freshwater microbial communities in response to fracking from Pennsylvania, USA - Allegheny Zone_MetaG_DW_15 (SPAdes) (version 2) ... | reverse complement strand
CTATGAAATTGTCAATTAAAAAGATAAATCTCACATTAAAGTACTCAGATTCACTTGTGTTATTATGGCACAATCGGAGTACCTATCAATATGCAAATATTGAAAATAATTATCATCCCAAATTAATAACCGGATTAATTGACTATCTAAAAAAGATTCACTGAAATGGTATTTCTTGATTATTTATTTGGTGATCCTGTATTGCATTCATCAAATTGCTTTCAATAAAAATTACCTACATTAGTATAGATGAAAAAACTCCTTATTCTCGCTTACGACTTCCCGCCCTATGTGTCGGTAGGTGGTTTGCGTCCCTACAATTGGTATCGTTATTTAAAAGCCTTTGGTATTGAACCGATTGTAGTGACCCGACAATGGGGAAATGTGCATGGTAATCACTTGGATTATATTGCGGCTGGAAGTTCGGACCTAGACATTGTGGAAGAAAGTGAATTTGGAACTATCATACGAACGCCTTACCGTCCTAATTTCGCCAATCACTTGATGCTGAAACACGGTGAGAAAAAGCATCGCATTATTCGAAAATCGGTTTCCGCCTATTACGAATTTGCACAATTTTTAGCGCCCGTTGGTCCAAAAGCCGGTTTATACGAAGGTGCTCGCGCTTACCTGAAAACAAATAAAGTTGATGCGATAATTGCTACGGGAGATCCATTTGTTCTCTTTTCATATGCTTCTAAATTGAGCAAGGAATTTGGGATTCCATGGATTGCCGACTACAGAGATCCTTGGAGTCATAATGAAGAACATCGAAAAACACTGATTCAAAAAAAGTGGAATTCATATTTTGAGAAAAAAATAGTATCAACAGCGTCACATATTCGCACGGTATCAAAATTTGTTCATTCAAAAATAGATCAATTGGTGCCCAATAAGCCATACAGTATTACACCAAATGGTTACGATACAATGGTCATCGATAAAATCAAAAACATCGAGCAAAACAAGGAGGAATTATGTGTTTCATTCGTTGGAACCATATACAATTGGCATCCGATTGACAGTTTTCTAAGAGGAGCAAATCAATTTGTGACTGAACATCCCAATGCTAAAATCAGGTTCAAATTTTACGGAACAAATTTGACAGAGGAATTAACTCAAATGGTCAATGAACAATTTCCGAATTTAAAAAACCATGTCTTGATTACCCCGAAAATGCAGAACCACGAGTTGCTTGAAAAACTAGCTGCAGACAATGTGATGTTATTGTTTAATTATTACTCTTACATGGGTACGAAGATTTTCGATTACCTCGGAATTCGACGAAAAATGATCATGTGTTATGAAAATGATGCAGAAGCAAATTTGCTGAAACAAAAATTCTATTCTGTGGATGAATCTGGTTCAGAAAGCAAACAACTTCAAGCGGACCTTATCAATGAAACCAATTCAGGTATTATTGTGAAAGATTCGAATCATTTACAGCAAGTTTTACAAGAATTGTATACCGAATTTGAGGAAAAGGGCTTTATTACTTGTGATTCAGTTGGGGTAGAAAATTATTCGCGCAAGATTCAAGTCGAGCGTTTGGCTGAATTAGTAAAAACCCTTCCCACATGCTAGTCATCGTTGATTACCACATGGGGAACCTTCATTCGGTGAAGAAAAAATTGGATTTCCTAAAAGTTGATTCAGTGATTTCTTCTGATCCAGCTGTTATTTTAAGTGCTTCAAAATTGATTCTTCCAGGAGTTGGGCATTTTGGTCAAGCAATGGAAAATTTGCGCAAACTAAACTTAATCGATGCTTTGAACGAAGCTGTTTTGGTCAAAAAAACGCCCATTTTAGGCATTTGTTTGGGAATGCAGTTAATGGCCAAAGAGAGCCGAGAGTCGAGAGCCGAGCGATGCACTGAGCCAGCCGAAGTGAGCCGAGACCGAGACGCAAGAGCTAGAAGTGAGAACGCCGACCGAGTTATTTTGTGTAACGAAGTGGAACAAAATAGTATCGAGGGCGGAACCGAGAGCCGAGAGTCGAGAGCCGAGCGATGCACTGAGCCAGCCGAAGTGAAGAGAGATCTAAGCACGCCGAACGAGAGCGCCGAACGAGGGACATCGAGCGGAGTCGAGCGGACATCGAGCGGAGTCGAGATGGGATTGGGGTGGTTTGATGCGGAGGTGGTGAAGTTTACGTTTGAGGATACCTTGCGCTTTAAGGTGCCACACACGGGATGGAACACCATTTCAATAGAAAAAGATTCGCCATTGATGCACGATATTCCAGCTGATGCTGAATTCTACTTTGTGCATTCCTATTACATGAAAGCGAACAATCCGAGTGATGTATTGAACTACACCGAGTACGGAACACGCTTTGCATCGGCCATTTCGAAGGCTAACATTTTTGGTTGTCAATACCATCCAGAAAAGAGCCACGATGTGGGTTTGCAGTTGATTCGGAATTTTGTTTTACTGAGCTAGAGTTTAGAAAATAGATCTTAAAGTTGGCTGCAGAATAGAGTCTCCTCCCTTGAGGGAGGACTAAGGTGGGTGGCTTAAATGTTTGAATTCCACCCCCCTAAAGTCGTTTGTTGAATGCCACCCTCCTCAATCCTTCCGCCGCGGCGGAGAGGAAGCAAGAAACAACACAATTTACCTGATCTAAAAAAACCAAAGTTTGCTGAATTCCACCCTTCTAAAGTCGTTTGTTGGATGCCGCCCTCCTCAATCCTTCCGCCGCGGCGGAGAGGAGGATACAAGTAGTTATTTTTTTTCTTAAATTAGGTAAACAAGATTTTACATTTTAAAAACCATGTTTACACATCACAACTACAATCCAAACCTAAAGGAATATGCACGTGAATTAAGATCCCAAACGGTTTCTAAAGCTGAAAAAAGAATTTGGAAAAGTATTTTGGCTGGTAAGAAATTAAATGGAGAAAGGGTTCTAAGGCAGCGGCCAATAGATCGATTCATTGTTGATTTTTTTATACCGGAGTTGAAACTTATTATTGAAATTGATGGTAATTCACATTACCGAAAACCAGAATATGATTTTTATCGACAGGAACGATTAATAAAATTAGGGTATACAATTATTCGTTTTACAGAAGGACAAGTTATAAATCAATTAGATCAGGTTCATCAACAATTACTTCACGCTATTTTATGCAAACGAAGTGAAGATAAATGAATATCCCAAAGTTTACTACAGATTAAAGTTTCCTCCCTTGAGGGAGGACTAAGGTGGGTGGCTTAAAAGTTCAGCACTTAAGTCAAGTGTAATGATTATAGCTAACTTCCAAATAGTTCCAAGTTGATCTTAAAAATGTGATTGTTGAATGCTAACCTCCTTATTTCGTTTGCTGAATGCCACCCTCCTCAATCCTCCCTCAAGGGAGGAGGCAAGAAATAACACAATTAACCTGCTCTAAAAAAACCTAAGTTTGCTGAAGAATAGAGTTTCCTCCCTTGAGGGAGGACTAAGGTGGGTGGATTAACTCTCTGGTTTAGCAAAAGAACATTGAATTAAGATTAACAACCAAAAAATTCAACGTTGAATTTAAAAATGTGATTGTTAGGTGCCACCCTCCTCAATCCTCCCTCAAGGGAGGAGGCCAGAAACACCTTTCAAAAAACGAATCACCAACAGATAAATTATCGTAATTTTGATTAAACAATATCATTTTCATGTCTAACTTCTAGATCCTAGTCTCCAGTTCCTAAAAAATGCTCCGTCCCCGCATCATACCTGTTCTTCTTTTGCAAAAGCATTCCTTGGTAAAAACGCAGAACTTTAAGCAAGCCAAATACATTGGTGATCCCATTAATGCGGTGAAAATTTTCAATGATTTGAGAGCCGATGAATTGGTCTTTCTTGACATTGATGCGTCAAAGGAAAAACGGACAATTTCACTTGAATTGGTCAAAGACATCGGAGAAGAAGCGAATATGCCTTTTGCAGTTGGTGGAGGAATTCGATCGTTGGATTCGATTCGCGCAATTATTGCCGCAGGTGCAGAAAAGGTAGTGATCAATTCGTATGCAATCGAAAATCCGGCTTTTATTGCTGAAGCAGCTGCCACATTTGGCTCCTCAACAATTGCTGTTTGTATTGATGTAAAGAAAAAATTTCTTTCTGGAATTAAAACGTGGTCACACGGTGGATCGAAAGCAAGTGTATATTCTCCGGTAGAATTTGCCCAATTAATGGAAGAAAAAGGCGCTGGAGAAATCATCATTCAATCGATTGAACGCGATGGTGAAATGAATGGGTATGATATTGAATTAATCAAACAAATCTCAGAAGCAGTTTCGATACCAGTCATTGCCCTAGGCGGTGCAGGAAACGTCGCCCATTTAAAAGAAGGTGCCGAAAAAGGATTCGCAAATGGTTTGGCTGGTGGTAGCATGTTTGTTTACCAAGGTCCAAAACGTGGGGTATTGATTTCATATCCAGAGCGATTTTAGGTTAGTGACTGGAGACTGGAGACTGGGGACTGGAGTGAAGAGTAGAGAACGCCGACCGCGCTGTGCTGAGCCTGTCGAAGTAAGTGATCCGCCGCGGCGGATTGTATCGAGCGATGCACTGAGCTTGTCGAAGTGGGCGGACCGTTGGTCATCGCGATGTGCTGAGCCTGTCGAAGTAAGCGTAGTCTAGATGCCTCACACAACAAAAACATTCATGAAAAAACCCATTCTAAACATGCACAAAATCATTTTAAATAAATCTTGAATAAATCCTACGATTTTCAACATTCAATTCGAAAACGCGAAGTACTTTTGTACCGTGAAATCGACGACTTATCAACTCTGCACCCGCTGCGTTATGGATTCAAGTGATCCAGACATTTTTTTCAATGAAAAAGGTGAGTGCAATCATTGCGTAGAGTTCATTGATAAACGTGAAAAGCACAAATACCAAGGAGCTTCAAGCGATGCACAGTTGGATCAATTGATTGCTGAAATGAAAGCCAAGGGTCAAGGCAAAGAATATGATTGTGTTGTGGGTTTGAGTGGTGGTATTGACAGTAGTTATGTCGCCTATATTGCCAAAGAACGCGGTTTGCGCATTTTGGCTGTACATTTAGACAACGGTTGGAATTCGGAAGAAGCGGTAATGAACATCAAAAACATTGCGCAAAAACTCCACATCGACTACGAAAGTTTTGTGCTCGATTGGGAAGAATTCAAAGATTTACAATTGGCCTTTTTAAAAGCATCGGTCCCAGAAGCTGATACACCAACCGATATTGCCATTCTAGCGGCTTTACACAAAGTTGCTGCACAATATGGCATCAACTACATCATTAGCGGAGGAAATTTTGCAACAGAAGGAATTTTGCCAAAAAGCTGGCATTATAACGCAAAGGATCTCACTTATTTTAAACACATTCACAAGAAATTTGGCAAGGTAAAATTGCGCCAATTCCCTACATTCGGTTTCCAAAAGGAAATGTATTACAAGCTGGTGAAGCGTATTAAAATGGTGTACCTGTTAAACTATGTTCCCTACGACAAAGATCAAGCAATTGAATTGTTAAAGGAAAAGTTGGCGTGGAAATACTACGGCGGAAAACATTACGAATCAGTTTACACAGGATTCATTCAATCATACTACCTCTATAATAAATTTGGAATCGATTATCGTCGTGCGACATATTCTTCTCAAATCTGCATAGGTTCAGCAAAACGAGAGGAAGCACTTGAAGTATTGAAAACACTTCCTTTTAACGAAGAAAAAGCCGAACAGGAGAAAAAATACATCGCCAAAAAACTAGGTGTTTCCTTGGAAAAATTCAATACTATTTTGAATCTCCCAGCAAAATGGTACCGCGATTACCCCAATGACGAAAAGCGCCTGAGTTTTATCTACGACACCTACCGAAAGATTTTCAAAAAGGAGAAATTGGGTTCTTTTTGAGAGAAGTGAGAAGTGAGAACCGAGAACCAACCGCGCTGTGCTAAGCCAACCGAGTAATCCGCCGCGGCGGATTGTATCGAGGGTGGCAACGAGAACCTAGAGCCGAGAGCCGAGAGTTGAGATTCGAGATTTTTACGAATCAATTTATAGAATAATGAATCTCATCGGTGTAAAAGATTATGTCTAAAAGCGACTCGCACTGAGCGCAGCCGAAGTGTGTTCTATCAGTCCGCCGCGGCGGACGGTCTATACTCTCTTTAAACCATATCAAATGCCGTAACAAAAACAGGCGACTTTGTTTCAAATTGCGAAGTAGGATTTCGTTTCTCAACAACATCAACTGGATGAGCACCTACTAATTGATGGAATAAGCCCCACGATATACGTTTACTGATGGAAGTATATAATTCATCTTTTTGATCAATCCACCACAGCAACAAGTTTAACTTTTCTTCGGCCAGAACAGCAGAAAACAATTCGTCGATTAGTTTTGGATCATTCGATTTTGCCGTTACTATTTCAGGAACGAGAAAAGTATGTCGTTTAGGTTGAATCAATTTGTTTAGAAATGGGATGGAAGGAATCACCTTGGTTAAAATCGCCCCGAATTTTCCAGGCAGACGAATTATTTTCCAGTTCACGCGGGTTACGCGACAAGTAGCGATTATTTCACCCGAATCATTTTGCAAACAATAAAAAGGCGCTTTCTGTGCATGCGTCGTGAAGTAATAAGCATTGTTATCATACTTCTCCTTCACTATTGGTTCAACTTGCTTCCAGTCGGCTAATTTCACTAAGCGTTTAGATTTTTTAGGATACAATCTGCTGTACGATTGTGTCGTAAGGTGACTTACCACATTAAAACCAAAGTTTTCACTCATCCATTTGCTGCGATCATTTCTTGGATCAATGTAAGCATACATGGAATCAATAGGTTGATCCGAATGTTTTCCTTCAAAAACTTCTGAAAAGAATTGGTTCAATTCACGTTTTAAGAATGAATTGCCTTTGTCTTCCTTCTTTTTAGTTGTTCCTGCTTGCACCAATGAATGGAAAGCAAAATAACGAATGTACCAGGCATATCCTCGCTGACAAAAAGTAATGTTACCGATCACTTTTTCATGTCGTTCCATGGATAGAAATAGGGGATTATCGGCCTCCAAAATACGCGTTGGCGTATCCAAATGGCGATACATGGCACCGTTGGTTCCTAAAGTTGTTTGAGTCAACAAGTCTAGAATTTCGGGTGTTATTTCCTTCCTAAGTTTAAATATGGAGCTTAAAGCCATTAAATTGCATGAAGTACAATTGATTCAACATCTGTTGGCGTTATCGCTTGACGTTCACCCATGGCAATCCAACCTCGGTCAATAAATCGCGTTTTGATTATCTCAGCAATGTGATCTGTATCGGTAGAGTAGTCCGTAATTTTTGTGTGAATCCCTAAGCTTTGAAAGAACATCTCCGTTTTTACAATTGCTTCTTTCGCAATTTCTTCGCTTGTTCCTTGAAGATTCCAAACGCGTTTGCCGTACTGAGTCAATTTTTCCTTTTTATTCTCGAATTGGTTTTCATACAATCGTGGTGCGATAATCGCCAATGTTCGAGCATGATCAATTCCATACATGGCAGTTAATTCGTGACCAATCATGTGCGTTGTCCAATCGGTTGGAACACCACATCTCAAATTGCCATTTAAAGCATGTGTAGCGCATGACATTAAGTTGGAAGCGAGTTTATAATTGTTTGGATGTTCGATTACTTCAGGACCAATTTCTATCAACGTTTGCAAGATTCCCTCTGCTTGTCTTTCTTGTAATAAATTATCCGTTGGATAAGTTAAGTATTGTTCAAGCGTATGCATGAAAGCATCAACCACACCATTTGCTAATTGACGTTTTGGCAAAGTAGCAACAACTGTTGGGTCACAAAATGAGAATTTTGGAAAGAATAGTGGGCCACCCATTGTTAGTTTCTCCTTCAATTCATCTCTACTGATAACAGCGCCTGAATTTGCTTCAGAACCTGTTGCGGGCAAGGTTAAAAAAGTCCCAAAAGGGATTGCTTGTGTAAATACACATCCTTCAGTACGTTTCAATACTTCATACGGATCTCCTTTATAATGGAATGCGCCTGTCATAAATTTTACCCCGTCAATGACAGATCCACCGCCAACGGCTAATATAAAATCAATGTCCTTTTCACGTGCCAATTCAACACCTTTCATCAAGGTAGTAAACTGTGGATTTGCTTCAATTCCACCGAATTCAATCACTTCAAAATCCTTCAAGTGAAGCATTAGCTTGTTAAATAAACCAGTTGATTTAATGCTTCCTCCTCCATAGGCTAAAAGAATTCTCTTTTTTACGGAAAAATCATTGATTAATTGAGGAAGGCGTTCCAATTGGTCTTTTCCAAAAATGATGCGAGTGGGGTTGATAACTTCGAAGTTTAACATTGAATTATTTTTTAAATAAAAAACCCCGAAACGAAATCGAATCGGGGTTTCTTTATAAGAACATTTTTAAATATTTCCATTATCTCTTACAGCGTAAGCGATAGTCAAGGCATTAATTTCCTGTAATTCTTTACGAATATCAAAGATAAATCCTGATGGAGCAGTTTTATCTGCTTTTACACACGTAATAACTAATTCAATAGGCGAAGTCATTCGAGCAGGTTTTTGCTCAAACTTATCCTTCTTCCACTGACCAATTGAGTTTGTATTGTACAATCCATCTGGTGTAGCTTGAACAACGTTATCCAATGATAATGCGTATCCCATTTTGAATTGAGATGCTCTTGCTGGATTTCTAGGTTGACCTAAGTATAAAAAATCAACTTCAGAACGTTGCTTGAAAGGCGTTAAATCCATTGTTCTTGAACCTTCTGGCGATTCTACTTTTACAGTTGGATCGGTTTCCTTACTAGTTGTTGCCACCATGAAGAAGAACAAAAGCATGAACACGATATCAGGAAGCGATGAAGTATTTACTCCAGGCATCGATCTACCACCGTCTTTTTTGAATTTTGACATATCTAGCTCTTTTAAATTTTTGGTGTAACCTCAATGAGACGAGCAGGGTAAAGAATTTCCAGCAAATCAAGTTTGTCTTTTTCTTCCTTCACTTTGTTTTTGTCGTTCTCATTTGCTTCTTTACGTTTCAACGTACCGTATGAAACATTCCATAAACGCATAGCTTCTTCATCACGTAATTGAAAAATCGCTTCTTCAATTTCTGTTTGAATTTTCGCAAAAATACTGTAAGCAGTTGCTTGCATCACTTCGATACGAATATTCGCTTGGAAATGAATTTCAGGAAGTTCATTTTTTCCATAGATTTTAAGCGCACGTTGTTTTTTCTCCCACTCAGTTAACTGATTGTATTTGAAAGTAACCATATCAGCTGGGGAACCTGCGGCTTCCATTGCTTCAATTTCTCCCAAAATAACATCAACATTTTGTTGAATCTGATCAACTGTAATAATGGAATAAAGAGGCATGTCGTTATCAACATATTGACCAGGCGAATTTTGATTCGTTCTGTAAAACTTCAAAATAAATTCTGAAATCTTATCTGGATCACTGAAGACCTCCCCTCGCACCATTAATTGATTTTGAGAGTTCGCTTTAATAGCAAGAATGTTACGTTTCTCAACTTCAACAGGTGGTGTAGTAACTTCTATCTTCTTAGGAATACTACGAATATAAGCTTGATCCTTGTCCATTGTAGTGGTTACAAGGAAGAATATCAAAAGCAGGAAGGCAATATCTGCCATCGAACCTGCATTGATTTCTTGAACTTCTCTTTTAGACATATGAATTATTTTCTATAACGACCCATTAATGGACCAAGTACAATAACCAATACTCCAATAGCCATTCCAACCATGATAGTATAAACCCCTGCTGTTGTAGTATCCACAACTCCTTGAGAAACTGGATTTTTAAGCAACAAAGTATCTGTTGTATCGCTAGTTCCCATTGCATTAATAATCAAATAAATTACTAATGAAACTACAATACCTAATATTGCGATAATTGTTTTCTTCGGTCTTGAAATAAGTTCTAAAAAGAAGAACAATAAAACAATACCAAGTAATAACAACATCAGCGCAATCGTGAACCAAATCGCATAGCTCATTTGAGAACCATCGCGATAAGCTTCTACCGCTTCAGTCCCAGCAGATACATTCGGTGCATAGAATAACATAATACTCAATACAACACCCAATCCACCTAAGCCGAACTTGATGATATTCAATAACAAATTGATGTTTTTAGCACTCATGTCTAAATAATTTAATAATTGTTACCTACTACTTAAAATTAAGCAGCCTTATTTTTCAACAACATATCAATTAATGTAATTGATGTATCTTCCATCTCATTAACAAGACCGTCAATTTTTGCTAAGATATAGTTGTAGAATACTTGTAACACCATTGCAGCGATCAAACCGAATACTGTTGTTAAAAGGGCAACCTTAATACCATCGGCAACTGTTGTAGGTGATACTTGACCATCCTTAACGATTTTATCGAAGGCCTGGATCATACCGATTACCGTTCCCAAGAAACCTAACATCGGTGCAAGAGCGATAAATAATGAAATCCATGACAATCCTTTTTCAAGCATACCCATTTGTACACCACCATAAGAAACAACTGATTTTTCAACCATGTCAATTCCTTCAGATGCACGATCTAAACCTTGATAGTAGATAGAAGCAATTGGTCCACGTGTATTACGACAAACTTCTTTCGCTGCTTCAGTACCACCGCTTTTCAACGCTGCTTCAACTTCATCCAAAAACTTCTTTGTATTGATTGTTGCTAAGTTAAGGTAAACAACACGCTCGATAGCCAAAGCCATTCCGATAATCATACAAATTAATACTGGTGTCATCCACAATGGATCTCCCTCGATGTACTTTTGTTTCAACGTTTGAACGAAGTCTAATTGAACTTCTTCTTCAGCTGTTTCTTCCGTAGAAGTCGCTCCTTCTTTCGCTGCTGTCGTAACTGCAGTTTCAGCTGCTTTAGTTGTGTCTTTTTCCTGTCCTATTGTGACATTAGAAATTCCAAATGTCATAATTGCTGCGATAGCTAAAGAACTAATTACTTTTTTCATGTTCTCAAAGATTAATTTAGTCGTACTCTTAAGTTTAAATTTTAAGCCAAAAATAATAAAATACCTGAATACAATAT
>Ga0209066_10007206_pt1 | contig 11100 bp, 11 predicted proteins | sample All_14_2_FD_187198 | JGI IMG/M metagenome (GOLD analysis project Ga0209066, IMG submission 187198) | Freshwater microbial communities in response to fracking from Pennsylvania, USA - Allegheny Zone_MetaG_DW_15 (SPAdes) (version 2) ... | reverse complement strand
GTGCAAGGCAGATCCGTTGATAATTCGCCTGGACCCTCAAAACTTTACTGGGACCAAGTTTAGCTGTTCCACGCGCCGCCCAGTAGAACAGCTATTGGATTTCCAAGTGGCTCAGAGAGCAATGCAGCGACTGGACTGGATGGTCATGAAGCGCAAGGAGCCTTTCTTCATGGCTGTTGGACTTTTTAAACCCCACATCCCGTTCCATGTCAACTTCAAGTTCTGGGACATGTACATGCCGTTCGTACGCGACGCCGAGCGTCTTATCGGCCCGGAGCTTCGTAGTTCCTACATCGCCAACCTCACCTTCGACAGTGACTCGGAGATGGTCTCGCCGCTGTGGAAACCCGACACCCGCAGACAGCAGAAGTTCCGCAATACGATGCGGATGGGCTATCTCGCCGGAATCTCTCGTAAGTGCTCCGTTAGGATGATCCGTTATCATCGCCTGAAACTGACGTTACCCGCGGTACTCTTCCTCCAGAAACGGACGAGGTCATTGGACGCATCTTGGGCAAGGTGGATGAGCTCAAATTGACTGATAGCACGCTCGTCGTTATCTTTGGCGACAACGGCATGGCCCTCGGTGAGGTTGGATTGTTTGGGAAGGACACCAACTTTGACATTTCCAGTCGCGTCCCACTCATCTTCCACGTTCCCTGGCTTGCGGCCAAGGGCGAAGAGCGAAAGGTTGTACGTGCGCACGACTTCGTTCAGCTATTCGACGTCTATCCCACTCTAGGCTCGCTGCTGGACATCCCTTCAAATGAGATCCACTCCTATCCAGTCGAGGGAGCCGACCATTCCCATCGCGTCGCACTCTTGGCCCAACGAAGCCCCAAGGCATCATCCGCGCCCGCCACGAGAACTGCGGTGTTCTCTCAGATTTACCGCTGCCCTAAGGCGCGATGCACGTTTGCGCCCATCACAGCGATGCACCGAGTTGGATACTCCGTTCGTACGGACTTGTGGCGATACACCGTGTACCTGGTGAGCGCAAAGGGGCAGGTGGACTGGGATCAGAAGGTCGCGGAGGAGCTGTATTCGCATGAAGACGACGATGAGACGCTCTTCAACTACGATGGTGGAGTGAAGCTGGAGACGGAGACGCTTAACATCGCCGATCAGCGACCGGACGTCTGTGCAGAGTTATTCGAAGTCCTCAAGGAGCGTTTCTCCAATCCTTTGGATCTATTGAGTCTTAGTGCTAGGGCCACGGTGAGATAAAGTGTATGTGCCAGGCGGGAAGATACTCCGGTCACGATCCTTCAACTCTGTCAACCGGTCAAAAATGTGATGTAAGTCACGTTCCTTTCAAATTTTACCTTACCACTAAGCACTAGATAGCGTCGAGAGCATGGCACCCACGTGCCAGGACCTTATCCTGATTTACCGTACCCACTCAGCCATACGTACAGCGCCGGGGGACTCCTGCTGATTGGGTCCACGGGACGCTTTCACCCTCACTCCAATCAACTCCAAGCAGTCAGAGGTACCCGGGTATGTGCGGAATCGCCGACAAGTGAGGAACCGAACAAGCACAACTCGACTATTGATTGATTGCTGAGTGAAGGTTCTCATTCTTTCGATAGCAACCAAATCTATTACAACAGTTCATTGACGGTTCTCTCAGGATCATCGACACTACAGAAGAGTCTATTGATCTGTTTTGTAAACATCTGACCGAACTTCGACTTCTCGTTCGGGGAGAGATTTGTCCCCTTTTCCGGCCGTCCTGCTCCATAGGCAGGCCCCGTCGGGCGAGATTAAGCTAGCTCTTCATGATAGTTGGGTCCGGGTCCCGTCATTATTGGCCGCTTTTTTGTCTTCGAAAGATCTACTCGAGAGAGTTAGTACTCGACTTCTTCTTACTAAACACGGTGAGGTCTACATAAACAGCCTGAACCGATTCATCCCACCCAGTGGGCACGAGTCAAGGTCTGCGATGGAGTGGAGAGGCGCGAGTGGAGCAGCAGGAGAAAATGATGATGCGATTCACTCCCGCGCACTGCTCTCGGGTGAGAGACATTCTTATTCCTTACCGAGACACTGTTGCCTATAACCGGGTCGTTCCCGACGCTAGAAACACGGTCCCAGACTACGAACAACGCATGCGGCGCAAGGCGGCCGTGCTCGTCCCGCTTGTGAACGTTGACGGGGTGGCCTCGATACTGTTCACCGTTCGGGCCGTGGGACTCAACACTCATGCAGCTCAGGTGTCCTTTCCGGGTGGTCACGTGGACGAGGGCGAGACGTTCGAGGAAGCGGCTAAGCGGGAATTGAAAGAGGAAGTAAACATAGGTAATGTACAGACGTTGGGGACCTGGAGCTCTGCGCGTGCGTATACAGGTACAATGGTGACACCTGTGCTCGGGTTCATCCCTGAGCCAATGACCAAAAGAGACGTTGAACTCAGCGGGAAGTTTAGGCCTGAAGAGGTCTCCGCGGCGTTTTCCCTTCCGCTTGTACATCTCCTCGACCCCAAGAACCGTTTTCGGGAGTCGTTCAGTACGTTCAAGACGGCGAGATTTGGGGGAGGGCCCGAGCCCATTTGGGGGCTTACGGCCTTCTTCCTGGAGAATATTCTAAAGGACGTCATCGCACCAGCGATGGAGCTTGAGTTCCTCCCCACCCCTCTCAAAGCTGAAGCGCTGTAGTCTGAGATTCTCTCGATGTAGGTTCAGCTTATTGTACATACTTAACTGTAACACACGTCATATGAAACACAGATGAGAAATTCCAATTGTGACAACCCTACCCGCCCGCAATAACACAATGACAGAACATTAAGCAACTTAACATGAGCTCAATCGTCTTGGTGCCTTGCCCCGCCGAATGCCGCCATCAAGCCTTCAGCGATAGCCTTTATGGAGGCGGGAGGCTTGTTAGTCTCCTTAGAGTTCAACGCCTCGCACACGACCCTTGTAACATCCACGTCGAGGGCTTTGAGCTCCTGCAAGAACGCGACGGTATCGCGCGTCTTCTGAGCAGCGATGAGAGCTGTTGCATCATGCTCACGTTTCGCGAGCTCGATCTTGTTCTCCAGCTCTTGTTTCGCGAGTTCGTTGCGCCTCTCCAACTGCGCGCTTTCACCCTCCAGCTCGAGAGCGGCCAGGCGAATCTTGAGCTTGGTGCTCTCCTCCTTGGCTGCAAGCTCCCGCTGGACACGCGTGTTCTCCTCCTGAAGCTTTTGGCCCTGCTCGGAGAGTTGAGTCTTGAGCACAGTCACTGCTTCAATCTGCACCCTGAACCTGTCACACAGGGCGAACAGAGTGGGAAGCTTGATTCGGAGTTGAGTAATGCCAAGTCCTCGAACCTCCTCTGCGGTCTGAAGCGTGAGTGTATCGGCGCGGAGGGCTGCAAAGAGCTGACCGGTAAAGTCATCCGTGCACTCGACGAGGTAGAGAGGATCCGACATCGAGTATTGCACGGAAAGCGAGACGCTCTGTTGAGGCGCGCCCATTGGCAAGGTCGGTTCGAACCTCGCGTGCTTCGCCTGAAGGGTGTTCCCATCCTCTCGTACCCCAGAGCTTGTTGTCCAGGAGAACACCTCCAGGCGCTCGTAGGGCTTGAGAAAGTATCGCGCGGGTCCGTGAACGGCCGTCTTGCTAGTCTTGGAAGGGTTATCGGAGATGACCACAACACAGTCGCGCTCCGAGAGCAGATTGATCGAGTTCTTCACGGTGACCTTGCGGTACTTGACAGGGTTTTCCCACACAGCGCACGGTCCCTGGAAGTGCTCGAGGGAGCCGTCTGCCTTCTCCACGACAATGTACTGATTCTCGTTTGCAACGTGACGATTGAGGAAGCGGATGGTGCTGTAGAAGAGGTAAACGAGCTTGGGCCCGATGACCTGATAGTGACGTCCCGAGCGGTCCCAGATTGCGACGGCCTCGCCGTCCTTCACCGTCCGCTTGCCTAGCCTGACCCGGCGGGTATAGCTGCCATCGCGGAAGTCGATTCCCATTTCTTCTTCGAGAACCGAAGGTTCTGTAGGGACCTCAATGCACTCTCGGATCGGTACAGCGAGAGTAAGGAGAGATGTGCCTTTACAAACTGCGGGTCGCTCCCTCGACGGTTGAGAGACTCGAATACAAACCTCCGAGGTCGGTCGGAGTTTATGACGTTCGGTCTGGAGGAGAGCTGGCGAGAGGATCCATAAAAGCAGATAGTAGACGGACCGAGGGAGACGAGGGCGGGGAGGCAAGTGACTCTTTCGGTCGGGTGTACTTGGGTTTGTGGCGGCACATCCCTCTCCCTCCACGAGCACCTATGATCATCATCTTAGCTCATCAAGTAATAGGTAGTAGCGTTGAATGGGTTCCTTTCTACGTCTTTGGGTTTTCGACGAAGACGACGACGTGACCGAAACTCCTGTCAAACTTGATCGTCGAGTAGGATGGCATCATTCTGAAACCATGCTTGGCTTTTTCAGGGAGACCTCATGCACAACAGACGTGCTTTTCGAGATTCTGTCACCTTACTAGCTACTTCTATGTAAAATAGTCGTTGGTTCTCCGATTCCGTCGTTTTCATTCAATGTGATAATTTCCGCGACATTGATGCGTTTGAAGTGTGTATATAGAGGCACAGTGGCAGATACGTTCATCTCAGATGCATGGGTACATCGCTAAACACGAGACACATGGATGGGAAGGATGTATATCACTCGACGGTACTTGCTACTAACTGCTGAACAATGAGATGATATCTTTTGTCTTGCTTGCACCTGGGACCTGTGGATGTCTTAATACCAAGGTAGCTCGAAGAAAACCTGTTCTGATCACAATCACAATACCTTTAGTGTCGACTTGGCATACGAAAATGGGAAAGAAACGTCAGCAACCACCGTACGAAGCGCCCTTGTCCTCGGACGACGAGGACGAGACCCCCGTCCAGACCAAGGCGCATGCCGACAAACGAGTGAAAACGACCAACCCAATTGTATTCTTTGACGTTTCAATCGGCAACAAGCCCGCCGGGAGGATCGAGATGGAGCTCAGAGCAGACGTCGTCCCCAAGACCGCAGAGAACTTCCGCGCGCTCTGCACCGGCGAGCGTGGGCCAAAGCTAGACTTCAAAGGCTGTCCGTTTCACCGCATCATTCCAGACTTCATGTGCCAGGGAGGCGACATAACGCGGGGCAACGGAACTGGAGGCCGCTCCATTTACGGAGAGAAGTTCAAGGATGAGAACTTCAAGCTGAAGCACGAGGGGGCAGGAACGTTATCGATGGCCAACTCCGGAAAGGACACGAACGGCTCGCAATTCTTCATAACGACTGCCAAAACCGATTGGTTGAACGGAAAGCATGTTGTGTTTGGTAAGGTAATAAAAGGAATGGACGTCGTGCGCGCGATGGAGTCGGTGGGATCGTCGAGTGGGAATACGCGACACAAGGTCGCCATCACGCAGTCTGGGCAGCTTGCATGAGAATATTATTCTTGGTAAACCTATCGATAGTTCATAGCGGTGTCTAGTGTACAAGGTTGAACAGAGTAGAAGGCCCTCTTACCTACAGGACATTCTTTGTCCGATTCTTCCGTAGTCGATTGAGATGCATCATCAAAGCGAGCTCGCAACTCGCCTGCGCCTTGCGATAATCACCAGTATATACCAGCTGGTCTTGTTGCACAGTGGTGGGACACGCAAACCACCCACCTCTATGCTGATCAACTGCAGCTGTTGCTTGATCATCCATTTCCGTCAGCAGAGGAGGAAGCACGAGGTACCGAAATAAATCGAACAAGATCTCATCGTGCATCGCATTAGCATGTGCATACCCGGTCGCAGAGGCAAGGGCCGGGGGGCAATTCGCTTCAATCAGAAACACTTCTCCTTCATCGTTGGCTATCATGTCGAGACCGATATACTCGAAATCCAGGGCAGACCGTTGGACCTTCATGAGCTTGAAGCATGTCGAAACGACATCGCCCCAAAGCTGAAGCATGCGGGGCCAGAGATTGGGGCGATCTGTGGGCAAATCCTCTCGAATCTCCCCCACAAACCTCGAGGGGTCGTTCAGGCCTAGATTCACACAAAGATTGGTCACATGCACCCCCGGGTCTTTGAGAGCGATTGGATCATCCACAAAGTCCTTATTCGCGGGGTGAACAAATGCCGTACGATGCAGGTATGCCCGTCCGGTCGCGGTCACGACGCCTCCCACCCGAAAGTGAAACTTGCGACCTTGCCAAAGCAATGGTCTGCCAGGAAGATACTCTTGCAGAGTGAACCCAGCCTCGCTCTTTCCCCGTATCACCTGCAAAGCGAAATCTCTGTCCGAGGAAGCCTCGCGATCGATGAACCACAGCCCACAGCCTCCATTTGCCAAGGCATCTTTCAGGACCCACACTCGCTTGGTAACGTTCGGTCGCGCCCACCAGGTCTCAAAGTCATCGGGAGATCCTATCGACACGCATTCCAGGTGGCGAGGGCGGCGATCAAGCCCTCCAGGACCATCTTTACTCTCTTCAATAACACTACTCGATAACACCTCCCCCAAAATGCGTTTATCTTCGAAACAACGGCTCCCGCCTAGGCGGTTCCAAGCCCTCGTGGGGAGACATGGGGTTCTGCGGCTGCTTGTCCATGAAAGGTCAGCGCATACGGACGTGTCTTCCTCCCCGACTGCCTCTGCGCGCCAGCCAAGGTCTCTGCACGCTGTGGAAATTCGATCGAGAGCTCGAGCTGACCTTGTTCGTATCCGAACTACTTTTCTTGAACGGTACCGTACGAGGAGAAGAAGGGTCAACCAGCCAAGAGGGAGACCGTATAGTATGAGTTGCGCCATACCTGCAAGCTCTCACACCTCTGTGGTTGTGCGCCGGTGCTGCGGTTGTGATCACAACAAGTGTACTGTCACGATATTGTATGCAAGGAGAAATCAAGTATACCTTCAAGATGCACCCTCTGTTCATTTCTTTGACTTTGCCTACAATACGAATACGCACTAGCGAACCCTTCAAGGGTTGTGCATGCCCGCACACACAAGCATGCGTATGGAGCCAATACCATGCGCACAGACATTTACGTCGTGATTCGTTGAGTGACTGACTTTGTTACAAAACAAACGACTACGATATGGTGCAAACCTTAATAGCTCACGCATACTTAAGCGACGTTCTGGTCCAGCCAGCTGGAGAAGGAGGCGACATCGCGAGCGCCCTGATACTTCTCCTGGTTCTTGGATCCCTTCTTGAACAGGACGAGGGTGGGGTATCCGCGGATGCCCTGAGCCTGGCAGAGAGCAGTCTCGACGGTGCAGTCAACCTTGGCGATGGTGGCCTTGGTGTACTTCTTGGCCAAGTCCTCCCAGGTGGGGGCGAGACGCTTGCAGTGTCCGCCTGGACGATGTTGTAAATTTCGAGTTAGTACTGTATAACACCTAATGCCTTCACCACCTCAAACTTACACCAAGGGGCAAAGAACTTGACAAAGACGTTCTCGTTTCCGCCGACCAGGGCATCGAACGACTTCTGGTTCAGCTCCTTCTGGGCGAACACGCAGGCCACGAGGGCAACGAAGAGGGCGAGGACAGTGAAGAACTTCATTTTTCCTTTACCGATGTGTTGTTAGTCGAACGGTTTGGTCCATCTATCCTCTGGCGCTCGTTGTTTCTCTGCCCATACAGACGAATGGATTGTGATTAAGGAATCAAGCCCATAGACAATCAGGTGTCCCTAACTGTACCTCACCACTGTCTCTTGTACAGACTCTCCCGTCTGTCTCTAAACCAAAGTGGTCCAGCTGTCGGTCCAGTACGTTCTTATCCCCAAGCGGTTAGAGACCAGGGAGTGCTTGCCACCGATGGTGCTCCTGACTAAGACGCCCTTCGTCTTAATCAGCCCAGGGGACCTTGAACCGCTTGTCCGTACTCGAGGAATATCCGAGTATCCGGAATTGGACTGGGCAGTCTTTGTTCCCTGACTTCAAGCCAAACGAATCCTGACCAAGGGAGACAAACGACGACGGTTGATGACCAAGAGCCATCATTCAGAGGTCACAAGCCGCGCGAATTCAAACTCACTTTAAGCTTCCGGCAGGGTATTGATAGTTGTGGAGGTTTGAAAGATCATCATCATCATTATTGAAGACAGAGAGAGACACCAGCTGGATACGCTATCGCTTGCTAATAATCGGTACCACTGGTAGCAGAGTTTGACGTTCAAAAACGACGTTTGATGAATATTAGAGGTACAAGAATACATATTCTGCGATGAACCCCATTATATTATACATACGTCCCCCTCACCCACAACCACAACCATCATCTTTCGTCATGCTGTTCTTTCAACGGAAACTGAGAGATAAATAGCTCAGGGAGATGACGGACTTGCGGACTCAGTTGCTCCGGGCAGATGATGACGAGGAGGCAGAGCGTTCTACGAATCAAGGTGTCAAGAACGAAGAGCTCAGACACCCTCCCCATCTGGCTCTTGACTTACTAAGGGGTCTCATCGTAGTCTTAGTTGTACGTGCCCTTTAGCATCGATAGCGCAGAAGACTAACATAACAAACCGAGTTGTAGTCATGGGACCAGATCTCTGTGCAGTTCACCGTTGAGGAAGATGCGGTACCCAAGTCGGAAACAGAGAGCTGGGAGGGCCCATATTCCACCTATGACGGGTCGTGGAAAAAGTTTCTCAGCCGCTCCGTGAGTCACATTTGTGCCCCGGGCTTCTTTCTTCTATTGGGGATATCCATGGTCTTGTTTACATCAAGCAGGCGGGAGCTGCTGGGCTGGTCCTGGCTGAGAATAACGGCACATCATTTTCTCCGCGGAGCTTTGTTTTTGTTGGTGGACTACGTATTTGACTTCGCAGGGGTTCTACCCCAACTGGTTGATCTGATCCACGGGCGAACGGTCACGGACTCGCATGGAAACAAGTACGGGAAGGGAGATGAAGGCAAGGTCATTTACCATGCGCTGTTTGCACTGTATCGAGTGATGACGGCGTTAGGACTATCTATGATGCTGTTAGCGCTCCTGTTGCCTTTGTTCTCTGTAGCTGATTACCTCAAGCGGGGGTTAGGTGAAGTCATTGGATGGCTTGGTTTCCTTCTGAGTTTTGCGGTCTCCACGGTGGCAATTGTTGTTGCGCAGGGAGACGAGAATTTGATGAATCCTCCGAAGGAGTATCCCCATCGGTTCCACGTTGTACATAATGTGGAGGAGACTCTCGGGAGGGTTTTCCTTTATCCCGGACACTTGTTTCGTAATTGGGAGATGATCACATATCCAGTGTTCCCGTGGATCGGGATCGCGTTTGTTGGAATGGGATGTGGATTCGCCTTGAAGAGAACCGACCCTCACAGCTTTCATCGCAGGCTGCGCATTTTCTCTGTTTTAGCATTCACTGCGTTCTTCTGTATCCGATTGTTTGGGGGGAGACTCAACTATCGAGGTAGGCAGCGCGGGGAGGATATCGGCGGAAACGCTTGGATCGCATTCTTTACTCAGACTAAGTACCCGCCTGATCTTGCGTTTGCATCCATCACACTGGGTGTCTTGTTTTTGCTACTGTCCTTCTTCGGCCATTCGGCGTTTCAATCGTTTGAGGCTGTCATCGAGGGCGGAGACGATACGGACACATCCCGGGAGGCGGATCTGGAAGACAAACGGGACATCAAGTTCTTCTTCTGTGCCTTGAAGAAGGAGAAATGCTTGCATCTACTGCTGCATCCTATCGTCGTGTTTGGGAAAAATCCACTCTTCTTCTACGTGACGCACAAGTACATCATTCAATCCGTGGAGGCCATGTTTCGCGTCCCATCTGAGCCGGTGGGGAGATTTAGATTGGGAGTGGTTATCGCCGCTTGGATACTTCTGTTGTTCCTCATGTTTGGTGCGTGCGTGTTGTTCCATCGGTATCGCACGTCGCCAAGACGTCCAGACGTGTTCCGTCATCTTTAGATGATGTCCATCGAGAAGGCTGGTTGAGAAGAAGGTGTTATCTTCTTTATAAATGTAAGTGAAAGTGTACCCTACTCCGAGTCGTCCTCCATTTACTTCTTCAAGAAGGTCTCGTGGATGGCTTTTATGGCCTTCTCCTCGTCCTTCTGCTCAATCACGACGGACATGTTGATCTCAGAGGCTCCCTGAGCCATCATCTCGATGGAGATGCCGTTGTCAGCGAGGCAGGTAAAGAGCTTGGCGGCAAGGCCGACCTGGTGGGCCATACCCTCTCCAACGCACGAGACGATGGCACGGTCAGTCCTGACCTTGGGGACGGAGAACTCCTCGAGATCCTTGAGAAGGTTCTCGATGGCACTCTTGGAGGTGGTCTCGTGCAGGGCGATGGAGACCTGGGAGATGGAGCTGGTGACAATGTCCGACTTGATCTGGTAGCGGTTCAGGCACTCAAACAGCTGCTTGAAGAACTCGGGTCCGTCCAGAACGCCATTTCCGACAAGGTTGAGAACAGGGACGTTCTTCTTGGAGCAAACGGCCACTATTCCGTACTTGCTGGAGCGGGACTTGAGGATCTCAGAGTCGATGCTGATGGGGCTCTTGGTGTCTCCGGCGGGGGGATCCGAGATGACGGTTCCGTTGGAGTCGGGCTTGAAGGTGTTGAGAATCTGGATGGGGACGTTGCTCTCGATGGCGCAAGTCATGGTGAAGGGGTGGAGAACTTCGTTTCCGAAAGCGGTCAACTCGGCAGCCTCAGAGGGAGTGATCAGCCCGACCAGAGAGGCGTTCTTGATCTTGGTGGGGTTTCCAGTGAAGACTCCGTCAGACTCCTTCCACACCTGGAGGGCACGAGATCCAATGGCTCCAGCGACCAGGGCGGAGGTCAGATCCGTGTATCCACGACCGACTCCGTGGATGATGCCGCCCTTGACGTGGCCGAAGAATCCGGTCACGACAGGGAGGGCGCCCTGGTCAACCATGGGCTGGATGAGCGTCTTGAGCGCCTCGCGAGCCTGCTTCTGGTATCCACGCTTGTGGGTGTTGAGGTCCTGAAGGAACAAGCGGGACAAGTCGACATAGCGCGCATCGAGGCCCTGGTCCTTCAGGATGGCGGCGAGCAGGCCAGCCGAGAGGCGCTCACCGCAGCCGATGATGAGGTCGTGCGAACGCGGGGAGAGCTCTCGGAC
>Ga0209066_10007205_pt1 | contig 11101 bp, 9 predicted proteins | sample All_14_2_FD_187198 | JGI IMG/M metagenome (GOLD analysis project Ga0209066, IMG submission 187198) | Freshwater microbial communities in response to fracking from Pennsylvania, USA - Allegheny Zone_MetaG_DW_15 (SPAdes) (version 2) ... | reverse complement strand
GATATAATCTTTGGTTGGGACGATAAATGCACGCCCATTCAAGTTGTAGAAAAATCAATAAAGAAAACGCCTGAAAATATTATCCTCGATATGATTGACTCGGGGCTTAAAGGCAGAGGAGGTGCCGGTTTTCCTACCGGGTTAAAATGGAAATTTTGCCGTAACGAAGAAGCTGATGCAAAATATGTAATCTGTAATGCTGACGAGGGTGAACCAGGTACTTTTAAAGACCGTGAAATTCTCGACCGCGTTCCGGAAAAGATTTTTGCAGGAATGACGATCTGCGGATTTGTTATCGGTGCACGCGAAGGCTACATCTATGTAAGAGGCGAATATAACTTCATGTTAAAAACCCTGCAGAAAAAAATCGATATTTTTAATCAGCAATTACAGGCGCTTAAAGTTGATTTCCATATTTTCCTTCGCTCAGGAAGTGGTGCTTATGTTTGCGGAGAAGAGTCAGCTCTTTTCGAATCGATGGAAGGCAAACGCGGCGAACCGCGCAATAAACCGCCATATCCTACCGTAGCCGGATATAACAGTAAACCAACGGTTATCAATAATGTAGAAACACTGGTTTACACATCCGAAATCTGCAGGATGGGTCCTGAACAATTCAAAGCATTGGGAACCAACGACTCCCGCGGATCAAAAGTTTTTTCCGTTTCGGGCGATACCCCAATAGCCGGAATTTATGAACTGGAACTAGGTATGCCATTAAAAGATTTCGTGGATGAGTTTGGTGATGGCGATACCAAAGCCATTCAAGTGGGAGGCGCTTCAGGACATTGCGTGCCTCGTAAAAAATTCAACGACACTATCATCGGTTTCGAGGGAATACCTACCGGAGGCTCAATGATGATCTTCAATTCGAGCCGCTCGATGTATAATGTACTTCACGATTATCTCGAATTTTTTACTGAGGAATCATGCGGACAATGCACACCATGCCGTATTGGATGCCAGCAACTGCTTAAAGGTATCGAAGCTGTAAAAAAAGGAGAACGTCCGCCCACCTATCTCGATGACCTGAAACGCCTGACAGCAACTATGAAAATAGCAGCAAAATGTGGTTTGGGCCAATCCGTCGCCAATCCGTTTACATCTATCGTTGATAATTTCCGCGAAGAGATCATTTACTAATCAAGCTCTTTTAAACCCATAAAATAGGAGAAAAACACCATGAGTAAATATATGGTTAACCTGAAAATAAACAATACCCCTATTCAGGTTGAAGAAGGCACCACCATACTGGAAGCCGCTAAACGCCTGAATTTCCGCATTCCTACCCTTTGCAATCATCCAGATCTTTCTGTGGCAGGTAACTGCCGCGTTTGTGTGGTCGAAGTTAAAGGAGCCCGCTTGCTGGCAGCTTCCTGCGCTACCCCGGTATCGGAAGGAATGGAAGTGAATACCAACAGCGAAAAAGTACGAATTGCCCGCAAACATGTTCTCGAACTCCTGCTATCGGAGCACAATGCCGATTGCACCAAATGCTTTAAAAACGGGCATTGTGAACTTCAGGAACTGGCTTCGGAATATCGCTATGGCGATCATATTTTCATTGATTTGGTAAAATCGGGTGATAAAGTTCTGGATATTTCGTCACCTTCCATTACAAAAGATGCCAGCAAATGTATCCGTTGCCAGCGCTGTGTAAGAACCTGCACCGAACTGCAATCTGTTAGCGCTCTGGCAGTTGTAAATAAGGGAGATCATCAGACAATATCAACATTCCTCGGAAAACCTTTAAACGATGTAGTTTGTACCAACTGCGGACAATGCATCAACCGCTGCCCGACGGGAGCCTTGTACGAAAGAAATTATATGGAAGAAGTATGGCACGCCATCTACGATCCCAATAAATTCGTAGTTGTGGAAACTGCACCAGCAACACGTGTAGCTTTAGGCGAAGATTTAGGTCTTGAACCGGGTATAAGGGTTACTGGAAAAATGGTATCTGCACTGCGAAAAATGGGATTCAACAAAGTATTGGATACTGATTTCTCTGCCGACTTAACCATCATGGAAGAGGGCACCGAATTACTCACCCGTTTGAAAAAAGCAATTGTTGACAAAGATGAAACTGTTAAATTGCCAATGATGACTTCCTGTTCGCCAGGTTGGGTGAAGTTTCAGGAGCACATTTTCCCTGAACTGCTCGATAATCTATCGACTTGCAAATCACCACAACAAATGTTCGGCTCGCTGGCAAAAACCTATTATGCTGACAAGGTAAATATAAAAGCCGAAAACATGGTGGTTGTTTCAATTATGCCATGTACCGCCAAAAAGTTTGAATGCAACCGCCCCGAAATGCGCGATTCCGGATTTAAAGATGTTGATTTCGTTCTCACTACACGTGAGCTTGCTATGATGATTAAACAAGCCGGTATTGATTTCGATAAGCTGGATGACGAGTCATACGACAGTATTTTAGGTGAATCAACCGGAGCTGCAGTTATTTTCGGAGCAACAGGTGGAGTAATGGAAGCTGCACTCCGAACAGCATATGAAATTATAACCGGCAATGAAGTTCCTTTCACTAACCTGAACATACAGCCAGTCCGTGGCATGGAGGGAGTTAAAGAAGCAAGTATCAAAATTAAGAACACCAAATCCGAATGGAATTTCCTCGAAGGTGTAGAACTTAAAGTTGCAATTGCTCATGGACTCTCTAATGCAAAACAACTGATGGAAACTATCAAATCAGGAGAAGCAACTTATCATTTTGTTGAAGTAATGGGATGTCCCGGAGGCTGCATCGGGGGCGGAGGCCAGCCGATACCAACCTCGGCAGAGATACGAAAAAGAAGAGCTGAAGCCATCTATGCCGAAGATATGGGAAAACCTATTCGTAAGTCGCACGAAAACCCTGAAATTGTTGAGGTTTATAAAGAATACCTTACACACCCGCTTGGGCATAAATCGCACGAACTGCTCCACACTCATTACAAGGCTCGCAAACGCTATTAAATATCTGCCAGCTAACCAAAAGGCCGCCCTGTTATGGGGCGGCTTTTGCATTTTCCACCAAATAACCTTAGATAAAATCACGAGCGTTAAACTCGCCTCTAATCAAGTAATTACTCTTAGAAAAAAACTGACTCCACTCAACATAAATATCTATTATTTAGATCAATTATAAATTTACTGTTATTTGATTAACAATGTGAATATAATAACAATGAGTTTGTTTCTTAGATTAAAATATCTAATTTTGCATTCTGTAAGCATGAGTAATATTTGCCGAATATAGTACTCATTTACAATACTATAACGAAGTAATGAACTGATAAGTAACAGCAAAATGAAATTAAAAGAAATAGCCACCATACTCAACGCTGAAGTTATATGCGGACACAGCAAACTTGAGAGAGAAGTAGAAGCTGTATTTGCTTCGGATCTGATGAGTGATGTGCTGACTATTGACAGTGAAAAACTACTTCTGCTTACCGGGCTGGTAAACATACAAACAATACGCACTTCCGAAATGTCGGATATAAAGAACATCGTACTTGTACGCAACAAAAAAGCCAGTCCTGAAATGATTGCATTAGCTGAGGAAAACAGGATTGTAATTATGCAGTGTAGTTACTCTATGTACAAATCATGTGGCTTACTGTTTCAGAGTGGACTAAACCCTGTTTACTAATTAGGAGCAAGATGCGATTCGAATACAACATTGAAGCAGGGAACTTTACAAAAGCAGGCGATGCTTCAAGCAGTTTTAAGAAAATACTCAAACAGCTGAACGTTGACCCTCAGATCATAAAACGTATAGTTGTTTCGCTTTACGAAGGTGAAGTAAACATTGTAGCTCACGCAAACGGAGGGAAAGTGATTTGTGAAGTTGATACAAACCGTGTTATAATACAATTGATAGACGAAGGGCCCGGCATTCCGGATATAAAAAAAGCAATGCAGGCAGGTTATTCGACTGCTTCGGCAAAAGTCAGAGAGATGGGATTCGGAGCAGGAATGGGACTTCAGAATATAAAAAACAATGCCGATACTTTTAATATTCAAAGTGAAGTGGGCGTTGGTACTCAGCTCGAAATTATTGTTAACCTGCCAAAAGCCGGATAAATGGACAGCAAACATTTTCATCATGCGTTAAAAATAAGCGACGACCTCTGCATCGGATGTTCGCATTGCATGAATGTATGCCCTACCGAAGCAATCAGGGTGCGTAATGGAAAAGCAATACTATACGAAAACCGGTGCGTTGATTGCGGCGAATGTTTCAAAGCTTGCCCCGTGAGCGCTATTTTTATTGATCAGGACGACTTTAAACGGATACAGGCATTCAAATACCGTATTGCACTGGTACCAGCGGTTTTTATTGGTCAGTTTCACGAAGGCATTTCGCGCGACCAGATATTTGCTGCCATTCTCGCCAACGGCTTCACCCACATTTATGAAGTTGAAACAAGTGTTGATATTCTTGCCAGGGAAGTAAAAGCATATGCCAAAGCGCATCCCGAAAAAAAACCGCTGATTTCTTCTTTCTGTCCGGCAATAATCAGGCTGGTGCAGGTTAAATTCCCTGCTTTAACAGAGCATATCATGCTGCTTAAGCCGCCTTTAGATATAACTGCTTTATATTGCCGAAAGGAACTAACTGATCAGGGTATAAATCCTGCCGAAATAGGCGTTTTCTACATTACTCCATGTGCAGCTAAGATTGCGGCAATCAAAAGCCCTGTTGGTGAAGATTATTCAATGATTACAGGTGTTATCAACATGGATACCCTGTATAACAAAGTTTACAAACATATTCGTAACGACAGGTCAACGCAGCCTGTAATAATCCCGAACAAGCAGCTTTCGAAAACCGCTTTGCAATGGACGCTTACCCATGGTGAAGCATCGCGCGTTCCGGGTCGCAGTCTGGCCATCGACGAAATCCACAATGTGATTGAGTTTCTTGAAAAAATTGAAAATGCCGAAATAACTGATATTGATTTTCTCGAACTGCGTGCCTGCGACGAAAGTTGTGCCGGAGGAGTCCTGCTTTCGACCAACAGGTTCCTTGTAGCTGAACGCTTACGGGCATATGCATCAGTAGCCGAAGTAAATGATTCTCAGCAGGATGGCATTAACAAGTATTCTGATTATTTGCTCAGAAGGATAAGTATTCAGTCAATCAATCCCCGCAGCATGATGAAACTGGATGAAAATATGGAAGAGGCCATGCGCAAAATGGAGAAATCGACCCGTATGCTGCAATGCCTTCCACTAACTGATTGTGGTGCCTGCGGATCGCCAAATTGCCAGGCTTTTGCTAATGATATAGCTTTGGGAGAAGCGGACATCAGACAATGTATTTTTATTCAAAAAAACAGGGAACAAACGGGCGAACTTACCCCTGACGAATCGCTCGAAATGCTGAAAAGCATATGGGGAAATGATAAATTTTTCTCGAAACGTAAATAATACAAACCTAACATGCAGGTAAAAGACATAATATCAACACTCGAATTAAAAGTTTTTGGCGGGAGCCAGGGTCTGGATCGTGAAATTACAGGAGGCTATACCTCTGATTTATTGAGCGATGTAATGGGATATGCCGATAATGGCAAAATATGGATCACCTTACAAACACATAAAAATGTGATTGCTATTGCTTCACTAAAGGAACTGGCGGCAGTTATCCTGATAAAAGGAAATGATCCTGACAGCGATATGCTTGCTCAGGCTAAAGAAGAAGGAATTCCTGTGCTTGGAACCAACGAAGAAGCTTTTGAAATAACAGGTAAACTATTTAACCTGCTAAATCAATAGCCATGAACAGTTACCGGGCTGATCTGCATATCCATACCGTACTTTCACCTTGTGGCAGTCTGGATATGAGCCCGGCAAAAATAATAGAAAAAGCCCGTGAGAAAGGCCTTGATATTATTGGAGTCACAGATCACAACTCAACCAGGCATTGCAAACTTATCAGCAAACTGGCAGCTACCGAGGGAATATTTGTCCTGATGGGCGCCGAAGTTACCACCCGCGAAGAAGTTCATTGCCTTTCGTTCTTTGAAAATGATGATCAATTGACGGATTTTCAGGCATATCTGGAAGCGCACCTCCCTCCTATCCTGAATGATACACAAAAATTCGGATACCAGGTTGTTGTGGATGAAAACGAACAGATAATCGATGAAATTGAGTTCCTGCTTATCTCAGCACTCGACCAATCCATTGACCAGGTTGAGCAGAAAGTTCATTCGTTAGGTGGAATTTTCGTCCCCGCACATATCGACAGGCCGAGCTACAGCATCACCAGCCAACTGGGGTTTATTCCGGCAGGTCTGAAAATAGATGCTATTGAAATTTCAGCATCCTGTAAAACCGAAACTGTTCTTCCTTTTATCACCAAACAAAGGGACGTAACCATTATCAGAAATTCGGATGCCCATTATGTGGATCAGATTGGAAAAGTATTCACTACCTTTGAAATGGAACACCGCAGTTTCGCTGAAGTAAAACTGGCTTTGAGCAGAATGCTGGGTCGCAATACAAATATTGCATGAAGGATTTAGCTCTTCACATACTCGATATACTTCAGAACTCAGTAACCGCTGGTGCTACTCTGATTGAACTGAAAATAAAGGAAGATCCGTCTATGGATGTGTATTCAGTAAAATTTACTGACAACGGAAAAGGAATGGATGCAGCTACGGTGCAAAAGGTAACCGATCCTTTTTTTACTACACGTACAACACGCAAAGTAGGGCTTGGATTGCCTTTATTAAAGCAAAATGCCGAACAAAGCGGAGGAAGGCTTACTATTCATTCAAAACCAGGCAACGGAACAGAAGTTGAAGCTATTTTTGGCTACAGCCATATCGACAGAATACCAACAGGCGATGTTGCAGGAATAATGGCACTCACTGTTTCATCCTATCCGTCCATTGAATTCATTTATACTCACAACACGCCCGAAGACACTTTTATATTCGACACCAGAGAAATAAAAGAAACGCTGGAGGATGTTCCTATAAGCAACCCACAGGTTATCGCATTTATGAAAGACATGATCCGCGAAAACCTCGAAGCAATAAAAGCATCATAAATAATCTGTTAAGAAATTTACTAATCATTGTAAAAACTAAATCAAATGACCAAGATTACATCACTGGCTGATTTAAGGCGGATTAAATCCGACGTAGAAGCTAAAATGAGCCTTCGCGAACGGAGCGAAACCCCTGAAAGCATGGTTCAGATCAGAGTTGCAATGGCTACTTGCGGAATAGCATCCGGCGCCAAAATTGTAATGGAATACATGATCGATGAACTTGAAAAACGCAACATCCCTGCCATTGTTACACAAACCGGCTGCATGGGATACTGTTATGCCGAACCTACTGTTGAAATAACACGACCAGGACACGGCCCCATTGTATTTGGGTTTGTTGATTCGAAAAAAGCGGATCAGATCATCGAAAAATACATCAAAAACGGTGAATTACTCGATGGCATTATCCCTGTTAATTATGAAAATATTGAAGGCAAGTAAAAAATCCTGGAGGAAAACACTATGACACAATACAAAATGCACCTGTTAGTGTGCGGAGGAACCGGTTGCAGGGCTTCGGAAAGCGAACTGCTGTTTCACAACCTAAAAAAAGAAGTTCTTGAAAAAGGTCTTGAAAATGAAGTTCAGGTTATTACTACCGGCTGTTTCGGATTTTGCGAAAAAGGACCCATCGTAAAAGTGATGCCCGACAATACATTCTATACCCAGGTTAAACCTGAAGATGCTATAGAAATAATTGCAGAACATGTTATTAAAGGCCGACAGGTCACACGTCTGCTTTATGTTAATCCGGAAACGGAAAAACATGTGGCCGACTCAAAACACATGGGCTTCTACCGTAAACAGTTGCGCATTGCTTTGCGTAACTGCGGATTTATTGATCCGGAAAATATTGAAGAATACATTTCGCGCGACGGCTATGCTGCTTTAGCAAAATGTTTAACCGAAATGACACCTGCACAGGTGATTGAAGAAATGAAAAAAAGCGGTCTGCGCGGTCGCGGCGGCGGTGGTTTCCCAACAGGTCTCAAATGGGAAATTACAAGCAAAAGCCAGGCAGATCAGAAATATGTGGTTTGTAATGCTGACGAAGGAGACCCGGGTGCATTTATGGATCGCTCCATTCTGGAAGGTGATCCGCATTCAGTAATTGAAGCTATGGCTATTTGCGGTTACTGCATAGGTGCCGACAAAGGAGTTGTTTATATCCGCGCTGAATATCCCCTGGCAGTCGAAAGGTTAAAAATAGCCATGAAACAAGCCTCGGAATTCGGGTTATTGGGAAAAGATATTTTTGGAACCGGTTTTAATTTCGAAATTGATATCCGTTATGGAGCAGGTGCTTTCGTTTGTGGAGAAGAAACAGCACTTATCCATTCGATGGAAGGCCTTCGCGGCGAACCAACTATCAAACCGCCATTCCCAAGTGTTTCGGGATACCTCGAAAAACCAACCAATGTAAATAACGTTGAAACTTTTGCCAATGTTCCTGTAATTATCAATAAAGGAGCCGATTGGTTTGCTTCCATCGGAAGTGAAAAATCAAAAGGAACAAAAGTTTTTGCCCTTGCCGGAAAAATTAATAACGTAGGACTTATTGAGGTTCCGATGGGAACAACATTGCGTGATATTATTTTCGAAATCGGTGGTGGTATAAAAGACGGTAAAAAATTCAAAGCCGTTCAAACCGGTGGTCCTTCGGGCGGATGTTTAACTGAAAAACACCTGGATATACAAATTGATTTTGATTCGCTCACAGCAGCGGGTTCCATGATGGGATCGGGCGGTATGATTGTAATGGATGAGGATGACTGTATGGTCTCGATTGCAAAATTCTACCTCGATTTTACAGTTGAAGAATCATGCGGAAAATGTGCACCATGCAGGATTGGCAACAAGCGCCTGAACGAAATGCTCGAAAAAATCTGCGAAGGCAAAGGAACCATGCACGACTTAGATCTGCTCCGCAACCTAAGCCAGGTTATCAAGGACACTTCGCTTTGCGGATTGGGACAAACATCGCCGAACCCTGTATTATCAACCATGGATAATTTCTATGACGAATACCTGGCCCACATTGTTGACCATAAATGTCCGAGCGGACAATGCAAAGCCCTGCTTCAGTACATAATAGAAGCGGAAAACTGCGTCGGCTGTACAGCATGTGCCCGCAACTGCCCTGTTAATGCTATCTCGGGCGAACGTAAAGGCATACATGTAATTGATCAGGCTACCTGTATCAAATGTGGTGCATGTTTGGAGAAATGTAAATTCAACGCTGTGTTTATCAAGTAAGAAAGGGGAATAAACCATGGAAATGATTAATATAAAAATAGACAATAAAGATATACAAGTAGCTCCGGGAACTACCATACTTGACGCTGCAAAATCAGTCGGCATCAATATCCCGACACTATGTTACCTTCACCTTCACGATTTTAATATCACCAATAAGCCGGCCGGATGCCGCATATGTGTTGTTGAAGTAAAAGGACGCCGTAACCTGGCTCCGGCATGTGCAACTGACTGTTCGGAAGGTATGGAAGTGAATACACATAACATCCGTGTGCTCAACAGCCGCAAAACCGTTCTGGAACTAATACTCAGCGATCACCCGACTGATTGCCTTGTATGTGCAAAAAGCGGAAACTGCGAATTGCAAACCCTGGCTCAGGATATGGGAATCAGGCAAATTCAGTATCAGGGCGAACAATCGACCTATCGCGAAGATACATCACCGGCAATTATCCGCGATGTTGATAAATGTATTATGTGCCGTCGTTGCGAAATGATGTGTAACGAAGTACAAACGGTTGGAGTGCTTTCGGCAGTTAACCGTGGTTTTATGTCGGTTGTAGCTCCTGCTTTCGAAATGAACCTCGATCACAGTACCTGTACTTATTGCGGACAATGCGTGGCAGTTTGTCCGACTGGCGCTCTTACCGAAGTGGATCACACCAACCAGGTTATACGCGCCTTAGCTGATCCTTCGAAAACTGTGATTGTTCAAACTGCACCTGCCGTTCGGGTGGCTTTGGGCGAAGAGTTCGGCATGGAACCAGGAACCATCGTTACCGGGAAAATGGTTACAGCCCTGAAAAATCTAGGCTTTGATTATGTATTCGATACCGACTTCGCTGCCGACCTAACTATTATGGAAGAAGGCACCGAGTTGCTTGGTCGTATAACACGTCATCTGCAAGGCGACAAAACCGTTAAACTGCCAATACTTACCTCCTGTTGTCCGGGATGGGTTAATTTCTTCGAACACCAGTTCCCTGAAATGAATGATATTCCTTCTACAGCACGCTCGCCGCAACAAATGTTTGGTGCTATTGCAAAAACATATTTTGCTGACAAACTGGGCATTAAACGCGATAATCTTGTTGTTGTTTCTATCATGCCTTGCCTTGCCAAGAAATACGAATGTCAGCGCGATGAGTTTTCAACCAACGGCAATCCTGATGTTGACTTCGCAGTTTCAACCCGCGAACTGGCACATCTGATTAAGCAAGCCAATATCGATTTCAACATTCTGCCTGACCAGGATTTCGACAAACCAATGGGCGAGTCAACCGGAGCAGCAGTTATTTTTGGAACCACAGGTGGTGTTATTGAGGCAGCTGCGCGTACCGCTTACGAAATCTTTACCGGCAAAACACTGGAGAAAGTTGATTTCAAGCAACTTCGCGGTATGGAATGGATTCGTGAGGCAACTGTTGATTTTGATGGAACACCAATCAAAATTGGAATTGCACACGGCTTAGGAAATGCACGAAAACTTCTGCAAGACATAAAAGACGGCAAATCGCAGTATCATGCCATTGAAATTATGGCTTGTCCGGGCGGTTGTATCGGTGGTGGTGGTCAACCGCTTCACCATGGAGATACAAGCATTCTGATGTCCCGACAGAAAGCTATCTATAACGAAGATTCAGGAAAAGCAATCCGCAAGTCACATGAAAATCCTTATATTCAAACCCTGTACGCTGAGTTTCTTGGAAAACCAATGAGTGAAAAAGCGCATCATTTGCTTCACACACATTATTTCGATAAGAGTAAACC
>Ga0209066_10007204_pt1 | contig 11102 bp, 9 predicted proteins | sample All_14_2_FD_187198 | JGI IMG/M metagenome (GOLD analysis project Ga0209066, IMG submission 187198) | Freshwater microbial communities in response to fracking from Pennsylvania, USA - Allegheny Zone_MetaG_DW_15 (SPAdes) (version 2) ... | reverse complement strand
GAGAAAGAGCGAGCCGACCACGCTTGCCAGCAGCCACCAGATCTGCTGCAGGGTTGCAGTATCAAGATTGCCGATCATATCACAGGCCCTCCGGTCCGATTTTAATCTGTTTCAGCATGATTTTGATCTCGGCGGCGAGCAGCAGCGTGAAGACCGCCAGGAACATGAAGAAGGTCGTCTGGACACTGCCGGTGCCGATGTCGGTCGTGGCGACATTGACCGGCAGCAGGCCCTGGATCGCCCACGGCTGCCGGCCGACCTCGGCGACGACCCAGCCGCTCTGCGAGGCGATCATCGCCAGGAAAAACGAGCCCATCCCGAGCATCAGCAGTCCCCGCTTGCCGGCCAGCGTGTCTTTGACCGAAAAAATCAGGAAGAGAAGGAAGAGAAGAAGGAAGAATGTCCCGAAAAACACCATGATATGAAAGGCGTAGAAGGTGGTGGCCACCGACGGCACGGTCTGCTCGGGGCTTTTCAGGTAGCCGTAGCCGAGAGAATCGCGGTTGGTGTTGAAACGGGCCAGGGATACCTCGGCGGCGCCGGCGTCACCGGCCTTTTTCGCCGTCTTGTAGGCGGCGAGGTCGCTGATCGCCGCCTTGCCCTGCTCCATCCTGGCGGCGACGCTGACGATGCCCTGCTGTTCGTTGCCGTAAACCAGATCGTTGATACCGGGGACGAAGGACCCGGGTTCACGGTTGGCCAGGAGGGACAGGAGACCGGGGATCTTGATCTCGAAAAGAAAGGGTTCCTGCTGATCGCCGGGCTTCTTGGCGGGATTGAGGACCCCGAGAGCGACGATGCCGGCGTTCTTTTCGCCATCGTACAGCCCTTCGTAGGCGGCAAGTTTCATCGGCTGAGTCGAGGCGTTGCTATAGGCCGACTCGTCACCGGTCCAGGCCGTATAGGTGGCCGACAGCAGCCCGAAGACCGAGGCGACGATGATCGATTTCTTGGCCATCTCGGTGTGGCGGCCCTTGAGCAGGTACCAGGAGGAAACGGCGATGACGAAGAAGGAGCCGACGATGAAGCTCGAACTGGTGGTATGGGTGAACTTGGCCAACGCCACCGGCGAGAACAGGACGGCCCAGAAATTCTCCATCTCGAAGCGGACGGTATCGGGGTTGAAGGCCATGCCGATCGGGTACTGCATCCAGCCGTTGGCGACCAGGATCCACAGGGCCGAGAGGTTGGAGCCGACCGCGACCATCCAGGTGGAGAAGAGGTGGAAATTTTTCGATACCCGATCCCAGCCGAAGAACATCACGGCAAAGAAGGTCGCCTCGAGAAAGAAGGCGACAATGCCCTCGATCGCCAGTGGCGCCCCGAAGATGTCGCCGACCATCCACGAATAGTTCGACCAGTTGGTGCCGAACTCGAATTCAAGGATGATGCCGGTGGCGACCCCGATCGCGAAGTTGATGCCGAACAGCGTCATCCAGAATTTGGTCAGGTTTTTCCACTCCTCCCTGCCGGTGCGGACATAGATTGTCTCGAAGAAGGCACAGAGAAACGACAGGCCGAGCGTCAGCGGCACGAACAGCCAGTGGTACATGGCCGTCAGCGCAAATTGCGCCCTGGCCCAGTCCACCATTTGCAGATCAAACATACACTTCCCCTCCTCTAGTGAGTATTTTCCGCCGCCCCGGTGATCTGTTGAAGCACATGGTCGGCGCGTTCTTCGTCCGTCGTAAAATTGCTGCCGAGATAATCCTGGAAAAAGAAGAGCTTGAGAATCGCAAACATGACAAAGAGTTTGATCAGGATAATCTTCCACAGGGTCCTGCCGACGGTCATCGACCGGAAACCGTCACGATAGAAGCGATACAGACCTGTGATGGACATGTTCATGACATCCCCGGGTTGACTATCCCGCGCCGAAGGGACGATGATTTGGTCCCGACCAGCAATGATTCACCTGCGCTGATGCGCTGCTGCACAACACACAACACACAACACAACATATATCGCGTTCATGACACGGAATCAAGAAATAATGAGAATCATTCGCACGCTAATTTTTAGGCAACAGGCGCCTGACCCTATCCATGAATATCGATTCCACATTCATATCATCGATAACTCGAGATAAAAAATTATATCTCCACATCTTCTTTAAGAGTTAAACATGTTTGGCACTTATTTTGCATAATTGTGTCAAAGTATTTTTATCAGGAGATGATCATGCCGACCTGCAACCGAATTATCGACACCACCCTCCGCGAAGGGGAACAGACGCCGGGGGTGGCCTTCTCCCTCGGCGAGAAAACGGCCATCCTCGACCTTCTTGCCGCCATCGGCATTGACGAGGCCGAGATCGGGATATCCTCGCCGCTCGTCCCCTCCCTCGATTTCCTGATCAGGCATTGCCGGGCACACCATCCGCAGCTCGTTCTGTCACTGTGGTGCCGCTGTCGGCAGGAAGATATCGACTGGGCCGGCCGGCTTCAGCCGGACATCCTTTCCCTGTCGATCCCGGTATCCGATCTCCATCTTCGCGATCGACTGGGCAAGGACCGGCACTGGGCCCGCAGCTGCATGAGGACTTCAATCGCTGCCGCCGTTGCTGCCGGCATGAAGGTCGCGGTCGGGTTCGAGGATGCGACGCGCGCCGAGCCCTCGTTCCTCCGGGAGATGGCGCTGCTGGCCGAGCAGTCCGGGGCCTGCCGTCTGCGTCTGGCCGACACCGTCGGCATCGGGTCGCCGGCGACAATTGCCGCACTCGTCCGCAATATCAGGCAGGTCGCCGCCCGAGCCGAGGTGGGGGTCCATACCCATAATGATTTCGGCATGGCCACCGCCAACGCCGTGGCCGCCCTCGAGGCCGGTGCCGTCTGGGTCGACGCCACCGTGCTGGGATTGGGAGAACGGGCCGGCTGTGCCCGCCTGGAAGAGATCGTCGGCTATCTCGGACTGATCGGTGGCGGATCCAGGCTGCACCCGGATCGCCTGCGGCCGTTGGCGGAGTTTGTCGCGGCCCGGACCAGGATCGGCATCGATCCTCGGCAGCCGGTCATCGGCACCGGCATCTTCACTTGCGAGACCGGCCTCCATCTCCAGGGACTGCAGGAAAATCCGGCGACCTATGAGCCGTATCCGCCGGAATCGGTCGGCGCCGAACGCCGGCTCCTGTTCGGCGCCAAGTGCGGGCGGAGGGCACTGCGACAACGACTTGCCGGCATCGGCCGATACCCGGGTTCAGAGGAGTTCGACCGCGCCATCACCGTCATCAGGAAGCGATCGCGCTCGCTTCAGGCCCCATTGTCCGACAGCGAACTGATCGCCGCCCTGTCCTAGAGGCCTGAGACGGGCGCCGGAGCGGAAAACCGGCGCCGGCATCGCTCAATAGGCCCCATAACGGGAAAGATTGTACTTCCTGATCCGGTAGCCCATCTGCCGCTGGGTCAAACCAAGTTCACGGGCGGCCCGGATCTGCACCCAACCGTGGCGCCGCAGTGCCAGTTCGATCTCTGCGCGCTCGATATCCTGCAGGGACCTTCTCCCCTTTTTCTCCGCGGGGATCGGAACCGACTCGAACACCGGTGAGACCGGGGACCCGGCACTCGTGACGCCACCACCGGGCGCCAGGATCTCGACCGGCAGATCGGCCAGGGTCAGGCGATCCCCTTCGGCGAGGATCACCATCCGCTCCACCAGGTTTTGCATCTCCCGGACATTGCCGGGCCATCTGTAGTCGCCAAGAAAATCAAGCAATTCCGAGGTCAGTTTGATATTGCGGCCATTACGCTGGTTGCTTCTCTGCAGGAAATGATTGAGCAGCAGCGGAATATCCTCCCGGCGGTCACGTAGCGGCGGCAGGTGGATCGGCACCACGTTCAGGCGGTAATAGAGGTCGGCACGGAATCTGCCGGCGGCCGCCGCCTGTTCCAGGCTGACGTTGGTGGCGGCGATAATCCGGACATCGACGGAATGCGTCCGGGAGCCGCCGATCCGCTCGAACTGCTTCTCCTGCAGAACCCGGAGCATCTTCGATTGCAGGAACAGGGGCATTTCGCCGATCTCGTCGAGAAAGATGACCCCGTTGTCGGCCATTTCGAACCGGCCCTGGCGGGTGGCAAGGGCACCGGTGAAGGCCCCCCGTTCGTGGCCGAAGAGTTCGCTCTCGAGCAGGTTCTCGGGCAGCGCGGCGCAGTTGACCTTGATGAAGGGCTTGTCCTTGCGGTTGCCGGACTCGTGTATCGCCCGGGCCACCAGTTCCTTGCCTGTGCCCGATTCCCCGAGGAGCAGGGCGGTGACGTCGCTCTGGGAGATCTTCTCGATAATGCCGTACACCTCCTGCATTGGCTTAGAATGCCCGATAATGAAGTGGCCGTCATGCATCCCGTGCAACCTGGCCTTCAGTGAACGGTTTTCCTCCTTCAGCCGCGCCTCCTTGCGCCGGATCTCTTCATGCAGGCGCAGGAACTGGCCGATCAGGGTGGCAAGAACGGCCAGGAAACGAATATCCTCCTCAAACGACACCTCCGGCCCGAACAGCCGATCGACCGACAGCACCCCCACCGGCGCCCCTTCGACCAGGATCGGCACCCCGAGAAACGAGATCTTTGTCTTGGACAATCGCGGCCTGGCCCCGGTCCGGTTGAGAAACAGCGGTTCACTGTGGATATCGGGAACGACGAAGGGGGAACGGCTCTGGAAAATCTGGCCGCACACCCCCTCGTCCGGCTTGTAGACACCCCGCATCTCCTCGGCCACAGACAGGCCGCAGGAGGCATGGATGGTCAAGCGCTGGGTCTCCTCATCCATCAGCAGCAGCGTCGCCCGCTCCATCCGCATCGTGTCGTGCAGGACCTGGAGGATGCTGGTCAGGGTCGTCTCGAGGTTGACCGCCGTCCCGATAAGCTGGGTAATACAGTGCAAGGCCAGCAATTCCAGCCCTTCGGTCGTCGGTCGCACGTTTTCGGTCAACACATCGTTCATCGTTTACCTCCCATCGTCCCGGGACTCCTCAGCTCGTACTGCTTGGCGGGTTGTTTCGACCTCTTTTCCAATCAGGCATCAATTCATTGATCGATCCCCGCCGAACAACGAACCGGCAATTTTTCACTCCCCTTCTGATCATCATATATTTTACTGGAATTACATGATATTATCTCTTCTTTCAACAACTCTTTGGTGCAGCCAAATAACATTATTGTCCCACCATATTAACTCAGATTACATTATTGTTTATTTTTTGAAAAGGACAAATCTTCCATTCACAACCCTCCAGCCCGACTGCCGCCCATCCTCTCTCGCCAGTTGACGGTAGCGTCCCCACCAAAATGTCGCTTCGCTACAATTTGGTCGATGTTCGGTACACAGGCCAGTGCCGGCGTATCGCCGACATCACTCACAATGACCATCTGAGTTTATAATATACTGATTTTACAGTATATATATTCTGTATTGAGAATTGGCACGGGTCTTGCGACACCTCCGACACACGGAACACGTCTCCGATCCCGACACAATCGAGAGACAGCGGCGGCAGGACACAACCAAACGTCAAACCACTCAATCGGCACAAGGAGATGACCATGAGAAAGGTAGCGATCTACGGCAAAGGCGGTATCGGCAAATCGACAACGACCCAGAACACGGTCGCCGGGCTGGCGGAAATGGGGAGGAAGATCATGGTCGTCGGCTGCGACCCGAAGGCCGATTCGACCCGCCTGCTGCTCGGCGGCCTGGCCCAGAAATCGGTGCTCGACACCCTGCGGGAAGAGGGCGAGGACGTGGAACTCGACGACATCAGAAAACCCGGCTACGGCAACACCTGGTGCGTCGAATCCGGCGGCCCCGAACCGGGCGTCGGCTGTGCCGGCCGCGGCATCATCACCTCGATCAACATGCTCGAATCTCTCGGGGCCTATGAAGAATCCGAAGGCCTTGATTACGCCTTCTACGACGTCCTCGGCGACGTGGTCTGCGGCGGCTTCGCGATGCCGATCCGCGACGGCAAGGCCGAGGAAATCTACATCGTCTGTTCAGGTGAGATGATGGCGATGTATGCCGCCAACAATATCTGCAAGGGTATCATGAAGTTCGCCCAATCCGGACGCGTCCGTCTCGGCGGCCTGATCTGCAACTCGCGCAACGTCGATAACGAGAAGGAGATGATCGTCGAGCTGGCCAAGAAAATCGGCACCCAGATGATCTATTTCGTCCCCCGGAATAACGATGTGCAGCGGGCTGAGATCAACAGAAAAACGGTTATCGAGTGGAATCCCGCAGTCGAGCAGGCCGATGAATACCGGGGTCTGGCCAGGGCAATTGACGGCAACAGCAATTTTGTCATCCCCAAGCCGCTGGAGATCGAGGAACTCGAAAAGCTGCTGATGGACTTTGGTCTGATGCAAGCCTAGCAATCACCTATTCAACTAAGGAGAACATTACAATGATGATCATGATCAGAGCCATTATCCGCCCGGAAAAGTCCGACGCCGTCCTCGCCGCCCTGATGGATGCCGGCTTCCCCGCAGTGACCAAATATTCCGTTGCCGGCCGCGGCAAGCAGCGCGGCATCAAGATCGGCGAGGTGACCTATGACGAGATCCCCAAGACCATGCTGGTCAGTGTCGTCAACGCCGCCGACCGTGATTTCGTTATCGACACCATCATGAAGACCGCCAGGACTAGCAGCAAGGGGGCCTTCGGCGACGGCAAGATCTTTGTCTCCGAGGTCGAGGATGTCTATACCATCAGTTCGGGCGTGAAGGAGACAGCCGCAGCCTCCGAGGGGGTCCCGGCATGAAAGAGATAATCGCAGTGGTCCGCATGAACATGATGAACCAGACCAAGAAGGCCCTGACCGAAGCCGGAATCGATGCCTTCTTCGCCCACGAGGCCCAGGGCCGGGGCAAAGGCTTCGTCAACCCCGATGTCCTTAAGGGGGCTGGGCTGGGCTACGAGGAGGCCGCCTCGCTGCTCGGCGAAAAAGGCAAGCTCTACCCGAAACGGATGGTCACCGTAGTGACCAGAGACGACCTCGTCGATGATGTCGTCCAGGCGATCATTGAGGCCAATCGGACCGGCAAACCCGGTGACGGCAAGATCTTCGTCCTGCCGATCAGCGATTCGGTCCGTGTCCGTACCGGTGAGACCGGCGAAAAATCCATTGTCTGACCGAAGAAGGAGAAATGAAATGGCAACAGCAAAGAAGAAAGTGGTGCACTGGGATCCTGTCGATATCAAGGCCGAGCTGTTGAAAAAATACCCGGCCAAGGTCGCCCGCAAGCGCGCCAAGCAGATCATGATCAACGAGGCCCAGGAGAGTGCGCCGCCGCCCGAGATCGTCGCCAACGTCCGGACCATCCCCGGCATCATCACCATGCGCGGCTGTACCTACGCCGGCTGCAAGGGCGTCATCATGGGCCCGACCAGCGACATCGTCAACCTGGTGCACGGCCCGATCGGGTGCAGTTTCTATGCCTGGCTGACCCGACGCAACCAGACCAGCGCCGGCGGCGACAACCACGAGAATTTCATCCCCTATGCCTTGTCCACCGACATGCAGGACTCGGACATCATCTTCGGCGGTGAAAAGAAGCTGGCGGCGGCGATCCAGGAGGCCTACGACCTGTTCCACCCGAAGGCCATCGCCGTCTTCGCCACCTGTCCGGTGGGCCTGATCGGCGACGATATCCACACCGTCGCCAAAAGGATGAAGGAAAAGCTCGGCGACTGCAACGTCTTCGCCTTCAGCTGCGAGGGCTACAAGGGCGTGTCGCAGTCGGCCGGCCATCACATCGCCAACAACCAGGTCTTCACCCACGTGGTCGGCAAGTCGGAGATCATCAAGGCCGACCGTTTCAAGATCAACCTGCTCGGCGAGTACAACATCGGCGGCGACGGGTTCGAGATCGACCGGATCCTGAAGAAGTGCGGCATCACCAATATCGCCACCTTCTCCGGCAACTCGACCTACGACCAGTTCGCCTCGGCCAACCAGGCCGACCTGAGCTGCGTCATGTGCCACCGCTCGATCAACTACGTCGCCGACATGCTGGAGGTGAAATACGGCATCCCCTGGATCAAGGTCAACTTCATCGGCGCTGCCGCCACCGCCAAGTCACTGAGGAAGATCGCCCAGTACTTTGGCGACCCGGAATTGACGGCGCAGGTCGAGGCGGTGATCGCCGAGGAGATGCCCGAGGTAGAGGCCGCCCGGCTCGATGTCCTGCCGCGCACCGAGGGCAAGAAGGCGATGCTGTTCGTCGGCGGCTCCCGGGCCCATCACTACCAGGAACTGTTCAAGGAGATGGGGATTAAGGTGCTGTCGGCCGGTTACGAATTCGCCCATCGCGATGATTACGAGGGGCGGCAGGTCCTGCCCAACCTCAAGGTCGACGCCGACAGCCGCAACATCGAGGAGATCGAGGTCGAACCGGACTCGCACCTCTACAAACCGCGCAAGACGGAGGAGGAGATGGAGGCGCTCGTCGCCGGCGGTTACGAGTTCAAGGACTATGCCGGGCTCAACGCCGACATGGACCAGGGCACCATCATCATCGACGACCTCAACCAGTACGAGGCCGAAAAGCTGGTGGAACTCTTGAAGCCGGATCTGTTCTGCGCCGGCATCAAGGAGAAGTTTTCCATCCAGAAGCTGGGCATCCCGATGAAGCAGCTCCACAGCTACGACTCCGGCGGCCCGTATGCCGGGTTCAAGGGAGCAGTCAACTTCTACCGGGAAATCGACCGACTGGTCAACAGCAGGGTCTGGGGCCTGATGAAGGCCCCCTGGCAGGAGCACCCCGAACTCTCAGCGACCTACGTCTGGGAATAACGATTACAGCGAGAAGGTAACGCCATGCTACTGAGACATACACCACAAGAAATCACGGAGCGATCGGCCCTGACGATCAATCCGGCCAAGACCTGCCAGCCGATCGGGGCGATGTACGCGGCGCTAGGCATCCACGGCTGCCTGCCCCACAGCCACGGTTCGCAGGGCTGCTGCGCCTACCACCGCAGCACCCTGACCCGGCACTACAAGGAGCCGATCTCGGCCGCCACGAGTTCGTTCACCGAGGGCTCCTCGGTGTTCGGCGGCCAGGCCAACCTGCTGCAGGCGATCGACACTATTTTCACCGTCTATGATCCCGAAATCATAGCTATTCATACAACCTGTCTGTCGGAGACGATCGGCGACGACCTGCCGCAGATCATCAAAAAGGCCAGGGATGAAGGCAAGGCCCCCGAAGGGAAGGAGGTCATCGGCGCCCCGACCCCGAGCTACGTCGGCTCCCATGTCACCGGCTTCTCGAACATGGTCAAGGCGATGGTCAACATGGCCCTGCCGACCACGCGCAAGAACGGCAAGGTCAACGTCATCCCCGGCTGGGTCGAGCCCTGCGATATGGAGGAGATCAAGCGCCTGGCGGCCACCGTCGGCGTCGACATCACCCTTTTCCCGGATACCTCCGGCGTCCTCAATGGGCCGCTCAACGGCGAGTACACCATGTTCCCCAAGGGCGGGGTGACGATCGCCGAACTGAAGAACTGCAGCGCCGCCATCGGCACCCTGGCGCTGGGCGAGTGGTGCTCGGGCGACGCCGCACGGCTGCTCGACACTCGGCACAAGGTACCGTGCCGGGTCCTCGACATGCCCTTCGGGCTGAAGGCCACCGACCGCTTCATCGATGCCCTGCGGACCGTCGGCGGGACCACGGTGCCCGAGGAGATTTCCTGCGAGCGCGGCCAACTGGTCGACCTGATCTCCGATATGCACCAGTACTTCTACCACAAAAGGGTGGCGCTGGCCGGCGATCCCGACCAACTCATCGCCCTGACCGAGTTCCTGGTGTCGATCGACATGTGTCCGGTCCACCTCGTCACCGGCACCCCGGGCAAACGGTTCGAGAAGCGGATCAGGGAGATCACCAGGGATATGCCCTTCCCGGTCAACGTCAGGGCCAAGGGCGATATGTTCCTGCTCCACCAGTGGATCAAGAACGACCCGGTCGACCTGATCATCGGCAACAGTTATTGCAAGTATATCGCCCGCGACGAGGACACCCCGCTGGTCCGGTTCGGTTTCCCGATCCTCGACCGCCAGGGCCACCAGTACTTCCCGACCGTCGGCTACAAGGGCGGCCTGCGGCTGCTGGAGAAGATCCTCGCCGCCCTCCTCGACCGGACCGATCGCGACGCCCCGGAAGAGAAATTCGAACTGGTCTTCTAGGCCCGGAATTGCGGCGGCAGTCTCCCGCACCTGCGCGGGGTGCCGCCGCTCCGGATACACAGCCACTCCCTGCCACTTGGTCCATGTCATGACTGTCCTGAACTTCCCTGCGGGCAGGCGCATCATCCGCCTGCCCGTCGCCCCGAAAGCGAACAGCAGAATACGGTTCGCCCCGCTGCAGCCGCCGGCCGCCCAGGCCCTGACGCCGTCCGAGACCGTCCGCCTCGCGGAGGCGATGGCGGTCGGGGCGGATTGCCGGATCGAACTCATCGGCCCCGGTGATCCGCTGGTCACGGCCGACCTTACTGTTGCCGTCCTGCGAGAACTGTTCGCCCGCTACCCCCTGGCCCGCCTGTCCCTGGCGACCCTCGGGATCGGTGGCGACCGGCTGGCGAAGGTGCTGCAGCAGGCCGGACTGGCGGAGATCCGGCTCCAGGTCAACGCCGTCGACCCCTCATATCTCGAAAAGATCTACGCCTGGATCCGGCCCGGGTTGAAGACCCTGGCCCTGCCGGAGGCGGCCCGGATCCTGGTGGAAGCACAGCGGCAGACGGTCATCGCCGGCAAGGAGGCGGGGCTGACGGTGACGATCGTGACCACGGTCTATCCCGAGCACAACGGCGACCACCTCGAGGAGATCGCCTACACCATGGCCGCCCTTCATGCCGACGGCATGGTCCTGGTTCCCTTTCAGGCCGAAGACCATGGCGCCGACATCGTTCTGCCGGCGGTCGATCCGACCTGGCTGGCGGATGCCGGCCGTCGATGCGCCCGGCATCTGCCGGTCGAAACGGCAGCCCCGGACAAGAGGTGCATGACGGCACCGCCCACCGTCCTCTCCAGGCTGCCGCAGGCGACGGTGAACCGCCCCAATGTGGCCGTCGCCAGTTCAAACGGCGTCGACATCGACCTGCAC
>Ga0209066_10007203_pt1 | contig 11102 bp, 10 predicted proteins | sample All_14_2_FD_187198 | JGI IMG/M metagenome (GOLD analysis project Ga0209066, IMG submission 187198) | Freshwater microbial communities in response to fracking from Pennsylvania, USA - Allegheny Zone_MetaG_DW_15 (SPAdes) (version 2) ... | reverse complement strand
TACTAAATTCCGACTTTCCCCTCCCCCCCGCTTACCGGCCCCTATTTGATAAAATATAGGCAGGATGGAGGATTGGATGAAAACCTTGATCGCCGCTCTGCTCGTGCTCCTCGCCGCGGCCGGCGCAAGCGCGCTGGACTGGACCGCTATTTTCGGCGGCGCGAAAGCCGCCCCCGCCGTGCCCGCCCCGCAGGCCGTACCCGGCGGCGAGACCGCCCTCCCGGCCGAGCTGCGGCCTCAGCAGGCGCTCCAGTACATTGAAACTAAAAAGCCCGTAGTAGTGGACATACGCACGGCGGAAGAACATGCCGCGGGCTACCTGCCGGCCACCACTTTGGTCCTGGACTACTACACCCCCGATTTCCGCGACAGGCTGGCCGGGCTGGATAAGGGCGCCGCCTACCTGCTGTATTGCCGCAGCGGCCGCCGTTCCGGCGCCGCGCTTGAAGTGATGGCCCAGCTCGGCTTCACCGACGCCCGGCATCTCGCCGGCGGCATCACCGCCTGGGCCGCCGCCGGCCTGCCGGTGCAGAAATAAAATTCCGCCGGAAAGCCGCCCCGGCGGCGCCCGAAAGGAAGAAAAATTATATGCCCGCTGAAATCCCACCCAAGGACGGCGCCGCGCGCTACGCGCGGCACTCCGCGCTCAGCTTCATCGGAGAGGCGGGGCAGCGCAAGCTTTCCCAAAGTTCCGTGCTGGTGCTGGGCTGCGGCTCGCTCGGCAGCGCGCAGGCCATGCTGCTGGCCCGCGCCGGCATCGGCAGGCTGATCCTGGCCGACCGGGACATAGTGGACGAGTGCAATCTGCCCACCCAGCTGCTCTACGACGAGCGCGACGTGGCGGAGCGCCTGCCCAAGGCCGAGGCGGCGGCGCGCCGCCTGCGCGCCGTGAACTCCGGCATCGTCATAGAGCCCGTGATAGCCGACGTTACCGCCGCCAACATAGAAGAACTGGTCGGCCGGGCGGACCTGGTACTCGACGCCGCGGACAATTTCGAGACCCGCTACCTGCTCAACGACGCCGCCGTAAAAGCCGGCAAGCCCTGGGTCTACGGCGGCGTGCTGGGCACCGACGGCATGGTGATGGCGGTGCGGCCGGGGCAGGGCCCCTGCCTGCGCTGCCTCTTCGACACCCCGCCCGACATGGGGCTGGTCCCCACCTGCGACACTTTCGGCGTGCTGAACGCCGCCGCGGTCTGGGTGGCGGCGCTGCAGGTGTCCGAGGCGATAAAATTACTGCTGGGCGGGGGCGGCGAGAGCTTCAGCCTGCACATGCTGGACATCCGGGGCGGCACGGGCACGGCCGTAGCGGCAGAGCGCCGGACCGGCTGCCCCTGCTGCGGCGAGCGGCGCTTCGAATTCCTGGATTCCAAACGCGGTTCTTCGGCCTCGGCCGTTTTCTGCGGCAGGAACGCCGTGCAGATTACCCCCGAACGCAGGCTGGCCCCGGACTTCTCCGGGCTTCGCGCGAGGCTAGCGCCCCTGGGGACCGTAACTTTTAACGGGGTGGTGCTGGAGTTCACCGCCGGCGCCCACCGGCTCACGGTATTCCCGGACGGCCGGGTGCTGGTGACCGGCACCAGGGACACCGCCGAGGCCCGAAGCCTCGTGGCAAAATATATAGGAAGTTAACCGAAAGGAAATTATGACGAGTTTTATCCTCAACAACAGCCCGGTAAGCACGGACAGCAGCCCCGGCATGACGCTGCTGGAATTTGTGCGGGACGTCTCCTGCCTGTCCGGCACCAAAGAAGCCTGCCGCGAGGGCGAATGCGGCGCCTGCACCGTGCTGCTGGGTTCCCGCCGGCCCGACGGCGCCATGAGCTACAAGGCCTGCGCCTCCTGCCTGCTGCCCCTGGGCGACGCGGACGGCTGCCACGTAGTTACCGTCGAAGGCCTCGGCGGCGGAGAATTGACGCTGGTGCAGAAACTTATAGTCGAGCACAGCGCCTCGCAGTGCGGCTTCTGCACGCCCGGCATAGTACTGTCGCTCACCGGCTTCGCCCTGGGCGCCGAAAAGTTTTCCTACGAGGGCGCCGTGGACGCGCTCGACGGCAATATCTGCCGCTGCACCGGCTATGTCGCCATCCGGAACGCCGCGCGCGCGCTGTGCGAGAGCCTGGCGGGCATAGACGCGGCCCCCGCCAGGCGCGTCGGGGAATTGATCTCCGCCGGCGTGGTCCCCGCTTATTTCAAGGATATTCCAGCCCGCCTGGCGCAGCTGAAAACCGCGCCGCGGCAGGCCGGAGAGCAAGCCGTGCTGGTGGCCGGCGGCACGGACCTGTTCGTGCAGAGGCCCGAAGCGCTGATGGAGACCGAACTCTGTTTCCTCTCCAAGCGCCCCGACCTGGATTATGTAAAAGTTGACGGGGCGGTCCTGCGGGTGGGCGGGGCGACCACCATAGAGGATTTCCGCCTGTCCGAACCGGTGCGCCGGCATTTCCCGGCGCTGGAGCGGGATTTCCTGCTGCATTCCTCGGCCATCCTGCGCAACAAGGCCACGCTGGCCGGCAACGTGGTCAACGCCTCCCCCATCGGCGACGCCACCGTCATACTGCTGGCGCTGGACGCGCGGCTGGTCATTACCGGGGCCGGCGGCAAGAAGCGGGAAGTGCCGCTCGACAAATTCTTCCTGGGCTACAAGAAGACGGACCTGGCCTGCGGCGAGCTGGTCAGCGAGATCGTGATCCCTCTGCTGCCGGCGGGCGCCCGTTATCATTTCGAGAAAGTGTCCAACCGCACCACCCTCGACATCGCCGCCGTGAATTCCGCCCTGCGGCTGACTGCGGCGCCCGACGGCAGCATAGCAGACCTTCGGGTCTCCGCCGGGGGCGTAGCCGCCGTGCCGCTGCTGCTGGGCCTGGAGGCTTTCAAGGGCCGCAAGCCGGACGCCGCGCTCTTCAAAGACCTTTCCAGGACGGCGCTGGCCGCCGCGGCCCCGATAGACGACATACGCGGCTCGGCCGCGTACAAGAAATTGCTGCTGGGCCAGTTGATGCTCGCCCATTCCCGGGCTCTCGCCCCCTCGGAGGCCGCATGAGAAACGACGATACCCTGATGCACGTGCGCGGCACGTCGCAGTTCGTGGACGATATCCCCATGCCCGGCTGCCTGCACGCCGTGCTCTTCACCTCACCAGTGGCCAAGGGCCGCATCCGCTCGCTGGATATTTGCAAAGCCGCCGCCGCGCCCGGCGTGGCCGCGGTTTACACCCACAAAGACGTGCCCGGCCTCAACCAGGTGGGCCATATCTTCAAGGACCAGCCCCTGCTGGCCGTGGACGCCGTGGAGTATATCGGCCAGCCCATAGCGCTGGTGGTAGCGGACACGAAGCGCAACGCCAGGAAAGCGCTCAAGCTCATAGCGGCGGACATAGAAAAGCTGGAACCCATGCTGGATCCGCGCGCGGCCGCCGCGGCCGGGCAGATCCACGGCAAGAAGCGCGTGCAAGTACACGGCGACCCGGACGCCGCCTTCGCTAAATGCAAACATGTCTTCGCGGGACGGCTCGCCAGCGGCCCGCAGGAGCATTTCTATTTCGAAACGCAGCGCGCCCTGGCCGTGCCCGGCGAGCATGACACCATAAAGGTGTACGCCAGCGCCCAGTCGCCCGGCGCCTTCCACCATCACCTGGCCGAGGTGCTGGGCATTCCCATGCACAAGGTGGAGCTCGACATCCGCCGCCTGGGCGGCGGTTTCGGCGGCAAGGAATCCACCGCCGTGTGGATAGTGGCCCCCGCCCTGGCCGCTTTCCTGCTCAAGCGCCCGGTAAAGCTGGCGCTGGAGCGCAACGAGGACATTTCCACCACCGGCAAGCGCCACGCCTACGAGTACGACTACCGCCTGGGCCTGGACGCCGAAGGCAACATCCTCGCCTACGACATCACCCTCTACCAGCACGCCGGCGCCTGCGCGGATATTTCCCTGGCCGTTCTGGGCCGCTCTTTCCTGCATGTCTGCGGTTCGTACCGCATCCCCAACGTCCGCGCCACGGGGCTGTGCTGCCGCACCAATATCCCTCCCAACAACGCCTTCCGGGGCTTCGGCGTGCCGCAGGGCACCTTCGCCATAGAGGCCGCCCTGTCAGCCGCCGCCCAGAAACTAGGCGTGGAGCCGGAGGCGCTGAAGAAGAAGAACCTGCTGAAGGACGGCGATATTCTGCCCTACGGCGTGACGCTCTCCGGCGTGAACTCCGCCCGCTGCTGGGAGGCCCTCGACGCCAAAGTAAACATAGACCGCCGCCGCGCCGCCGCGGCCGCCTATAACAAGGCGCATGAGGACACCAAGCGGGGCCTGGCCGTGGTACCGGTCTGCTTCGGCATCTCTTTCGCCCAGACCGCCCTCAACCAGGCGAGTTCGCTGGTGCATATTTACGTCGACGGCAGCGTGACGGTGAGCACCGGCGCGGTCGAGATGGGTCAGGGCGTGAACGCCAAGATCCGCATAGTGGCGGCCCGCACGCTGGGCGTGCCGCTGGAGCGGGTGCGCGTGGAGACCACCAACACGTCGCGCATCCCCAACGCCTCCCCCACCTCGGCCAGCACCGGCGCGGACCTCAACGGCATGGCCACCAAGTACGCCTGCGAGCGTTTGCGCGGGCGCCTCATAGCTTACGCGGCGGAAGTACTGAAGGCCGAGCCCGCCGCCGTGGAGATAAAGGACGGGGAGGTACTGGTGGCGGGCAAGCCCGCCGGCCTCGGCTGGAACAAGCTGGCCAAGGACGCCCAGTGGGCGCGGGTGGACCTGGGCGAGCACGCCTTCTACGCCACGCCGGGCCTGCATTACGATCTGGAGAAGGAGCAGGGCCGGCCTTTCGCCTATTACGCCTACGGCGCCTCGCTCACCGAGGTGACCCTGGACTGCCTGCGCGGCACCTATACGCTGGAAGCGGTGGACGTGGTGCAGGACGTGGGCGAGTCCCTGAGCCCGGAGATAGACCGCGGCCAGACCGAGGGCGCGGTGGTGCAGGGCATGGGCTGGGCTGCGATGGAACAGCTCCGCTACGCCCCCGACGGCCGCGTGCTGACCGGCGTGAACGCCTACAAGGTGCCGGATATCAAGTTCCTGCCGGCGCATTTCGAGATCACCCTGCTTAAGGATTCGACGAATCCTTACGCCGTCTGCAATTCCAAGGCCGTGGGCGAGCCGCCTTTCGTGCACGGCATAGGCGCGTATCTGGCCGTGGCCGACGCCCTGCGCGCCGCCCGCGGCGGCAAGGACGTCCCGTCCCTGCCCCTCACGCCCGAGAAGGCCTTCATGTACCTGCACGGAGAGGAGGGCGGCAAATGAAAAAGAAAGTCACCGTGCGCTATTTCGCCCTGATCGGCGAGCGGCGCGGCATACAGAACGACCCCTACGAGACCGAAGCCGCCACCGCCCGCGAACTGCTGCACGAGCTGCAGGAGAACAAGGCCATCCCGCTTACCACCAACATCTCCAAGGCCTCCGTCAACAACAAGTTCGTCGACTGGGACGCCCCGATAAACGACGGCGACCTGATCACCCTCATGTCCCCCTTCTCCGGCGGCTAAAGGAAGTTAGCGTCAAAACTCCGGCGCTCCCTGAAGGGAACGCCGGAGTTTTTTATTCTTACTCCCGATACACAGCAGAGGCCAAGGCCGCCGCGACAGGAACTGCCATGGGCGTCCTGGCTGTTAATTCAGCAGGTTGATCCCGCCTATAATGGGGAGCGGCTTCATCTCGCCCTTGGAGGCGCTTATGATACCTATCACCATGAAGGCCAGCACGGCCAGGCTCAACAGGCCCGCAAGCAGTTGGCCGAAGAAGGGAATAAAGCCGGCTACCACGTTGGAGGCCACCGCGACGATGAAGAGCGCCAGGCCCTGGTTGGCATGGTACATGGCGAACTTAGAATCCCTCGCCGCCAGAAGCGGGATGAAAAAAAGAATGTAGGCCAGTATGCCCATCGTTTTATTCTTCTCCACGTCCGCCGCCGCGTCCTGCTGCGTGTCCTGAGTTGTTTGCTCTTCCATTGGTGTCCTCCTGATATTTTTATCCCGCGCCCGACCAAAAAGGTCAGTACTCCACTATCTCCACGCGCCTGTTCTTGGCCCGTCCCTCGCTGTTCCTGTTGGTGTCTACGGGGGAGGCCATGCCCACCCCTACCGGCGTCAACCTGGCCGCGGGAATAGCGTGGCGGGTCGTAAGCGCCCCGATCACGGCGTCGGCGCGCTGCTCCGACAGGCCCATGTTAAAGTCGAAGCCGCCCTGGTTATCGGTATGCCCGACGACCAGAACTTTCAGCTTCGGGTTATTCTTCAGCAGGCTGGCTATCTCCGCTATCTGTTTGGCGGACTCAGCCTTCAGGACGGCCTTGTTGGAATCGAAATAGATGCCGTAGAGGGCCACGCGGCCGGTAGTTTCCATGGCGGCCTGCATGGCCGCCGCGTCGACAAAGACCATCTTGCCGGTCTCCATCGGCCTGGCCTCCAGGACGCTGACGGCGATACTGGGGGTCAGATTACCGCCGTGTTGAAATTCCGACCCGTAGAGGCTTACCCAGACGTCCCCGGCGGGGCTTTTCTTCTGCAGCAGCGTGTATGCGATCAAGTCCCTGTCGGAGCTGATGATGGGCTCGCTGTCCCTGGTGTGCGCCCTTGCCCCCCTGAAGTAGAGCCGCTGTATATATTGATTGTTCCCGTTGAGGCCGCATTCCACGCCGCGGCATTTGGCGACGGTGGTAAACCCGGCGCCGCTGAGCCTGTCGATGTAGTTTTTGAGAACTTCCAGGCTTGAGCGGCCATTGGGCCCGCGGTAGACTATGGTGGTGGCGCGGCCGGCGAGGGGGATGCTGAAGGCGTCCGTAAGCGGCACCATGCCGTTCCCCCCGGCGTCCAGCGGCGGCTTGAGGAAACGGACCTCCTCGTATTCCTTCTGAGAGTATTCGGTGATGTAGGAGCCCTGGTAGCGGCCCGTCACCTTGTGGTCCTTCGAGCCGTCCTTGTCCGGCTCCTGCTGGGCGGCGGCCGGAACGGTCAGAACCAACAGCGAAGAAAATGCGAGATAAAGAGTCCTGCTGCAGATAGTCCTGATCATGAACCAACTCCCCCTTGTTCCTTCCCGGATAACCCTATCGTCGTGCTATATGTCAGTTATCTAAAATAATACGTCAGGTGTCAAGTTTATCAAACAAAGAGACGGCAAACAGCAGCCCCGAACAAGACGGGCTAATACTTGCGGGTGTCGTAGGCCCAGTGCAGCAGGGCCTGTTTCTGGCGCAGCCGGCAGTTTTCCTGCCCGGGCCTGCAGCCTTTCGCCAATTGGGCGAGGTGGCGGCGTATCGCCAGCCACCTTTTTATCTGCCTGTCGTCCTCGGCCGACAGGCGCCGGCCCTGATAGTAGCGGCAATACCACTGAAACCAGCCGCGGGGATCGTCGGGATTAATCCAGCCCTTGCGGCGCCATTCTTTAAGCGGCTGGCTGGCGCCCACTTTGAAATAATTCAGCGCGGTGTCGCTTTTGCCCGGAGACAGTTTTGCGCCCTTGAACCAGGAGGCCGGGAATTCCCCCCGGCAATCCGTCATGTACCGGCCGCCGAACACGCCCAGCCGCAGCATCTGCGCCGGAGTCAGTTCCGGCTTGAAACGCGGATCGAAATCCCGGCCCGGCCTCGCGGCGAGCGCGTAGCGGTACCCGTGCTGCATCAGGTCATCCACTATAACAAAACGTTGTTTTAACACTTGCGGCTCCGATTTAAAATGTTTAATTTGGCGTCGGGGCGAGCTGCCTGCTAACAGTTCCCCCTCCCGCTATGATAACATAAAGTTTCCCAAGCCGGCGCCAGGGGGGCGGCGCCCGCTGAATTGACAACGCGAAGATTTTTGATTTTAATCTGTATATGTCGGAAACACTGAAATACACTATCTGGCTATACGCCAGGGTCGCGCTCTGGATAGGGCTGACCGCCGCTTTTACCTACCTCATCACCCGGAACGCCAAGGTAGTCAGGGCCTTTGTGCTGGCTCATATGGCGGCTCTGGGTTTTGGGATTCTGACAGACTACGCCCTGATCCTTTATGCTCCGGAATCCTGGATCCGGCAGAGCGTGCTGCAGTGGGTGTTCACGGCGCCGATAGCGGTCTTCACGGTCATTTCGCTGTGGATCTGCAGCTGGGAAAAGGAGATGCACGCCTCGGACGTGTTCATGACGCTCTCGGCCGTGACGGCTTGGGGCTTCCTGGTGGTCTATGGCTGGCAAACCATGTGGCATTGCCATGTGCTGGGCGCCTGGTTCGTTTCGGCCGCCGCCGGCGCTGTGGACCTCTCCGTGCGCTTCGGTCCCGAAAAGGCCCGCAACAGGCCGTATGTTCACAGGTTCATAGGCTACGCCCTGGCGGTTATCGCCGTTTACCTGCTCCTTCCGCGAACTGAAGTCTGAAAACAGCGTAAAAAGAGGCCGCCGCGTCCATGGACGCGGCGGCCTCTTTTGCTGCTTTAAACCCCGCTATTTCGCTACGGCCTTGATCGCCTTCAGCACCTTCTCCGGCGTGAGCGGGAACTCGCGCAGGCGGGCGCCGGTGGCGTTGTACAGGGCGTTGGCGAACACGGGGGCGGCCCCGTTGATGGAGACCTCAGACACGCTCTTGGCGCCGAAAGGCCCGGTGTCCTCGTAGGAGGGCACCAGGATGATCTTGAGCGGCGGCCGGTCGCGCATGGAGTAGATGTGGTAGTCCGCGAACGACGCGTTCTGCATCTTGCCCTGCTTGTCGAACAGGTACTCCTCGGTCAGGGCGTAGCTGATGCCGTTCAGGGTGCCGCCCTCGGTCTGGCCTTCGGCCAGCTGCGGGTTCACGGCGGTGCCGCAGTCTATGGTCGAGACATAGTTGAGCACCTTGATGAAGCCGGTCCAGGTATCCACCTCTATCTCGGCGTAATGCGCCGCGAAAGGCGGCGGGGACTTCTTGGTGATGTGCGAAGCCGTGCCGATGATCTGGTACTGGTTCTTCTGGTAGAGGGCGTACTTGGCGATGTCGCCGTAGGTCACCTTCTGCTTCTCATTCTTTTTGCTCAGGACGGCCGCGTTCTCGCAGAACACTTCCTCCACGGTCAGGCCCAGCATCTCCGCGCCCGTGTTCAGGATCTGCCGCTTGGCGTCGGCCGCGGCCTTGCGCACCGCCTCGCCGGAGAGGTAGGTGGTGGACGAGGCGTAGGCGCCCACGTCGAAAGGCGTCAGGTCGGTGTCCGACGAGTAGACTATCATCTTGTCGGTGGCCGTCTCCAGTTCCTCGGCCGCTATCTGCGCGAGCACCGTGTCCGAGCCGGTGCCCAGGTCGGTGGCGCCGACGAGCAGGTTGAACGAGCCGTCGTCATTGATCTTGATGGAAGCCGCGCCCATGTCGATGTCCGGGATCGACGAGCCCTGCATCAGGCAGGCCATGCCGATGCCGCGGCGGTAGCGGCCGGTCTTGCCGCGCCAGTCGGTCCGCTTGGCCCAGCCTATGGCCTCGGCGCCCTGGGTGATGCACTCGGCCAGCGCGTTGGAGCCCACCGTCATCGGCGTGCCCTCGCGGCCCTCGCCCAGCGCCGCGAAGATAGGCGAGCCTTCGCCCTCGCGGATATGGTTCATCTGGCGGAACTTCATGGGATCCATGCCTATGGCCTCGGCCATCTGGTCCATCAGGGACTCCATGGCGAAGAAGGCCTGCGTGGCGCCGAAGCCGCGGTAGGCGCCGCAGACAGGCAGGTTGGTGTAATAGGACTTGCCGTCGAACTTGATATTCTCGCAGTGGTAGAGCGGCAGCACCTTGGAGCCCGCGCAGGAGACCACGGTGAGGCCGTGGCCGCCGTAGGCGCCGGTGTTATTGATGGCTTCCATGTTGATGGCGGTGATGGTGCCGTCTTTCTTGACGCCGGCCTGCAGGCGGATGCGGAACGGGTGGCGGGTGCGGCCGGTGCGGAAGGTCTCCTCGCGGGTGAACTGCCAGAGGCAGGCGCGGCCGGTGCGCAGGGCGAACATGGCCGTCACGTCGTCGAGCAGCACTTCCTGCTTGCAGCCGAAGCCGCCGCCGATGCGGGGCTTGATCACGCGGACCTTCTGCACGGGCACGTCGAGCGTTTTGGCCACGATGCGGCGGCAGTGGAAAGGCACCTGCGTGGAGGTGGTTATCTCGATGCGGCCGGACGGGGCGATGCGCGCCATGGAGGTATAGGGCTCGATGGGGCAATGCTGGGCGTACGGGGTCTCGTAGGTGTGGTCGAACTTGAAGTCGGCCTGCTTCAAACCTTCGGCGAAACTGCCGGCCTCGCAGGCCACGTGGGCCACCAGGTTCTTCTTGGGCTCGTAGGGGATCGGGATCGGCACGTGGGCTTCGGCCTCGTCGTGGATGACGGGGGCGCCGGGGGCCATGGCCTCGTCGAGGGAGAAGACGGGCTTGAGCAGTTCGTATTCCACCTTGATGGCCTCGAGGGCGGCCAGGGCCTGCTCCTCGGTCTCGGCCGCCACGGCGGCCACGCGGTCGCCTACGAAGCGGACTTTCTTGTCGAACATGAAAGTGTCGTAAGGCGACGGCTCGGGGAAGCCCTGGCCGGCGGTGCAGTGGGCGATGCGCGGCACGTTGCCGTACCACAGCACGGCTTTCACGCCGGGCATCTTCTCGGCCTTGGAAACGTCGAGCTTCTTGATGCGGGCGTGGGCGTGCGGGCTCCACAGCATCTTGATGACGAGCGCGTTGTTGGGCACGAAGTCGGCGACATAGGAGTCCTTGCCGAGGGCCAGCTGCAGCGCGTCGATCTTGGTGACGGAGGTGTTGACCTGCTTGAAGTTCTTGGCTTTTTCGTGGCGGTTCATTTCTTGGACCCCTTCGAGGAGGATTTCTTGTTGGCGCGCTTGCCCGGGGCGGCGGCCTGCTTGTCCAGCGTCCGGCGCAGGGCCACCCAGATCTTCTCGTAGCCGGTGCAGCGGCAGAGGTTGCCGTCCATGTATTCCTTGACGATCTCATCCTCGAGCACCGCTTCGGTCTCCATCAGGGCGGTGGCGCTCATGACCATGCCGGGGATGCAGTAGCCGCACTGCACGGCGCCGGCCGCCACCAGCTGCTTCTGGAACTCCGACGGGTTGTCGAAGGTGCCGGCGCTCTCGATGG
>Ga0209066_10007202_pt1 | contig 11104 bp, 12 predicted proteins | sample All_14_2_FD_187198 | JGI IMG/M metagenome (GOLD analysis project Ga0209066, IMG submission 187198) | Freshwater microbial communities in response to fracking from Pennsylvania, USA - Allegheny Zone_MetaG_DW_15 (SPAdes) (version 2) ... | reverse complement strand
ATCCCCACCTCGGCGATCACCGCCCCGAACATATAGCCGAAGAAACCCGTAAAGCCAGCCGCCGTGCCCGCCGCCTTCTTAGGCACCATGTCCACCGCGCTCACCCCGATGAGCATCACCGGCCCATATATCAGGAAGCCGATCACGAACAGGGACACCGAATCCACCCAGAACCTGCCCGCCGGGTTCTGCCAGTAGACATACACCGCTATGGTCACGAAAAGCATGTAAATGACCGACACGGGCCCGCGGCGGCCGTGGAAGAACCTGTCCGAAGCCCAGCCCGCCAGCAGCGTGCCCGGGATGCCGGCCCACTCGTAGACGAAATACTGCCAGCGCGCCATGTCCTGCGGGCAGCCTTTCACCGCCGTCAGGTAGGTGGGCGCCCAGTCCAGCACGCCGTAGCGGATGACATAGACGAAAATATTGGCGATGGCGATGATCCACAGCGGCTTGTTGTTAAGGACATGTTCGAAGAGGATCTCTTTGGCCGTCATCTCCCGCTCGGGGTCGGCCACGCCGGTGTCCGGGTTATCGCCAGTGTGCTCCTCGATCGGCGGCAGGCCGCAGCTCTGCGGCGTGTCGCGCAGGAAAGTCGCTATCAGGACGCCCATGCCTATGGCCATCAGCGCCGGCACATAAAAAATGAGGTAGAAGGGCAGCTTGCCGTCGCCGGTTATGGCCATTAAACCCAAAACGGCCGCCAGCGCCAGCGCGCCGTTGATGATGGGGCCCACGATGCCGCCGCCCACGTTATGGGCCAGGTTCCAGATGGCGAACTTGGTGCCGCGCTCGTCGTCGGAAAACCAGTGCGTCAGCGTGCGCGCGCACGGCGCCCAGCCCATGCCCTGCGCCCAGCCGTTGCAGAACCACAGCGCGAACATGGCCCATAGCGAGCCGGCCAGCGTCGGGAACAGCAGGTTGATGGCGCCCGACAGTATCAGCCCGGTGGCCATGAAATAGCGCGGGTTGGAGCGGTCCGACACGTTGCCCATCACGAACTTGGAAAGCCCGTAGGCCACCGCCAGGCCCGTGGCGATAAGCCCCACGTCGCCCTTGGAGAAGCCGAAGTCGTTTATCAGGTAGGGTTTGGCGAGCGAGAAGTTCTTGCGCACCAGGTAGAAGCCGGCGTAGCCGAAGAAGATGGAGAGCATTACCTGCCAGCGCAGCGCCTTGTAGCGGGCGCTGTGCTGGTCTTTGGGCAGGCGCTCTATGTGGGCGGCAGGCGCGTAAAGACTGAAGAATTTAGAAAGCATTGTGTCCTTATTTGTTTCCGGGGGCGCAGGCGCATTCGGCGCCGTCCTGCGGGTCCTCGGCGCCGCCGAAAGAGAGCAGCAGGTTCATGGCCACCGCCAGCACCGTGCCGAAGGCGATACCGGCGATGTTGACGCCGGCCACGGTAAAGCCCTTTATGCCCAGCCCGGTGGCTACTATTATGGAAGAGCCCGCTATGATGAGGTTCTTATGCGAGCAGAAGTCCACCTTGGCGTCCAGCCAGATCTTGATGCCCATGATGGCGATGAGGCCGTAGAGTATCACCGTCACGCCGCCCAGCACCGGGTTAGGGATGGACTGGATGACCGCGCCGAACTTGGGGCAGAGCCCGAGCAGCAGCGCGATGCAGGCCGCGGCTATGAAATTATAGACGCTGAACACGCGGGTGATGGCCATCACGCCCATGTTCTCGGCGTAAGTGGTCTGCGGCGTGCCGCCGCCCATGGCCGAGACGAAGGAAGCTATGGCGTCGCCCATGTAGGCGCGGCCCAGGAGCGGGTTCAGGTCGCGCTTCATATAGCCGCCTATGGCCTCTATGTGGCCCTTGTTCTCGGCCACCAGCACCACGAACACCGGCGCTATCACAAGTATCGCCTGCCAGCTGAAGGCCGGCGCGGTGAAGGGCGGCAGGCCGAGCCAGGCCGCGCCCCGGATGGCGGCCAGCTGCGCCGGGCCTATAAGGCCGAGGGCGAGGGAAAGCGCGTAGCCCGCGACTACCCCCGTAAGGATAGGCAGCAGGCGCAGGAAGCCGCGCAGGTAAATGGAAACGGCCGCGGCGGTCACAAAGGTGACGCCGGCGACCAGCAGGCGCACGGAATCTTCCCGCGTGGCCAGGCGGAAGTCCTCGTTGAGGAAATTGGACACTGCCGAGGAGGAGAGGTTGAGGCCGATGATGGCCACCACCGCCCCGGTTACTATGGGCGGCATCAGGCGGTCTATCCAGCCCGAGCCGTATTTCATGGTGGCCGCGGCGGCCCCCGCGTAGAGCAGGGCGGCGCCGGCTATGCCCGACAGGGCGAAGGGGATGTTCTCGCCCACGCCGCCGGTGACGGCCAGCACCGGACCGATGAAGGCGAAAGAAGAGCCCAGGTAGCTGGGCACCTTGCCGCGCGTGACGGCGATGAAGATGAGCGTGCCGACGCCTGAGAAGAAGATGGCGGTCTGCGGGTTGAAGCCCATCAGGATGGGCGCCAGCACCGTGGCGCCGAACATGGCCACCACGTGCTGCAGGCCCATGGGGATGAGCCGGGGCAACGGCAATTTATCTTCGGGGTAATATATTTTTTGCATATATCGGTTTTGGCCCGGCGCCGAGCAGGCGCTGGAATTCAGGCGCGCTCTATTTCAAGCGCGTTCTCTTCCGGCAGGAAGGTGAAGAGGGTGAGGGAGGCGGAAGTCCCGCCGCAGTCCAGGGCTACTGAGGAGGGGATCATGCGCAGCGCGGAACCGGCGCCGGGGAAGGCGGCCAGCTCCATGCCCAGCAGCTCCGCCGGGCCCTCGTAGAAGCGGGGCAGGGTAGGCATGGCGCTTTTTTTAAGTGAATTTACCAGCGGGTTGAGCAGGGCGTTGAGGATTATATTGCCCAGCTCCGAGAGCATCACCAGCTCGGCGCTGCTGACCTTGGCGCCCCTGGGGAAAGAGTGGCCGGTGAAGGCGCGGCCCAGGCATTCCAGCTCGGCCGGGTCGAGCAGCATGACGGCGAACAGGGGCAGGCCTTCCAGCCCCAGGAAGACCGCCGCGCCTTTTTCCGCGTACGGTTTGAGCGTGTCGGCGGGCCCGCCGGGCCTGGAGGCGCCGCAGGAGGCGCGCCAGGAGCCTGCCGCCACGCCGGAAAGCCTGGCGAGGCATTTCTGCAGGCTCTGCAGGGTGAGCGCGTCCAATGAGTTCGCGGCGGTCATCGTTTAAAAGGTCTTGAGGACCTCTTCCAGTTCCTTGTACATGAAGGGCTTGTGCAGGATGGCGGCGGCGCCGCTTTCCAGCAGCTGGCGCTCCAGCTCCTCCTGCTGCACCGCGGTGACCATGACTATTTTAGCGGCCGGGTCCAAAGCCTTGAGTTCCTTCAGCGTTTCCAGGCCGGTCTTGCCGGGCATGATCATATCGAGCAGTATCAGCTCGGGCTTGAGCTCCGGGTAAAGCTTTATGGCTTCGTCGCCGCTCTCGGCTTCGCCTACCACCTGGTGGTCCATCTCGCCCAGCAGGTCCTTTATCATGCTCCTGGTCAGGAGGTTGTCGTCCACCAGCATTATTTTCATAATAGCTCCGGCTGTCTGTCGGCTCCGGGGAGGCCCGGCCTTACAATTATATTACAAAACTGGCGCCCGCTATGCGGTCCGAAAAAATGAAACCCTAAAAACCTAAATAATGGCGCAGGGTCAGCAGCGGGTGCCGCAGCGGCATGCGCGGCCCCGCGTAGCGCATGACCTCCCTGAGGCGGGCCCGCACGCCCGGGCTGTAGCAGGGGGCCGGGCAGTCCTTGCAGGCCGGCTTGGGCGACCGCCGGCAGCCGCGCAGGCCGCGCGCCGCGGCTTCGGCCAACTCCCGGCATTCGGGGCAAAGGCCCGCGCCGCCGTGGCGCCCGCGGCAGTAGAGCGCCAGCATTTTGCGCAGCGTTTCCAGTTCGGCAGCTATTTTCCGGTTCATGTCGGCCCCCGCCGCTGATATTATAAAATAGTTTAAACAGCCAGGGGGAGGAGATATGCCAAGCGACAAGCGGCGCGCGCGCCGGGACAAGCACGATTCGGTGATAGAGCTCTTCGACGGGGCCGGCAAGCTAAGGGGCACCGGCCGGCTGTTCGACTTTTCAAAGACCGGGGTTTCCTTCTATTCCGCCGAGGCCTTCGCCAAAGGCGAAAAGCTGAAGGCGCGCCTGCGCCTGCTGGGCAAGGGAGTGCTGGACGTCGACGGCGAGGTGGTCTGGGACAGGCAGGAGAACGGCCGCCGGCTCTACGGCGTGAAATTCGACTCCGTGCAGACCGTGCATCCCACGGGGGAGCTGAAAGACCCCTGGGATTGATCCTTATGGATAAGGCCGCCGCCGCGCGAGACATACTGCTGCTGGGCGCCTTGGAAGAGGCCCGGTCCGCCGCCGCGCGCGCCGGCGTGGAAATAGTGGCGCTGAAGGGGGCCGCCCTGCTGGAGCTGGGCCTGTACCAGCCCGGGGAGCGCGGCATGACCGACGCCGACGTCCTGCTGCGGCCCGAAGGCCTGGAAGTTTTTGAAGGCGTCCTCAAAGGCCTGGGCTACGCGCCCATGCCCGACAGCGCCGACGCCTGGGTGAGGCCTTCCGGCGGGTCGGCCCCGCCGGCCATCATAGACGTGCATACCGGCCTCTGGCATATCAAGGATACCGGCGAGCTGTTCAGGTGGGGGCTCGAGCCCGGCCCCGGCGGGCTGGCGCTCAACCTGCCCGACCTTTTCCTGCACTGCGCGGCCCACCCGCTGCTGCACCACGGCGAACTGGGCCCCCGGGCGCTGGAAGACTGCGCCCGCATAGCGCTGAGCGCGCCCGGCGACGGGGAAAAATTCTGGCTTCAAACAGCGCGCAAGGCGGAAATCTACGGCCTGCGCCCGGTTATCTGGCCGGTAGTCCGCAGGCTGGAGCCCCTGGCCGGCAGCCGCCGGGAGCTGTTGAGGCCGCGCGGGTTGGAAAAGATAAAGGCGGCCTTCTTCGAGAAAGCCGCCGCGAAACATTCCACGCCGCTCGAGTACCTGCTGCCGGCGCTGCACCGGCCCGTCCTGCTTTTTAAATACGCCTTTCCCGGCCGGCGCTTCATGGAGCGCCGCTACGGCAAGGCCTCGGCCGGCGCCTACGCGCTGCGGCCCCTGCGGCTGCTGGGGGCGCTATTCCGGCGCCGCTAGCCCGCGCACCAGGCAATACATCTTCAGCAGGTTCGAGATCCGCTCCAGGCCCGGCGGCTTTATGACGAAGTCGAAGGCGCCTTCCGCTACGGCCTTGGCGGCCAGGTCGGCGCTGTCTATGCCCGCTATGACGATCACGCAGGCGTCCTTGTTCTTCTCGCGGGCCTTGAAGGAGAATTCCAGGCCGCTGGCGCCGCGCAGGTAGATGTCCGTTATCACCACGTCGAAAGGTTTTTCTTCCAGGAGCGCCCTGGCCTGCTCCGCGTCGTCGAGGCGGGTCACTTCGAACCGGGGGAAGGCCTTCAGGATCTCCTCCACCCTGGAGATCACGTAGCCTTCCTCTTCGAGGAATAGAAGCTGTTTTTTCTCCATCACCAGTCGGTCCACCAGCGGGCCAGTTCCAGGCGCGCCGCGTACTTGGGATTGAGCTCGGCCAGCCTGCCGGCGGAGACCGTGCGCTCTATGGAGACCAGGGGGTGCTGCTTGAGGTCGTCGAGCCGGGGCTCGGCCTGGCCGCCGTCCTTGGTGAGCAGGATCCTGACTACGGGCCTGGTCAGCAGGCCGCGGTTGACCCGGAGGACCTGCGCCGTCTCTCCGGTGGAAAGCTCCACGAGGGAGCCGGGGGGATACATGGAGATCACGGAGATGAGCAGCTTCACCGCGCCGGCGTTGAAACCGCCGCCTTCCCGGGCTATCAGCTCCTTCACCGCTTCCGGGGGCGGCAGGGCCTCCCGCCAGGAGCGGGGATGCGTCATGGCCTCGTAGGCGTCGGCGATGCTGATGAGCTGCGCCAGGGGGTCTATGTCCTCGTTGGACAGGCGGTCCGGGTAGCCGGTGCCGTCGGCGCGCTCGTGGATCTGCAGGATGATGCGCCGGGCGCGCTCTTTGATCTTGTAATCCAGGTCCACTATCCGGTCCAGCTTGGCCGCCCCGGCCTCGGCGTGGAGCGTCATTTCCTCCAGCTCCTCTTCCGAGAGGCGCTCCTGGCGGTTGTAGAGGGCCGAATAGCCGGTCATGCCTATGTCGTGGGCCAGGGCGCAGAAGCCCAGCAGGCCGAGCTCGCCGCCGTCCAGCCCCGCTTCCAGGCCCATGGCCAGCGAGATGAGGACGGTATTGGCGGTGTGGGCGCGCAGGTAATCGTCGGCCGTGGAGTAGGCCGTGCAGCCCAGGAAATAGGGGTTGGTTTTCAGCTCGCCCGAGGCCAGGACGCAGGCGGCGAGGGCCGCCTCGTACTTTTCGCAGTAGGGCTCGTCTACGGCTTTAAAAAAGGAATCCACCTGCAGCAGCAGCCTTGAATAGACCTCTTTGGCCCTGGCTTCCAATTCGGGAAAGGGCAGCTCCTTCGGGGCCGCGTTTTTTTCCAGTTCCCGGCGCCTGCGGGTGAGGCTGGGCTGCTGGGCGGCGCTTTCGGCCCGCTCTTCGCGGGGCGGCTGCGGCAGCGGCAGCGGCTTCGGCGGCTCCGGCGCGGGGGGTGGCGGCGCGGGCGCCGGCTCCGGAGCACGCCCCGCGGGCTTTGCCTGCGGGGCGGCCGCGGCCTTTATTTTATTAAGGTCTGAAAAGCGCATGATATTATTATAGCCCGGGGGGGTTAAATAAAGATTACAGAATGATTAAGCCGGGCCGGGGCTACAGCTTCTTCTGGAAGATGCGGTATTTCCGGTAGAGACGGCCGCCTATAGCCTCTATGGTGTTGTTGATGAGGGCGTTGTCTTCCAGGGTCCAGGACATTTCCCCGTACTCCCAGCCGAGTTTCCTGGCCGAAAGGATGGCCTGCTTGATGAGCAGCAGCTCTATGCCCTTGCCCCGGAACTCTTTTTTTACGCCCAGCGTCAGCATGCGGCCCCGGTTGAGGCGGCGGGAGAACCTGAAGAGGAAGGGCAGGGCGTTGAGCGGGTTGAGGGAGCCCCGGACAGGCCTGAGCGCGATGTTGAAATCCGGCAGTATCAGGCAGAAGCCGGCCGGTTTGCCCTCGAAGCGGGTGAAGATCAGGTAGTCCGGTTTCAGCACCGGCTTCAGGCCCGCGGCCAGGTCGTCCATCTCTTCGGCCGTCATGGGGACGAAGCCCCAGTTGTTCTCCCAGGCCGCGTTGTAGATCTCTTTTACCTCGGCTATGGCCCCGTCCAGTTTTTTGACTTCCGCGAAGTCGACCGAGATCTTGCCGTCGCGCTGCAGGCGGGCCAGGATCTTCTCGAACCGGTCGGGCAGCGGCTTGGCCGCCTCGTAGCGGTAGGCGTAAAGGTCCTTGGCTTTAGCGAACCCCGCCGCCTCCATCAGCTCCAGGTAGTAGGGCGGGTTGTAGGGCATCATGACCATGGGCGGGCCGTCGAAGCCCTCGAGCAGCAGGCCGCAGGTCTCGTTGGTGGAGGGGTTCACGGGGCCGACCACGGAGTCCATGCCCTTGGTCTTGAGCCACGCCGAGGCGGCCGCGAACAGGGCGCCCGAAACTTCCTTGTCGTCCTCGCAGTCGAAGAAGCCGAAGAAGCCGGTGCGGTCGCCGTGGAAATTATTGTGGGCCTGGTTGACGATGGCCGCCACGCGGCCTACGGGCCGGCCGTCGCGCCAGGCCAGGAACAGCTTGCGTTCGGCGTGGCGCCAGAACGGGTGGCCGGTCTCGAGCAGGTGGCGCACGTCCTTCTTCAGGTCGGCCGCCCAGTGCGGGTGGCGCCTGAAAAGGGCGTAGGGGTAGTCTATAAAGGCGCCGAGGTCCTTTTCGGCGGTTTCCCGAATTTCTAAAGGCATAAAAACTTAAGAGGGCGGACCGGGAGCCGCTTACTTTACCGCCGCGGCCGGCTTCTTCTTCAGGACTTTCTTTACGCAGGTCTCGAAGATATCCAGCGCGCGGTCGAGCTGTTCGCGGGTGTGGGTGGCGGTGGCCACCACGCGCAGCATGGCGCGCTTGGGCGGCACCGCGGGGCTCACTACGGGGTTGGTGAACAGGCCGTGGTCGTAGAGCATGCGCCAGAGCGTGAAAGTCTTTTCGTTGTCGCCGATGACGACCGGGATGATGGGCGTCTGCGTCTCGCCGGTATTGAGGCCCATGTCCTTGAAGCGCGCCATCAGGTAGGCGGCGTTGTCCCACAGCTTCTTGATGCGCTGGGGCTCGGCCTCTATGATGTCGAGCGCCTTGGAGATGGAGGCCACCGAGGCCGGCGGCAGGGAGGCCGAGAAGATCATGGAGCGGGAGATGTGCTGGATGTAGTGGAGGATGTCCGCGTCGCCAACCACGAAGCCGCCCACGGAGGCGAAGGACTTGGAGCAGGTGCCCACCACCAGGTCCACGTCCTTGTGGGAGAGGCCGAAGTGTTCGATGGTGCCGCGGCCGTGCTTGCCGAGCACGCCGGTGGCGTGCGCGTCGTCCACTATCAGGCGGGCGCCGTACTTGCGGCAGACCCTGGAAATTTCCGGGATGGGGGCGATGTCGCCTTCCATGGAGAAGACGCCGTCCACGATGACGAGCTTGCCGTGGTTGGGGCCTATCTCTTTTAGCACCTTTTCCAGGTCCTCGGGATTGTTGTGCTTGAAGCGGCGCAGTTCGCCGTGGGAGAGGCGGCAGCCGTCGAGGATGCTGGCGTGGTTGAGCTTGTCGACGATGGCGAAATCGCCCTTGCCCACCAGGGCGCTCACGACGCCCAGGTTCATCTGGTAGCCGGTGGCGTAAATAAGGGCCGCTTCGCGGCCCTTGAAGGCGGCGAGCTTGCGCTCCAGCTCGGTGTGTAAAACGGTGTTGCCGTTGAGGAAGCGGGAGCCGGCCACGCCGGTGCCGAATTTCTGCACCGCGTCGATGGCGGCCTTCTTCATGCGGGGGTCGTTGGCCAGGCCCAGGTAATTGTTGGACCCGAACATTATGAATTTTTTGCCCTTGATGGTGATCTCGGGGGCCTGTTCGCTTTCGAGTTCCTTGAAATAGGGGTAGATGCCGGAGGCTATGAGCTGTTTGACAATGTGGAAATTGCGGCACTTGTTGAAAATGTCGGTCATATTATCCTGATATTTTATTATATTGGGGGCCGCTTGGGCTAAAATAATGGAGAATCTACTTCCTCGCCAGTTTGGAGGCCAGGTTTGTAGTGGAGCGGCCTTTCAGCAGGGGGACCAGGGCCACCCGGCCGGCGAATTCGGCCCCGACAACGGTGCCGTTGCGGTAATCCGCGCCTTTTACCAGTATGTCCGGGCGCAGGGCCTTTATGAGCTTTAAGGGCGTCTCCTCGCCGAAGACCACCACCGCGTCCACGGCCGCCAGGGCGGCCAGCACCAGCGCCCGGTCGCCGGCCTTATTGAGGGGCCTGGAGGGCCCCTTCAGGCGGCGCACGGAGGCGTCTGAATTGAGGCCCAGGAACAGGAAATCCCCCAGCGAGCGGGCCTTTTCCAGGGAGTAGACATGGCCGGCGTGCAGCAGGTCGAAGCAGCCATTGGTGAAAACGGCCTTTTTGCCTGCCCGCCTGAGGCCTGCGCGCAGGGCGAGGGCCTTTTTGAGGGAAACTATTTTGCCCGCGGTGCGCATCAGGCGGCCTTTACGGGTTCGGCGGGGGCCAGCAGGCGCTCCATGAAGCCGGTGTCGGTCTTGCCGGCCTTGAAATCCCGGCTGTCGACTATCAGCTGGTGGGCGTCTATGGTGGTCTTCACGCCTTTCACCTTGAATTCGGCCAGCGCGCGGCGCGAGCGCTCCACCGCCATCTCGCGGGTGGGCGCCCACACTATGAGCTTGGCCAGCATGCTGTCGTAATAGACCGGGAGGTTGTAGCCGGCGTAGACGTGGGTGTCCACGCGGATGCCGGGGCCGCCGGGCAGCAGCCACTCCTCGATGCGGCCCACGGAGGGCGCGAAGTTGCGGCTGAAGTCCTCGGCGTTGATGCGGTGCTCGATGGAATGGCCCAGCAGCGGCACGGTGTGGCCGCCGGTGTAGGTCAGTTTCTCGCCGGAGGCGGCCAGCAGCTGCTCGCGCACCAGGTCGAAGCCGGTCACGCATTCTGTGACGGGGTGCTCCACCTGCAGGCGGGTGTTCACTTCCATGAAATAGAACTCGCCGGTCTGGGTGAGCAGGAATTCCACGGTGCCCACGCCCACGTACTTGGCGGCCTCGGCCAGGTCCACGGCGGCCTTCTCCAGCTTGTCGCGCAGCTTCTGGTCCACGGCCGGGCTCGGGGTCTCCTCCACCAGCTTCTGGTGCCGGCGCTGTATGGAGCAGTCGCGTTCGGGGAAGGCGATCACGTTGCCGTGCATGTCGCGCGCGAACTGCACCTCTATGTGGCGGGGCAGCTCGATGTACTTTTCGAAATAGACCTCGCCGTTGCCGAAGGCGGCCTTGGCCTCGCTGGAGGCCATGTTCATCTCGTTGGGCAGCGCGGCGGCGTCGCGCACGATGCGTATGCCCTTGCCGCCGCCGCCGGCGGCCGCCTTGATCATTATGGGGAAGCCGATCTTGGCCGCCGCGGCGGCCGCTTCCTTGACGGAGACGCAGTCCTTGGTGCCGGGGGTCACGGGCACGCCGGCCTTCACGGCCATCTTGCGGGCCTCGGCCTTGTGGCCGAGCTGCTGGATGGATTTCGGGGACGGGCCTATGAAAGTGATGCCGTTGTCGCGGCAGGCGGCGGAGAAGTCGGCGTTCTCGGAGAGGAAGCCGTAGCCGGGATGGATGGCGTCGGCGCCGGTGACCTTGGCGGCGGCGATGATGGCCGGGATGACCAGGTAGCTTTCCCTGGCCATGGCGGGCCCTATGCAGACGGCCTCGTCGGCCAGGCGCACGTGCAGCGAGGACCGGTCGGCCTCGGAATAGACGGCCACGGAATTGACGCCCAGCTCGCGCAGGGTCCTTATGACGCGCACCGCGATCTCGCCGCGGTTGGCGATCAGAACTTTTTTAAACATGGGTCCTCCAAAAAAACAGCCGCGGGCCGGGAAGGCCGCCGGCCGGGCCTGGCGCCCGCTGTCCGTCGGTCTCCGGAACTCTCCGGCTTAGGGAACTAGTTGTCCC
>Ga0209066_10007201_pt1 | contig 11105 bp, 13 predicted proteins | sample All_14_2_FD_187198 | JGI IMG/M metagenome (GOLD analysis project Ga0209066, IMG submission 187198) | Freshwater microbial communities in response to fracking from Pennsylvania, USA - Allegheny Zone_MetaG_DW_15 (SPAdes) (version 2) ... | reverse complement strand
GAGGCGGACACCGCAGTACACGACGCGGCTGGAGGATGTGCCGGTGGTGAGGGCGTGAACTGTGAACTTCAGGTCCCGACAAGGAGAGGCTGTCCACTCTGCCACAACCTAGGTCGGGTGAAGGCTGATAGAAGTCTTTTGAACTTGGCGTGAAAATGGCGGAGGCTTGCCGATAGCGGTCGCTCCGCGAGGGTCCGGAACATCAGCGTGACATCAGTCCGAATGACCCCCTGCCAAGGAATCGAACCATCGACACGACCATCACAGTGTTAACCCATTGATTTTGCTGGCTTTTTACAGAATCAATCTTCGCTAAGCGTACCACCGAAAGGTACCATCCGGCTGGAGGACAACAACGTGCCCTCCTCACAGAAAAGACGATTTGAGACGTGCCTTACCCCATCATCTTTCACAGGCGGGCAGGGCCCTTGAAGCTCAAGATTAGATTGCTCGTAAGATGAGTCAATGAAGGTAGAAGATTTCATCGCTAAGTGGGCAGTCGGCGGGCCGGCATACACGCTGAATGAGCGTGCGGGTGCCCAAACGCACTTCATCGACTTGTGCCACATGTTGGGAGTTCCCGCTCCGGATGACCCTGACCGCTACTGTTTCGAGCGTGGCATAAAGAAGACCGGGGGTTCTCGGGGCTACGCTGATGTGTGGTTGCGCAATTGCTTTGCGTGGGAATACAAGGCACCTGGAAAAAATCTAGACAGTGCACTTCGTCAGTTGATGATGTATGCGCTTCCGCTAGAGAACCCTCCATTGCTTGTAGTCAGCGACCGCCTAAAGATCGAAATCCACACGCACTTCACGGGCACCCCTAGCGAAAAGCATGTGATCCTTCTTGAGGAGCTCGGGCGTCCAGAGCAGAGAGAAAAACTCCGATGGCTTTTTGACTCCCCCGAACGATTTAAGCCAGCGAAGACGAACAAGCAGATTACCGAGGATGCGGCACGAACATTCGCCGCAACTGCTGAAAGGATGCGGGCATCAGGGGCAAAGCCTGAGACCGTCTCCCACTTTCTAACCCAGTGCCTGTTTTGCTTCTTCGCTGAGGACGTTCACCTGCTCCCTGCACGGCTCTTTGAACGGCTCGTGAGCCTTCACGCTACAGCTGATGCGATGCGCCAACAGCTGACAAGTTTGTTTAAGTTGATGCAGGTAGGGGGCTTGTTCGGCGCTGAGCAAATCTCTTGGTTTAACGGTGGGCTTTTCGAGGTAGTCGATGTACCGCCTCTGTCCGCCGAGGACGTAGGGGCACTGCAAACCGCGAGTGCGATGAACTGGAGTGCTATCGACCCAAGCATTTTTGGAACCCTCTTTGAGCGAGGACTTGACCCGTCTAAGCGAAGCCAGTTGGGAGCGCACTACACAGATCCGCAGACGATCATGCGTCTCGTGGAGCCAGTAGTTCGCACGCCACTTTTAGCAGAGTGGGGGCGTCGAGCGGATGAAATTGGCAAGCTGCTGCAGAAACGAGATGCATTGCACGATCAAGCCAAGACAGTACCTGACAAGGTGAAGTACGCCCGGCTCAGAACTGCCGCGAACGAGGCCGGCAAGGAGGCTCAAGCTACTTTCAACACATTTCTTGAACGTCTGAAGGACTTTCGGGTGCTCGACCCCTCCTGTGGAAGTGGGAACTTTCTATATCTTTCCTTGAAGGCCTTGAAGGATGTCGAGCACGCAGTGAACTTAGAAGCCGAAAGCTTAGGATTACAGCGGCAAGTTGACGTTACTGGACCGCATAACGTACTTGGGATCGAGCTCAATGAGTACGCTGCAGAACTCGCACGCGTTACTGTCTGGATAGGTGAGCTGCAGTGGCGTATCCAGCACGGGTACCCGTTCAGAACGAATCCAGTGCTTGAGCCACTCGACTGCATTGAAAATAGAGATGCTGTTCTGAATAGAGATGGCACCGCCGCTACCTGGCCTCGTGCGAGTGTGATCGTAGGTAACCCGCCATTCGTCGGAAACAAGAAAATGCTTAAGGAGCTTGGGAACGAATACACACGCGCACTCCGCCGTGCGTACCCCGATGTCCCTGGTAGCGTTGATCTCGTTTGCTATTGGTTCTTCAAGGCGGGTGAGTCACTAAGGCACGGTCTGGGGGCGGCTGGACTTGTATCGACTCAGTCCATTCGACACGGAACGAACCGGTCAGTGCTCGACCGGATCACTGAGGTTTGTCGCATATATGAGGCGTGGCCTGACGAACGCTGGTGGGACAAAGGGGCCGCGGTACGAGTCGCCATGATCTGCTTTGGTCACTCCAACCAATCAGCCCGGTTGGCTGGAATGGAGGTTCCTACGATCACAGCAGATCTCAAAGGGTTTGAAGCTTTTGACTTGACTGAAGCGCGTCCACTTGATGAGAACAAAGGTAGGGCCTTCCAAGGACCAGTTAAGGTCGGTCCTTTTGACGTTCCTGGCAGAATCGTTCGCCGGTGGCTCAAGGAGCCGAATCCAAGCGGCCGCTCGAATGCGGAAGTGCTCAAGCCACTTGCCAACGGTGATGAGATCACTGGACGCCCTGCCGATTTCTGGATCATCGACTTCGGGACCATGTCGCTTGAAGAGGCGCAGCTTTTTGCAGCACCCTTCGCACACGTACAGCAGTTTGTTCTCCCTAAGCGATTAAAGCAGTCCGACGAAGGCAGGAAACGATACTGGTGGAGGCATGGAAGAGCTGGCACGCAATACCGTACCGCTCTTGTCGGCTTGGACCGATACATTGCAACCAGTAGGGTATCCAAGCATCGCTTCTTTGTGTGGATGCCAGCGCGGGTATGGCCCGACTCACGTCTATTCGCAATCACTGTAGACGACGATTTCACCTTTGGCGTTCTTTCGTCTCGCATGCATACGGAATGGAGCCTTGCGACGGCATCTATGCACGGTGTTGGTAATGACCCAACCTACAACGCAGAAGCATGCTTTGAAACATTCCCCTTCCCGTCAGCCACAACACACCTGCGCGACAAGATAGCCGAAATTGCCCGTGAGCTTGATCGCGCCCGCGCGGCGTGGGCGAACCCACCGGAGTGGGTAGACACAGTTTCTGAGGTCGTTCCGATCGGACTTGCATCAACTCCTTATCCGAGTCGGTACGTCGCCAAACCAGAGTTCGCAGCAGAGGTTGCTACAAGAACGCTTACGAACTTGTACAACTCACCTCCTGCATGGTTAGCTCAGCTACATTCTCGACTTGACGCAGCTGTGGCAGAGGCATTTGGATGGGATGACTACAGTTTTGCGACACCCTCCGAAACCATTGTCCAGCGACTTCTGGTGTTGAATCAGGCTCGTGCGGAAACGAGCACGGTCGAATAACGAGAGCATTCCATGAAGAGTTACGACTCCCGAACTTACAGCATCAATGACTTCGTTGAGTGGGATGCTGCCACGCCTAAGCAGCTAGAGCTCAATCCAAAGTTCCAGCGTCGTTCGGTATGGACTGATAAGGCTAAGAGCTTCCTTATGGACACGATAATTCGTGGGAAGCCAATCCCCAAAGTGTTTATCCGTCAGAAGATTAATGTGGCCACGAAGACCTCCGTGCGGGAAGTCGTCGATGGGCAGCAAAGACTTCGCACAATACTCTCCTTCATTAAAGACGGCTTCCATATCATTCCAGTGCAAAACCCCGATTTCGGTGGGCGTAAGTTTTCACAACTCCCTGAGGAAGTCCAAACGCAGATATTGAGCTATGAAATCTCTGTCGATTTGCTCATTAACCTTCCGGACTCCGAAGTCCTTGACATCTTCAGCAGGCTGAACGCTTATGCTGTCGTGCTGAACGAACAGGAAAAAATAAACGCCGATCACTTTGGTCCTTTCAAAGTTTTGGCAGACAGGATCGGGCACAAGTATTTTTCATATTGGACAGACCAAAAAATCCTTACCTCGAAGAACATTTTGCGCATGCAAGAAGTCAGCTTAGTTGCTGATCTTCTAATCGCCATGATCGAGGGGATCAAGGCGAAGAAACAAATAAAGCGGTACTACGATCTGTACGAAGCCGAGTTTGAGATCGATCCTGACGACCTGGAGCAACAGTTCGATGCAGTGATTGCGAAGATTGACGAACTGTTCCCTGAGGGTCTCGGCGACACTGAGTTCAAACGTGTTCACGTCTTTTACTCGCTCTTCACTGCGGTCGCACATTGCCTAGTTGGTTTGCCTGATCTCGATGCAGTTCAGATTCACCTTAATGGCGGGAATCTTCAGGTAGCTCGAAACGGCCTCGAAAGAGTCAGCGAAATTTTCGAGGAAGACGTCGTTTCCCTCGATGCGAAAGAGGTTCAGTTTTTAGAAGATGTACGCCGAGCAACTACTGACGCACCAGTTCGTGTGCGGCGCGCCGAGTTTCTCCTCGGCCTAATGGCCTGATCGGATGCCAGCGACAGCGCTAGCCAAGTTCAATTTAGACGCGGCACAGTGTGACGCGTTGATCGTTACCGCGCACAGCGTTGATGGTACGGGTGTATTCCTTTTTCCCGCAGACAGCAGAGCCCAAATAACGAATGCTGCGTTTCTCAACTTGTTCATAGCTTGGGAAGCGTTTCTTGAAGAGGCTTTTGCCCTTTTCATGACGGGACAACTTACCATCAATGGAACTACTCCGGTGCGGTACGTGTCTCCCCCTACTAAAGAACTTGCCAAGGCAATGATCGTTGGGAATCAAAGATATTTCGATTATGCGAACGTAGACTTCGTGAGAAAGTTTGCCGCTCTCTTTTTCCAGAATGGCTACCCTTTTGAGCCACATCTCGGTTCAAGCGCCGTTGATGTCGCAGACATGCGCACCATGCGTAATGCCTCCGCTCACATAACGACCTCTACGCAGAGGGCTCTTGAGAGTCTTGCTCAACGAATTTTGTCTGTCCCATCGCCAGGAATAAGTCTTTACACCTTATTGACCAGAGTTGATCCCAATTCAACGATCGGTGACTCAGTGTTCGGCACGTATCGTGACAAGCTAAAGGCTGCAGCTCAGTTGATTGCCACGGGTTGAATGTGCGAAAAACGACCGGCTACGGACAGGCCGTTCCACCGTGTCCATAAGCTATGGTTGACGGCGCCGTAAAAAGTCAGCGGCTATGGACTTCCTTTTGGTCGTACGAAGGTCGCGGATGCCCTAGAACGCTGTTCGCCGTGACGGCACGAACTTCGATGCCGGCATGAGACGCAGTTTTTGTAAGCGTCTGGTGATCCCAGGTCCTTGCCGCCATCTCGCGTTCATGACCACCTAACGAGGAGCGCAGCCGCACCCCTTTGCATCTGGTCCCACGGCACATGAACTCCCGCTTGATGGTTCGGTGCCACAGGCGTTCGCACGTCTACGGCGCGACCAGACCACCACGCCCCACACCAGCCCGGCGATGGACACGATCGCCAACAGCACCAGCAACTCCATTCCGACCTTTGAGTTCACGCCCAGCCATGAGGTCAGCCCAATCGCTGCCGCTCCCCCAAACAAGGGAATAGCCAATGGAATGGTGCAGCAGGCCACGCAGGCACCCGCCAAACCCAGCGTTGCCAGTAGAGGTTTCTTCACGCGTCTTCTCCAGTTGATTCATGCGGGTTGATTCCCGTGAACGCACTGTAGGATCTCAAGTTACTTGAGATGCAAGGACTTCCGTGAATAGACCCACACCCACTTCAGAACCCGCAACCGAGTTGCTCACCATCGGCGCCCTGGCCAAGCGGGTCGGGTTTGCCGTATCTGCCCTTCGGTACTACGAAGAAGTGGGCTTGATACCCCCAGCCCTGCGCCGCGAGAGCGGTCACCGTGTCTATCCGGAATCGGTGCTGGACGTGCTGATCCTCATCCGGCACTGCCGTGACCTAGGCTTCTCGATTGATGAAACCCGGGAGTTGGTCGCACTGTCCACCAATGGCGAGCGAGACTGTGTGGAGGCCCGCGCCATCGCCCAGACGCACCTGACCGCAGTGCGGGCCAAGATGGCTGAGTTGCGGCGTCTGGACCGGAGCCTGTCGAGCTATGTGCGCGCTTGCAGCGCAGGCTGCGCGGGTGGCCCGGCGCCCAACTGCAACATCCTCACCGACCTTCGCCAGAGCGTGCCCGCCGGGACCGATTCTTCGGGTTGCTGCTCATGAGCCGTTTGACGCTGGAGCGCTACCAGGTCTGGGCCTATCTGATCGCCATTGGGCTCGGTCTCGCCATGGGCACGGCGTGGCCCGGCATAGGCCCGGCCATGGAAACCTTGTTGTGGCCCACCCTGGCGGCGCTGCTGTTTGCCACTTTCCTCCAGGTCCCGCTGCTGCATGTGCGGGATGCCCTGCGTGACCGGCGCTTCGCAGGGGCCGTGTTGCTGGGTAACTTCGTGGTGCTTCCCTTGCTGGCGTGGGCGTTGGTCGAAGTGTTCGACTTTGATCCTGTCGTGCGCCTTGGCGTGCTGCTGGTTCTGCTGGTGCCATGCACCGACTGGTTCATCACCTTCAGCCAATTGGGCAAAGGAGATGTGCCCAGGGCGATTGCGATCACGCCGCTGAATCTGGTGCTGCAGTTGATCCTGCTGCCCCTGTACCTGTGGCTGATGGCAGACGCACAGAGCCTCGGATCATGGAACTGGGCCACGCTGGCTCCTGCCGTGTTGATCGTGCTGGTGCCTCTGGCCGCAGCAGTGCTGGCCGAGCGCTGGATCGAAGCGCATCCCAAGGCCGAGGGGTTCAGGGACACGATGGCCTGGTGGCCGGTGCCACTGCTCTCGCTGGTCGTGTTCCTGATCGCTTGCGCGCAAGTGGGCACCGTTGTGGAGGCAATCGATCAGTTGCAGAACATGGTGCCGGTGTTCGTGCTGTTCCTGATTGCCGCCGCCTTGTCGGCCAAGGGCATCGCGCATCAACTGCGCTTACCCGTCGAGCAGGGGCGAACGCTGGCATTTAGCATGGGCACACGCAATTCATTCGTGGTGCTGCCCCTGGCCTTGTTGCTCCCCGCAGGCTGGGAGGTGGCCGCTGTGGTCATCGTGGTGCAGTCCTTGGTGGAGCTGTTCGGTATGGTGGCTTATGTCTGGGTGATCCCCAGGCACCTGTTCAGATAAACACGCATCGTCACCAGCTTGAAGACCTGCGGTTGAGCATCACGCCAGAGGCCGCCAGCGGTGCGGCATCAATCGCCGGATCTGGAGTGAGCGAATCACTACGTATTGGGACTGCAGCAAGTGTCGTTGTCACCGGCCTGAATCGGAGGGCACGGCACCGACCCGAACGAGCAGAACACACAACAATCGCCCGGTTTTGGACGCAAGACGGTGTGGCAACTTTCGCACTCGTAGAACCATTGGCACGCGTCCGTTGGCATTGTTTCGTCCTTCGCATGTCCGCACTCAGGGCATGTCAGAACAGAGTCCAAGAGCAAACCTGTCACGGCTTTGCCGGGGCAACAGATGACGGGAAACCGGCCTCCGTGGTGGCCTTGGTCAGGACGTCTACCTTGACCTTGGTGTCATCAAAGACCACCATGGTCTCTCGTTTGGCCAGGTCGGATTTGACGCCAATGACTCCGTCGATTTGAGTCAGCGCCTTCTTCACCGTGATGGGGCAAGTTGCACAAGTCATGCCGGGCACCGAGAGGGTGACGCTCTGTTGGGCAGCCCAGGCGGGCGTTAGCAGCAAGACTGCTGCAGTGGTCATGATCAACCGCTTCATATCGGGGCCTTTCTTCAGTAGAACCAGTGGGCGAACAAGGGAAACACCAGGGCAGCCACCAACAACAGGGTCACCAGGGCAAACAGCACCTTGTAGGAGAGGCTGACCATCGGCCGTTGACACACCTGACCCGCTTCACAGGCCACAACCGGACGCCATATCCTGCGTGCCGCAAAGATCAAGGCGACAGCGGCTGCACCGATAAACAGTGGCTGGTACGGCTCCAGCAGGGTCAACGTGCTGATCCATGCGCCAGAGATGCCCAGCATGATCAACACCAGAGGGCCAAGACAGCAGGCGGACGCCAGGAGCGCGGACAGGCCACCCGCGATCAAGGCCTTTCCACCGCCAGTGGCACGGTCAGAGATGTCGGTAGATTTCGTGGACATGGCATAAGCTTAGTTCCGTACATTGGTACGGAGTCAAGCAATATGAGCCATCCTCTTTCGCATGCCCGCTCTGGGTTGACCATTGGTGATCTGGCCAAGGCGGCCGGTGTCAACGTAGAGACCATACGGTTCTACCAACGCAAGGAGCTGATGCCCGAGCCAGAACGGCCTAAGGGCAGCATTCGGCGGTATGACCAGAATGACCTGTCGCGATTGCACTTCATCAAGACGGCGAAGCGGTTGGGGTTCAGCCTGGACGAGACCGCGCAATTGCTGCAACTTGACGATGGTGCAAGCTGTGTTCAAGCACGCACACACGCAGAGTCCAAGCTCGCCGAAGTTCAACTCAAGCTTGCAGACCTGCACCGGATGGAAGCCGTACTCTCTGAACTGATCCATCTCTGCGGTTCTGGGAGAGGCAAAGTCCGTTGCCCGCTGATCGCGGCAATGGAGCGGGAGTCGCCCCCTCTACAGATTTGAAACAGTGGTGGACTGCCAGCGATGCGGCAGCAGCTCGCTGATCTGGCTGGCGCGCTGCATGGGTAGGCGTGCCATCACATCGCGCAGGTAGCCATACGGGTCGTGCCCGTTCATGCGCGCTGACTGGATCAGGCTCATGACGGCTGCCGCCCGCTGGCCCGCGCGCAGGCTGCCAGCGAAGAGCCAGTTGTTGCGGCCAAGGGCAATAGGCCTGATTTGATTCTCGATCCAGTTGTTGTCCACGGGCAGTTGCCCGTCATCCGCGAATCGGGTCAACGCCACCCAGCGCCGCAGGCTGTAGTCCAGCGCCTTGGCGCTTGCTGAGCCCTCGGGCACCCTCTGGCGTTGCAGCAGCATCCACTGGTGCAAGGCATCGAGCAGCGGCTTCGTTTGTTGTTGCCGGATGGCTTGGCGCTGATCGGCGCTGAGCTCCTTGACCTCGCGCTCGATCTCGTAGACCCGACCGAACTGCTGCAGCGCGAACTCGGCGATCTGGCTCTGATTGGCTGCATGCAGATCAAAGAACTTGCGCCGCGCGTGCGCCAGGCAGCCGACCTCGGTCACGCCACTGGCGATCAAGGCCTTGTAGCCGCTGAAGTCGTCACAAGTCAGGCTGCCCCTCCAGTCACCCAGAAAGCGCCGCGCATGTTCGCCCGAGCGTGATTCACAGAAGTCGTAGACGACCGCCCGGGTAGTCTCGAAGGCGCCCGTGGCGTAGGCCCAGAGGTAGGCCCGGTGCGTCTTGCCGTTGCCCGGCTTGAGCATGGCCACCGGCGTCTCATCGGCATGCAGCACGCGGTGCTGCAGCAGCTCGACTTTCATTGCATCCACAAGCGGCTGCAGCTGCACGCCACACGAGCCCACCCATTGGGCGAGTGTGGAACGTGGAATGGCGAGGCCGGCGCGACCAAAGATCGCTTCCTGGCGGTACAGCGGCAGGTGGTCAGCGTACTTGGCCACCAGCACCTGCGCCAGCAGCCCGGTGGTGGGGATGCCCTTGTCGATGATGTGCGGATCGACGGGTACTTGGGTGATCGTCTCGCACTTCGCGCAGGCCCACTTGCCCCGGATGTGGCGCTCCACCGTAAACACACCGGGCACATAGTCCAGCTTCTCGGCCACGTCTTCGCCGACGCGCTTCATCTGGCAGCCGCATGGGCACATGGTTGACTCGGGCTCATGGCGGATCTCGCGCCGAGGCAAGTTTGCTGGGAGCGGCGCGCGCTTGGGGCTCCTCTTCTGGTCAACCGTGGCGGGCGCCTGCGCTTCCTGCAGCTCATCGATCTCCGTGGCCACGGCTGCCAGGTCGGCCTCGATCTCATCTTCGAGCAGGCTCTTCTGCTCGGGGTTGAAGCGCTCGGACTGGGCGGCGAACTTCATGCGCTTCAAGAGCGCGTTCTCGTGCGTGAGTTTGTCCAGCAGCGCGCTCTGGTGGCGCAGCTGCGTCATGAGGCGCGTGGTCAGCTCACGCAGCTCTTCTGCGCTCAGGTTTTGCAGGGATTGAGGCTCGACCACCATGGGCATTCACTGTGCCAGCACTGGGATGTGCGCACCATTGGCGCATGTCCCAATTGGCAAGCACCGTTCTGCGCTTCAGAGTCAGACCACGGTGATGACACCGCCGCCTGCCAGGCGCTGCCAGGGCAGACCAAGCACCAGCGCATCGAACTGAGTACGGGTGAGCGAGGCGGTGCTTGCCGCATCACGCGGCCAGACGAACTTGCCGCTGTTCAGGCGCCGCGCTGCTAGCCACACTCCGATGCCGTCGTGCACCAACACCTTCATACGGTTGGCACGTCGATTGGCGAACAGGTAGGCATGGTGCGGGCGCGCTGCACCGAAGACCGACACCACACGGGCCAGCGCCGTCTCGGTTCCAGCTCGCATGTCCAGCGGTTCGGTGGCAAGCCACAGCGCATCGACCCGGATCACTTGAGCAACTCTCGCATCCACACGGCGCACTGATCGGCTGCGGTCGAGGGCCAGGTCACTGAGACACTGGTGGCGCCACGGCGCAACTCGATGCGGATGTCCGGTACAGGTGCACACGCCGCTGGCGGCAACGGCACCGGAACAAATGCGGGAGCCTGCAGGGCGGGGAGCGCGTGACATCCCTCTCGGCGCCACTTGTGCACGACGTTGGCGTTGATGCCGTGCGACAGGGCAATGCTGGCCACCGATGCACCCGGCTCGGCGCACTGAACAAGGATCTGCTGCTTGAGCTCGGCGTCGTAGCGCCGGCGGGTCTTCTTCTTGGCTTCATTCATGGTGTCCACCTAACTTGTTTGGTGGACACCATCGTTGCCGCTTAGACCAAACCCTTCAAGGGTGGTATGGCCGTGCGCTTACCAGTTTTTAGCGTGACCCGGTGAATGTCCGCCTTGCGGCAGCTGCGACGGCGGCACGATGGGTCACGAGCGCCCTCAATCGCTGCACAACTGCCCTCCAAATGCGTTGCCCCTTCCAGTAACGGGTTGTACAAAGCCACTCCCTCAGTGGAAGGCGTGGAGTCGGCGCACCAGCACGGGAGGGCGCCCTACATCCCTTACTTTA
>Ga0209066_10007199_pt1 | contig 11110 bp, 10 predicted proteins | sample All_14_2_FD_187198 | JGI IMG/M metagenome (GOLD analysis project Ga0209066, IMG submission 187198) | Freshwater microbial communities in response to fracking from Pennsylvania, USA - Allegheny Zone_MetaG_DW_15 (SPAdes) (version 2) ... | reverse complement strand
CGAGAGGATCAACCCCTCTTACATCGCCCGTGTCCTGCGCCTGACACTGCTTGCGCCCGACATCGTTGAGGCGATCCTCGATGGAAAGCAGGGGCCGGAGGTGACGCTGGCGCGGATGCTGGAGCCGATTCCGTTGGAGTGGTGCGCACAGATGACGCTGCTTCGCTGAGAGCCCGCCACATGACATTCGCCACGTTACAGGGATTGCAGCGGCCCGGTTTTCAGAAGACCCTGAGACAAAGCGGGTATTTCGGGGTGTATCATGGCGGGCATACTCAGGTGGTTATTCGGCGGTTCTTCTGCCCGCGACGCTAGGGCAGCGCCGACGGTGCGAGAAGAGCTTCGCAGGAAGGCCGCTACCGAGCCGGAGCCTGAGATCGTGCGCATGACAGACCCCTCTCTGCCCGGGCCGCTTTATTTCGCGCAACTCGAACGGCTCACCTCATCAGTTTCCGCAAAGGACTATGCGGCGGCGGCGGCAGCCGCGCGCGCAAGTCTGCCGCTGCTGCGCGACTGGCTGAAAGACCCCCACGGCGATGGGCAGCAACTCGACATCCGAATACCGGCACTGTCGCAAGGCGGAACGATGATGGCCCTCGTCGGAGACCGGGACGGACTTTGCGAGTTGCGAGAGCTCGTGCAGGACTTCGACCATCTGCAAGCTTACCGAGACGAGGCGGAGGACCACTTTGTCGACCTCGACCTCTTCGACCGACTCCGGAAAGTGATCCGAACAAACCCGGGCATCCCGCAAAGCCGGATGAAGGCCGAGCTGGGCATCTATGACGGCCGCCGTGCCAGTCGGCTCATCTCCTACCTCGAGAAGTCGGGAGAAGTCCGGCGCGCGAAGAGCGGGAAGACATATGAGCTCTACATCGCCGATTCCGAGATGCCCGAGGCCGCGGCCGCGACGATCTACCATGAGCCGGCGAGGCCGGGATCGCACCGGCGCGACCGCGGTGCCGGGCGTCCGCACAAACTCGACCCAAAGCGTGTGAACATCGTACCGCTTCCGCCTTCGCCGAATGCGTGGGAGCGATCCGTCGAACTGCCTGTCACAGAGGAAGCCTTCGCAGACCCTCAGGGGGCCTGGAGCGAAATCGTCGTCGAACCAATTGCGAAATCGGATCGACCGGACCCGGCCTTTCGCAGGCACTACAGCACGCGTGGCGGCGCACTGTCGTTCGACGATCTTGCGAAGTCAGAAGCGAGCCTGGGCGCTCCTGGAGCGGTGATGTTCAGCGACGCGAAGGGGCGGCCCGGGACACCAGTGCCCCTACGTCGCGATGCGTACCACATCTCCGTTCATCCAGAGGGCGAGGGCTTCGCGCTTCGCTCGAAGGGCGGTGTGCTGACGGTTTATCGTGGCGACTTCAGTCTCGACTTCGAGACCGACCTAGAGGCCGCCCCGGAAGTCGCTGCCAACCGCGAACGCCTCGGGTTGGCAGAGATCGAGGCACATCGTGCGTTGCGCTGCGTCGCACTGACCCCGGATCGGGACCGATACATCTTCACTCACGTCGACGAAGCGTGGTGCGTCAACCGGGACGGAGAGCGCCTATGGGGGCTCAGGATGCCGGCGAAAGAGCCCACCCGCATCAGGGTAGGCGGCCCCAGCTTCGGGACCGCTGCCGAAATCGACCAAGCCCTCGAGGTCATGGGTCTTCAGATGCCGGTCACACCCGACGAGATTCGCAGGCGATACCGGCAGCTCGTGCGCGAGCTGCATCCTGACGTAAATCCTGGAAATGAAGAGAGGATGAAGGCCGTGAACGTCGCATCGGAGCGGCTAACTGGCCTCGACCCCGAGCAGCTCGACGGGAGTGGGGGAGGTGAAGACGGCTTTGAAATCGTGATCAGCTTTGGCCCCGCGGCCGAGGCGGACTGGATCTATGCCGCAGCCTTCTCTGGGACTGGAGAAACCGCTCTGCTCGGCACCTATGCCGGGCGGGTGTTGCGCGTGGACCGAAACGGCTCGCCGACCACGATCTACGACGTGGGTTCCGTGCCTGTCAGAATCGTCGAGACCGAATCCTTCCTCTATGTGATGACCACGACCCGCCTCTATGTGCTCGATGGCGACCGCTTGATCGCCTTGCAAGACTGTTCGCCAAAATGCGATCTGCTCGTCAGCGGAGGCATGGTCCTCCTCGTCGAAGGCAAGGGCGTTCGCGTCTTCACGGAAGATGGCCGGCCGCTGGGGATCGCCCTGACCAAGGCGCCCATCCGGCGGGCGTATGTCGACAATGGCGAGGTCGTCGTAGAAACGCGGACGCAACGGGGGAGCTTCCGTGGGATCCGCGCGGTTCCGAAGAGACGCAGCGATCCGTTCCAGCCAAGTCCCATGCGATCATCCTGATGGTTGACCATGTAACGGCGGAGCGCCGCTCATACATAATGTCGAAGGTCGGCCAGAAGGACACGAAGCCCGAGCTAGCCCTTCGCCGCGCCCTGCACCGGCTCGGATATCGCTTCAGGCTCCATCGTCGCGATCTGCCGGGCAGCCCCGACATCGTGTTCCCGTCGCGGAGGAAGGTGGTTTTTGTGCACGGCTGCTTCTGGCATGGCCATGGCTGCAGATGGGGCAGACTGCCGAAGTCCAGGCCGGAGTACTGGCAATCGAAGATTGAAACAAACAGAGAACGTGATAAGAGAGCCCTAACCGAGCTGCGGGAAGCTGCATGGGAGCCGTTGGTTGTCTGGCAGTGCGAGCTGAGGGACATCGAAGGAGCCGTCGGTCGCGTCGACGCCTTCCTCAAAAGCTAGGTTTCGCTGGTCAATCCGGCAGCACACCGATATGTTGCGTAAAAACGAATAGGGTACGGCATGGCGAGACCGATTGGAGTCGATCTTTTCTCGGGTGCAGGGGGTATGAGCCTCGGCTTCGAGCAAGCCGGCTTCGATGTGGTTGCGGCCGTCGAGCTCGACCCTGTCCACGCCGCTGTCCATAAGTACAACTTCCCTCACTGCGCTGTCCTCCCCCGGTCCGTCACCGACGTCTCAGGCGACGACATCAGAGCGGCAGCAAAGATCGGCGACCGCCGCGTGGATGTCGTGTTCGGCGGCGCTCCCTGCCAAGGATTCTCGCTCATCGGCCAGCGTGCGCTTGACGATCCAAGAAACTCCCTCGTGAAAGACTTCGTGCGCATCGTGCGAGAACTCGATGCAAAATATTTCGTTTTCGAGAACGTCAAGGGACTCACCGTAGGCAAACACCGGAAATTCCTCTTCGAGCTGATTGAGGAATTCGAGGAGGCCGGGTACGACGTTCAGAAGGATTGGCGTGTGCTGAACGCTGCCGATTACGGCGTACCGCAGGATCGCCAGAGGCTGATCCTTATGGGAGCTAAAAGGGGTTGCGATCTCCCGTCATATCCCGCGGCGATTGGCGAAAGGCCGACATGCGATGCCGCGCTTGGAGATCTGCCGGATGCCGAAACATTTGACGAACTTCGCATGTCGGATTCTGTCAAGACGTCGGCTTTCGGCATGCCGAGCAAATACGCCGAGGCGCTTCGGGGCCTTGGAAACGACACATGGGCCTTCGGGTATCCTAGAAAATGGGATCCGAGCCGATTGACCTCTAGCGCTCGAACTGAGCACACTGAAATCTCGCGGCGTCGATTTCAGGAAACTGAACAGGGACGCGTTGAGCCAATCTCCCGGTTGTTCAAGCTGCCAGTGGACGGCGTATCGAACACGCTTCGCGCAGGAACCGACTCGGCTAGGGGCGCCTTCACGAGCCCCAGGCCGATTCATTACGCGCATGCTCGCTGTGTAACTGTGCGGGAAATGGCCCGTCTACACGGCTTCCCAGACTGGTTCCGCTTCAACGTCACCAAGTGGCATGGGGCCCGCCAGATCGGCAATGCAGTACCGCCACCTCTGGCACGGGCTGTCGCTTCGGCGTTGATCCGAGCGCTGGGGGTGGAACCTACGCGGCCGACAGAGGCAATCGACCTCGGCGAGGAAAGGCTTCTAACTATGGGAAGCACCGAGGCATCTCAGCATTTCCAAGTCGAAAATCCGATCGGGCGACGCGACAAAAAAAGCGGTGCCAAGAAGCGCAAGCAAGAAGAAATCGAAGAGCTATATGCCCTTAACAGGCGGGCGCAATTCGTAGATGGCGTCGCTGGCTAAGATCAACTCGTCGAGCGCGGATGCGTCTGCTCGTTTCACCGCCTCAAATTCGGTCAGATAAAAACCTACGCCCTTTACTGTGCGCAAGCCGATGGGGATGACGATCTCTACCTCAGCCTCGGCAAAGGCCGCCTGAACTTGGTTGATTATCTGACTGGGTATCAGTGGATCCTTGGCCTGCTTCGCCTCACACGTGACCAATACTGACTCGGGGTTTTTCGGATCACCCGCCTTTCCGAGAAACAGCGCATCGATCTCCGTCGAACGGAGCTTGATGCCCATTTGCAGGTGAGTCAGCTCAAGAAGTGGAAACGCTGGCGCGACTGCGAAGTGCGTCTCGACAACGCGCAAATTGATTGCCGTCTGGATCAGCCAGGTTTCGTCGGAGCGCCCCAACGTCTTCGTGACGAGCGGTATGCTGATCGATTGTACTGGGAAGCGCGGGGCATCGTTGCGAACTCCGAATGCATCGAGAAAAGGTTCTGCCTGGCCAAGCCGATATGGGATGAACTCGAAGCACTCACCGTCCCCTGTTCGTTGAATCCCGGTGAATTGCCTCGCTGCGACCGACGCAGGCCAGTTCTTGGAAGCGTTGGCCCCGCGGAGCAGGTCCTTCATGAAGTTGGCCGGATTACGGTCACTGAGTGTGGACCCATGAACCTTGTTGCATTCGCGAATAGCTTGCGCGACATCGTCAAGGCTCATGAGACTCCTATCCAGCGTGCCGGTCGCCTCGTTCCAATGCTTATCGAACAGATGTTCGATGACCTTCGTCTTCTGCGATCTTGCCACGTTGCCCCAACTTGAAACCATCTCTTGTAAAGACGGTATCCGAAACATGTGGTCGCTTACAAGGGAGCGTCTGGCTGCCACCCGTTTGTTCGTGCCTGCGGTGTTGAGCGACAACCACCATGCGGAAGCGAGCGCTATGGGAGCTACGGATCACACTCGCTTAAACGGCACCACAGTGCTCGCACCAGTTGGCTCCAGCGAACGCTTAAGCGTTGGCAGAGCAACCACGTCTGCTTTTTCGTTGGTCATGTAACCGCGGGGCAATCCGCACAGGCTCTCGATGTCCGCAGAAGGCAAGCGAAAATCTCCGAGCAGATCCTCGCGCGACCTCACGCCCTCATCTATCAGGAGGCGCACCGAGCGGGCCAAAAGTCGCGGCTCCTCTGGCGTTAGCACATCGTCCAGAGGTTCACTCTTCCTCCAGCCTCGCGCGCTGTAATACTTCCACATCCGCCGCTCGGCTTCCTCACTCATCATACCTAACGCCGAGCAGCGCTTCATCATTGCGCCGACGGATGTCTTCCAGCGCTCCTTTAGAGCGACCAGCGCATTCAGCGATGGCGACCAAACCTCGGCCGCGAAGCTCTCCGCCGGCAGCAGGAACGCGCCGGCGAAATAGAACGCCTGCCGCTCGATTTCCTTGAAGTCCGCGGCACTGTTCAGCGTCTTCGGCGTCAGGTGACGGTGAAGCACTAGGTGGCCGAGCTCGTGCGCGGCATCCATCCTTGAGCGGACCGAAGTGGCCTTGTCGCGGGCAATCAGAGTGTAGGGCCGTCCGTCCGCCGTGGACCAGTTTGATACGCCGTCCATCGTGGCCGTGCCGACCTCTTCTTTCACCACCACAACGCCCGCGTTCTCCAGCACAAGCAGCATGTCAGATACCGGTCCGCAACCGAGAGACCACCGTGTGCGGCACTCGTTCGCCATGCGATCAATGTCCTCGTCCCGGATCTCTCGATGATCCCTCACCTCAATTTCCGGCACGTTCGGCTCCGGCAGATCGAGCCATTCCTGCAGATCAAGCGAGATGTCCTGTGCCCACCGGAGTCGCGCCTGGCTCCGCTTCCGCACCGATTGCGTCGTGCTCGCCATCGACCGAAAGAACATCGGAGCCGCACCGTGATCCGGTTGCGCGCGCAAGAAAAATGATACTGGCAGGTTCAGAGCACGCGCCAGCGCATCAAGAGCATCTGGCTCCGGCGATTGGTCTCCCGCTTCCCATCGCGAAATGCTTGAACTGGTTCTGTTGATAAGGTCAGCGAGCGCCACCTGAGTGAGGCCACGGGAATCCCGAGCCTCTACCAGTCTCTCCGCCCGGAAACCTGGCGTACCACTTCGCATGTTGCTGTCCCAACACCCCGTTGCCGGGGTCTCACTATTTGTCTTCGTTGCCGTCGCGCTTCTTCAGCTTCGGAACAGCGCGATCCTTGATCTCGATAAGTGCGTCACTGGGCTCGCGATTGCGGGTGTCGAGGTCGTGGTACATGCCAAGGACCGTGGTGAGGGGTTCAAGGAACTTCCAACTAGAAAGATCTGCGCTTGGAATCCCCAGCCCCACAAACGCCGGTATGGACGGGTCCCCCCGCTTTCCGTTCGCTGTCACAACCAACATTGCGCAAAGTCGATCAGTCGGAGGATCTTCCACCTCGACGAGGAAATCTAGTTGCAGTGGGTCAAGCCATGCATTGACGGCCGCCCACAGTTTGCGAAACCGCGTCGGTCTCGGTGTTCCACAGTGGGACTGAATATTACTGCGGATCAGGTAGACGCCTTGGTGACCCAAGAGACTGAAACGGCCACCGGCCGGCTCCGTGTGGGGCGCCATCGGCGAGAACCCAGCCTCTTGAGCGGCGGCCCGGAAGCCCTCCTCGGCGCAAGCGTGGCGCAACTGCCCTAGCGTGTTTGCACGTTCCGGCTCGGCAATGTTCTGGTCGGTGAGCCGAGCTGCCTTCATGAAGGCAGCATCCGTCTGCTCCAATGCCGCGCGAAAAAATACAGACGGAAGGGCGGCGATTACGCGGTCGATAGGATCCGGCATTGGGTCTCGCTGTACAGATTGCGTTTATCGGGAAAGTACAGCGAATTTTTTGCGTTTACAAGTCCCAAACATTGCCAAGGGCGCGTTTACCTATCCTCGGCGGTGCCCGCCTTCTCAGTGCACCTACGATTACATGGCGCCCTCCCTCCAAGGGCACTATTATATTTGACAAACCCAAACACAAGGCCTAGATTGAGTTATCAATTTGGAGCCGATCATGTCCAGCGTCCTGAATCAGCCCTACTTCCACGATGAGCAAGCAGCGTTTGAGGCGCTAGAGGCCATTATGTGGCCGAACGGCAAGCCCGATCATTGCCCCCATTGCGGTTCTTCGGATCGGGACAAAATGAACCGGCTGGCAGTCCAGCGTTCTAAACCTTCGAAGCGGAACCCGAACGGTAAGGCCGTTTATGGCCTATGGAAGTGCTACGCCTGTCGCCATCAGTTCACGGTACGAAAGGGCACGATCTTCGAGGAGAGTCGGTTGGAACTTACCCTTTGGTTTCAAGCCGCGTTCCTCATGTGCTCAAGCAAAAAAGGCGTATCTGCCAATCAGCTTCACCGCACCCTCGGCGTTACTCTGAAAACGGCATGGTTCCTCGCCCATCGTCTTCGCGAAGCGATGCGGGATGGCAACCTTCCTCCGATGGGTGGCGAAGGCAAGTTTGTTGAAGCTGACACCACGTATGTGGGAGGCAAGGAAAAGAACAAGCATGTTGGCAAGCGCAATCGGGCCAACATCGGCGGCGTTGGGAAGCAGATCGTTCACACCCTCGTTGAGCGTGGCGGTCACGCTCGCTCGCACCACATTGCCAATGTCACAGGCAACACTCTCCGCCCGCTTCTGTTCGCGCAGGTAGACCGCAAGTCGGCCCTGATGACCGACACCGCTGGCGGCTATATGCAGATTGGTCGTGAATTTGCCCGTCACGAAATGGTCGATCATGGCAAAGACGAATACGTGCGCGGCGATGCTTACAGCAACACCGTCGAAGGTTACTTCTCAATCTTCAAGCGCGGCGTGACCGGCACCTACCATCACATTAGCAAGCAACACCTTCATCGGTATCTTGCTGAGTTCGATTTCCGGTACAACAATCGCGTTGCATTGGGCACCGATGATGTGAGCCGGACGACGAACGCCTTGATGGGCGCAAAGGGTAAGCGGCTCACGTATCGAAGAGTTAACAACGCGGCCTAAACCAAAACGACTTACACCGCGCGAGCTATGGCTCAAGATGAAACTTGAACATCGCTAAGCAGCCCGGTACTGCGGCCGATGGACTTGCGCCTCCCTCAACTCCGAAGGGAGGCGCAAGCCCTTCGAAGCGATTAGAAGCTCGGAACCGACGCGCTTCACTTGAGCCGAATAGTTCAGCTCAATTTGGAACTGTCGGCGGGCGGTATAGAGCTTTTGGACTTCATCGCAAAAGTCGTAGGTGATTATCCACGGATGTCCAAGTCGAAGTATGCGCTTGGAAACTTTCGCATGGTCCTCCGGATCGTAGGCACTCGTATACAGACTCGACCCCTTGTTGAAATAGGGCGGGTCAATGCACAGAAACGTGTCATCCGGAAGATGCCGCTCAATGTGAGTGAGAAAGTCCAGCGCGTCCTTACGATGCAAATGTATACGCGTCCGGTATTTTTGCACACGTCGAATCCGACGAGCTAACTCATCCTTGTTGAACCGACAGTCGATAGTGTAGGTGCCCTTTTGGGATAATCCGCCAATGACACCCGCATTCTTGATGATGCCGGAACGGTTGGTACGGTTCAGAAAAAAGGCCGCGAACCCGATTTGAAGATTCGTGGCCTTGCAGGGATCGCGATGAACTTCTCTCTGTCTACGCCATTCGTCTATCGTCACCGGCGTTGTCATCATCAAATCCAGAAATTCGTCTGTCTGATGTAGGACAGCATTCCAAAATGCCCACACATGGCGGTCGATGTCGTTAATGTGGATGTCACTCACGTGGCCGCCGTAAAGCAGCGATAGAGCTAATCCACAACCGCCAGCATAAGGCTCGGCGTAGTGGCCTCGTTCCAGCTTGTTCATACGCATGATGTTCGATACGAGGCCTAGCAGGCTCCCCTTGCCGCCTGGATATCGAAGAGGTGAGGTTGCAAGTGCCATGTCCGCCCGCCGCTTAGCATTGAGTCTACAGAAGTTTTAGCCAAAACGATACGCGACGGCCAGCTATTTCTTCGAGAGCAGTCCTTCAACCGTTTTCATGAGTAGTGGTGTGATCGTTGCAACGTCGTTAGCGAGTTGCTTTCCCTCGAAGGTGGCGGAGACCTCGTGATGCTTTGTGGCGTTTCCATGGTGCTGAATGCGGCCCAACGCATCGCGGATAGGGCCAGTCTTCTTCTTGTCTCCAAGCCCCATATCCGTGAGCTTCTGAACACTGAAAAAGGCGACGAAATCCGTGTTGCTGTTTCTCCCAGCAAGGGCCGATAGCGTTTCAATGAATGCCCAAACGCCGACTGTCAGCAAAGGCGCGTGAGCTCCCAGTCCGAAGGTGCAAACCGAGAAGTACAGACTTTCGAGCTTGTCATTTCCGAGGTTCTCAAGCGCCAGCGCGAGCGGCTTGTCATGCTCAAGATGATCCCTCTGCCGGGGCGCCTTGGGAGGGGTTTTTCTCTTCTGCTCGCTCTTGGTTGCAGGCCGTACCGCCGTCCGAAGTGCAAGTGGCTGTATACGTTCGCCCGATATGTCTGTATGCCGCGCCAGTTTGCGGCCGTAGCCGTCGACTTGACCGCTATTATACCGAGACGTGATTTTGTTCTGCTTCAGATCGTTGATGAACCTGCCCAGTTGTTTCTTTAAGTCCGCGACCGGCCGGTTATAGGTGACATCATCGGGGTTGGTAGCGTCGATGCCCAATGCTTCCTTGACCACGCTGCGGTTCAGAAACCGTTGCGCTGTCGTGAGCTTGCCACTGCGCTCTTCCTTCGTAATCAGCCCCATCGCCTCGGCGGTGTCCAAGACCGCTAGAGCAACTTTATTGCGGCTGCTTCCGAAGTGCCGAGCCTTTTGATCCGCGTTCCAATCGAGCAGTCCTACCCCCGCTTGCGCGCCGTCATGAATGATGCCCATCCAAAACCGGAGTTCGTCGTGGTCATCAAAGACAATCGACGTGATTTTTCGAATCGGAACATGCGCCGAAGTTGCGGCTAAACGAGCAAAGTCCTTCCGGAGATTGGCGGGCGCACGGTCGGGATCGTTGAGAAGTTTGATTGCGCAAACGCGGCGGTTCCCCTCCCACGCCTGATAGGTCTTCTTTGTCGCCGCCCGGCCCGATCCCGGAAGTTGAACCACGCCGAGAAGCGCTAGTGGGTTTGTCCCTGCCTCGCTGATGCTTCGTGCGAGATTGAAAACCTGCTCATCTTTGCACAGATATTGGATAACCTCGTCCTCGTTGGCCATCGGCTCGTGGCGAGGGTTTTCCTCATAAAGAAATATGCGGTCGATATCTATTTCAATAAGTTCTTTAGCCATAGTCGCCCCCTCGCTACTATCTTGTTCAGATAGCCTGACCGGGCGCTATCCCAGAGTAAAGGCCGATAGTGATTACAGACGGCCGTGAAGGATTGAGACCATGACCAAGAAGGCAAAGTCGGCAAAAGCAAAGCGACCCACACCTCCCAAACCGGACGACTTTGAATCAGTCGCCCGCCGCCTCGGCGTCGATGAAGATAAGGCGCGGTTTGAGGAGAAGTTGAGGAAGATTGCAAAGTCTAAGCCTGCGGCAAGGAGCTGATTCCTCATGAGGAGCGGCGATCCAGCGTCCCAGATATAGCGCGGGGTTTGTCAAATATAATAGTGCCCCTCCAAGCTCCGACATCCGGTGGCAAAAAGTTCGATCTCAGACCCATTCGGCAAGTGCCACCGGCGTCGAAGTGCTCAACTTCGGCGATCAAAATATTGTTTATATCTAGATACTTACAAGCTATTCACCAAAACGGCGCAGTCATCAGGTCTGGAGAATATAGGCCCCGAGAGACCGCTTTCGTCCCTCCTGGCCCCAAGGCCAGTGCTCAGCCCGTCCCGCATAACCCTCGAATACAACGGAAAAATCCGGCCGCAGCCGGATCGGGAGAACGCTTTCGCGAGGGCAAGTGGCGGAGGGAGAGAGA
>Ga0209066_10007198_pt1 | contig 11110 bp, 8 predicted proteins | sample All_14_2_FD_187198 | JGI IMG/M metagenome (GOLD analysis project Ga0209066, IMG submission 187198) | Freshwater microbial communities in response to fracking from Pennsylvania, USA - Allegheny Zone_MetaG_DW_15 (SPAdes) (version 2) ... | reverse complement strand
GGTTAAAGCAGCGGTCTCCGACCTCCTGCACGTTGGCCACGTTGGGGGAGGACACCACCTCCTCAAGGTCCGAGATCTTGTTCGTCTTAGCCAGAGCGAACAGGAGCTCAGAGTCAATGGAGGACTCCTTCACCTTCTTACGGGCCATCCGGAGATAGCGAACCAAGTCGTCGTACTTCTCCTCGCGGTTAGCAGCCTCGATAACGGCAGGGTAAGGCTCAGCGTCGTCGGCCTTGATGAACGAGTCGATCGCTTCCTTGATGAAGTTAGCGTCCAGCTGAGCGCGACCGAGACGGGACCACACCTTGGAGTCGTCCGTGCGAGTGGCAAACTCGACGGCACGATCCATGTTGTCGATGTGCACGAGGAGGACCTCCAGCGCCTCAACACTGAGACGGGCCTTCTTGAGCATCTCGAACGCCTCCTCGTAGAGCTTGTACTGGTCGGAGCACGCCCGCTGAGCCATCTCCGCGGCGTTGAAGTGGTCTAGACGGTGAACGAGATCCATGACCTTGTGAGGCTCGGTCTGGATGGCAGTCCACATGAGCAAGTCCTGGAGATTAGGGTTCTCCGAGAAGCCATCCCCGGGAGTGCCCTGCAAAACGAGCCTGTCGAGCACCTGGATGAGCTCGTTGGGCAGGTTGGCGGCCATGAACGCTCGAACGGTGGCGGAGACGCCCTCAGGGTCTCGGCACTCGGGAAGAGCAGTCTGAACCGTCTCGTCAACAAGTCGCGACCTGTGCTTGTTGTCCGAGTTCAGGACGCGCGCCCAGAGATCAGGGTCGCGGCGCTCGACAAGGTACCTGGCTTGGTCCTTGAACAGCTCGTTCTCGTTGGTGAGCTCCAGCAACTCCTCGTCGCACTTGCCCCACGCCCTGCGGTAAGCGACGAAAGAAAGGTGGGGGTCCAGCTTCCTCGCGAAGGCACCCACGACCTTGGCGTCGTAGAATGAGTTGTTGACCAGGAACGTCTCCGGGTCGTCACCAGTCTGGATCCTGATCTTGGCCAGGGCGTTGTGGGTGGCGGGCTCGGAGTTGCCCTCAGCGACACGCTGCTCGAGCCAGGGCCGTAGGAGACGGAGCCTATTGCGCTTCTCCACCTCCTCCACAAGCTTCTCCACAGGGCACTCTCGGCGGACCGCGTCAAGGAGCTGCGTGATGAACTGTTCATCCGCGTCGAGGTCCAAAAGGCGTCCCACAACCTGGGGAGCGTTCTGAGGCGACATCTTCTCAACGTAGACGAGAATGTGCTTGTGCAACTTGTTGTTGAACAGGTATGTGGTGAGCTCGTCGACATAGCCGAAGCGGTCGCAGATGAAGATGAGCGCGCGGGGATCAGGGAACTTCTCGGTGATGAGGAACTCCTTGGCGGCGAGAGGGTCGATCGCAGTGCTTTCGCGGCAGACCTTGATCACCTGCTCGATTTGGCCCATCTTGGCGGAGGCCTCCAGGTTCTTGAAGTGGACCTGGGGGTCCTGAGTGAAGCTCAAAATGGCTCCGGTGAAGTAGTAGAGTCCCTCGTACGACCGGTAGGCGGAGAACAGGTCGATCAACGGCTGAGTTCCAACCTGCTCGTAGTACTTGCTGGCCACCTGCACGACAGTTGCAAGGTTGGCCTTGAGGTTGTGCTGGAGCAGAAGGTGGAGGCACTGCAAGCATTCCTCGGCGGGCAACTTTCCAAAATAGTTTAGCAAGAACTCGGGGTTCAGCGCCTGAGTGTACACGATCACACGCTTGATATCCGCCGGGTCGCTGTAGTGTTCCAAAGCCCGCTGGTAGAGGCCCGCCTTCTCGCAGAGCTTGCCAATCTTGGTGCGGTCGTACCGAGTGAACATCTCCGAAGCGAAAATGGCGTCGGCAACCTGCGGCGCGCCTCCCAGGAGGTTAATCTCGAGCAGACGAGTCTGCAAGGCACCATCCTCCGGCTTGTCGCCCTTTAGCGCCTCGAACAAGAAGGCAGTCGTCTCCTGGATTCGGCCGAGCTGCATGAAAATATCGACGACGGTGCTGACGTTGACCATGGGAGGGTTGTCAGCGACGAGCATCTTGGCAAACGCCTCAGCCTTCTTGGGGTCCTGGCGAACCAAGTTCTGGAGGAGGATGACGTAGTCAGGGTGGTGGTTGGACTGCTTGGCAAACTGCACGACGGAAGCAAAGTCACCCATGTGCAGGAACGCCTGGATGACCTTGTCCGGAGCGTTTCCGCGCATGTAGACGCTTAGGGCCATCTTAGGGTCAGCCTGAACGAGCATGTCGCCGAGCTGCTCCGAGCACTCGAGCTTGTCCTCCTTCAGCCACTGCTCCATCATCTGCAACCTTCCAGACGCGATCACAGGTCGCGAAAGCTCGATAGATTCAATAGCATTGAGCTTTCCACGAGCAAGCAAGGTCTGGAAGTACTGGAGAAGAGGCGCAGGCTGGCCAGGGACAGCCGGAAGGCGCTGGAACTTCTGGATAGTCTCCGCCGTTCGAAGCATTCCCCGGGGGCTCTCCGCGGCGACACGGGCAGCGCCAGCCACATCTCCGGCGTTGTACATGCGATCAAACTCTACCTGGTAGAGGTTGACCGCTCCCGGGAGGCCGAGCTTGGTGGCAAGGCGCATCGCTGTGGAAGATTTGCCGATGCTGAGCAGATAAGGAACCAACTGCGGGTCATTCATGCCAATCTTCAGGATCTTTCCGGTTCTCGCGGTGATACCCAACATCGCCGAGTCACTATCCGTCGAGCAAGTCACGAAAACCGTCTCCTGTGAGACACGATTGCGATACACGGTCTCCGCAGTGAAGATGTCCAGGACGTACAGATATCCCAGCTTCGTCAAGCAGTACAGCAAATCGTGCTTCTTCGAAGGGAGCAGCGAAACGGGGAAATCCGCAGCCGCCTCGGGGGGAAAAGGGATGTCCTGAGGAGCAACCTTGAACACTCCTCCGGGCGCATCCTTGTCCTTTCCGACCTCCATGCAGAAGAGCTTAGGGCCCATTCCGGGCTTGCGCTCCACGAAGCAGAAAACCTGTCGCTCATAGCCTTCCGACTGGATCGTAGCAAAGCAAGCAGCGTGACCGGTCAAAGGCTGCGAGACGCGCTTCTCAATCGAGTAGAGCTGAATAGCTCCATCGATGGTGCCGGGCTGAGCACCCTGGGCGATTCCGACCAGGCAGCACCACTTGCCGTCGGCAGAAGTGCGATACGAGATGATCTGCGACGACGCCAGGTTGGCATGGCGATCAAAAATCTTCTCGGGATCGCTCGTGCCAGAGGTCGACCAGTGGTACACGGACGTAGCAGTCACAATGGCCAACATCTCAGGCCCGATCCACCGCCAGTAAAGACCACTGGGGTCCTCCTCCAGCTTGTAGCTCTTCACCTTCTTCTTCTCGACGATGTTAAACATCTGAATCGTCGACTGAGCCCTCAGCGCGATCACCTTGCCATTCGGGGACATCACCGCGGCTTCAGCCTGGATGGGCCTGCGAACTACCTGGTTTCCATTCGCAAGCTCCACGATGGTCAAAGCAGTCTGTTCTCCCTGCTTCTCCTTTAAGACGACGTGCGAATCGGATTCTAGGGTGCACTCTCCGAAGCGGATCGAGTCGGCCGCCACACCAAGGCTAACCAGCTGTGCAAAGGAGGGAAAACGTGTTAGTGTCGAGTGATAGGCAACGGATTCGTCTGGAGAGGATTCAACTGTATAAACAGAACCATTGGTCGGAAAAAACAAGTTTATTGCGGGAGTGGGTGGTGTTTCACTTCTGGAACAGCTCACCGACCGAACTTAAATCGGCTCCAGTCGACTTCACCGGCGGCGTTCTATCTAGTTGTCACCTTTGATTTATTCAACTGGAGGGACGACCCTACCTAGTTGCGTGCTCAAGCGATCCGAGTAGTAGTAAACCGTACCACCTTTGCCGGCCACACTCCACTGCAGGTGAATCCAAGCGAACCCTGCAGTGGCACCACCTGTCGTGGGAAATGCTGCAAGAATTAAGAAAGCTGGAGACTACTTACGTTCGCCGCCTCGACAAAAGTGATGGGCGTGGCTTGAGCCATGGTTGCTCGGTCCTTTCCTTTATCCTCTTCCTCGTAAAGACCGACAGAGTAACGATTTGTTGTTGTGGTGATGGCTGCTATCAAGGGAAAGAAAATCCTTCGCTGCTGCCGCTCAGTTATCGCGCGGTACGTAAAAATAAGACCGTTAGAGATAAGATAAGACACGACATCGTGAGCAGAATACCGCGGTACTCGGCAAATCTGCGACGACGACGATGACAATGACAACCTCATCTTCTTTACCTCGTGCCTCGTCTTTCGTGTAGATCATCATGGGCGAGGTACCATGGAACCTCCTTTTGGCATCCGCACTAGCGGGGAGCTTGGCGAGAATACCGACGCACCCGCTCGACACGTTAAAAGCTCGAATGATGGCATCCAAAGGCTCGACATTACGGAATGTGCTCAATGATACGTTGAAAACTGAGGGCGTTCGAGGGCTGTATAGAGGGTTCTGGTTCACTACCGTATCCTCTATTCCTGCTTCATGTACTTATTTCTCTAGCCAGGAGTGGAGCCGGAAAAAACTGTTTTCAAATTCGCTTGCGAGCGGATTTTTCGCGGAGACGGTATCGTGCTTACTGTACGTGCCGATTGACGTAGTTAAGGAGCGCATGCAGGTCGCCCGAATGGATGCGGAAACAAAGACCTATGGATCGAGGTATGATCGAGGGATACAAGCGATTCGAAGCATAGTTTCAACAGAGGGAGTGAAGGGGCTTTACAAGGGATATCTCTCGACCCTGGCATCATTTGGGCCGTTTAGTGCGTTGTACTTCTTCTTCTACGAAGACTTTCGGAAACGTTTGGAGATCCGCTATCAGCATCAAGAATCCATTCCAGCATATGCGTTTTGGGCTGGCGGAGGACTCTGCGGTGCGGCCGCAGCTTTCCTGACAACTCCGTTGGACCTCGTAAAGCTTAGGAAGCAGCTCGATCCCTCTTCATCTTTCTATGTCTCTGAGGGTATGGTCGCGGGACTTCGACGTACGTTAAAGGACGAGGGACTACCAGGCTTGTTCCGTGGGGCCACCGCACGCGTTCTCTTTTTTTCTCCGACGACAGCATTTTCTATGGCGATTTTCGAGGTTCTTCGTGCGTCGCTTTGATGTCAGAATGTGACGATGATGGGCAATCGCATTTGCATGATATGACTCTATGTATATTTTGGAGTGTCATGTCCTGACTACCGTATTTGTAATTATAGTTCAAGCCGTATAAAAGTTCACAATCCTTATTGAGGGAGACGTTTACTGTTCATTCGCGGTCACCAGAAAACGATTCTAATTACGCTTGAGAGCTCATTGCCGTCGTGTTATTAGCTCCACTGCTCGGTGCACCCATTCGTATCGGCTCGATGGTTTTTCCCCCGGCCGGGTGCTTGTTCACAAGGGTAAGGAGGAACAAAAACCCAAAGAGACCAGCCACAGCCCTACAAACGACATCGGTTAGTATGATGTTTAGAGAAAAGGACTACCATTTTGCGGTGGTCGACCACTTACCAGGTCCATCCTCCGGCGAACTATTATGGAGAAGTTGACTCGTCAGTTACCGAACGTGATTGACGTCGATCTTGTAACACTTACCTCGGTGAAAGATACGCTATTGGGCCCGTCTAGATCGAAGAACACCAGAGCACCGAGCAGAAGATAGAGCAGAAATCTACCCCAAAAATACTTGAGGAATGAGAAATACTCCCCACACACCAGAGGGCGGTGGATGTCGGAAAGGAAAACCAGGATAGAGACTGCAAGTACGTAGACTTCGACGATGATGAACTGAAACGAGGCAATGTTAACCATGACAATGATTGATGCAATAGCGACGATCACGTTCGTCGCTAAGCTCAACACGAGCAGAATCTTGTTTGGATCGAAGCTCAGATTGGTCGCCCTGTGTAAGGAGCAACTGGTTAGTCTTAGCGAAACATCAATATCGGAAGGTCACTACTATTCAATCACAGGATGAAATGTGTAGGTGAGGCATTCAGATCGCCGAGGCCGAGATCATTGTCGGCGAAGGGATGAAAGTGAGTGGGTGAGCTCTGTACATGGACCAGATAAGGTTGATCCAGCATAGTGCAGGATAAACCCTTCGTGACCCCACCATCCCATGGATGGTGGGAATTCCGAATCCTCCGAACCCGAAGGTTAAAGAGCGTCAAGGTAGAGGTATTGAAAGGGTCCTACCGCTGTCAGACGAACGATGTATCAACTCACATTTTATGTAGTCGCCGTTGTATTCTATTTCACAACAGTAATATATTAGTACTTCTAAGTTGTGTGCACACCGAGGGGAGCCAGTCCAACGTAATACCACGGGTAGACACTACCGGTTTGCATCCGACGGAAAAATCAACAACCAGCAACAGACGCACCAACCTCGGGCACCAGGAGAGCGCGCGGCGGCCATTTAGCGCACAACTTTCACTGGAAGGAATGGAAAGAACCTATATATATCATCAAGACCACGGATAAGGATAAATACCAGCTTACTGTAGTTAATTAGGTTTGAGACGTCAGATATAAACATCAGGAATTATTTGGTCAAAACTGAATGGGAGTGTTTGACATTATGCCCCCCAGGGTCATAATCGAGTAGAACATGTCGATCAGCTTTGCGTACTTCTCAGTCGCCCTTCCGGATGCATCGACGACGGCGTTATGCAGGTCCGTCTCCTGAACGGGGAAAAGGTCGTCCGTCAGAGCGATGTACGCAGCTGCTCGGGCTGCTGGGACTCTCTGTCTCCGAATCTCCTTGCCTTCATCACACGGCACCTCAACATCGATACTCACGTAGTCCTGCCACACGAAAAGACCCTCAACCAGGCGATTCTCGGGATCAACTCGAGTGCTGTTTATGTCTTTCATATCGGTAGCGTTGATCGAGCGCATCGAGTTGCGCGCAAGCACCCAGCACTTTTGTCGCCCAATCAACTGTGCTGCTGATGCCGACCCAGTCGCCTTGGCACGTTTTCGCTTCGGCTTCTCCGTCTGCTGCACCACTCGTCTTGAATGCTGTTCGCGACGGGCGGCGACACCTGGAGTTAACTCGGGTGCAAGGCTAAGAGTTGACATCGCAATATCACGTTGGAGTCTCGTCATCACGTACACCCAGTCGCGAGGCTGATTGTCGTGCGGCATTTCTCTGTAGAGGTTGACCCTGACCTCGCTCCCGTCAGCCTCGCGAGCACTCATCAACTCTCGGAGGGAAAACGGAATAGGAGTTTTGCCCTGAACGATTGTCTCGTCCAGCTTCGTATCATTACCTTCCTCTTCACGAGTGGTCTTCGTGACCTTCTCCTCTTCGTCGGATTTGCTTTCAAAGAAGCTTTGAAAGGCAGTGGCCCAGCTCTCTGCAGACGTCCACGTGCTCCAGTAACCCTGCGCCGTGACTTCCGGTGAAATATTCGGAAAACATCCATCTACTCGCATGCACAGAGTAGTTTTCGTCGGGTCGTTCATCGCTCGCTCTTTTCGGTAGCAGCAAGTCACATTGAGTCCAGGAACAGCAGTGCGAAATACATGCTCCGGGAGTTTAACGGCGGTCCAGGCGCCCTCTTGCTGTGACCTCGAAACCAGATGAAACAGATGGGTGAGGGCGTTATCCGCACCTTGTCGCATTAGCTCTCGCTTGCCGTCGGTGGAGATCATCTCCGGAACCAGCCTCAAGGGTTGGTTCCCGGAGTGAATGGCGTCCCCCAGTTGCGCCTCGAGTGCAAGCTGCTCGGCAAGGATTCGACAGCCACGCAGAAACTCTTGTTGCTCAAGAAGCTGCGCGCGGAGTAGCTCGTTCTCGAGACTTAACAGCTCCGCTTCCTCATCGAATTCCTCCAATCCTTCTCCACGTTGTTCTCGCAGTTCCTCAACGCGACTCCGCAAGCTTTCGAGTTCTTCCCGGAGCTGCTGGTTCGCCTTGTGCAAGTTGGCGGCCTCTTCCTCTTCCTTCGTCATCTTTCGCTTGGGACGAGGCTTGCTGCCGTCGGAGGAGGCTTGTCCCTCGCTGCCTCCAGGGGATGTGACCCTGGCATCTGAGGACATTTTGCGAACAACTCTCCGGCAGGGGTGGATATTTTCAAAAGGGCCCAAGCGATGGCGACGAGTCTCTCGGCTTCGCAAGATCAAGTAAGGTTAACGCCTAATCTCGCTCTCTCTCACCTTGGCTTGATCCTCTTGGTTTCGCCAGCGCACACCAACAGCAACAACACAAACGATTCGAATCACGGAGAATGGACCGAGAGAGTCGAAAACGAAGGAACGATAAGTGGTGAGCTGGTGAGATCGGCAAGGAGGACAATGTCAACACACAACATCCGGCTATCGCCGACGTTCCATGCAGTACAGATAGGTGTGGAGAGGGTGTTCCGTTCGAAGCTGCCTGCTGGTTGTCGCGCACTTGCGCAATCCGACCAAACTTCGCTGAATGTTCCTAGGTCGGAAATCAATATCCTGGCATGGGAAACGACGAAGGAAGAAAGCTACTCGCCGGGCGGTGTCTCCTGTTGTCTTCTAGGTCTTAGATTGATTTATGGACTAGACTGAATCCGCATCTCTATTGAAGAATGGATTGGATACACTCACGCGTGTTCCCTACTAGAATCCCACACCCAGTCGTCATCGTGTTGCCTTGATGTCGCGCCATTCCGCCCTGCCACGCCCTCGTCGCGATCGACCCAGTGGTACCTGTTAGCGTATCGTGTGCTAACTTTAACTAAAAGTGAAAAACCTGTGCTGTGAAATGACAATGACCATGATGATCACTGTTCGTAAGGGTCGTAGCTACCAAGAGCGAGAAACAATCGAGAATGAGTAGTCCGGGTACCGGTGCCACTATGGTGTTCATCGCTTTCGCCGCGACTGGGATCGCCAGGGCTCTAGTGCGCGTTAAACGGCGAACGATCACCTCTAAAGCTCTGGCCACGTTGTTGCCAAGCACCGCGGAAGGGATTCGACAGGGCGGGGAAGCACTGCGGAGGGGAGATCTGGTTGCATTTCCTACGGAGACCGTTTATGGGCTAGGCGCCAACGCGCTCAACCCCAAAGCATGCAGGGACATTTTTACGACCAAAGGCCGACCGCTCACCGATCCGTTGATTGTCCACGTAACGAGCACCGAATGGGCCCGGGCCCTGCTTAAGTTGACGGAGAAGCAGCGGCAAGTGTTCGATGTTTTATCGAAATCGTTCTGGCCAGGCCCACTTACCATCGTGGCCAAAGCGAGTCCTGACGTGTTCGCCCCGGAAGCTATCACGCTACTGACTGCTGGAACTGGAATGGTAGGGGTACGCGTTCCGCTCCACAAAGAGGCCAGGGCATTAATCGATAGTGCAAAGGTGCCTGTGGCTGCTCCTAGTGCGAATCGGTTCGGACACGTATCGCCTACCTCGGCACAGCATGTTGTCGCTGATCTCGGCGCGTTCCCGATATTTGTGATGGACTCTGCCGAAACGTGTTCGGTAGGCATCGAGTCCACAGTCGTGGGCTTTGTGAATCTAGACTCGAAGCAGTGTGTTACTTTGTTCAGGCGCGGAGGAATATCTGAGGAGCAGTTAGTTCAGGTATTGAAGCCTCTTTCAGTGAACATTGAGCTCGCTCCATCGCTGATTAGGACCAAGGAATCTTCCAAGAAGGTCGCCGAGGAAGAGATTCCCCAGATTGCGCCGGGACAGCTACTCACTCACTACGCCCCAGATAACGTTGAGTCGTTCTTATGGGAGGAGGACTCGAATGGCTTTGAGCTTCCTCATTCTCTAAAAGACACGATCGTCGTTGACTTTGGAGGGTCCATGGCGAGATTCAAGAGTAAGGCCCTCGCGTACCGGGATCTCTCAAGTAAGGGAAATGTGGACGAAGCGTGCAAGGCCGTTTTCGATGTGTTGCGGTGGACCGAGACCGTCGAGAACGCCAAGGCGGTGTTGCTGCCTAACGTTATTCAAGTCATTAACCAGGGATCGGCTCTGGCATTGGACGATCGACTGTATCGCGCTGCGAGCGGCCGGCGGGTGGGAAAGGTCGGCTCATCTTGAACATTTTGACTATAGTTTAAGACTGTACATTAAAGATAGCATCCATCGATCAGGCGGGTTATTTGCCACTTCGACTTGATTAGTGCCCAAATTCGGCTTCACCCAGGCTACATACATACTGTTGATTAGGTGTTTGATGAACATACGAAAGCGGGTGACTGGAAAGCATACGACGATCCAGGTGCGGTAAGGACCATGTGATCTAGAAAAACGGTGAACTGCCATCCACTGTTGGGAAGAAGAAGCAATAATAAACTCAAAATCAGGCTCGTTTATGCATCAACCTATGATGCAATTATCACAAACTACCTGTTCCCTACGCCCCTGCAACTATATTAGGGGCATTTCAGCGTAACACACCGCGTAATGAAGCACAAGTAGCGCCTTGTCTAAAACCAAGCAATAAAGAATGAGTCCCGACCGGTCTCGACGATGCATTCTATGCATCGACCTAGACTGTTTCTTCGCCCAGGTTCTGCTGAAATCCCGTCCGGACCTGGTCGGAAAACCTGTGGGGATTCAACAAAAGTACATTATTGTCACCTGTACGTACGAGGCGAGGGCGCTGGGGATAACCAAGCTCATGCTGATTGAGGACGCGCTCAAGATCAAGCCGGACCTCGTCATTCTGGACGGATCCGACCTGACCCCGTTTAGAGAGGTGGGAAGGCAGTTCTTCCAGGTGACTCGAGCGACCCTAGGAACCGAGGTTCCCTTGGAACGCAAGGGATTCGACGAAATCTACGCCGATATCACCCTGCCCGCATGCGTGCTCCTGGAAGAAGAGAGACGGTTCGGGGGCAACCCTCCTGGGTTTCAGGGGCATGTGTTTCCTCCGATAGAGTTTCTCACCCATCAGCAGGTCGAGTCTGCTGCTCTGTTGAAAGCCGGAAGTCAAATCGCCCATGAACTGCGTCGAGAGCTCGCAGCGAGGCTGGGGCTCAAATCCTGCGCAGGGGTATCATCGAACAAGTTCGGGGCCAAGCTCGCTTCAAACATGAACAAACCAAACGATCAGACGACTTTCATCCTTGGGAA
>Ga0209066_10007197_pt1 | contig 11111 bp, 12 predicted proteins | sample All_14_2_FD_187198 | JGI IMG/M metagenome (GOLD analysis project Ga0209066, IMG submission 187198) | Freshwater microbial communities in response to fracking from Pennsylvania, USA - Allegheny Zone_MetaG_DW_15 (SPAdes) (version 2) ... | reverse complement strand
CTGGACCGTTGACCGCTCTCATGACTGGGGAGAATCGAAGCCGTTCTCCAACCTCTGGTGGGCGCGGGCTGACGGCACCACCGCTGAGCTGCCTGATGGTCGCCAGTTCTGCCCGCCTGCCGGGTCGCTGATCCTCATTGGCGAGTGGTACGGCTGCCCGCCTGATGAGCTGAACAAAGGGCTGAATATGTCATCCACCAACGTTGCTAAGGGCGTGGCGTGGATTGATAAGCGTCTGGTGGGAGAGGAGCTTGCTGAGCCTGAGGAGATAAAACTCAACGGGGTGACGCAGGGGCAGCTGAACATCATGCCCGGTATCTGCAAGACGGTTGTTCCCGGACCTGCTGACGGGTCTATCTACAACACCGGTGATGACGAATTATCTATTGCCCAGAAAATGGAATCCCAGGGCGTTAAATGGGTGCCATCCAACAAGAAGCCAGGTTCACGCGTGAACGGCGCGGCACTGTTTGCTGACATGCTGGAGGCCGTCATTGAGGGCAAGAAGCTGGAATCAGGTATGCCAGAGAAACCAGCATTCTACGTGTTTGACTACTGCCGGGGCTGGATTAGCCGTGTTCCAGTTCTCGTTCGCGACAGTAAGAACCCTGACGATGTAGACACACAGCAGGAAGATCACGATTGGGATGGCACGCGCTATGCCGTCCTACATTCACCGCCGAAGAAAGTCGGCAAAGTCACCAGCCTGAGGCTCTAAACCCATGCCTGATATTTCAACCCCCAATCTGGACTATGGGAACATGGTGCAGGCGTGGGACATCAACGACGCCCTGATGGGCGGCACGCTGTACATGCGCCAGCTTGGTGAGGCTTATCTGCCGCGCTGGCCAAAAGAGGACAAAGAGGATTACAAAAAGCGCCTGGCTGTGGCCACGCTTCTTCCTGCCTACGAAGAGACCATCAACCAGAACGTTGGCCGCGTATTCGCTGAGCCGATCCAACTGGGCGAGAACGTCCCGGATGCGCTGCGCGAATTTGCGAGGAACGTGGATCTTGAAGGCAGTCGCCTCGATGTATGGGCACAGGCGTTCTTCAGCCTGGCGATGCAGTACGGTCTGTCCCACGCGCTGGTGGACTACCCCCGGGTCGATGCCGAGCAGGTAAAGACCAAGGCTGATGAAAAGGCCACCGGAGCGCGTCCCTATGTGACGATGCTGAATCCCCGCCAGGTGATCGGCTGGAAGTCGACGATGACCGGCGGCAAGGTGCAGCTCACTGCGTTGCGCATCAAAGAGGTGGTGGTCGAAGATGGTGAAGACTTTGGGCAGACCAAGGTTGAGCAGATTCGCTACTTGACACCGGGAAAGGTTGAGATTTACCGCAAAGCCACCGGCGACAATGCACAGGTCAACTGGACGCTGCACGAAGAATGGCAAACGTCGCGGCAGGACATCACGCTGGTAACGCTCTACACCAAACGCACCGGTTTTATGTGTGGCTCGCCGCCGCTGCTTAACATGGCGCTGCTGAATGTGAAGCACTGGCAGAGCCAGAGCGAGCAGGACAATATTCTGCACGTCGCGCGCGTGCCGCTGTTGACTGTATTTGGACTTGAAGACGGTCAGGAGTTAGTTATTGGCTCATCGTCTGCGACTCAGTTCTCTGATCGACAGAAGCAGGGGCTTGAATACGTTGAGCACACTGGAACTTCGATCAGTGCTGGTAAAGAGTCTCTAACCGACCTGGTGGAACAGATGCGCCAGGCTGGCGCGAAGCTGCTGCGTACCGACAATACCTCGACCAAATCTGTTGACCAGACCTCAGAAGAGAAAATGCAGGAGCAGTCGCCGCTCTACACTATGGCAACCAGCCTGGAAGATGCGATCGACAATATCCTGCAGATTATGGCTGAGTACATCGGTGAATCCGAAGGTGGTAACGTCGATGTCCGCACAGAGCTGGATGTTGAATCGAAAGAGTTCAATCCTCCGGCGGCGCTGGCCATTCAGTCGCTACGCCAGGGCGGTGATATCCGTCGCGTCGATGCGATTAAGTCTCTTCAGAAGCTGAACATCATCGATGCTGATGCGGATCCCGATGTAGTGCTGAATGAGTTACTTGCTGAGTCTGCCTCACTGACAGAACCAAAACCTGGCGAGGTGTGATATGGCGCGCACCGTCAATGACCGCCTGCAGGACGAGACCATAGCGCATGGTCTGTATGTGACGCGCTACGGTACTGGCGTTGCCCGGCGAATGGTGTCGCTGCTGAACAAGATGGATGCTGACCTTGCAGCCAAGCTGCTGGTGCTGTTGGACGGGAAACGTGCCGATACTTATAGCGCCCGCCGCCTGGCATCACTGCTGGCTGGCGTGCGCGACCTGAATCACAAGGCCTATGACCCGGTTAATGATGCGCTGGCGCGCGAACTGACGCGCTACGTTGAATATGAGGCCGGTTATCAGCTGGACCTGTTCAGCAGCATCATCCCTAAGCAGATCCTCCGGCATGTTCCGCTCCAGAGCATCGCACCAGAGCAGGTTTACGCCGCAGCAGTGGCGCAGCCTTTCCAGGGGCGATTGTTAAAAGAGTGGGGCCAGAAGCTTGAAGCCGACCGGCTGGACAAAATCACCAACGCTGTGCGCTCCGGCTTCCTCCAGGGTGAAACGGTAGAGCAGATTGTCCGTCGCGTTGCTGGCACACCGCAGCGCAATCGCGAGGATGGAGCAATCAACACCTCTCGCCGTGACCTGGCTGTGGTGACACGTACGGCGGTGAACCATATGGCCGCCTCGGCCCGTCAGGACTTCGCTCAGGCAAACAGCGACATCGTGAAGGCCAAACAGTGGTCCTCCACGCTCGATACCCATACGAGCCAGTGGTGTATTATCCGCGACCGCAAACTATACACCCTCGACGACAAGCCGCTGGGGCACGTTGTTCCGTATCTGCGAGGGCCAGGCAAAATTCACTTCTGCTGTCGGTCTGGTGAAATCCTCATCACTAAGTCGTGGGAAGAATTGCAGATACCGCCTGACGAACTGAGCAACGCAACCAGAGCGTCCATGGACGGCCAGGTGCCAGTGCATACCAGCTATGCCGAATGGCTTGTGAGGCAGCCTTACGCGCGGCAGGAGCAGGTGCTGGGCGTTACTCGTGCGCAGATGCTCCGTGACGGCAAAATCACCGTGCCGGAGATGTTCAACGATGCCGGGGAGTTCCTGACCCTGGACGAGCTACGCCGCGTGGATGCGTCGGCGTTTGAGGGATAGGGTATGCGTAATGATGATTTTCACTGCGTGGGCGATGGCCGTGGCAGACGAAGGGTGTTTGTAAATGGTAATGAGGCAAAGAGCTGCGTTTGGGCAGACGTTAAGCGAGGTGTCGCTTGCATTCATCCACACCCGCTGCGGATCCATAAACGAAAGCGGGGTGAGGTTTACTCCCGCAAGCTACGCGGCGAAATTACAATCGAATTTATCTAACAGGCTGCCTCCGGGCAGCTTTTTTTATGCCTGCCGCTGAGCGGATGCGACGCGGTGCCCGGGTCGGATGACCCATTACGTATGGCCGGAAGGCTGGAGCAAAAACAATGAAACTGAAACTTGATGCTAACGGAAATGTGGTCGTTGAAAACGGTATGCCTGTGTACATCCATGATGATGGCAAAGAGATCCCGTTCGATGCGGTCGCAGCGATGACCAAAATCACCTCCCTGAATGGCGAGGCGAAAACTCACCGCGAAGCGAAGGAAGCGGCGGAAGCCAATCTCGCGAAATTCTCTGGCATCACCGACCCGGCCAAGGCGCTCGAAGCCCTGGAGATGATGACCAAAATCGACCAGAAAAAACTGATCGATGCTGGTGCCGTTGACCAGGTAAAGGCGGAGATCACCAAAGTTTTCCAACAGCAACTGGACGAGGCGAACGGCAAGACCAAACAGCTGGAAACTCAACTCTACGACGAGATGATCGGCGGCCGCTTCGGTGGCTCTAAGTTCATTTCCGAGAAGATGGCGATCCCGACTGAGTTCGTGCGTTCCTACTTCGGTCAGAACTTCAAAATCGAAGAAGGGAAGGTTGTGGCCTACGACGGCCAGGGCAATAAGGTGTTCTCACGCACCAAGCCCGGCGAACTGGCCAGCTTCGATGAAGCGCTGGAATCTTTGGTCGAGTTGCATCCACAGAAAGACTACATCCTCAAAGCGTCCGGCAACAGCGGCGGTGGCTCTCACCAGTCGCAGCATCAGGCCGGGCAGAAAACCATGAAACGCGGTGCGTTTGATTCCCTGGATAACGCTGGCAAGCAAGCAGCGCTGAAAGACGGCGTCAGCATCGTCGATTAAATCGAAAGGAGCCATAAATGGCAGGCAATACCCTTACTGGTCTGATCCCGACCATCTATACCGCGCTGGACGTAGTGTCCCGCGAGCAAACTGGTTTTATTCCTGCGGTGGCGCGTGACGCGAAAGCGGATGCTGCTGCTAAAGACCAGACCGTACGTGCGCCAGTCGCACCTGCAGCCACCACTGAAGATATTGTCCCTGGTCCGTCAGCGCCTAATTCTGGCGACCAGACCATCGGTGGTGTGGATGTCAAGATCACCAAATCCAAGATGGCCCCGGTGAAATGGAATGGTGAAGAGCAATTGGCTCTGGGCCCGGCTGGCACCTACAATACCATCCTGGCTGACCAGTTCAAGCAGGCTTTCCGAGCGCTGGCGAACGAAGTGGATGCAGACCTCGCTGCGCTGTACCTCAACTCCTCCCGCGCTGTTGGCGCGCCGAAGAATACCCCGTTCAGCATCAAAGACGATCTGACTGATGCTGCGTTGGCGCGTCAAATCCTGACCGATAACGGTGCGCCGACTACCGATTTGCGTATGGTGCTTGGTGGCGAAGCGATGGCATCCATCCGTGGTAAACAGGCTGTCCTCTTCAAAGCGAACGAAGCGGGAACCGACCAGCTGCTGCGTGAAGGTGTTATCGGTCGCATCATGGGCTTCAACCTCCATGAATCCTTCAGCATCAAGCGTACCGCGAAAAGCGCTGCTGCTGGCTATAAGGTCAATGGCGCGAAGAAAGAGGGCGATATCATCATCGCTATCTCTGCCGGCACTGGCGGTATTGCTGCAGGTACTGCGGTGAAGTTCGCCGGTGATGACAACCAGTATCTGGTCGTTGCGGCTACTTCTTCCACTATCACCATTAGCGCGCCGGGTCTCCGTCAGGATCTGGCAGACCAGGCTGATGTCACCGTGTTGAGCGAATTCGTACCGAACATGGCGTTTGACCGCGGGGCATTCCTGCTGGCCAGCCGTACTCCGGCGATGCCTGAAGGTGGCGATACTGCTGATGACGTCATGAATGTGACCGACCCGGTATCTGGCATCACCTTCCAGGTGGCGTTGTACCGCCAGTACCGCCAGGTGCGTTATGAAGTGGGTCTGGCATGGGGTGTGGCTGCTGTGGCGCCACGTCATTCCGCCATCATCATGGGTTAACCAAGGGGGCTTCGGCCCCTTTGTTTTTCAGGAGGCCCAATGGCCGGATTGACCAAAGAGCAGCGCGCGCAGCGTGAGGCTGAAAAGCTTGCGGCGAAGAACGGCGCTGAACATGCTCCTGCCCAGCAGGAACAGCAGCAGGAACAGCAGCAGGAACAGCAGGGTATTGAGCTGGTGGTCATGGTACGTGACACCCCAGAATTCCCTGGCGGACCGCTGCGCGCAGATGTTCATTCTGATGAAGTGGATAACTGGCTGGCGCTGGACTGGCGTCTGGAGGAATAAACATGCTGGTTGCCGATCCCAACTCTCCAGGCTTCAACAGCTACGCAAGCGTGTCAGACCTGCGGGCATTTGCCGCCGGGCGCGGATATAGCATTCCTGCAGATGATGATGAGTGCGGCCAGATGCTGATGCAGGCAATGGACTTTATGGAAGGGAAGGCCTGGCGCGGTCAGCGTTCCAGCGCATCACAGCCTCTATCCTGGCCGCGTTCCGGCGTGCGCTTCGATGGTGTTGAGCTGCCGAATGATGCTATTCCACAGCGTCTGATTGATGCTCAATGTCGCCTGGCTATCGAATCGCAGGAGATTGACCTCACCCCGTCGGTCGCTGGCGGTGGGGCGGTGACGATGGAGCGCGTTGAGGGTGCGGTAACAATCCAGTATGAGCCGGGAACGAATAAAGCTTCTCCGTCATTCCCATGGTTCTATTCCGCACTGCGCGGGCTTGTAGTGGGCGGCAACCAGGTCCGGGTCGAAAGGGGGTAGCATGGCAATCGACTATCGCCGCATGCGTGCTACGGCAACGCGGCTGCTGACGGAGAACGGCAAAGCCTACCAACTGACTCGCGGAGGTACTACCACCCGCGATCAGTACGGGAAAGAAGTTGTTACCCCTGCTGTTACTGCCACTGTGACAGGCGTGATCACAGAGTATTCTGCTCGCGAAATCGACGGTTCTCTGATTGCTACTGGCGATAAGAAACTGGCAGCCACGTTTGAAACCGAAGTGCGCATTGGCGACCTTATCGATATCGAGGGAAAGAAGTGGCGCGTGGTACAGCCGAATCCGGTTAAGCCGGCAGACGTGCTGATCTCCTACAACATCCAGCTTAGGGCTTGATTATGACCAGTTCTGCAAATCAGCCGTTCCTGGCAGCCATTCAGTTGTTCGTAGATGGTTCTAAGCAGGAGATGGATCAGGTAGTGCGCCGGACGGGCATTAAAATCCTCGCTCAACTGGTTGAGATGTCCCCGGTGGGCCAGCCGGATATCTGGCAGGTCAACCAGACCGCGACAGCGTATAACACTGCGGTGCGGGAGCATAACGCCGCCCTTCGCGATGATCCTGCCAACCTGACCAAGTCGGGACGACTTAAGCGTAGTCTGCGCGTCAACGATTCGATGGACATCAAAAAGCCTGATGGCTATGTCGGTGGTCGCTTCAAAAACAACTGGTATGTAGGGTTTGACAGCCAGCCGACCCAATCCAATGATACACCGGACGCTTCCGGACAGGGTTCCAACTCCCGCGGTCTGGCAGTGCTCGAGGTGTTCCGGGTAGGGCAGGTCAGCTCGATTTACTTCACCAATAACCTGCCATATGCGCAGGCATTGGAGAACGGGCACTCGAATCAGGCGCCGGGAGGCATGGTAGGTATCACTGCGTTGGACGCAGCTCAACTGTTCCGTGAATCGATGAGCGAGGTGCGTAATGGCAGGTGACCAGTCAATGCGAATTGCCGAACTACTGGAGAGCCGCATCGCGGTTATCTGCTCCTCGCTCGGGCTGCCAGTGGCCTGGCCGAATATCGTATTCGATCCACCGGATGCGCCATACGCCCGTGTTTATGTTTTACCTGCACAAACTGTAGGTCAGGACATAGAAGGTCTGATGCGTACCTATCAGGGGATATTGCAGGTAAACATCATTACTCCCGCAGGCTCAGGCGTGAGCCAGGCGAGAGGGCTGGCCCAGTCGGTGGCAGATGCATTCCCTGAAGGACTGCCGCTGGTGGACGGTGAACTGACGGTTTACATCAACGGGCCTCCTCAGGCGCGCCAGCCGATACAGGATCGCCCGACATCCGCACCAAATGGCAGTAGTGGCTCCATCACTTACACAACTCCCGTCAGCATGCAGTACCGCGCTGATTACTGACCCGCCACTCGGCGGGTTTTTTATTACCTAAATTCAGGAGAATGCAATGGCATTCGCAATCCCTAACGGGTCGCGTGTAAACGTGGCCAAGGCCTATCTGGCCGCAATTACTTTTACTGCGGCATCCAATGCGACGGAATGCGAACTGACCGTTGCCTCGGCTGCCGGCATTCTGGCGGGTGATGTTGTCCAGGTTAACTCTGGCTGGCTGAAACTCGATAACATGGTGCTGCGCGTGAAGTCTGTAACCAGCACCAAGATTGTGCTGGAAGCATTCGATACCACAGACACCACTAAGTTTCCGGCAGGCACCGGCGCGGGCACACTGCGTAAAATTGATTCGTGGATCACCATGCCGCAGGTTATGACGCTGTCCACGGAAGGCGGCGACCAACAGACCATTAGCGTGCAGTTTCTGGAGGATGACAAGGCCCGTACCATTCCGACATTCAAGAATGCAGTGGTACAGGTTTACACCTTCGCGCACGACCCGCTGCTGGCCATCTACAAGCGACTGATTGAACTGGATGAGTCCAGTGATACCACCGCAATCTGGTTCCACAACCAGCGCGGCAAGGCGGACCGCTACTATTCTGCGAAAGTCTCATTCCAGAAGGTACCAAAGACCGAAATCAACGCCGTAGAAAGCAACGAAGCACGTATGAACTTTGAATCGGATATGCAGATTTACCCGATCGCTGATTCCTCCGCTGTGCCGCTGGCATTCCTGACTGACCTGCCAACGACTAAAACACTTGCGACTGGCGATGCACTGGATCTGGCCGTTGTTATGCAGGGCGGATCTGCGCCTTACACCTACGTGTGGAAGAAAGGCAGCACAGCAATCCCAGGCAAAACGGCCTCAACTTTCAACATTGCTTCAGTCGCATCCGGCGACGCAGGTTCCTATACCTGCGAAGTTACCGATGCCGCAGGCAAGACCCTTACCTCTGGCGCGTGTGTCGTCACGGTCAACTAACACTCAAGCCCGGTTCGCCGGGCTTTTTTATCAATGAGTACCGCTGGCGAATTTTCTGTATTCGCAGCCTCTGTTTTTTCAAACTGCCTCAAACGCGCACTAGCCCGCGCATTGTATAATCCCAGAGCCTACAGAAAGCTGAGCCTGAGAGATGCTGCTAATAGGTGGCGACCTCTCTGGGGGCGGTTTCTCTGTGCTAGCAGGCTCGCTTTCTATAGGTATAGCGCTATGAACTACCCAACAGTCGTTAACGGCATCGATTTCCGAGACCTGATCTTTGTAGCAAACAACGATCCGGTTACTGATTCTTTTATGGTGGCAAAAGCATTCCGCAAGTTGTCGAAAAACGTAGTCCGCGACATTGAAAGGACTATAGACGCCTGCCCTCCAGAGTTTGATACAAAGCTCAATTTTGAGCTTTGCTATAAAAACAACGAGTTACAGAATGGTAAACCACAGAAGTTTTACCGACTTCGCAAAGATGGGTTAATGCTCCTGGTCATGTCTTACACCAAGAAGGAAGCCATGCGGATCAAAATTGCCTACATCAATGCTTTCAACTGGATGTACGCGATGCTTCAGATTGGGCGGCGTCAGTTTGAGGAGGAGCGAAACGCCGTAATGTTAGAGTTCATGAAGGAGAAGGATGTGGCGAGCATGTCTGGACGCTTGCTTAATCGCTGGGGAAGAGTCAAGAAGCCAGCCTTGCTCGCGAAAATTGAAAGGATCGAACAGCAAGGGCAGATTCGCCTACCTGGATTCGCAGAACAGATTACTGACTAACCAAAGTGCATTTTCGCACGGCATAGATTAGACCCGCTCCAGCGGGTTTCTTTTTTTCTAAGGAACCGAAATGACCAAATTCTCCCTGATCCCAAATCCTACCTTTTCTGTTACCGCCAGTATTCCACGCGCTGGTGCTGAAGATGGCAAGCTGACCTTCACTTTCCGCCATAAAACGCTGGACGAGCTGCGCGCTATGGATGAGCAACTGCAAAAAAAAGCTGATGGTAATAAAGCCTCTATCGAACCGCAGGCCGATTACCTGATGGAGATAGTCGAAGGATGGGCGCTGCCGGATGACTTCACCCGCGATAACGTGATCGTCCTGCTAAAGAACTATCCTCGCGCGTTCGACAGCATCGGCCTGGCCTACACCAAAGAGCTGATGGGTATCCGCGAAAAAAACTGAGGCAGGTCGCCGCAGCGATGTATACACCGGGCCCGACTCGCGAGGAGTTAGCCGCTTTTGGTTTAACGCCTGAAGATGTTGAAGAAGAGGTGGGGATCCTGCCATCGGTATGGAAAACCTTCACCATCTTCTCCACGTTGGCGACCCAATGGCGCGTCGGTGCGAGTGGCGCTACCGGGCTTGATTACAACGTTCTCCCCTGGATATTTGAATTACACGGGGTAAAAGATGCGGCGGCCTGCATGGCTGACCTTCAAATCATGGAAAGCGAGGCTCTCAAGGTAATGCATAAGGAGACGAAGTAATGACTGACCAGATCGCCTCGATTACTTTGCGGGCCGATGTTTCTGACCTGAAAACAGCCAGCAACGAACTGGATAAACTCGGCCAGGCGGCGGCCGGTGCTGTAGATAAAGCAGATGATCTGAATAGCGTGTTTCGCGCTGGCGCTGAATCTGCGAAGCAAGGCAGTGAAGGACTCAAGGAGCAGCAGAACGCGCTCAAAGGGCTGCTGGAGAATATCGACCCGGTTACCAAGGCTTTAAACCGCCTGGATGAGCAGCAAGAATCGCTGCGGAAATTCCAGGCCAAAGGTTTCCTTGATACCGATACCTTTCAGGCTTACAACAAAATCCTGGATGACACCCGCCTCAAGCTGACCGACACCGGAGAAGCCGCGGCGCGTGCTCAGGCCGAATTAGCCGCTACCCAGGCGGCAGAGAAGCAGTCCGCAGCGTTAAAGAACCTTCTTGGATCCATTGACCCGACTATCCGCGCGTTCAATTCATTGGATGAACAGCACGCACAGCTGGTGGCCCATTTCGAAGCAGGGCGCATTAACGGTGCTCAGTTCGAGCACTTCAACACAATCCTTAACCAGACGCGTGAGCGCCTCTCTGGTGTCGCAGACGTACTACCAGAAGCGCTATCCCGGCAGGAAGCTGCTGCCCGGCGCGCTGGAATCTCCGTTGGTCAGTACAGCGCAGCAATGCGCACGCTTCCGGCGCAATTCACCGATATCGCCACGCAGCTGGCTGGCGGTCAGTCTCCGTTCCTGATCCTGCTGCAACAGGGCGGGCAGATTAAAGACCAGTTTGGTGGAGTGAAAGGCGCGCTGACTGGTGTAGGCGATTATTTACGCACTCTGATCGGTTTCATTAATCCGGTGACGGTGGGTATTGGCGGCCTAGTGGTTGGCCTTGGAGCAATAGCTGTAGCTTGGTACAAAGGCAGCCAAGAAGCTGGGGAGTTTAATAAGCAGCTCATATTAACCGGAAATTATTCTGCTAGATCGGCGAGCCAACTGACAGACC
>Ga0209066_10007196_pt1 | contig 11112 bp, 8 predicted proteins | sample All_14_2_FD_187198 | JGI IMG/M metagenome (GOLD analysis project Ga0209066, IMG submission 187198) | Freshwater microbial communities in response to fracking from Pennsylvania, USA - Allegheny Zone_MetaG_DW_15 (SPAdes) (version 2) ... | reverse complement strand
ATCTTGAGGCAGTTCCCTATACTATGGTCGCAAGCTTATTCCTACTTGTTGCTGCGCCAGGGTATCTAAATACCATATTGACCGCAGAAGGTTCCTACCGAGCGCTGTACTATGTGTCATTAAGCACACCAATTCTTAAAATTGTTACGAGCGTTATCTTTATCATATTGTTCGGTATCTGGGGTGCAATAGCAGCTCGGCTTCTCGCCGCAACTTTCCAAGGAACGCTCAGTTATTTGTTCATTAATCGTATACCAGGTCTTGAAGGCAGAGTCTAATGAAACCTGCCACCCTGCCTCTCATCTTGTTGCAATGAACAGTTATTTTGGCTCAGCAACAATATAAAAATCAGTGTAACGTTTTCGTGTTGGAAGAAGCGCCAACCACACGCATCCTGCTGGGAGCCCAAACAAAACAAAATCTTTTATTTTTGCTAACGCCTGGACAAGTCGCACTCGAAGATTTGTCCTTACTGTAGAACTTGCCAAAGGAGTCCCTACGGATGCTCGTTTTTTGACTTTTCCAACCAGACCAAACGACGTCCATTCTCCATAATTAAATCTAAATTTAAGCGTGATGAAGTACAGCGAAGCCGGAAGTCGCTTCAGATAGGCAATACGGAAATCATGGCGTGAGAGCACGTTCTTGAGTGATGTCTCATCCCAACGAGTGAGGTGTCGTGGCGGCAAGTCGTGCTGCATAAACCAACGCCATCCATGGCGATACGGTACCGATAACGCGATCTTTCCTTCTGGAGTCAGCATTTTTGTAACAAGTTCTAAAAATTCATTGTGATTATCGAGGTGCTCAAAAACATCAAAAAAAGTGATGAGTTCGAAGTGCAAATCAGGATGGGAGGTATGAAAATCCTCCAAACTCGCAACCGAGAGATGTTCAAGTCCAAAGGTTTGCTTTCCTGCCTCAATGGCATCACGATCAAAGTCAACGCCCCAGCACTCCCACCCTCTTGCGTGTGCAAGCGCGAGAAAGTTCCCAACGCCGCAACCCACATCCAAGACTTTGCCTGATTCTCCCGAAAGGAAATTCATAACTCCAAGATGTTTCTCGTTTGGCTTCAGGATCGGGTCAGCATTACGATCGGCATACCGTTCGTCATGTTCATACCATGTTGCTCCAGGGTTTCTGAATGGCATCCAAAATTGTGCTCCGCAATTCGCACATGAAAATAGGCTGTAGCAAATCTCATTTTGTTCATGTGTCTTCACCCGCGCACAACAAGATGCTGCGCCGCACAACCGGCACAAAACATCACCGCCCAAGTCGATCGAAGAGCTTTTCATATATCTGCACCATAGCATGTGTTGCAAATAAAAATTCTACCCGCTCACGCGCTGCTTTTGCCATTTTTAGCGAACCATCAAAATCCTCAAGACATGCACGTATCGCGACCCCTAATTCTGCAGGTGAATCAATAGGCACAACTCTTCCTGTCACCCCGTCTTCGATAAGCTCTTCTATCCGAGGAACGGCTGTTGAAATAGAAGGCACACCCGCCGCACATGCTTCCATTTGGGATAGATTTGGACCTTGCCATGTATGTACTCCCGATGATCTATGGGCTTGTACGTAACAGTCTGCACACCCCAGCAAACCATATACATCGTTTCTTTTACCTAAAAAATGTACGCGATCTTGAATTCCAAGAGACCGAGCAAGATTCCTGAGGTCGGATTCTTGGGGTCCCCAACCAACAATCAATACGTGCGCTCGTGGCACTTGCACCATAGCTCTGAGCAAAATGTCATTCCCTTTCCAAGAAATGAGTCGCGCTACGGAAAGTACTACAGGCACACCCTCTGGTAAGTTAAGCTCGTGTCGCAGTTCTTCCCTTTTTATGGAAGAGGTAATGGAATTAATACTTTCGACATCAACACCAGCGTAGAGTGTAAAATGCCGTCGCCCAGCGTCCCAGAGTCCATCTGTATATGTCTCAGCAGAACCCCCATACGCTGCCTCTATGCCACTCGATGCTCCAACCCAGGCTTTCGACAAAGGCAATGTAAAGAAATCAAGTGACCGAACCGACCAAGGGTAGGTGAACGGCAAATTACACTGTACTGACAGAACTGGTATACGGGTCATTACCCCGGCCACTCGAGAAAGAATGTTTGTGTATGGAAGAAAAGCACAGACCAAAGACGGACGCATACGTTGCATAAGTAAAATCAGACGCAACAAATTTCCAAAACCACCACCGCGACCAGCAAGACAAACAAGTTCAATACCAGAGGCCCGTAATTCACCATGGAGCGTCGCCTTTCCTTCTGTTGGATTAAAATAGGCAATAAGAATCTTAAATCGCTCAGAACTCGCACGGGACGCTATGTCTGCCACAATCCTCTGTGCTCCGCCCCGTTGCAAATCGTTTACCACAAGCAGAACGCGCATAAGCTTGTTAGATCTTTTTAGGCTGCGCCCATGCAGCCACCCTGGAAAGCCCGTCCTCCAAGGCAACCGTGGGTTCCCAAGGAAATGTTGTTTTCAGTTTCGATATGTCCGCCACCCAGCACGGTGATTCTGTAGGCGAAACTATATCATTACTTGGCACAAGTTTTTCAAAAAAGGCCTCTGCATTTAGGATGCGCGCGAGTTGCTCCAATACTGTCCACACTTTGACTTCAGCTCCCGATCCTAAGTTAAATATTTCACCTGTATGCGTTTTTAAATTTCCACTTGCAATCACAAGCGCGTTGATAACATCGTCTATGTACACGTAGTCCCGTACTGCGTTTTTGTGAGGAGTCCGGAATTGAGTTTTTGAAGAAAAGTGACCTATGGCCTGCATAATAAGCCGTGAAGGGTTATCATGTGGGCCGTACGGAGAAAAAATTCGGAAAGTTGCAATTGGTTTTTGATACAGGACAGCCTCCTGCTGACTTAGTTTTGTTGCTTGAAGCTTCGAGAAACCGTAAGCGCTAACTGGGTTACACTCATCATCTTCCTTCATTGGCATTTTCTTTGGTCCATATTCTGACGAACTGCCAATATTTACAAAAGCTTCGTAATCTAGTGAACGCGCAGCATTAAGTAGATTTTCCAGACCAGTCACGTTTATTCTGTGAAGCTCTTCCGACTCCGCAGATACTCCGCCATATACGCCTGCGTTTGCAAAATGGAAAATCCGATCTGGTTGTATCTTCGCGAGAATTTCTACCAAACTCTGGCTATCCATTATATCTCCATTGTGAACAGTAAGTTTTGTGACGATGTCTTCAATTCGCACGAGTGAGGAGTTTCTTCGCGCAAGGATATGAACATCCGCACCCTCCATCAGAAGCCTTCGAACCATGTGTGACCCCACAAAACCAGTCGCACCGGTTACAAACACTCTCATGAACGAAATGATTTAAGACCCTCTTTGATGCGGCGAACGCCTTCCTCGAGAACTGTTTGCGACGCAGCAAATGATAAACGCAAGTACCCTTCACCATGAGCGCCAAATCCCGTCCCCGGCAACAGTGCAAGGCCTGATTCCTCAAGCAAATAATCTGCAATTTTTTTTGAACTAGCGCCAAACGACATAATGTTAGGAAATACATAAAAAGCGCCTCCTGGTAAAAAACAAGACACTCCGGGAATATGATTGAGAGCATTTGTAAGATAATCCCGGCGACGGCGATACTCTTCTCGCATTGAAACCACACTCTCAAAATCCTGCGCCGCAACAATGCCAGCGCGTTGAGTGAAAGTCGCTGTACAAGAGAACACATTCACTGCAAGAATCTCAAGCGTACGCATCATATCTGGAGGGGCAATCACATATCCCAGCCTCCAGCCTGGCATTGCATAGGTCTTTGAAAAACCGCTCGCAACCAGGACTCTATCTCGGACTGCTTCTATGTCATAAGGGCTCGGTACGGAAGACAAAAATGAAAGCTCACTATAGATTTCATCGGAAAGGATGAAGAAATCGTGCTTGAGTGCAAGTTCTGCAATGAACGCCAGGTCTTCCGCAGGAATAACTCCCCCCGTTGGATTGCTTGGCGAATTTAATATCACCAATTTTGTCCGGTCATTAACTAAACGTGCAAATTCCTCCCTATCAAAACTAAAGTTTTTTGATTCAAGAAGAGGCAGAGGCTTAAGAACAGCCTTAAGATATACCCCTATATTTTCATATGCAGGAAATCCTGGGTCTGGATACACTAATTCATCGCCAGGTTCTAAAAGGGCTGCCATAATTAGGAACAGGTCTGTTTTAGCTCCAGGGGTCACAATTATATGAGAGGGGTCAACAGAATACCCGCGGAGCTTCGATTCGCGCTTAGCTATAGCCTCTCGCAATTCAGGCAACCCGAGTGTTGGAGCGTACCCAGTTTCGCCACGTCGAAGAGCATCTATTCCCGCCTCTACGACACTCGCAGGAGTTGCAAAATCTGGTTGACCTATCTCAAGATGCACAATATTTTTCCCTTTAGACTCAAGAGCCTGAGCTCGAGCAAGCACAGTAAAAGCAGCCTCCCCCTTCATCTGCGCTGCGGCGATGGCAATTCCTTGCATCTCTTTCATGGTTACTTAAGATTTATCCAACCGGTACGCTCTGGAATTTTTTCTGATTCCGGCAAGAGAGGCTCTATCATTATATTTTTAAGCTCTTTTCTGTCGAGATAGGGTGCCATGTCTTCAAGAGGCCGACCAAACTCAAGCTTAGGATTAAGTTTTTGTTCTGTATCTATCCTCACATCAACCAACACGGGACCCTCCATGGATAAAGCACGTGCAATTCCGTCCTTTGCCTGCGCCAATGAGTCTATGGAGAATGCTGATATACCGTATGCTTCCGCAACTTTAACAAAATCGGGAGACTGATATCCATATTCCTCCGAAGTGGCATAGTACTTAGAATCAAAATAAAGATCTTGAAACTGTTTAATGATACCCATGCACTGATTATTCATGATGAATATCTTGACTGGAAGTTTGTATGAGACGAGTGTCTGTAGCTCCTGTATATTCATTTGAAAACCACCATCTCCATCAATACAAATTATATTTTCCTTTGGAAGAGCCGCAGCGGCCCCGATTGAAGCTGGAAGCGCGTACCCCATTGGCGAGTTTCCAAAGGTCGAAATCATTCGTTGTCCTTGTTTAATCTTCCAAGATTGCATTGTCCACACAAGGTTTCCACCCTCATCAGCGATAACAACTTGTTTTTCTGATGCCTGCTGTGAAAGCAATGCAAGGAAGTCGTATGCGTTCATTAAGCCTTCTTGATCACCATGCTCAACTGAACCACCATAGACAGCGCGCCAAGCCTGGACATGATCCTTCCAGGAAGAAATTTCCAGACTTTCCAGTAAGGAATTTTTGAAGAGAGGAAGTACTCGCCTAACATCTGCGACTATCCCCACATCAATTGCCAGCCCTCTCCCTTTGCCTATTTCTGCACTATCTATATCAACCATAATCTTCTTTGCCCCGCGTGCAAAAGTATCTACCCTTCCACCAGTTTGACGTGTATCGAGGCGTGAACCAAATGAAAGCACGACGTCCGCATTTTGGATAGCCAAGTTAGCCGCTCGATTCCCATAAACTCCTATATGTCCAACAAAAAGCGGGTGGTCATGCGAAAGAAGATCAAATCCGCTCCAAGAAACAACCGCGGGTATCCCCCATTGTTCTATCAACGCTAGCGCTTCCGACTGTCCATTAGCTAATCGAACGCCACCGCCAAACAAAACAATTGGACGCTTTGCGTTTCTAAGCAAAGAAACGGCCTCCCGGACTTTTCGCTCAAGGAGTTCATCTGAATCTTCTGGGGTGGTACTCTCGAATGAATTTGGAGAAAAACCTCTCAGTGTAGCCGGGTCAATCTCTTCTACCTGAATATTTACAGGTAGGTCAACCAAAACAGGCCCTGGGCGGCCTTCTTTTGCAATGTGCACAGCCTTCTCAAGTTCCTCACGAATTTTACTAGGGTCAGTGACTTTTACTGCGTATTTAGTAATTGGCCGTACGATGGATACAATGTCCGTTTCTTGAAATCCGACCTGCCTGGGTTTTGTAAGTGTGGCATCCTGCGACTCTTTCTCACTTACTTGTCCTGTAATAAAGAGTCCTGGAACGGAATCGAACCAACAACCGCACATGCCCGTAATCAGGTTGGTCGCTCCAGGACCAGAGGTTGCAATCATCACACCAATACCTGGACCAAGACGCGAGTAGACTTCAGCGGCCATCGCGCCCGCTTGCTCATGTTGTACGGCTATATAGTCTATGTCTCCTTTTGCTTCTTTACGTTTTCCAATTGAATCAACGATATGCGCCACAGCCCCTCCTGTTATCAGGAAGGCAGTCTTCACATTTTGCGTTACAAGAAAATCGATAATGTAATCAGAGATTTTCATGAGTTTTTAGAAACGTACTTTCCTACAGTTTCACACACATGCACCAACATCTCTTCGGTAATGCCATGGTGTGCTCCTATAAGAAAAGCGTTCGACAAGATATGATTCGAAACCGACAGCTTTCCAACCGATCGCCCGACCTTATGATAGGCTGGTTGTTTTGTGATATTTCCAGAAAACAGTGGCCGTGTCTGAATGCGGTTGTCCTCTAGATATTGCACCAACGCATTGCGATTTATTGGAGAGCCCTTTTTTATAGTTACAGGAAATGCAAGCCAATTGACTTGAGCCCTTAGCTCATGTTGAGGAAGAATAAAGTGCTCTGGGTACTGAGCAAAAAAAATACGAAGTCTTTCGAAATTCTTAGTTCGAGCTGCAGCGAAGGCTTCAAGTCGGTCAATTTGTTTTAACCCAAATGCCGCCTGTACCTCTGTTGGGCGCATATTATATCCCTGCTCAATGAAGACAAACGCACTGTCATATGGCTTGCCGTCAATTTTAAAAGTAGAGAGACGTGAGCGAATTTTGTCATCATGCTTTGATATACCTCGGCCCCAATCACGGAAGATGCGCGCTCGCTCGCGAAGTTTAACATCATCAAACATAACCATTCCTCCAGCTCCTGCAGTAGTGATGAGGTGCGATGCATAAAAACTGGTCGTGGTAATGTCTGCATACTTTCCAGTCTCTTTTCCATTCCATAAAGAACCAATAGTGTCACATGAATCCTCAATGAGATAGAGATTGTGTGTTTTGGCAAATTTCTTCAGCACCGGCAGATTCACGAGATTCCCAATGAGATGGGGTGCAATAATGGCACGAGTCTTTTTTGAAAGAGCTTTCTCGAGTTCCTTTTCATCAAGCGTATAAAAACCTTCTTTTACATCAATGAATACTGGGACCAGACCTTTTTGGACAATAGGGGCCACTGTCGTGTTGAAGTTACAAGCAGGAGTTATAACTTCACTACCCCTTGGTAAATTAAGCGCTTCAAAAGCCAAAAGATTCGCTGAGGATCCTGAATTAACAAACAGCCCCTGTTTTTTGCCAAACATGCCACTGATTTTTTCTTCGAACGCACGCGTTTTGGGACCAACCGTAAGCCAACCATCTCGGAGAGCCTCAGTTGCAGCTGCAATCTCCTCTTCACCATATGCATCGAGAGCATGGGGCGCATACCACACCCAATCAGTGCCTGGAATGAATTTTTTACTTTTTGTGAGTTGATACATAGTTAATTTTAGTGCATTTCTATTTTTCCGCTTTCAGTCTCAATGGGAACATGTCGCATCCAAAGCTTAGTTTTCCACCAATCACAGTTATCTATATACCATTCAATGGTCTCACGCAGACCGTCCTCAAAACCATGTTTTGGTTTCCAACCAAGCACACGCGTAAGCTTTGACGCATCGCCCGTGTGTCGATACACCTGCCCGGGACGATCGCCTATGTTCTGCATTGAAGGCGCGTATTCAATATCCCCTGCTGCATGTTTCCTACCCATAGCGTCTGAAACCATCATAGCAATTTTATTAACTGTCCAGTCTTTTCCGGTTGCTATGTTGAACACTTCCCCGTCCACTTTATTTGCGGGTGCATGGAGAATAAGGTCTATGGCATTCGCAATATCGTGCACATGGTTAAAATCGCGCGCACTGTTACCTGTACCATGAATAGTCATTGACTCATTAAGGAGGACACTAGAAACAAAGCGCGGGATGAGTTTTTCGAGGTGCTGTTTCGGACCGTAAGCATTAAACGGTCGCACAATTACTGCAGGAAGGTTATATGTCTCAATGTAAGAGTATACAAGCCTGTCAGCGCCAGTTTTTGCCGCAGCATACGGACTTTGTGGATTGAGCGGGTGCTGTTCATTCATCTTCTTGCCAAGCGCGGTGCCATACACCTCCGATGTAGAGATATGAATGAAGCGCTTTACCTTGTCCCGATTTTTAAGCACAGCATTTGCGACACGTTGTGTACCAATAACATCAGTCTCGAAAAAATCAGCATCGTCAAAAATCGAACGCGCCACATGTGTCTCAGCAGCAAAGTGAATGACAGCGTCTGATTGAGCGACGAGATGCTCAACCACTTTTGCATTTTTGACGTCACCATACCAAAAACGAAACCTGTCACTGTTATGAATTCTCTCAGGAATATTTCGAATATCTCCTGCATACGTCAGAGCATCAAGAACTATAAAGCTATACCGCGGATATCGATCGAAAAGATACTCTAGAACATTGCTCCCGATAAAACCTGCGCCTCCGGTAATAAGGATGGTTTTCTTTTGTTTTGTGTGCCCAACTTTTTCTGATGACACAGATGTTACGGATTTCTTGGTACGAACTGATTTCATTCCCTCAATACTACGTGTTTTCGTCATCAAAAACAATCTGGCGTTTTAGCTGAAAAATGGCATCTTACTTTGGGCACGCAAGGCCTCAATAACAGGAATATGCTCTGGAATGAGACTGTCCGGCAGAGTAGAGAGTGAAAAAACTTGAATGCTCATCTTCCGTTGCCACTCGTCATTCATGATAAAAAGAAGCGCCAACCCTTGGCTGTGTAGCGATTCTTCATATGCCATCCTTTGTAGAATGAGTCCTTTCGAGACCTAAGAAAAACCTCTACGGTGTTTCCAGAGCTCCGCATAACTGCAATTTCTTTTGCAATAATAATTGACACAACACAGCACACATCGAAAAGTTCCTTCAAAACAGAGAACGTGAGGCATGGCAGTGCCTCCAATGAGACTTTTCTTCCTCTTTAGAAAGAGACGGCTTCCCAAACAAGATTGGATTAAGATTGCTCATGGCGGTAGAATAGACACTGTCTATGCAACGACCCAAAATTGGACTCGTCACAAGCGTTATTGATAATCGCGGAGGCAGAGGTACCGCCATGGTTGCACGGCGCTTACTTGAATCCCTTCCAAACTATACTAATGAATTTCAAATAATCCTCATTCATCATGAACCGAGTGATGACCCTTTATATACCCAATACCCAGAACTCATAATCCCACACCTCCCCAAACCTCTAGACAGACAAATCATACGGGAGGCATTATTTTGGATATCGCTTTGGTTTAGAGGAGTTCGATTTGATGTTGTTCACTTCCTTAATCCACGAGTGTGGCCTTCGTACCTCTTGATGCCAAGCAAAAATATCGTAATTACTGCATTCGAAGCCGGCTCCATGCTCGGACTTACAAAACCAACTCTCGGCGATCGTCTTTTCAAAGTAACCAATCGATTCCTACACGCGCGCATGACGCGAGTTATTGCATCCTCTAACTATGGACGAACCGAAATAATTACTCACTACAAGCTTCCCAGGTCACGAGTAGTAAGTATCCCTCTGGGTGTGGACGAACGTTTTGCACCAGTTTCAATTGACAATTCTCTGGAAAAAGAACTGCTTTCCAAATATGGAGTAAAAAGACCCTACTTACTTTCCGTAGCACGGTTTGACCCACATAAAAATATCATTCGACTTGTTGAGGCGTTCCATACCATGCACTCCTCTTACCCAAGTATGAATCTTCTCTTGGTAGGCGGTAAACACATGCCCGAGTATTCGGAAAAAGTTATGGCAGCCATTGAGGAAACTGGTTTAAGAAAAAATATACAAGTAGCTCCGTTTATCCCCGATGAGGATATGCCTCTAGTGTACAGTGCCGCTGAGGGTTTTGTTTACCCTTCCTATCATGAAGGTTTTGGTTTGCCGATTCTAGAATCAATGGCATGCGGCACTCCTGTTGCCACTGGAAACCTCACTGCCTCCCCAGAGACAGCTGGCGACGCAGCTATACTTTTTGACCCTCACAATACTCAAGAAATGGCTGAGGCCATGAGCCAATTACTGGAAGAAAAAACTCGAAAAGAATTTTCAGAAAAGGGCCAGAAGCGTGCAAGAGCATTTAAGTGGGCTGAGATGGCAAATGAGGTCTTTGCCCTCTATCGAGCACTCCTCTCAGGAAATTAAATATTCTTTTTGAGAAGTAAATCGTAATCTGCCGCGGCCATAAGCTCAACGAGGCCAGAGAATGTTATTGAGGACGTCCAGCCGAGGATGTTCTTTGCTTTTGTGGCATCTCCCCGAAGATCATTAACTTCTACTGGACGATAAAGATCTGGATTCACTTTCACAATCACCTTACCCTCCGCGTCACGTCCAACTTCGTTCACACCATCCCCTTCCCAAGAAATTGAGATGGAGAGTGTCTTCGCAGCTTCGTCAACGAACTCGCGGACAGTATGACTCTCGCCCGTTGCGATGACGTAGTCGTCTGGTTTTTCCTGATGTAGGATACGGTGCATTGCATCAACATAGTCTTTTGCGTACCCCCAGTCCCGGCGTGCATTAAGGTTTCCAAGCTCTAAAACATCTTGCATACCGAGCTTAAGTTTTGCAAGCGAGTAAGTTATCTTCCGTGTTACAAATTGCTTGCCTCTGCGAGGCGACTCATGGTTAAAAAGAATACCTGAACAGGTGAACGTATTCCTCTGTTCTCTGTAGCCCTTTATGAAATCCTCATGTGCGCGAAGCTTTGCTTCAGCATACGGACTTACAGGAGCAAATGGAGATTCTTCGTTTTGAGGCGCAGGTGTAGCGCCAAACATTTCACTAGTTGAAGCTTGGTATATCCTCACATCCGGATTTACCTGAAGGGCTTCGTTGACGATGCGCCCAACTCCGTAGTAATTCACGTCCCACGTTTCATCAGGACAAGTAA
>Ga0209066_10007193_pt1 | contig 11116 bp, 8 predicted proteins | sample All_14_2_FD_187198 | JGI IMG/M metagenome (GOLD analysis project Ga0209066, IMG submission 187198) | Freshwater microbial communities in response to fracking from Pennsylvania, USA - Allegheny Zone_MetaG_DW_15 (SPAdes) (version 2) ... | reverse complement strand
CGCGAATGGCGGGTGAAGTACGCCAAGCCGTTCTTCGATCATTGGTTGAAGGGTGGACCCGACCCGCAGACGCCGCCGGTACTGACCTATGCCACCGGGGTAAATCAGTGGAACGAGTCGCCGCGTTGGCCGATGGGGACGGCGCAGCCGATCTACCTGGCAGCGGACGGCAAGGCGGTGTTCGAGAAGCCCGGTGCGAAGGGGCATGAGGACTACGTCAGCGATCCGTCCAAGCCGGTGCCCTTCATTCCGCGCCCCATCTCCATGGGGGACGCGATGCAATGGAAGCCGTGGCTGGTGCATGACCAGCGCTTCGTGACGGGTCGTCCGGACGTGGCGGTTTGGACCAGCGCCCCGCTCGATGCGCCCTTGCACATCATGGGGGCGCCCGAGGTGGAGCTGTTTGCCGCCACGACGGGAACGGACAGCGACTGGGTGGTCAAGTTGATCGACGTGTACCCGAATGACGTGCCGGAAGATCGCTCGCAAGGTGCGCTGCCATCGATGGCCGGTTACGAGTTGCCGATCGGCATCGAGATCTTTCGCGGTCGTTATCTGAAGAGTTTCGCCGCCCCGGCACCGCTGAAACCCGGCAAGGTGGAGCGTTTCACCTGGAAGTTGCCCGATGTCGACCACGTGTTCCTGCCAGGGCATCGCATCATGGTGCAGGTGCAATCGACGTTGTTCCCGCTGTATGACCGGAACCCGCAGACCTACGTGGACAACATCATGTACGCGAAGCGCGAGGACTATCGATCAGCAACACAGTCGGTTTGGTTCGGCGGTGATCAGGCCAGTGCGATCCTGCTGCCGGTGGTTCGCTGAGCGGACGGAAGGGATTGCGTGGCGGTTGGCCGTTTCCAGCCTTGGCGCGCGCTCCCGCAGGGGAGCGCGTCGCCAGCGCGTGCGGCGGAACCGACCGATGAATGCAACGCGCTGATTGCCTGCAGTGGTCGCGCTTTGTGACCGAATCGGCACGATTTGGCATGAATACGAATGCAAGCCCGCTGAACAATCGGGCGCGCTGGATCGACGGGTGTCTAATGGCCGTGCACTGAACTCCCGGCTCCACAGACCGCGAACGCGGCAGGGCGGGCGATGCGTGCACACCATCATTCGCAGCTTCCTGGGAGGGAATCATGCGTCATCTCGTCGCTCGTCTGTCCGCTTCGGCGGTGTTGTTCCTGGGTCTGTTTTTTGTGCTGTCGGCCGGTGTTTCGGCCGCGATTGATGCCAGTGCCCTCGGGGCGCGTTACAACGGCAGCAACATCGATTTCAAAGTGTTTTCGTCGCGCGCCACGCGCATCGAAGTGTTCATCTACAAAACACCTTCCGGCGCACAGGAAGTCGTCCGCTATGTGCTGACCAAGAACGCGACGACCAATGTCTGGTCGAAGTCGGTGGCGGTTTCCACCTTGCGCAACAGCTACGGCATCACCGGCACGGTGTACTACGGCTACCGAGCCTGGGGGCCGAACTGGCCCTACGTCAGCACCTGGAAGAAGGGCTTGAGCAATGGTTTCGTCAGCGATGTCGATGCCAGCGGCAATCGCTTCAATCCGAACAAGTTGTTGCTCGATCCCTATGCCCGCGAGATCAGTCAGGACCCGAATACACCGAGCTGTCTGGACGGCACGATCTACGCCAGCGGTGCGACCCATCGCAACAAGGATTCCGGCGCCTGTGCGCCGAAAGGCATCGTCCTGGCCGCCGATACCACCTCGGTCGGTGCAAAGCCGACCCGCGCCCTGCGCGACGATGTGGTGTACGAGGTGCATGTGCGTGGCCTGACCATGAACGACACCAGCATTCCGGTGGCGCAGCGCGGTACGTACGCGGGCGCCGCACAGAAGGCGGCCTATCTGGCGAGCCTCGGTGTCACGGCGGTGGAGTTCCTGCCCGTGCAGGAAACCCAGAACGACACCAACGAGGTCGATCCGACCTCCACCAGTGGCGACAACTATTGGGGTTACATGACGCTGAACTTCTTCGCCCCGGATCGTCGCTATGCCTCGGACAAGACGCCCGGCGGGCCGACACGCGAGTGGAAGGCGATGGTCAAGGCCTTCCATGACGAGGGCATCAAGGTGTTCATCGACGTGGTCTACAACCACACGGGCGAAGGCAGTGCCTGGGGCGGAACGGATGGGCTGACGGTCTACAACATCCAGTCGTATCGTGGGCTGGACAATCCGACCTACTACTCGCTGACCTCGGATTTCCAGTATCCGTGGGACAACACCGGCGTGGGTGGCAACTACAACACCCGCAACACGATTGCGCAGAACCTGATCGTCGATTCGCTGGCCTACTGGCGCGACGCACTCGGTGTCGACGGCTTCCGTTTCGATCTGGCCTCGGTGCTGGGCAACACCTGCCAGCACGGCTGTTTCAATTTCGACAAGATGGATGCGGGCAACGCGCTCAATCGCATCGTCAACGAATTGCCGCCGCGTGCGGAAGCCGGTGGTAGCGGTATCGATCTGATTGCCGAGCCCTGGGCCATCGGCGGCAATTCCTATCAGGTGGGCGGCTTTCCGAGTGGCTGGGCCGAATGGAACGGCAAGTACCGCGATGCGCTGCGCAAGAAGCAGAACCAGTTGGGCGTGGAAACCGTGCTGACTGCCGAACTGGCCTCGCGCTTTGCGGGCTCGTCGGATCTGTATCAGGACGATGGCCGCAAACCCTGGCATTCGGTCAACTTCATGGTCGCCCACGATGGTTTTACCTTGCGCGATCTGTATGCCTACAACAGCAAACAGAACACCCAGCCGTGGCCATATGGCCCATCGGATGGCGGTGAGGACAGCAACCACAGTTGGGATCAGGGCGGCATCGGCGCCGATCAGCGCAAGGCAGCGCGCACCGGGCTGGCTTTCATGATGTTGAGCGCGGGTGTGCCGATGATCACCGGTGGCGACGAAGCCCTGCGCACACAGTTTGGCAACAACAACGCCTACAACCTCGACTCGGCGGCCAACTGGCTGGACTGGAGCTGGGACAGCTACGAAACCAACCATCAAACCTTCAGTCAGCGCCTGATCGCGTTCCGCAAGGCGCATCCCGCCCTGCGTCCCAGCAACTTCTATTCGGCCGTCGACACCAACGGCAACGTGATGGAGCAGTTGCGCTGGTTCAAGCCCGATGGCGGCGTGGCGGATACCGCGTATTTCACCAACACCAGCAATCACGCCATCGCCTGGCGCATCGATGGCAGCGAGTTCGGCGACAGCGCGAGCGCCATCTATGTGGCCTACAACGGCTGGTCGGGCAATGTGAATTTCAGCCTGCCCTGGCCGGGTGCCGGCAAGAACTGGTATCGCGTCACCGACACCGCCACCTGGAACGATGGCCCCAACGCGGTGGCATTGCCTGGCAGCGAAACCTATATCGGCGGCGAATGGACCACCTACGGCATGCAGGGTCGCTCATTGCTGGTGTTGATCGCGAAATAGCGCCGTTGGCGTGCCAAGCAGAATGCGCTGCGTGGATCAGCGCATTCTGCGTCGTCATCGCAGGCGAAGGATCCGGGGGCATCCCGTAAACTACGCATCCTCGATGGATCACGCTGGATGACCGTGCCTTTTGCCCCCATTCCCGAACTGCTGGACGAGCTGCGCGCTGGGCGCATGGTGGTGATCGTCGACGACGAGGATCGCGAGAACGAGGGCGATCTGATCATGGTGGCCGAGTTGGTGCGGCCCGCCGACATCAACTTCATGGTCACGCATGCGCGCGGGCTGGTGTGCTTGAGTCTGACGCGCGAACGTTGCGCGCAGTTGGCGCTGCCGCCGATGGTGGTCGACAACACGTCGCCATTTGCTACCAATTTCACCGTGTCCATTGAGGCGGCCGAAGGCGTCACGACGGGCATTTCGGCCTACGACCGTGCCCATACCATCCGCACGGCGGTGCGCCCGGATGCGAGGCCCGCCGATCTCACCCAGCCGGGCCATATCTTTCCGCTGATGGCGCAGCCGGGAGGCGTACTGACGCGCACCGGGCATACCGAAGCGGCGGCGGATCTGGCCTTGCTGGCGGGGTTCGAGCCGGCTGGCGTGCTGGTCGAGGTACTGAGCGCGGACGGTGGCATGGCGCGCCGTCCGGAGTTGGAGCAGTTTGCTCAGGCGCACGGTTTGAAGATCGGTTCGATCGAGGACCTTGTGGCCTATCGGCTTGCCAATGAGCACACGGTGGAGCGGGTTGACGAACGCGCCATCGAGACACGCTTTGGACCTTTCCGCTTGATCACCTATCGCGACCGGATTGGGCGCGAACTGCATTTTGCCTTGGTGCGTGGTCAGCCGGACCCGACGCGGGCGACCTTGGTCCGCGTGCATGTGCAGAATCCGTTGGCTGATGTGCTGCACTGGGAGCGCGCCGATTTCGGTGTGGCCGTGACCGATGCGCTGGAGTTGATCGCCGAGGCGGACAGTGGCGTGCTGGTGGTGCTGAACGAGCCGCAGTCCGCCGAGGCCTTGCTGGCGCGGGTGCAGTCGGCGGCAGCGGTCTCCAGTGGCAAGGGCAGCGTGGCGCAATGGCGGCGCAATGGCGCGGGTGCGCAGATTCTGGCCGATCTCGGGCTGAAGTCCCTGCGGGTGATCGGCACGCCGCGTCGTCAGGTGGGTCTGGCCGGATTCGGGCTGGAAGTCATTGAATACGTGGATGCCGCCGGGGTCGCCAGTCCGACCTGATAAACTGCGCGGCCTTGGTTTTCGCGGGTTGGGTCAATGGCGCATCTGGAAGGCGATTTGCGGGTGGCGGACGGTGCGCGATTTGCGATCGTTGCCAGTCGCTGGAATCCGCGTATCACCGATACGCTGGTGGAGGGTGCGCGAACGGCCTTGTTGGGCAATGGCGTTGGCGTCGCCGGGATTGATGTGGTGCGTGTTCCGGGTGCATGGGAAATCCCCTTGGCGGCGCGTGCCGTGGCGGCCGCAGGTCAGCACGTGGCGATCATCGCCTTGGGTTGTGTGGTGCGCGGCGATACGCGGCACTACGAGCATGTTGCCGACGGTTGTGCGCAGGGCCTTGCCCGCGTTGCACTGGATTTTGGTCTGCCGGTCGCCAATGGCGTGCTGGCAGTGGAGCGTCATGAGGATGCCGAGGCGCGTGCCGGTGGCAGTCATGGCAACAAGGGCGAAGAAGCCGCGCTGGCTGCGTTGGAAATGGCCAGTCTGTTGCCGAAGCTCGACACGTCTGCGGGCAGGAGAGGGTGATGAAACATCAACGTCAGGATGGTATCGATCCCGCCGCACGGTCGCGGGCGCGGCGACGCGCCTTGCAGGCGGTGTACGCCTGGCAGATGTCGGGCAGCAGCATGAACAAGGTGCTGGACCAGTTTCGCGACGAGCAGGACATGGAAATCGCCGATCTGGCGTATTTCGAGGATCTGTTGCGGGGTCTCGACAGTCATTGCGCGGATATCGATGCCGCGTTGCAGCCGTTTCTGGATCGCTCGGTTGATCAGGTTGATCCGATCGAACGTGCCGTTTTGCGTCTGGCAACCTACGAAATGCGCTATCGGCTCGACGTGCCGTACCGCGTGGTGATCAACGAGGCCATCGAGATCGCCAAGCGGTTTGGTGCCGATCATGGACATACCTACGTCAATGGCGTGCTGGACCACGCGGCGCTTGAGTGGCGCGCTGCCGAGGCCAGAAGCCAGCGCCCCACGCGCTGATCGCGAGCTGTATTGGCGATGGGTGAGTTCGATCTGATCGCCCGCATCCGCGCGCGCTGTCCATCGCGCCACGACGTGCTGCTGGGCATCGGCGACGATGCCGCCATGTTGCAGGTTCCGCCGGGACAGGCGCTGTGCGTCAGCATGGATACCTTGATCGCCGGGGTGCATTTTCCGCTGCAGACGGCCGCGCCGGACGTCGGTTGGAAGGCGCTGGCGGTCAATTTGAGCGATCTGGCGGCAATGGGCGCGAAGCCCCTGTGGGCAACCCTGGCGCTGAGCATGCCGGAACCCGACGAGACCTGGCTGGATGGCTTTCTGGACGGGTTTCTTGCGCTGGCGGAAAGCGAGGGCGTGGCCTTGGTGGGTGGCGACACGACGCGCGGGCCCATGTCGATCACGGTGACGATTCACGGCGTGGTTCTGCCGGATCAGGCGCTGCGGCGCGGTGCTGCGCGAGTGGGCGATGTCATCGCAGTATCCGGCACGCTCGGCGATGCGGCGGCGGGGCTGCGCGGGTTGCAACAGGACAACCCGGAGTACCGGTGGACGGAGCTGCGTCGTCGGCTGGACCGTCCGACACCACGGCTTGCGTTGGGAGGATATCTGGCAGGGCGTGCGCACGCCGGCATCGACGTGTCGGACGGCTTGTTCGCTGATCTTGGCCATTTGCTCTCGGCGAGTCGGGTTGGTGCGTGCCTGCAACTCGATGCACTGCCCACATCGGATGCGTTGCGACAGGCGGCGCCGGATTCGGTTCAGCGGCACGCACTGCAGTGTCAGGGTGGCGATGACTACGAATTGTTGTTCACCCTGACTGACGCGGCCTGGCTTTCCCTGCAGGCGGAAGCACAGCGACAGGGGTGGCAGGTCACGGCGATTGGTCGCATCGAGGCGACCACGGGGCTGCGCCTGACCTTGGCGGGGCATCACGTCGATCCGCCTGCCCGAACCGGCTGGGACCATTTCGGTGCCGCCACATGAAGACGCCCTGGCACTTGTTGCGCCATCCGGCAGGTTGGTGGGCCACCGGCTTCGGGTCTGGTCTGGCGCCAGTGGCACCCGGCACGGTGGGCAGTCTGACCGCGTTGCTGCCGTGGTTTTTCCTGCGTGAGTTGTCGCCCGCTGCCTATCTCGGCGTGTGTCTCGCGTATTTTCTGGTGTCGATCTGGGCTGCGCAGTGGGTGATTGACCGTCTCGGTGTGGACGATCCGGGGGCGGTGGTTGCCGATGAATGGGTCGGGCTCTGGCTGACCCTGTTCCTGTTGCCTGCTGAACCCGTCTGGATACTGATCGGTTTCGGTGCGTTTCGACTGTTCGACATCCTCAAACCGTGGCCGGTGAGTTGGGCCGACCAGAAGTTGCATGGCGGCTTCGGCAGCATGCTGGATGACGCCTTTGCCGGGATTTACGGCTGGCTGAGTGTGGCCTTGTTGAGCGGCCTGACAAGCTACCTGAAATGAAGAAGCCCCCGTTGCCGGGGGCTTCCTAGTGCGAGCCGATCAGCGTGCGGCGTTGCTGTTCATGGTCGCGTTGCGGCTGCTGTTCTGATACTGCGCGGGGTCACGCATGCCGGTGGTGTGGCATTGGCCGGTGGCGTGGCCACGATTGACCGCGCCGGAAAGCTGGCCGTAGGCCTTTTCGGTGGTGCCGTCATCGGGATCACTCAACACCAGGTCGGTGCCCAGATGGCAGTAGTCATAAACCCACGAGCGGTCGGTGAAGGACGTGGTGTAGTAGTTCACCTTGGCGCGGGACGAAGTCGGGATGCCCGCCAGCCAGCTCGACGCACCGCTGTAGGTCAAGTTGTCGTTGGTGCCACAACCCACGCCGAACCAGGAGCCGAGCGAGGCCAGGATGCCCGCCAGATTGGTGCCTTGGTAGGGTGTGCCGACCGACTGGATCAGGCGGCTTCCCGTGGCATAGTCGAGGCCGCTCCAGTAGTAGTTGTAGAGATGCAGTGCGGCTGCGCCACCCTGACTGTGCGCGACGATGCCGTAGGACGCCCAGGTGTTGCCGAAGGTCTGGATGCGACGTGCAAAGTCATCGTGGCTGCGATTGGCATTCAGGTCGAGGAACTTCGACGCGTTGGTGAAGTGGCTGGCGGGCCAGACATCACTCGAACAATAGCCGTGAACCAACAGCAGACGTGAGCCGGTGCCCTTCGACACAGCGGCTTGAGCAGGGCGATTGCCCATGCGCATGCTGTCATCGATCTGGATGTCCTGTGCGTAGGCCTTGCTGTCGAGCTTTGGCAGGTGGAGTGGCAGGGCACTGGCTTCGGCCAGACTGACGAAGTGATCGGGGTCTTCGATCCGCAGGTTGCGCAGTTCGAAGCCACCTTGCGCTTTGCTTCGCGCGATCCAGCGCGAATCGAGTGCCAGGCTGAGCTTGCCGTCCTGCGCTTCGGCCATGCCGCCAATCCAGGCGATGGCTTTCATTTCGCCCTGCGTATCCTGCCCCCACACCTCCGCATAGGCGCGGTAGTGCTGGCCTTTGGCCTTGGCCACGACCGGGATGTCCAGCATCCAGCGTGCGTTTTCCGTGGTTCGCACGCCAATGCTGGCTTTCTCGGTAGCCAGTTCCATGCTTGGCGTCACGACCGGAATGACGTGCTCGGCGGTTCGAATCAAGGAGCGACCAGCCGCATTGGTGCCGCGAACGACAACCTGCGCCAACCATGTTCCCTCTTTCGCCGCGGCAAAATCGCCACCGTAGATGCCGTCATTGGCCTCGCTGTCGGCATGCAGGCCGTCGTCGAACATCGGCAGGTTCTGCACCTCGCCGTTCGGTGAGGTCACGCGCAGGCTGGCCTGCTGGATTCGGCCGGCTGCATTGCCAAGCTTGGCTTCGCCGGTCAGCGCCGCATCGGAGCCATCGGTCAGCATCGCAACCAAGGTCATCCGCTCACCGACCTTCTGATTGCGCTGGGCGGGATAAGAGGCCAGTTCGGTCGCGGCATCGCCCTCGATCAGCACGAACCCACCACGCTCCTGACCGGGCTGGGCCGACAGCTTCAGGGTGCGTTCGCCGCTCAGACCTTGCAGCTCGAACTGCTGAGCGGGGAAGGATTCGCCTTGCATGCCGAATTCGGTTTCGCGTACCTCGCGAGCCAGTGATTTCGCCGGATTGCTGCTGCCATCCGGGTTGCCAATCTGCACGTCCCAACGGTCGGTATTGCCCGAGAACACCAGGAATCGAAGCGCGTCGCTTTCGATGGGCAGATTCATCTGCCAGGTGGCGTTACCGGCCTTGTCGTTCAACATGTCGACGGCGATCAAGGCGGACTTGGAATGGATCGCCGCCGCCGCCGGGTCAGGTGCGCGCATGCTGGCAATGTCTTCTGCGGGGCCTGCCAGTTGCTTGGGAATCGGGCCTTGGGCGGCAGACAGGACGGAGGAAAAAAGAACGGACGAAACGGCGACGGCTAACAATTGCTTCTTCACTGGTGATCTCCCCGATGCGGATAGGGCCAGCCGGAGGCTGGCGTGCACACGCGGCTTGCCGAGTGCGATATGGCGTCCCCACGCCATGGCCGATACACCCTACGCTGCCGCATGGAGGCTTATACCGGAAAGTCATGAGAACAAAATTACGCGCCGCAACAATCGGCAGGATGCTTCCTGTCGAAGCCGGGCGGGTTGCGCCCCGTCTGGCGGCGCGCATGCCGTATCGGCGCGTGCGGCGCATGGCCGTACGGGTGTCCTTCACTCCCGATGTGGGGCGCAATACCGTCGGTCGCACATCTCAGCGCGCAAAAGTGGAATTCACCTTCGCTCTTCTACAATCCCGGCCATGGACATTCTGCTAGCCAATCCGCGCGGCTTCTGTGCGGGCGTTGATCGCGCCATCGAGATCGTCAATCGTGCCATCGAGTTGTTTGGCGCGCCCATCTATGTGCGGCATGAAGTGGTGCACAACCGCTTTGTGGTGGAAGACCTGCGTGCGCGTGGCGCGGTGTTCGTCGAGGAACTGGATGAAGTTCCGGATGCGGCGACGGTGATTTTCAGTGCGCACGGGGTTTCGCAGGCGGTGCGCAGCGAGGCCGCGCGTCGGCAGTTGAAGGTATTCGACGCGACCTGCCCATTGGTCACCAAAGTGCATATGGAGGTGGCGCAACACTGCCGCTCCGGGCGCGACGTGGTGCTGATCGGACATGCCGGGCATCCCGAGGTCGAGGGCACCATGGGGCAGTGGGATGTGCAGGGCGGAAGCGGGCGCATCTATCTGGTCGAGTCGGTGGAGGATGTCGCGCGAATCGCCGTCGATCAGCCGGAAAATCTGGCCTACACGACACAGACCACGCTGTCGGTGGACGACACGCGCGACATCATCGATGCCCTGCGTGCGCGTTTCCCGCAGATTCAAGGTCCGCGCAAGGATGACATCTGCTACGCGACCCAGAACCGTCAGGACGCGGTACGGCGACTGGCGGAACAGTGCGATGTGGTGCTGGTGGTGGGCTCGGTCAACAGTTCCAACTCGAACCGGCTGCGCGAGCTGGCCGAGAAACAGGGCGTCAGCGCGTATCTGATCGATGGCGCCGAGCACATCCGCAGCGAATGGGTGCAGGTCCCCTTGCGCGTGGGTGTGACCGCAGGCGCGTCCGCGCCCGAATTGCTGGTTCAGGGCGTCATCGCCCGGCTTCAGGTTTTGCGTGGCGGTGAGGTCCGGGAGCTCGACGGCGAGCCCGAGAACGTGATCTTTGCCTTGCCGAAGGAGCTTCGCATCAACCTCGTTAGTTGATGACGCGGGCAGCGCTTGCGTCGTGAGCGTTGATCCGATTCTTATGTCTGCCTATACTTGCGCCCCTTCGCCGGAATAGCTCAGTTGGTAGAGCGGCGCATTCGTAATGCGTAGGTCGTAGGTTCGATTCCTATTTCCGGCACCAGCTTCGGCCACAGGCCAAGACAACTCAGCCCGCTGCCGAACAGGTCGCGGGCTTTTTTGTACCTGTCAGACCGTGTGTTCCCGCGAGCGATCAACCACGGCAAGGAGTTCCGCATGGCCAAGCCCAAGACGGCATTCGTGTGCAGCGAGTGCGGTGCCAGCAGCAGCAAGTGGCAGGGCCAATGCGGGGACTGCGGCGCGTGGAACACGCTGACTGAAATCGTCGTGTCGGCGCCCGCCGCCGAAGCGCGGCGTGCGGGCTACGCGGGACAGAATTCTGCCGCCGTGGTGACGCGACTCGATCAGGTTCCGCAGGGCGTGGAATCGCGCACCGAGGTGGGAATCGGCGAACTGGATCGTGTCCTTGGTGGCGGTCTGGTGGATGGTTCGGTGGTGTTGATTGGCGGTGATCCGGGAATCGGCAAATCCACCCTGCTGCTGCAGGCACTGGATGCGGTTGCCGGGCGCATGCAGGGCTTGTATGTCACTGGCGAGGAGAGCCTGGCGCAAGTGGCCAGTCGTGCCGGACGGCTTGGATTGTCG
>Ga0209066_10007192_pt1 | contig 11116 bp, 9 predicted proteins | sample All_14_2_FD_187198 | JGI IMG/M metagenome (GOLD analysis project Ga0209066, IMG submission 187198) | Freshwater microbial communities in response to fracking from Pennsylvania, USA - Allegheny Zone_MetaG_DW_15 (SPAdes) (version 2) ... | reverse complement strand
GCCTCGTGGATCGGCTGGACCTGGGCAACATCGGCGTGCTGCACGCGTTCGATCGTGGAAGTGTTCATCGGCGTCAACCTGTGGTTCAAGGGTGAGGGATTTCAGTGCGTGTCGCCATGGCTCACGAGCGCTGGCGGGGTGTCGGGCTTGCGATGGAAGGTCGCCCCCTTGATCCATACGCGCAGGGCCTGCCAATGGATGCGCGCCACCACGCCCCAGGTCATCAGGGGCCAGCCCCAGAAGGCCCGGCGGGCACTGCGATCGGTCAAGGGCTGCAAGGCACCGGCCTGGCTGGTCAGCAGCAAGGGGCCTTGGTCGTCGTCATGGTCCACGCATGCGATCAGGCGATCCGGGGTGCGCATGAAGCGAAAGCGATAGCGGCCCTCGACATTGCAGAACGGCGAGACATGAAACACCTTGTCAGCCGTGACCTCGCGGCCCATCTTGAGCGAGCGGCCGCTGAGCACATAGGCATGGCGTTCGCCAAAGGTGTTGTTGACCTCGGCCACCACGGCGGCCAAGGACTGGTCTGCCCGGTGCACCCACCAGAAACTGACCGGCTTGAAGGCAAAGCCCAATACCCTCGGGAAGGTCTGCAACCAAACCTCACCCTGCTGCAGGTCAGGCACCGGCAGGCCGGCGTCTTGCAGCACGCCATCCAGCCAGGCCAGGGCATCCGGGCCACCCACGCCATGGTCGGCATCGTGGAAGCTGAGCAGGCCCCGGCGGTTGCGGCGCACCACCGGCACGTCTTGCCGGGCCAGGGCGCGCATGGGCAACAGCCAGAAGTAGTGGCTGTAGGCAAAGGCGTGACGCCGGGGCCGCAGGCGTTCATGCCGGACCGGGCCAAAGCCGATCAAGGGCTGGCTCACACTGGTTCCTTGGGGCGGTGGCTGGCCAGGTAACGGTCGGCCAGTTCGGTCACATCGGCCTTCCAGGCGCGGCCTTGTCTTGCCAGCAGAGCCGCGGCCACGGCACGGCCAGACTTGAGCCCATCTTCATGAAAGCCGTAGCCGGTCCATGCGCCGCAGAACCACACGTGCTGCTGGCCCTGGATCTCTGGCAGTCGGGCCTGGGCCTGGATGGCGGCCAGGTCAAAGACCGGGTGGGCATAGTCGTACTGGGCGATCACCTGATCGGCCCGCGGTGGACGCAACGGGTTGAGCGAGACGATCACCGGCTGCGCAAAGGGCAAGGGCTGCAGCACATTGAGCAGGTAGTGCAGGCACACGTGGTTGGCCTCACTGCCATCGGTGGCCTCACGCTCGTAGTTCCAGGCGGCCCAGGCCATGCGTTTGTCGGGCAGCACCGAGGCATCGGTGTGCAGCACGGCCTGGTTGTCGTGGTACCGAATCGAACCCAGCAGTTCATGCTCGGTGGCCGTGGCGCTGCCGCCCAGCAAGGCCAGGGCCTGGTCGCTGTGACAAGCCAGGACCACCTCGTCGAACACTTCGCTGCCGTGGTCGGTGTGTAGCACCACGCCGCCTGCGCCGCCCTCGCCCAGGCGGGTGATGCGGCGCACGGGCGTGTTCAGGCGCGCATCGCTCAGCCGCCCGATCAGGCGGTTGACATACTCGCGCGAGCCGCCCTGAACCGTGAACCACTGAGGCCGGTTGGCCACCTGCAGCAGGCCGTGGTTGTGGCAGAAACGGATCAGGGTGCCAATGGGAAATTGCAGCATCTGCTCCGTGGGACAGGACCAGATGCACGCGATCATGGGCAGCAGGTACGCGTCGCGGAATTCAGCGCCAAACCGGTGCTCATCCAGAAAGGCCGCGATGGGTTGCGCCATGCTCGCGTCGTCCCCGCGCACGGCCATCGCCGTGGTCACGCGATTGAAGCGGACCAGATCAGCCAGCATGCGCCAAAAGCGTGGCGACCACAGGTTGCGGCGCTGCGCAAACACGCTGTTGAGCGTGGAGCCGCACCACTGCAGGCCCGACAACCAGGCCCGGTGTCCGCTGACGGCACCCACCGCCTGAGGCACCTTGACCGAAAACGACATGTCCGACCTGGCCGTGGGCACGCCCAGTTCGTCAAACAGGCTGATCAAGTTCGGGTAGGTGCGCTCGTTGAAGACCAGAAAGCCGGTGTCCACGCCGTGGGTCACGGCCCGACCCGAGGCATCGGGCAGGGTCACGTCCACGGGTCACGTCCACTGTATGGGCATGCCCGCCAAAGTAGGCACCAGCCTCGAACAAGGTGATGCGCTGACCGCCTTGCTGTGTGAGCGCCAGGGCCGCGCCCATGCCGGCCACGCCGGAACCCACCACCGCAATTCGCTTCATGCGACACCTTTGGATGTTTCACCCGCCAGACAGGAAGCCAAAGGGCGCGCGGGGATCGCTTTTGTCCAGGTCAAAACACTGACATTGGACAGCCCTTTGGCAAAAACATAACCAATCAGTCGCAATAATACCAATCAGTTCAATTTTTTGCCACCAAGGCGGCTTCGATGTCCCTGACGAAGTCACGGTCATCCGGGCGGGTGAGGCTGTTGTAGGCCTTGACCGTCTTGCCGTCGCGCCCGATCAGGTACTTGTAGAAGTTCCATTTGGGGGTGGTGCCGCTGAGCTTGATCAGCTCGGCGTGCAAGGCGTTGGCCTCCTCGCCGCGCACATGGCTTTTGGCAAACATGGGGAATTTCACGCCGTAGGTGTTGGCGCAAAAATCTGCGATTTCCTTGGCGCTGCTCAGCTCCTGGCCGCCAAAGTCGTGAGAGGGAAAGCCCAGTACGACCAGCCCACGGTCCTTGTACTTGGCGTGCAGCTCCTCCAGCCCCTTGAACTGCGAGGCAAAGCCGCAGCGGCTGGCGGTGTTGACCACCACCACGACCTGACCAGCGTACTGGCAAAGTGACTGAGGCTTCTCGTCCTGCAGGCGCGGGAAGGTCTTGTCCAGCAAGGCCGGGCAGGCTGCCGGAGCGGCCGCCACGGGGGTGACCGGTGCCTCGGGCGTGGCGGCATGGGCCGTCAACGCGCCTCCCAACCCACAGGAAAGGGCCAGTGCGGAAGCGATGAAAAACCTTTTTGCGTGCATGAGAACCTCTTTTGTCTTGAACAAACCGTCGTTGATTACGTATATTAGCGCTTGAGATCGTTGACGACAACCGATCTGTCCTGGGCGAATGTGGCTCATTCCCGGTCCAGTTCCAAGCCTTGACCAAGAGTTGAACATGGACAGCAATACCCTCAGCCAAAGACCCTTGATGATGTCGATCGCGGCCGTCGAGCGTGACACCGGCCTCAGCAAGGACACCCTGCGCGTCTGGGAACGCCGCTACGAGTTCCCGCAACCCGTCCGCGACGGGCAGGGGGAGCGCTGCTACCCCCTTGATCAGATCGAAAAGCTGCGCCTGATCAAGCGCCTGCTGGACGTGGGGCACCGCCCCAGCCGCCTGGTCAGCCTGCCCATGCAGGACCTGCAAGCCCTGACCGAACGCAGTGCCGACGCTCAGGGCCTGGGCGGCCCCACGCGCCGGCGCGGTGTGATCAGTGGCGGACGCCCGCCCCTGGAGGTCGATGAGGCGCCTCGCAACGGTCGCGCGCACCTGCTGTCCTACGACTCGGTGCCGGTCACGCCTGAGGGGCAAGGCCTGCACGCCGAGCCATCCCCGTGGGTCGAGCTCTGCCTGGCGCATGTGGAGCAGCATGACCCCTTGGGCCTGCGCGCAGAGCTGGGGCGAGGCCTGCTGCAGATGGGGTTGTCCCGCTTCATTGCCGAGCTGGTCACCCCGCTGCTGACGGCCATCGGCAATGGCTGGCTGCGCGGACGCATCCAGATCTTCCAGGAGCACTGGGCCACCCACTACATCCAGCAGACCCTGCACAGCGCCATCCAGTCCTTCCCTGTGCCGCAAGGACCGACGACGCCTCGCGTGCTGTTGTCGACCCTGCCAGGCGAACACCACGCGCTGGGCCTGCTGGTGGTGGAGTCCTGGCTGTGCCTCGATCAAGCCCAGGCCATCAACCTGGGTCCCCAGACCCCGCTGTGGGACCTGGTGCATGCCACCCAGAGCTGCAAGGTCGACATCGTGGCGCTGAGCTTCTCGCCCCACGCACCACCACCCTTGATTCAGGATGGCCTGGCCGACCTGCGGGCCAAGCTTCCTCCGCACGTCGAACTGTGGGCGGGCGGCAGCCACCCCCTGCTGCAACGCAAGCCGCCCACCGGTGTGGTGGTCCTCAACGACCGCAGCAGCCTGAGCTCGGCCCTGGCCCTGTGGCGCGCCAGACATCAGGCGCCACGCTGAGCCGCCCACCCCACATCCAAACCGTCACAAACTGCGTATAGGGTGTCGGGGTCCGAACCGGGCCCACGCCCGCAGGAGATTGAGATGTCCATGCTTTACCCCGAACTGTTCAAACAACTCGAGTCCGTCCGCTGGAACATGGACACCGACATTCCCTGGGATCGCTTCGATGCCAGCTTGCTCACCGACGAGCAGGCGCAGACCATCAAGATGAACGCGATCACCGAGTGGGCCGCCCTGCCGGCCACCGAGATGTTCCTGCGCGACAACCGCGACGACAGCGATTTCTCGGCGTTCATGAGCGTGTGGTTCTTTGAAGAGCAAAAGCACTCCCTGGTGTTGATGGAGTACCTGCAGCGCTTCAGGCCCGACCTGGTCCCGACCGAAGAGGAGCTGCACGAGGTGCGCTTCGAGTTCGACCCGGCGCCCCCGCTGGAGACCTTGATGATGCATTTCGAGGTGCGCTTCGAGTTCGACCCGGCGCCCCCGCTGGAGACCTTGATGATGCATTTTTGTGGCGAGATCCGCCTGAACCACTGGTACCGCCGTGCGGCCGAGTGGCACGCCGAACCCGTCATCCGACACATCTACGAAACCCTGGCCCGCGATGAAGCCCGCCACGGCGGCGCTTACCTGCGCTACATGAAGCGCGCCATGAACAAGTTTGGCGACGAGGCCCGCACCGCCTTTGCCAAGGTGGGCGTGCTCATGGCCAGCGCGCGGCGCACGGCCCAGGCCCTGCACCCGACCAACCTGCATGTCAACGAGGCCTTGTTCCCCCGCGACACCATCCAGTCCCGCCTGCCCGACCCGCAATGGCTGGAGCAGTGGCTGGACCGGCAGATCCAGTTTGATGCCACCTGGGAGACCAAGGTGATCGAGCGCATCCTGCACAACCTGGGCCTGCTCATGAACCGCAGCTTCACCTCGGTGCAGGAGCTCAACCGCTTCCGCAAGGAGCTGATGCGCGGCCAGGCCCCAGGCGGCGCCGATGCCGCGCCGCTGGCGGCGGGCTGAGGCGATTTTTCAAGCACACTGACGCCTTTGTCGGCCAGCCCCCGCTGGCCCGAAGGAGCCCCGCGTGACGCCCCGCCTGTATGTGCAAGACCTGCCCCTGGCCCAACTGGCCCTGACCGACACCGCCGTGGCCCTGCCCGACGGACCGGCCCGGCACGTGCAGGTGCTGCGCTTGCAACCCGGCGACGCGCTCGCGCTGTTCGACGGCCGTGGGGATGAATGGCAGGCCACCGTGGTCAGCATGGGACGCAAGGAAGTCACCGTGCAGGTGGGCGCCCTGCAGCCCACCGACCGGGAACTGCGCATCCCGGTGACCCTGGCCGTGGGCATGCCCGCCAACGACCGCATGGACGCCCTGGTGGAAAAAGCCACCGAGCTGGGTGTGGCCGCCATTCAGCCCCTGGTCTGTGCGCGCTCGGTGCTGCGCCTGGACGGCGAGCGTGCCGCCAAGAAAGTGGCCCACTGGCAATCGGTGGCTGTGGCCGCCAGCGAGCAAAGTGGCCGCACGCGGGTGCCGCTGATCCACCCGGTGACCACGCTCAAAGCCTGGCTGCCCAGTGGTGGCGCCCCCAACTCACGGGGTGTGCTGAGTTTTGAACCCCAAACCCAGGTGGCCCAATGGCTGCCCCAGTTGCCAGCGGCGTCGCCCCTGGCCTTTCTGAGCGGCCCCGAAGGCGGCCTGTCGCCCGAAGAGTTGCAGCAAGCCTTGCAAGCTGGCTGGACCCCGGTGGGCCTGGGCCCGCGCGTGCTGCGGGCTGACACGGCGCCACTGATGGCCCTGAGCCTGGTGGCAGGGCTGAGCCTGGGCTGATGATCGTCAGCGCACGATCGTGCTGTTGGTGACCACCGGCTGACCGGGCGCGGCCAGCACAAAAAAGCCCGGCAGGCCCGTGGTTTCAAAATTGCCCGCCGGGTGCGCACTGAAGGTCGAATCCGTGATCGACATCGTGCCTGTGCGGTTGTTGCTGACATAAAAAACCGCGCTGCCACCTTCGGTGGCCACGTTGTCGTTCATGGTCACGCCGCACATGGTCAGGTCAAAGGCATTGCCATCTTGATAGATGGCCCCGCCATTGCCGCCGCCCAGCGTGCCACTGCGCGCCGGGTTGGCCCCGTTGCCCAAGGTCTGGTTGTGGCTGAACGCGCTGTTGTACACCGCCAGGGATGCGGCCAGGGTGCTGATGGCGCCCCCATTGCTGCTGCGGTTGCCCAGCGCCAGCGTCCCGCCAAAGGTGCTGCCCACCACCGTGGCCGACTGCGTGCCCACCAGGCGCAAGGCGCCACCGCCCAGGTCGGGCCCATCCGCCTCGGTGCGGTGGTTGAAAAAGCGTGCGTTGACCACCCGCACCTGGCCGCCGCGCACAAACACTGCGCCGCCGCCCAGCACGTCATCGCGCCCGTAGCTCTGGCCGGTGGATTGCCCGTCGATCAGGGTGATGCGCTGCAGGCTCAAGGTCGGGCTGGTCTGCAGGTCGCACCGCGAGGTGGTCCACACCTGGTTCTGATCGCAGGTGTTCTGGTACAGGATGCGCCGCTGCCCACCCCCGCTGAGGGTGACCTTGCCACCACCGTCCAGCACCACATCAGGCCGGTTGTTGAAGACCTTGGCCGTCTCGGCCAAGGTGATGGTGACCGGGTTCGGACCACAGTTGAAGGTGATCACGCCCCCTTGCGCCACCGCCTGCACCACGGCCGCCGACGTGCAGCTTTGAGGCGTACCCGAGCCCACCACCGTGGTGGGCTGATCGACCGCCACCGGCTGGGCCTGCACGGGGATGGCGCAGGTCCCCGCCGAGCCGGCCACGGGCAAGCTGTCGGGAAAGGGCGTGAGGGCCGGGGGCGGCACGGTCTGCACCACCTGGATTGGCACCACCGGGTCGCCGCCGGAGCCGCCACCGCCGCAGCCGGTCAACGACCAGACCAGCGGCAACGCCAGAGACCACGCCCGCAGGGGCCCGCAAAGGTGCTTCATGGGATCACTCCGGGGCCGCGTCCGCCCGCAAGGAGCCGGCGACCATGTCAAAACGGAACAGCCGACATTCGATCGGGCCGTTGTACATCACCGTGCGGCGACTTTCCTTCAGGCGCATGGCGCTGGGCAGCTTCATGTCGGGCGACAACACAAAGGCGGTCCAACCGGCGTAGTTCTTCTTCCAGTGGCTGGCCATGCGGGTGAAAAAATCACCCGCATCGCGCTCGGTGAAGTCCTCGCGCACCGCACGTGGTGCATGTTGCCCGCCGTGGCCCGTGCCCTTGGGGTCGATGCGCTCGCCATAAGGCGGGTTGAACATCATCACGCCATGGGGCTCCGGTGGCATGCGCTGCAAGGCATCGGCTGTCTTGAACTCGATGGCGTGCAGCACACCGGCACGCTCGGCATTGCGGGTGGCAAAGTCGGTCATGCGGAAGGACACATCCCCCGTGTAGATGCGCACCGCCGGCGCATGCACCTGGGCCTTGGCCTGGTCGACCAGCTCGTGCCAGACGGCCTCGTGCGGCGCAAACGGGCTCAGTTGCTCAAAGGCAAAACGGCGCAGCATGCCCGCGGCCATGCCACAGGCGATCTGGGCTGCTTCAATGGCAATCGTGCCCGAGCCGCAGCAGGGGTCCAGCAGGCAGCCGTCCTCGGCGCGGCCCCTCCAGCCAGCCGCCGCCAGCATCGCGGCCGCCAGCGTTTCTTTCAGGGGTGCCTCGCCCTTGTCCTCGCGCCAGCCGCGCTTGAACAGGGCCTCACCCGAGGTGTCCACGTACAGATAGGCAGCTTGCTCGTCCAGGTGCAGCTGCAGGCTCAGGTCCGGGTGGCGCAGGTCCACATCGGGCCGCTCGCCATGCAGCTCGCGCAGGTGGTCACACACCGCATCCTTGATGCGCAGGCCGGCAAAGTTCAGGCTCTGCAGCGGGCTGTAGCGGGCCGTCACGTCCACCCGCAGGGTGTGGCGTGGCGTGATCCAATCGCCCCAGTCCACACACCGCGCCAGTTGGTACAGCTGATCCTCGGTGTGGTACGGCCCCAGGGCCACGCGCCACAACACCCGCTGGGCCAGCCGGCTGTGCAGGTTGATGATGAACACGGCCTTGACCACCGTGGCGCACAGCTCACTGCTCAGGTCAAAGGGCAGGTCGATCGGGGCACGCCCGGCGGGGGCATTGGACTGCACCAGCACCCCGCCACGGCCGGCGGTCACGCTCAGGGGCAGGCCAGCCAGCAACGGCGTCAGCTCGTCCTGCAACAAGGGCTCGACGCCCATGGCGCACGGCATGAACAGCACGGGGCGCAGATCGCGGCGCACCGGCACCAGCGGCGCACGGTCCTGACGGTCGTCGCGACGATCCCCCATGGGCGGACGCGCCGGGCCCCGAGGGGCGCCACGCGGCCCAGAAGAAGACGATGGCGATGCAGCAGGCGACGAAGCGGCCGCGCCCGAAAAACGGGCCTCACGGCGGCGGGGAGGAATGGGACTCATGGACGCAAGTGTCGCAGCTTCGGCCGCGATCAGGTCAGGGTTGTGCGGGCCTGGCCCGCAGTTCAGTGGGTGGCAGACTGCTCGGTGGGGGCCGCAATGGGGGCATCGGCTCGCAGCACGACCGACACGTCCGACCGGAACTCACGCCGGTACAGCACCCATAACACGGTCAGTGTCAGCAGCGCAAACACCACCGGCGAGACCAGCCAGCCAATCACGGCAAAGGACATGTAATAAGCGCGCAAGCCATCGGCAAAACTCTCGGCCGCCATGCCCATCAGCTTGCCGGCCCGATCGGCAAACTCGGCCCGGTCGGCCAGCCCGGCATCGAAGGCCTCCACGTTGGGCGCCGAGCCCACCATGATGGCGCCAAAGGAATACACCCGCATCGACCACGTGAAGCGAAAGAAGGCATAGACAAACACCGCCAGCAGCACCATGACCTTGAGGTCAAAGACCAGCATCGAGGTGCGCGCGGCAAAAGGCAGGTCCTTGACCAGTTCGGTGGCTTTTTCGCTGGTGCCCAGCACGGCCAGCAAACCACCCAGCACCAGGATGGTCGTCGAGGCCCAGAACGACGGGCTGGCCGCCAGGTTCTGCGTGATGGCCGCGTCCACGATGCGCTGGTCCCGAAAAGTGACCTGGTACATCCACAGCTTGCGGTAGTGGTTGGTGCTGGACAGCAGCGTGCGCTGGACCTTGGCGCGCCAGCTGGCAAACGCCGCGTAGGCCACCCAGCCCACCACAAACAAGGCCAGGGCCGCCCAGTCCTGCCACGGCAGCGACGTCCACAGGCGTTCAATGAAAACGGGCATGACAAGCACCAAGGCAGATCAGAGGGTCTTGCGCAAGTTGGCCGGAGCGATCTTGAGCGCCTCGCGGTACTTGGCCACGGTGCGGCGCGCCACCTGGATGCCCTGTTCTTCCAGCATGAGGCTGAGCTGGCTGTCCGACAGTGGCTTCTTGGGGTCCTCGGCCGACACCAGTTGCTTGATCAGCGCGCGCACGGCCGTGCTGGAGGCATTGCCCCCCGCCTCGGTGTTGAGCGAGGAGCCAAAGAAGTACTTCAGCTCGAAGGTGCCGAACAGCGTGGCCATGTACTTGGCCGTGGTCACCCGCGAGATGGTCGACTCATGCAGCCCCAGCTCATCGGCGATCTCACGCAGCACCAGGGGCTTCATGGCGATCTCGCCATGGGTGAAGAAGTTCTTCTGGCGATCGACGATGGCCTGCGAGACGCGCAGGATGGTGTCAAACCGCTGCTGGATGTTCTTGACGAACCAGCGTGCCTCCTGCAGCCGCGCACTCATGTTGGCGTGGCCTTCGGTGGCGGTCGACCCACGTGGCGCCCGGCTTTGCCGCAAGGCATTGGCATACACGTCGTTGATGCGCAGCTTGGGCATCACGTCCGGGTTGAGCATCACCTTGAAGTTGCGCCCCACCTTCTGCACGATCACGTCGGGCACGATGATGTTGGCCTCGGCCCGCGTGAAGGCGCGCCCTGGCTTGGGCTCCAGGTGCACGATCAGGTCCTGGGCCTCGCGCAGCAGGGCCTCATCGGCACCCGTGGCGGCCATCAGCTTCTTGTAATCGCGCCGGGCCAGCAATTCCAGGTGGCTCTTGCAGATCAGGATCGCAATGACCTGGGCCTCGCTGCGCGGCAGGGCCCGCAACTGCAGGATCAGGCAATCCGACAGGTTGGCCGCGCCCACCCCGATGGGGTCCATGTTCTGCAGCCAACTCAGGGCGCAGCGCAGGCGGGACATCACGTCCTCGCGGGTGTCCTCGTCGGTGTCCTCGTCCAGCAAGGAGGCGGCGATCTCTTCCAGCGGGTCGGCCAGGTAGCCGTCCTCGTTGAGCGACTCGATCAGCATCTCGACGGCCGCCATGTCGGCGCCATCCAGGCGTGTGCCATGCAGTTGCTCGCGCAGGTGGTCCTGCAGGCTGATGGCCGCAGTGTTGCGCTCCATCGGGTCGTAGTCGTCGTCATCGGCACGTGAGGGCGTCTCGCGGATGCCGTCAAAGTCTTCACGCTCGGTGCCGTTTTCCCAGTCGTCGCGCTCGGTGGTGCCCAGCTCGGCCGTGTCCAGCCCGGGGGTCTCGGACTCGGGCGCAGCGGCCTGCTCTTCGCGGGCGTCGTCTCTCACGCCCTTGTCGGCAGCCTGGCGCTCCACATCCAGGCTGGCCAGGCTGTCAAAACCGCCTTCGTCCTCGGGCTCCAGGAAGGGGTTCTGCTCGAGCATCTGCTCGATCTCCTGGTGCAGCTCCAGCGTCGACAACTGCAACAGGCGGATGGACTGCTGCAACTGCGGCGTGAGCGACAGGTGCTGGGAGAGCCGGAACTGCAAAGAGGGCTTCATGACCGTGGCCCTTACATCCGGAA
>Ga0209066_10007191_pt1 | contig 11116 bp, 8 predicted proteins | sample All_14_2_FD_187198 | JGI IMG/M metagenome (GOLD analysis project Ga0209066, IMG submission 187198) | Freshwater microbial communities in response to fracking from Pennsylvania, USA - Allegheny Zone_MetaG_DW_15 (SPAdes) (version 2) ... | reverse complement strand
CCGTTTGGGAGACGCACGGGATGGGCGATATTCTGGGTTATGCCCGCGTCAGCACCGGCGATCAGGACGTGGCTGGACAGACCATGCGTCTGGAGGAGGCCGGCGCGATCAAGGTGTTCACCGACGTCATGTCGGGCAAGAGCATGGAGCGGCCCGGTCTGGCCGAACTGATCGCCTATGCCCGCAAGGGCGACACGCTGGCGGTGGTCCGCCTCGATCGGCTTGGGCGCTCGCTCGCCGAATTGCTCACCACGGTCGAGACGCTACGCGGCCAGGGCATCGCGCTCCTGAGTCTTGAGGAAAAGATCGACACATCGTCGGCCGCCGGCGAACTCATCTTCCATGTGTTCGGGGCCATCGCCCATTTCGAGCGGAGACTGATCTCCGAGCGAACCAGGGATGGGATCGCCGCCGCGCGCGCCAAAGGCAAGTTGCCCGGCCGTCAGCCGCTCGACATGTCCAAGGTACATGCCGCCATCAAACTGGTCGAAGCGAGCATCTCGCCGACAGAAGCAGCACGACAACTCGGCATCGGCCGATCGACCATCTATCGAGAAATGCGCCGCCTCGGCGTGGAAAGGCCCATCTGAATGTCCAGATCGAAATCGGCTCACGATCTTTCCGGCCTGATGAAATATGCGGATCGCGCGCCATGGGATGAGGCATTGGCCGAAATGCTGTCCGCGCATCTCGATCCGGCGAGCGAAGCGACCGGACTCGAGCCTGACGCCATATTCGAGATAATTGGCGATCACTGGCAAGGGCCGCTATGGGGCTGCGCCTTTGAAGATCTGCTTACGCAGGAACTGGAACCCGACGGTCGCAATCTGGTCGATGACTATCTCAAGCGCCGGGGCTGGAACGAAAAGGCGCCGAACAAGGCCTATATGCGCGCGTTACGCGATACGGTCATGTCGCTCTATGAGGTCAGCGAAGTCGTGCCTGGTCAGTCGATGACCTTGCGCGATCTGCTGCGCGACGTTGCTCCGGTGACGGTGCGCGAACACGGTGCAACCCAGACCCTGGTCAACTGGGACAAGATCGCCGCAAGGGTTGTCGACGTGAACGGGCGCCATGGCATTTCCGGAGCGCTGTTGCCGTTCAGCGCTGAGGGCGCCGTGCGAGTGGTCGAGGCATTTTCCCGACTTGCCGACGAAACTCAGGACACTGCGGAATTGGACCCGTCCGATCGGGACGCGCTTCTGGGAGCATCGGGACCGATGTTCACGAACATGTGGCTGCTCGACTGTCTGGGCAAGGCCATGCCCGGCAGCGCGCCGGATATGGTCAACGCCGACGGCGATGACCTGGTGTTCCACCGTATCGTTTTTCCGCTGGCGAAAGGCGTGGTCGGCAAGAGCCTGATCCGAAGGCTGAACGCGGCACAATGGCTGGAACCTGCCAGCGACAGTTTCTGGAACTGGCTGGCACCAGCGACGAAGAACAAGAAGCCGCAAGCGACCAAAGGCAAGCGGGCCTTCGTCACGACCATGGATGACGGCACGCCGGTTTTTGCCAATGTGGAACTGGCAGGGCGCAAGCTGATCGTCGAGGTAAACAGTGCCGCCCGCGCGGAGCGAGCAATTACCCAGATGGGCGAATGGCTTGGTGATTGCGTGAGCGCGTGTCAACGGCGGAGCAAAAGTCGGCCATTCGGCGGCGTAAAACCAGGCCATCGTGTTACATGCCGGGGGGAGTGGCGTGAGGGCGTAGCCCGAGGGCCACTCCCCCCGGCATTGGTGTAATTTTCAGGGTCTGGTTTTGGCCTTGCGGGCCCGGCTGTGCGCGAGGCGATAGCTTTCGCCGTTCATCTCGAGGATGCTGACGTGATGGGTCAGGCGATCGAGGAGCGCGCCTGTGAGACGCTCAGATCCGAAGGTTTCGGTCCATTCGTCGAAGGGCAGGTTGCTGGTGATGAAGGTGGAGCCGCGTTCGTAACGCTGGGAGATCAGCTCGAACAACAGTTCGGCGCCGGTCTTGGAGAGCGGCACAAAGCCCAGTTCGTCGATGATGAGCAGCTTGTATCCGGCCATCTGCTTCTGGAAGCGCAGAAGACGGCGCTCGTCGCGGGCCTCCATCATTTCGCTGACCAGCGCTGCCGCGGTGGTGAAGCCCACCGACAGTCCTTTCTGGCATGCTGCCAGTCCGAGCCCCAACGCTACGTGCGTCTTTCCGGTGCCTGATGGCCCCAGAGCGATGGCGTTCTCACGCCGCTCGATCCACTCGCAGCGCGCCATCTCGAGCACCTGCATCTTGTTGAGCCTGGGGATGGCGGCGAAGTCGAAGCTGTCGAGGCTTTTGACGGCGGGGAAGCGCGCGGCCTTGATGCGCCGCTCGACCATGCGACGCTCCCTGTCGATCATTTCCATCTCGACGAGGCGGGCGAGGAAGCGGATATGATCGACGCCTTCAGCGGCACATTGCCGCGCGAGCTTGTGATGCTCACGCAGGCACGTAGGCAGCTTGAGCGCCTTGAGATGGTGAGCGAGAAGGATCTCCGGGGCCTGATCGCTCATGCGGCCTCCTGCCGGTCGGAGAGCAGGCTCAGATAGGCTCTGGCAAAGGTCTTCTCGACCGTGGTGCGTGGCAGGAAGGGATAGACGTCCAGGTCCAGCCTGGGCGGTACGCGTTCGATCCGGCACAGGACGAGGTGCTTGACGGCATCGAAGCCGATGGCGCCAAGATCGATGGCCTGTTCGACCGCCGCCTGGAGATCGGCGAGGGTGAACGTTTCCAGCAGGCGCAGTACCTGCACATATTCGCGCCTGCCATGTTTGTGCATGCGCCCTTCCATCAACCGCTGCAGTGTCGTGAACGCTTCGGGCAGGTCCCAGCCCTGCAAAGGCGCAGCCTGGTCGAATGCGTTGATCTTCTGCTCGATCAGCGGGAGATAATGGAGCGGGTCGAAGACAACCTCCTCGCGGGCATAGCAACGAGGATGACGGGCGATGACTTCGCTGCGGCAGCCGATCACCACCTCATCGACATAGGCCCTGATCCAGACCTCCTGATGGCCCCAGGCCACCGGAACCGAATAATCGTTGGTCCTGTAGCGCACCAGGGATTGCGAGGAGACCCGCCCGCCTTTCTGATCGCAGGCCTCGAAGGGTGTAGCGGGCAGAGGCTGCATGGCCGCGAGATCGCGCTGCAGCCGCTCACCGATCGTCTCGCTCTGCCCGCGCACCTTGTCCTGCTGGCGCTTGCGGCATTGCTCCTCCAGCCACAGGTTGAACGCCTCCCAGGTCGGGAACTTCGGGATCGGCACCATGAAGTTGCGCCGGCAATAGCCTACCAGCCCCTCCACATTGCCTTTCTCGTTCCCCTTGCCCGGGCGAGCATAGCGGTCGCGGATCACGTAATGTGACAGGAAAGCGCTGAACAGCGTGGCACGCTGCCGCGTGCCGTCGGGCAGGATCTTCGTCACAAGGCAGCGATCGTTGTCATAGACGATCGAGCGCGGTACCGCGCCGAAAAACGCGAAGGCATGCACGTGTCCGTCCACCCAGGCCTCCGCCACCGCCGCCGGATAGGCCCGCACATAGCAGGCATCACTGTGCGGCAGATCGAGCGCGAAGAAGTAGGCCTTCTGCTCCACCCCGCCGATCTCCACCAGCGCTTCCCCGAAATCGGCCTGCGCATCTCCCGCAGGGTGCGCCAGCGGCACGAACATCTCCCGGCTGCGCTGTTCGCGCTCCCGGATGTAATCCTTGATGATCGTATAGCCGCCGGTGAAACCATGCTCGGTGCGCAAACGGTCGAATACCCGCTTCGCCGTATGGCGTTGCTTGCGCGGGACACTGCGGTCACCCTCAAGCCATCCATCAATGATCGCCACAAACCCGTCCAGCTTCGGGCGCTGCGGTACGGACTGGCGCCGGTAACCCGGCGGCGATGAAAACGACAGCATCTTGCGTACCGTTTCGCGCGACACATTGAAACGCTTCGCCGCCGCCCGTTGGCTCATGCCATCCGCGCAAGCCAGACGGACCTGAAGATAAAGTTCCACGCTGTAGATCCCCACACCTCCCTGACTCGGCAGAAAGGCTTCAAGGTGGACGACTTTTACGCCGCCCGCAGCAGGACTATCCCGCCGCTACCGTGGTCGAATATTGCTCCGCCGTTCTCATGCGGCTGGCAGGGGGGACATTGCCCGATGCGGAGGCTACCAGCCCCTCGACACCGGCGTTGATGGCAGTGATCGCCGGCGCCAGCGGGCCGAAATCGGCCGGGTTCGGATAGGTGCCCACGAAGACCGCATCCTGATCGACGCCGAAGCGGTTCTTCTCCCGATCGAAGCGGAAGCCGGCCAGAAGCGACAGCCGGTCGGTCAGCTTGTAGCGGCCGTCCGCGAAGATGGCGAAGGTTTCGACCCTGGTGGCAGAGTCGGACGAATAGCTGACCGGAACTTCCGGCAGGGCCGCCACATAGAGCGAGGCGACATAGGCGGCTGTGGCCGCATCCAGCCCGCCCGATTGCAGCAGCATGGCGATGGTGGAGCCCGGGGTCTGCACCCGTGTGCGGCTGCTGCTGCCCGAGGTCTGGTCGCGGTTGTAGTAATAGAGGCCGATAAGTCCGCTCAGCCTGTCGTCCTCATAGTTGAGGCGCAATTCCTGGGTGATCGTGTCGTTGCTCAGCCAGTTGCTGCCGTAGGAGAGCGGCTCGGGGCTGAAATCGCCGTCATAGGCGCGCACCGAACTGACATTGCTGTAGGTCGTCAGCGAGCTGAGCGTGAAACCGCTGCCCAGATCCAGCCGCAGGTCCAGCGTCGCCTGGTCCACATTGCTGTCGCTGGTGTTGGGCGTGTCGGTCGGGCTTTCGCGGTTGTTGAAGAAATCCTCCACGCTGGTGTCGGAGTAGACGAAGCTGTAGCCTGTTTCCCCTTCGAAATGCATGTAGTTGAGGCGCGCCTCGAAGCCCGGAAGCGCGGAGGGGGTCCACAGCAGTTTCGCCCGCACCATCGTGGTGTCCTGCGGGCTTTCCGGCTCGTCGCGGACGACGTTCCACACTTCGCCGTCCGACTTGCGCTTTTCGGCGGCCACCCGGAATGCCAGTTCCCCCGGCACGATGGGGCCGCCGCCGGCGATCGCGAAGTTCCGCGTGTTGTGGCTGGAAACGATGATGCGGCCCTTGGCACCCCAGTCCATGGAGGGATCCTGCGTGCGGATGTGAATGGCCCCGGCCAATGCATTCAGGCCCTGCAGCGTCGATTGCGGGCCCCGGAAGATTTCCACCTGGGCGGCATCCCACATGTCGGTGGGGCCGTTCGCCAGGATTTCCTGCGGGATGGGCGCGCCATCGACGAACACGGTCGCGGTCGCGGCGTCGCCTGCCCCGGAAACCCCCTGGTTGGCGATGCCGCGAATGGTGAAGCCGGAATTGCCATAGGTCAGGGAGACGTTGGCCGTGCGCTGGAGCACATCCTCCAGCGTCTGGATCGCCTCATTCTCGATGCGCGCCGCGGTCGTCACCCCGACGGAGGCCGTGGTTTCCTGAAGCGTGCGGCGCGTCTTTTCCCCTTGTTGCGCCGCACAACGCGTGATACGAAGCGCGCGAACAGGGGGCGTGAACAGGCAGGCGGCATCATGACGGACCCCGGCGACGATCCTCTCGACCCTCTGGACAGCTTCGCGGAAACGCTGGACCGCTCCGCCCACGCCCTGATCGCGCAGGCCTTTTCCGGCCTTTCGCCGCTCACCATCGCCCAGTCCTTCACTGACTGGGGGCTGCATCTGGCCAGTTCGCCGGGCACCCGCACCAAGCTGGCGGCCAAGGCGGTGCGCAAGACGATGCGGCTGGCGCACTATGCCGCCGAGCGCAGCACGGACCCGGCGGCAGAACCCGCCATCGAGCCGCTGCCGCAGGACCATCGCTTTGCCGATCCGGCCTGGAAGCAGCACCCGTATGACCTGATCTCGCAGGCCTTCCTGCTGCAGCAGCAATGGTGGCATGTGGCGACCACGGGGATGGCGGGCGTCAGCCGCCATCATGAAATGGTGATGGAATTCGCCACCCGCCAGCTGCTCGACATGGCGGCCCCCACCAATTTCATCGCCAGCAACCCGGTGCTGCAGGCGCGCATCGTGGAAACCGGCGGCCGCTGCCTGCTGGACGGCGCCGGCCACTGGCTGGAGGACGCGGGGCGGCTGATGTCCGGCGCGCCCGCCGTGGGTGCGGATGCCTATCCGGTGGGCGGCAAGGTCGCCGTGACGCCCGGCGAAGTGGTGTTCCGCAACGAGCTGATCGAGCTGATCCAATATGCCCCCGCCACCGGCGAGGTGCGGCCGGAGCCCATTCTGATCGTGCCGGCCTGGATCATGAAATACTACATCCTCGATCTCTCGCCGGAGAATTCGCTGGTGCGCTGGCTGGCGGGGCAGGGCTTCACGGTGTTCATGATCTCCTGGCGCAACCCGGACGCGACGTTCCGCGATTTCGGGATGGAGGATTATCGCAGGCTCGGGCCGGAAGCCGCGCTGGATGCCGTCACCGCCATCACCGGCGCCGCGAAGGTGCATGCCGCCGGCTATTGCCTGGGCGGCACGCTGCTCGCGCTCACGGCCGCCAGCCTGGCGCGCGACGGCGACGAGCGGCTCGCCTCGCTCACCCTGTTCGCCGCGCAGACGGACTTCACCGAGCCCGGCGAGCTGGCGCTCTTCATCGACGAGGCCCAGCTGAACCTGCTGGACAGCATGATGTGGAAGAAGGGCTATCTCGACAGCGGCAACATGGGCAGCGCCTTTCAGCTGCTGCGCTCCAACGATCTGGTCTGGTCGCACATCCTCTCCACCTATCTGATGGGCGAGCGGGAGCCGATGAACGACCTGATGGCGTGGAACGCGGACGGCACGCGCATGCCCTATGCCATGCACAGCCAGTATCTGCGCCAGCTGTTCCTGAACAACGATCTGGCCGACGGCCGCTACCGGACGGATGGCCGCCCCGTCAGCCTGTCGGCGCTGCGCATGCCGCTGTTCATGGTGGGCACCGAACGCGACCATGTCGCGCCCTGGCGCTCCGTCCACAAGCTGCACATGCTGACCGGCGCCGAGATCCGCTTCCTGCTGGCGAGCGGCGGGCACAATGCGGGGATCGTCTCCGAACCCGGCCATGATCACCGCCACTACAGTGTCGCCACCCGCGCCGCCGACGAGCCCGCCCCCACGCCCGACGAATGGCTGGCAACGGCCGAGCGCCACGAGGGCAGCTGGTGGCCGGAATGGGGCGCCTGGCTGGCCGCCCACTCCTCGGCGCCCGCGGCGCCGCCGCCGCTGGGCAATAGTGACGCAGGCTATCCGCCGCTGGCCCCGGCGCCCGGCGAATATGTGCTACAGCGCTGATCCATGACCGACCCTCACACCATCCAGAATCGCACCTTCGACGAGATCAACGTCGGAGACAGCGCCAGCCTCACCCGGCCGCTGACGGCGGACGACATCCAGCTGTTCGCCGCCGTCTCCGGCGATGTGAACCCGGCCCATATGGATCCGGAATTCGCCGGGCAGGACATGTTCCACCGCGTGATCGCGCACGGCATGTGGGGGGCGGGGCTGATCTCGGCCGTGCTTGGCACCGAATTGCCGGGGCCGGGCGCCATCTATCTCAGCCAGTCGCTGAAATTCACCCGGCCGGTGGGGATCGGCGACGAGATTACCGCCACCGTCACCGTTACGGCCAAGGCGGCGGAGCATCGGCGCGTGGTGCTGGATTGCGTCTGCGCCAACCAGCAGGGCGAAACGGTGATTTCCGGGCAGGCCGAAGTGATGGCCCCGGCCGAGAAGATCAGCCGCCCGCGCGTGGCGCTGCCCCGGGTGCTGATCCACCGCAACGATCGCTATGCCCAGCTGATCGAGGCGGCCGCGACCGGCGGCGAGCCGGTGGCGACGGCGGTCGCGCATCCGTGCAGCGCCGACGCGCTGACCTCCGCGCTCGAAGCGGCGAGCGAGGGGCTGATCCGGCCGATCCTTGTCGGGCCGGCCGCGAAGATCGCGAAGGTCGCGGCCGACGCGGGCGTGTCGCTCGACGGGTTCGAGATCGTCGATGCCGCGCATAGCCATGCCGCCGCCGCGACCGCGGTGGAGCTGGTGCGCACCGGCAAGGCCGCGCTGCTGATGAAGGGCTCGCTCCACACCGACGAGCTGATGGGCGCGGTGGTGAAGTCCGAAACGGGGCTTCGCACCGAGCGCCGCATCAGCCACTGCTATGTGATGGATGTGCCGAGCTACCCGCGCCCGCTGATCATCACCGACGGCGCCATCAACATCGCCCCCGCGCTGGACGACAAGGCGGATATCCTCCGAAACGCCATCGATCTCGCCCATGTGATCGGCGTGGCCGAACCGCGCGTGGCGATCCTGGCGGCCGTCGAAACGGTGAATTCGAAGATGCAGACCACGCTGGACGCCGCCGCGCTCTGCAAGATGGCGGATCGCGGCCAGATCAGCGGCGCGCTGCTGGACGGGCCGCTGGCGTTCGACAATGCGATCAGCGAATCCGCCGCGAAGGAAAAGGGCATCACGTCACCGGTGGCGGGCCGCGCGGACATCCTGCTGGTGCCGGACCTCGAAGCCGGGAACATGGTGGCCAAGCAGCTCACCTTCCTGGCCGGCGCGGATGCGGCCGCAGTGGTGCTGGGCGCGCGGGTGCCGATCATCCTCACCAGCAGGGCCGACAGCCGGCGCACGCGCGTCGCCTCCGCCGCGCTCGCGGTGCTGCTGGCGCGCGCGGCGACGAAGGCCGCGCCGGGGCTGCCGCACTGATGGCGGACATCCTGCTCTGCCTGAACTCCGGCTCCTCCAGCCTGAAGTTCGGCCTGTATGAACGGGGCGGGTCTGAACAGGATGGGGGGCTGGAGCTGAGGGCGCGCGGCAAGATCGAGAAGATCGGCATCGAGCCCTATCTGCTGGCGACCAGCGCCGACGGAGATGTGATCGCCGAACGCCGCTGGCTGCATGGCGAGGACATGAGCCATGAGAAGCTTCTCGGTGAGCTGCTGGCCGGGATCGAGGCGCGGATCGGCCATGATCTCGTCGGCGTGGGCCACCGCGTGGTGCATGGCGGCGCGGCGCATCACGCCCCCGTCCGCGTGACCGACGAGCTGCTGACGGAACTGGCACGCTTCAATCCGCTGGCGCCGCTGCACCAGCCCCACAATCTGTCCGCCATCCATGCCGTCGCCGCGCTGCGGCCGGGCATCGCGCAGGTCGCCGTGTTCGACACCGCCTTCCACCAGACCCAGCCTCCGGTCGCCACCCGCATCGCGCTGCCCCGCCGCTTCGCCGACGAGGGCGTGCGCCGCTACGGTTTCCACGGCATCTCCTATGAATATGTCGCGCATCGGCTGGCCGAGCTGGACCCGGCGCTGCTGAACGGCCGCGTGATCGCGGCGCATCTGGGCAACGGCGCCAGCCTGTGCGCCATGAAGGCGGGCGAAAGCATCGACACCACCATGGGCTTCACCGCGCTCGACGGGCTGGTGATGGGCTCGCGCTGCGGCAGCATCGATCCGGGCGTGCTGCTCTATCTGTTCCAGCAGGACGGCATGGACGTGGCCAGCGTGGAAAGCCTGCTCTACCGCGAATCCGGTCTGCTGGGCGTCTCCGGCGTTTCCAGCGACATGCGCACCCTGTTCGAAAGCGCCGAGCCCGCCGCAAAGGAGGCTATCGACCTGTTCACCTATCGCGTCGCCCGCGAAAGCGGCGCCCTGATCGCGTCGCTGGGCGGGCTTGACGGGATCGTCTTCACCGCCGGCATCGGGGAGAACAGCCCCGAGATCCGCGCTCTGGTGTGCGAACGGCTGTCGTACCTCGGCATAGAACTGGACGAAGCCGCCAACCGCGCCGGCGCCCCGTTGATCAGCACCGCCGCCAGCCGGGTGGCGGTGCGCGTGATCCCAACGGACGAGGAGCGCATGATCGCCCGACACACCGATGCGCTGCTGGCGCGGGAGGCCGCATGAATCGCAAGACGGGCCTGTTGATCCTGCTGGTGCTGCTGGCGGTGGCGCTGGGGGCGGCGGCATGGTGGCGTTATGGCCGCGATCCGGGGCTGCCGCAGGGCTTCGCGCAGGGCAACGGCCGGATGGAGATGACGCGCACCGACATCGCCGTGAAATACCCCGGCCGCGTCACCGACATCAGGGTGCGCGAAGGCGACAGCGTGAAGGCGGGCGACATCATCGCCGTGCAGGACGAAACCGATGTCCGCGCGCAGCTGCAGGGCGCCAATGCCGCGCGCGACCGCGCTTCGGCCTCGGTCGGGCGGGTGCAGGGCGAAGCGCAGGCGCGCGGCGCGCAGGAACAGGCGGCCGCCATCGACCTGCGCGAAACAGCGAAACTCTATGACCAGAAGATGGTCTCTCCGGTCGAACTGGAGCAGCGGCAGGTCGCGCTGGCAGGCGCGCGCGGCGGAGTGGCGGCGGCGACGGGCGGGCTGGCGGAAGCGCGCACCACCATCGCCCAGGCCAACGCCCAGATCGCGCAGCTGAATGTGGCGCTGAACGATCTCGTCATCCGTGCGCCCACGCCGGGGCGCGTCGAATATCGCATCGTGGAGCCGGGCACCGTGCTGCCCGCCGGCGGCCGCATCGTCTCCATGATCAACCCGGAAGACAGTTTCCTCACCATCTTCCTCCCCGGCCCCGTCGCCAGCAGGCTGAAGATCGGGGACGAAGCCCGCATCCTGCCGCAGGGCTTTGCCGAACCGATCCCGGCGCGGGTCGGCTTCGTCTCGCCGGAGGCGCAGTTCACTCCCCGCTTCGTGGAAACCCAGTCCGAGCGGGAGACGCTGTCGTTCCGCGTGAAGCTGGTGATCGCACCCGAAACGGCGCGGCGGCTTTCGGGGCAGCTGAAGGCGGGGATGACGGCGGACGGCTATGTCCGCACCGACCCGTCGCTCGCCTGGCCGAAGCTGCCCGCCGGGCGCTGAGATGCCCGGACCCGACACAGCCCAGCCGGCCGTCCGCCTGTCCGGCGTGTCGCACCGTTACGGCGCGGCGGTGGCGCTGCGCGATGTCGCCCTGACGCTGCCGGCCGGCGGCGCGGTGGCGCTGGTGGGGCCGGACGGGGTGGGGAAATCCAGCCTGCTCGGGCTGATCTCGGGCGTGAAGAAACTGCAGCAG
>Ga0209066_10007190_pt1 | contig 11116 bp, 10 predicted proteins | sample All_14_2_FD_187198 | JGI IMG/M metagenome (GOLD analysis project Ga0209066, IMG submission 187198) | Freshwater microbial communities in response to fracking from Pennsylvania, USA - Allegheny Zone_MetaG_DW_15 (SPAdes) (version 2) ... | reverse complement strand
TATCGCAATGCATCCCGCCAGCATCAGCAACTTGTTGCCCAGGCCAAACTGCTTGCCCTGGTGAACCGAGATGCCCCACTCGATGGCCTTGGCGGCGGGGCCGAACTGGCCATAGCCGATGTCGGCGATCACGCTGCCATCGGCGCTATCAAGATAGACGGTTCGCATCTGCTCGACCTGATCGGGGATCGAGGAAGCTGTCCAGGCTTTTCCGGGGTCAGCGGGGATCGCCAGCGTGTAAGGCCGCTTCAGTCCGGCGTCGTCGAAACGCGCCACCGCATCATCGAGCGACAACGTCATAGCGTGGTGCTGATGCGAGCTGTGCACGTCCGTTTCCTGAAGCGCCCAGGGCAGGGCCGAAGCATCGGGATTGTGCCCGGCGTGCGCCGGATCATGACCCGAGGCCGCCGCGCCGGTTGGAATGCTTGGCCGTCCCCATCCAGCCTCCGTCGTGAACTTGCGCACTTCCTTGCCCCAGACAGCCGACCACGGCATGCCGGTCACGGCGAGGAAAACGATCACCGCGCCGGCAAAGACGCCGGTCACGGCGTGCAGGTCCCGCCAGAACACCCGCTTCGCAGGCGTCGCGCGCACCGTCACGACCCCGCCGGAATTTCCGCGCGGCCACCACAGCACAATGCCCGTCGCCACCATGACGATCGCCCAGCCGGCAACCACCTCGACCAGAAGGTTGAACACCGGCCCCGCGATATCGAGACTGTGCAGGCGCTTGACCAGTTGCGTGAACCCGTCCTCGGGGATCGCGCCCAGAACGTGGGCGTCATGCGGATTGACGAACACCGCGGTCCGAACCCCGCCAGCCTGCTCGATCACGAGACGGGCGGCCTGCGATGCATCGGCCGGCGGGATCACCTGCGCGACCCGACCCGGCGCTGCGGCGAGTGCGGCGTCGCTCCAGGCCTGTGGCGGCAGGGAAGCCGCAGCAGGCGCAACCTCCATGAGAGAGCGATGCTGGAACTGTTCGATCTCGTCCTTGAACAGGTAGAGCCCGCCCGTCAGCGCCATGAGCATGAGCACAGGCATGACCAGCAGGCCGGCATAGAAATGCCAGCGCCAGAAGGCGCGATAGGCGGCGTTCGGCGACGCGTCGGCCGATCGGACATCAGATCCGGTCATGGGCGTCACCGGCAGGTGCGAGGGTATGCATGTGAAATTTGCTTTCGCTGATCTGATATGGCGCCGCCTAGGGTGCGGCGCGGCTTTGCGGCGCGGGGCCGCTGCGATGTCGTCAGATCAGAGAGGGTGGCCCTGTCGCCGGCGGCGGGGGAGCGGCGATGCCGCGACCGGGCCGTACATCTGAGATGCCGGCAAGCTCGGTCGCGATGACATGACGAACGAGCACGGGCTCGAACGCCAACGTCGGAAGCGAAACGACCGAGGCCATCGCAAACACGCAGGGCGCATCGTTGCTCGTGTTCGTCGTGTCGGGTGACTTCGACTTGTCGACGACTTTGCCAGTATCGAGATCAATGATCTGTGCGGCGCTGCCATGGCCATCGCACATCTGGACGACGAGATAGCGGCCATCAGCCTCGCCAGCTTCGGCGACCATGTAGCCGGCCGGAACCAGCGCACGGACAAGCAGGGCGAGGAGCGCGAAGGCTCCCAGCCGCCGTCCAAAACGCTGCATCCACGTCAGAATGACCGATCTCCCTTGCCGGTCGTCTACCCCGAAACAGCTGCGCCGCAAAGCGGTTGGCTGACTCGGGGTCAACGGCCGGAGGAAGCTCCAGTCACGCCGAGGGCAGCGGATTGACCAGCCCCGCTTCGCGCAGTTCGCGCCAGAAATCCGGCGGCGTAACTTCCAATAGGGCGGCGCGATCCTCCGCGATCCGGCTCGGCTGGCTTGCGCCGGGGATCACGGCGGCGACAGCCGGGTTGGCGAGCGAGAATTGCAGGCCGGCGGCTTTCATGCTGACGCCATGGCGGTCGGCGATGGCTTTGATACGCGCAATCTTCTCGCGCATGGCTGGCTTGATCGGCGCGTATTCGAAGTTCGGACCTCCGACCAGTGCGCCGGAGCTATAGGGACCGCCGACGACGATGCCGAGACCGCGCTCCGCGACTGCAGGCATGACGCGCTGCAGCGCGCGATCATGATCGGGCAACGTATAGCGACCAGCCAGCAGGAAGCCATCGGGTCGGTTGTTTTCCAGCGCCAGCAGGATTTCGATTGGCTCGACGCGATTGACGCCCAGCCCCCACGCCTTGATGACGCCCTCGTCGCGCAGCCGATCGAGCGCCTTGAAAGCGCCCTTGCGGGCGGCTTCGAACATGCCCAGCCATTCATCGCCGTAGAAATCCTGCGCGATGTCATGGACCCAGGCGATCTCGATGCGATCGGTCTTCAGTCGCTTCAGGCTGTCCTCGATCGAGCGCAAGGTGGCGTCGGCGGAATAGTCATTGATGACCTTGTTGGCGCGGCCATGCTTGAAGACATCGCCTTTCTCGCCATTGTCACGGGCGCTGACATCTTCGAGCTCGTCGAGGATGATGCGGCCAACCTTGGTGCTGATCACGTACTGATCGCGAGGCTTGCTGGCGAGCGCTTCGCCCATGCGGATCTCCGCAAGGCCGGCGCCGTAGAAGGGCGCATTGTCGAAATAGCGGATGCCGTCATTCCAGGCGGCATCGACGGTGGCGAGCGCTTCGTCTTCCGGGATGGCGCGGAACATGTTGCCAAGCGGGGCGGCGCCGAAGCCGAGCTTGCCGGGGAGGATTTCTTTCAGTGACATGGCTGTTCTCTTCCTGAGGGGTTCGGTTCAGGCGACCTGAATGGGGTCGAGCACGAAGGGCGTGCGCTCCGCGAGGTCGTTGATGTGGGCGAGATAGTTCCTGAAGTGCGGTGTTTCACGGTGCGCGGCAACGGCAGCGCTATCCGTATAGAGTTCGTCGAGGACGAAGCGATCCGGATTGGTCTGGTCCTGCCAGAGATCATATCGCAGGTTCCCCGGTTCCGAACGGGAAGGGGCTGTCATGCCGACGAGCAACGCTTTCAGGTCTTCGGTCTTGCCTGTCCGGGCGGTCAGGATCGCGACAATCTTCACGGGATTCGTCATCGTCATGTGTCCTTCTGAGCAGGCAGGCGCCGGTGGGCCGGATGTCGGCCCACCGGTCACCAGCGTCCTTAGGCCGCCGAAACAAAGCGCTCAGCCAGCGCCGTGCTGCGATCGAGCGCCGCGACGAACTTCGCTGCGACAGGGCGATCAGAGCGCGGGTTCTGCCCGGTGATCAGCTCACGGTCTTCGATCACATTCGGCTCGAAGTCGACAGTGGAGGTTATGACCTTGCCGCCCGCCGTTTCGAGTGCATCGACCATGTTGAAGTGAAGTTTGGCGTTCAGGATCACGTCTTCAACCACTTTCTCTTCGGTGTTGGAGAACACGGTCATCTTGTAACCAGCATACTGCCAACCCTTGGCCCATTCACGGGCTTTGGCCGTGGCGCCGGCGATCAGCGCAGACCGGAATTCACGGGCGTTCGGCATGGCCGAGATGGCCGCCATCGGGCCGTGGCAGAGGAAAGCGGTGGGTTTGGCGCGCTCGTGGAAATGACGCAGGATCTCGCCGAGATCGGCATCCTGCATCAGGTCGACCACAGGCGCCTGGCCGCCGGGAACGAACACGCCGACATAGTTGTCGAGGCCTTCAGCGATCACATCGCGTAGGGTGCGCGCAACCGTCATCGACGGGTCGTTGTCGTAGAATGACCGGGCGCGTGCATGAGCGGCCTTGTCGCCGCCGAAATGGTCGGGGCTGTCCGACACCGGGTCGATATGCGGGCGGCTTCCATCGGGCGTTGCGAGCACCACTTCATAACCAGCCGCGAGGACGGCCATCACCGGCACGACCGTTTCGTTGAGATACTGGCCGGTGGCGCCGAACCGGCCGCCACGGGTCTCGATGCGGGTCGCATTCGATCCGACCACCAGTACTTTTCCCTTGCTCATCTTCATCTCCATCCAAATTCTTCTGTCCTTCGTGGACAGGCAAAAGATGGCCGCTGACGAGCTATTCTGGAAATTTATCTATTGGATTCCAGATATTCATGTAGCATTATGACTGCATGCGCTACGACATGAATCTCCTCAGGGTGTTCATGACGCTCATGGAGGAGCGGAATGTGACCCGCGCCGCCGAGCGGCTGGGCATCACGCAGCCGGCATTGTCCAATGCGCTCAATCGTCTTCGCGAGATGTTGCGCGATCCGCTGTTCGTGCGTGAGCGCTACGGGATGAAGCCCACGCAACTGGCGGAAGAACTGGCGCCCACGATTGCAGCGTCGCTGACGCGGCTGGACGAGGTGATACTCGGGCAGCAGGCGTTTGATCCATCAACCGCAGTCCGTCAGTTCACCCTCGCGCCGAACAGCTATGTCGAATTCGCGCTGGCGCCGGCAATCGTGGCGCGTCTGCGCGAGAGCGCGCCCGGGATATCGCTGCGGTTCACGCCGTTCGGAAATGATCTTGCGGAGACCGGCGTCGTCTCTGGCACGACAGCGATGGTGATGGGGCGGGTGATGGACCCGCCGGACAATCTCGTTGTTCAGCATCTCACCGATGACAGTCTTGCGTGCGTCGTGCGGGCGGATCATCCGGAGATCGGGCGCAGCATTTCGCGCCAGCAGTACGAGCGGATGAAGCATGTGAACGTGCTGCCGCCGGGCCGGCTTCGCGCCGGGTTGTTCCAGGCGCTGGACCGACAGGGGCTCAAGCGGGAGGTCGCTGTCTCGGTCACCCATTTCCTTGCCGTGCCAGAGATGATCACGGCGACCGATTACTGCTCAACGCTTCCGCTTCTAATCTGCCGAAAGCTTGCGCACGATACGCGTCTTAAGGTCTTGCCCGCGCCGGTCGATCTTGGCTCGTTCCCCGTGCAGATGGCGTGGCACGTGCGTTATCGACACGATCCGGCCCACCGCTGGCTGAGGACGGTGATCGGCGAGGTCGTGAAAGAGGCTGCTGAAGGAGGACCGCCCACTCCCAAAAGGGGCAGGGCGTCGGGACCAAAGGCAGGTTCCCCGGCAGGCACGGGACGCAGCGCGTCGCGTTCATCTTCCTGACGTCTGCTTGACCCTGGTCAAGCCCGCACAGCCTCTCCCGTGTTGCACTGAAGCGGGAGGCGAACATGCTCAAGCATCTTGTCTGTCTTGCGTTGATCGCCGGCATGGGAGTCGGCTCGGGAACTGCGAGAGCGCAGGACGGCGATCCGGTTCAGGGCCGAATGCATGCCGAGAGGCTCTGCTCGGATTGCCACCAGATCGGACCCGCTCCGGAGCCCTGGGTGGCGATGCCGGGTCCTCCGTTCATGTCCGTCGTCAAGACGAAAGGCATGACGGCCTTGGCTCTCGGAGTATGGTTGCAGACCAGCCATCCGACCATGCCGAACATCATCCTCAAACCCGAAACGCGCTCAGACATCATCGCTTACATACTCAGCCTGAAGCGGCGTGAGTATTAGTCGCCGTTTGTCCGTCGGCCGCTTGCAAGTTGCGCAATCAGGCAAGTGTTATCCGGTCGCGAACGTCGGTCACGCCCGGGACACGCCAAGCCGCATCTTCCGCCAGCTCACGCTCGTGCCAGGCCTTGACGGTTCCTGACAAAGTGACGGTCGAGCCATCAACGGTGATCACAATTCCTGCTCCGTCGAGTTCAGCACTGCGCCTGAAAGCGTCGATGATCTTGTCACGGATGTCGGCGCTTTCCACTCTGGGTTTCACGACAATCCGATTGGTGACGCCGGTCACACCACCCAGCTTCCGCACAGCCTGTTCAGCGTTCCTTTTCTGGAATCCCCAATCGACCTGGCCGGAAAGCGTGATCCAGCCCCCTTCAACCACCACCATGATCTTGTCTTCGCTATGCATCGTCCAGTTCAGGATGCTGAGCGCGCGGCCAGCGATCTCATCGTCGCTCTTCTTCCCGAGGGTGGAAAGCCGAACCTTCATTTCCTGTGCGACGGCTCTAACGCCTCTAACGCGCTGGACTGCCCTGACTGCCGCCTCCTGCTCGAAGAAGCTGGGCACGTGTCCAGTCAGGGTTACAACGCCATTCTTGATAGCAACTCCTATACCGTCCGCCGTTACGCTGGGGTCGAAGTCAAGCTCGTCGATCACGAGCTTCCGGATCAAGAGGTCGTCGGCCATTGTGGGCTCCGTTGCTGCCCGGAGTGTGCGCGCAGGCCTCTGTCATGCTTTGCGCTTCATCAAATCATCCGCACAGGTTGAAGCAGTCCCAAGGGGAAGACGGACAGCTGCTCGCTGATGCGAGCAGTTCACGCTGTGAGGAGTTCAACACGCGCGAGTGTTGGTTCTGCCCTATCCATGTTTACGGTCGCCCCGAGCCGTCTCACAAGGTCGAGAATGGCGTGGTTCTCCCTCAAAACGAGACCCCAGATGGTCGCCGCGCCGCGCTGGCGTGCATAGGCGATAGCCGCGTTGAGCAGGAGCGCGCCCAGGCCGCGGCCCTGCAGGTCTGACCGCACGATGATCGCGGCTTCGGCGCTGCTGAAGTCCGGATCAAAGACCAGCCGCACCACGCCAGCCAGCGACGTATCGCGTTCCTCAGCCACCAGAACCATTTCGCGATCATAGTCGATCTGGGACAAGCGAGCGGCTCGTGCTCCGGAAATCGCCCCAATCGCTCCATGGAACCGCATGCGAAGATCATGCGGATTGGTCTTCAGGCTCATGGCCTCCAAACCAGATGCATCCTCGGGCCGGATCGGACGGAGCGTCCCGATCGATTCGCCGATTGCGATCGGTCGGATAAGTTCGTCCGGGTAGGGTGGGATCGCCGGCTCTGGCCGCGTCGCGCCGGGAGCGGCAAGGATCACCCGCGCATCCAGCGCGACGACGCCATCGCTGTCGGCGAGAAGCGGGTTGATATCGAGCTCGCGTATCTCCGGGAAAGCCACAACAAGGTCGGATAGTGCGACCAGGACGTTCGCGATTGCGGGTATATCGGCCGGCGGCCTGTCCCTGAAGCCCGCCAGAAGTCGGGAGATGCGCGTCCGGGCGATCATGTCCTTCGCGAGATTCACGTTCAATGGCGGCAGCCCCATGCATCGATCAGCGATGACCTCGGTCGCGACCCCTCCGTGACCGAACAGAAGGCAAGGACCGAAAGCGGGATCCACGGCGGCGCCGAGGATCAACTCCTGCGCCTTGGGTCTGACGATCATTCTCTGGACCGTGAAACCATCGATAACGGCTTCTGGCCTCGCCTTGCGAACCTGGCTGAGCATATCTTCGGCTGCGCGCTGAACCTGCTGCTGTCCCGAGAGCTGCATCCGGACGCCTCCGACATCGGTCTTGTGAGAGATGTCGCGCGATCGGATTTTCAGCACCACGCTGCCACCCAGCCGCTCTGCGGCGATCCCGGCATCCTCCGGCGATACGACACTGACAGTCTCGACCACCGGAATGCGATACGCAGCCAGCAGTCCCCGGACTTCTTCCTCGAGCAATGCCGTGCGCCCGTCGGCCACCGCTGTTGAAATTATTTTCCTGGCGGCCTGTCGATCCGGGGCGTCGGCTGAAAGCGGCGGCGAGGGGACCTCGTAGAGTGCTTTCTGGTTGCGGGTGTACTCCGCCAGCTGGAGGAAGGCGCCGACGGCTTCATCCGGAGTTTCATAAGTCGGTACGCCAGCCGTTGACAGCACTGCTCGCGCCGGGCCTGTTGTCGCAAGGCCAGCCCAGCAGGCGATGATCGGTATGCGTCCGGAACGTTGCTTGACGTCAACGACGGCCCGCGCCGCTTCCACCGGGTCCGCAACGCCGGTCGGGCAATTCATTGCGAGTATCGCGTCGCACTGATCCACGTCGGCGAGACAGGCCAAACCGGCGGCGTAGCGGGAGCGATCAGCGTCACCCAGAATATCGACCGGATTGCCGCGCGACCAGGAAGCAGGCAACGCCGCCGAAAGACTGGATAGTGTGGAGACGGGCAGTCGGGCGAGACTGCCGCCGCCAGACTCAAGTGCGTCAGCCGCAAGGACACCGAGCCCGCCGCCGTTTGTGAGGATGGCGAGTCGATCACCATGCACCCGCACCCCGTTTGCGAGTGTCTCGGCCACGTCGAAAAGGTCGCGAAGCGTCGAAACACGGAGCATGCCTGCGCGTCTGAACGCTGCGTCGTGAACGCTGTCGGAACCTGCAAGAGCGCCGGTGTGGGAGGTGGCCGCCTGGGCGCCACCACGGCTGCGGCCGCCTTTGACCACAATCACGGGCTTGTTGCGCGCCGCGATCCGTCCCGCTGACATGAACTTGCGCGCCTGCGTGATGGTTTCTGCGTAGAGCAGGATTGCATCTGTGTCAGCGTCGAGCGCGAGGTAGTCCAGCAGGTCGCCGAAGTCGACGTCCGCCATGTCGCCGAGCGAGAGGAGGTGGGAAAAGCCGATGCCGCGGCCGATCGCCCAGTCGATCATGGAGGTGGCGATTGCTCCCGACTGAGTGACAAAGGCGAGGCGTCCGCGAGGCGGCATGCGATGCGCAAAACTGGCGTTGATCCCGCGCACGGGAGACAGAAAGCCGAGGCAGTTTGGCCCGAGCAGGCGCATCAGGCCTGGACGAGCGGTTTCTAGCAGCACCTTGCGCGTGGCCTGGGTGATGCCCGCGGTGATGATGATAGCGCTGCGACACCCCGAACTGGCCAGTTGAGCGAGCACATCCGGCACAGCCGTGGCGGGTGTCGCGATGACGGCGAGATCCGGCTTGTGGGGAAGCGCGCTGATCGTTGCGTAGCTCTGCTGTCCCGCGATGGTTTCGCGATGAGGGTTCACGGCCATGATGGGGCCGCTGAAACCGCCTTCCCTGAGATTGCGGATGAGGACCTGACCGACGGAGTTCGCCCGATCGCTTGCCCCGATGACGGCGATGCTGCCTGGCGAGAACAAGGCGTCCAGATTGCGTGTCGTCATGGGCGCGGCTTCCTGATCGGTATTCCGGCTTGAGACGCCGGCGGGCAAATCTAGGCACGAAGCGAGCGGGACGATTGATGCGCCTCAAGCTGTAACGCAGAGGAGCTTCCCGGTGAGCTATGCCGCAACTTGGGTTAGCTCACCAACTTCGTCGCGTTTTGACCCTGGTCAGAGGCCAGTTCCAGGCGCGTGGGATGATGCTTTCATCCTGCGGAGGAGCAAATGGCCGAGTTCCAAGTGACCGATGTAAAAACAGAAGGCCGCGCAGCCGACCTCGCAAGCATGAAGTCCGAGATATCACGCCTCCGCACGCTTGCGCAGGGCTGCGCTGTCAGCGATGCCGCCACGTGGACCCGGGATCAGCACGCTGCCTTTGATGCCGAAACGCGTTGGTGTGTCGAAGCATTGAAGGAACTCGCCGCCCGAATTGCTGCGGCCCGATCGTGATTGTGGACGAAATACGCAAGGGGGCCGGCGTTGTCATTCACGTGTCAGACATACACTTCGGAGCGGAGGACCCCGCCGCGCTCGAAGTTGTCCACGATTATGTTCGGCGCCTGAAGCCGTCGGCTCTGCTTGTCGCGGGCGATATCACACAGAACGGGGTACGCCGCGAATTTGCCGCCGCGCGCGCCTGGTTCGATCGCCTCGAAACGACCGTCATAACGACCCCGGGAAATCACGACACGCCCGCCGTTCATTTGCCCCATCATTTCCCACGCCGGCTTGCTTCGCCATTCAGTTACTACCGTCAGTATTTCGGGGATCTCGACGGCGCCACGCCAACCATCCTCAATGGCGGGTTGATACAGGTCGTATCCCTCAATACGGCGCGGGGCGTTCAGGGTCGGCTTAACTGGGCAAATGGGGTCATTCGGCTGGAGGACCTCAACACCGCCTTGAACCTTCTGAAGGACGGGCGACCTGACGCCTGGCGCATCCTGCTGTGTCATCATCCCCTCCGCGAACCCGGCCACTCGGAAATCTCCGTCGATACTCGGCGCGGCGGGGTCGGCCTCCAGCGATGCCGCGCGGCTGGCGTCGATGTGGTTTTGTCCGGCCATGTGCATGATGCTTTCGCGCACGCCATGCCCACTTCGCGGCGTGCTCTGGTACAGATGGGTTCGGGCACTCTTTCGACGCGGCTGCGTGCAACTCCGCCCAGCTTCTGCATCATTCAGTGCGATGCCGATGGGCGTCTCACGCAGGATGTCGTCTCGATCGGACGTCACGCGGTCGAAACCCGTCGCAATTACGACTCACGGATCGCTCCCACGCTGGCGGCGGAATAGGCGGGCAGAATAGGTGGATCAGGGCGCTGGCTGGCGCTCCCAGCCCGGCTGGTTCATGGAGCGGCGACCAAGCAGGCCGCGGCGTTCTCGACAAAATGCGCGGTGAAACGGGCGCCCACGCTCACCTGTTCGCCATCCATCATGGCTGGGATGTCCCTGCCGTTGTCATCGACAATTGTGAATGTGTGGGCGGATCGCAATGCTTCACGGGCGGGGCGATGCCAGTCAGACCGGAGACAGCTCCATGCGAGACCAAGCGCTCCCATATTGGTAGGGACGTCGAGGCGAACAATGTCCATTCGCCCAGCCGATTGCGCCAGTGGGCCAACCAGGGCAGCCACGACATTGCCGGCGGGAAGGTCGTTGCCGTCATCAAGCTTCGTCCTGAGATGAATATGGCTTGCATCGTCCAGCGCCACGCCGAAGTCGTGCATTGCTTGTCCAACATTTCCGATCCGAAGATCTTCGCGCGCTCTCGCCACTTCTGCGGGCACGCCCGCGATCATTGCGCAGAAGAAGAGTTGGTCATCGACATCGCCAGCATCGAGCTTCCGTCTGGCCGATTTTCGCAACACCGCCCGCAGCACTGCATCCCAAGGCTTGGCAGCGTGAAGCCAACGGGTGAGAAGGTTCATTGTGCCGCCCGGCAGCAGCAAAACCTTGTCGAAGGAGCGCCCGCAAGTGGAAAGAGCGGTCCGGTGCGTGCCATCGCCGCCCCAGACAATCAGGAGATCCGGCTGCTTTGCGATCAGCTCGCGGACTTGCGCTTGCCCCGCTGTAGGATCGAAGAAGACAATCTCCACGTGGTGGTGGCCCGCGTTGGCAAGCGCATGACGAATTCGCTGCCCGCCATCAGGACCCACGCTACCGGCAGCCGGATTGATG
>Ga0209066_10007188_pt1 | contig 11118 bp, 12 predicted proteins | sample All_14_2_FD_187198 | JGI IMG/M metagenome (GOLD analysis project Ga0209066, IMG submission 187198) | Freshwater microbial communities in response to fracking from Pennsylvania, USA - Allegheny Zone_MetaG_DW_15 (SPAdes) (version 2) ... | reverse complement strand
GGTCACCAATGGCGAATTCACCGATCTTCTCTGGCTGCCGCTGATGGACGCGCGGCGCCTGCCCCTGATGGATGTCACCGAATTGATGCTGGACGAGGCCATGGCCCGCCTGCGCGGCGGCCCGCCCGGCGTGCTGACCCTGCAATATCGGCTTGGCCGGGCCATGATCACCCGGCGATGAGTGGCGCCATCGTTAACGGCGACGGGCGCTTCGATGCCCGGGTGGCCCTGAGCATCGGCGGCATCATCGTCTGCATCACCACGGTCGGCATGACCTATAGTCTGACCCTGCCCCTGCTCGCCCTGCTGCTCGAAGCGCAAGGGGTGGAAGGCTGGCTGATCGGCGCCAATGCCGCCATGACCGGGGCCGCCACCCTGGTCAGCGCGCCCCTGGTGCCGCGCATGATCCGCCATTTCGGGGTCATGCCCTTCATTCAGGGCTCCCTGCTGCTCTCGGCCCTGACCCTGATCGCCTATCCGCTGATCCCGTCGCTGGCCGCCTGGTTCGTGCTGCGCTTCGTGATGAATGTGGCGATCACCGGGCTGTTCATCACGTCGGAGGCCTGGATCGGCCATCTGGCCGGCGATGCCCATCGCGGCCGGATCATGGGCATTTACGCGACCGCCATGGCCATCGGCCATACCATCGGCCCGGTGGTGGTGCAGATCACCGGGATCGAGGGCATCGCCCCCTTCGCCACCGTGGCGCTGGCGACCGTCGCCGGCATGCTGCCGGTCAATCTCGCCCGGCGCCACCTGCCGCCCTTCGACAGCCATGGCAGCGCCAGCCTGATCGGCATTGCCCGTTCCGCGCCGACCGCCGTGCTGGCGGCGCTGCTGGCCGGCGCCATCGAATCCGGCATGCTGTCACTGCTGCCGGTCTGGGGTGTGCAGGGCGGCCTCAGCGAATTGGGCGCGGCCCGGCTGATGATCTGGCTCGGCCTTGGCAATATCCTGCTGCAGATCCCGATTGGCTGGGCTTCCGACCGGGTGGGGCGGCACCGCATGCTGATCGGTTGCGGCTGCATCGGCATCCTTGGCGCCATCGGCCTGCCGCTCCTGCTCGGCCATTGGGCCATCGCGCCCCTGCTGGTGGTGCTCGGCGGCGCCTTGATGGGGATTTACACCCTGGGGCTGACCCTGCTCGGCCAGCGGTTTTCCGGGCCGGACCTGACCACGGCCAATGCCGCCTTCATCGTCTTCTATGGCCTTGGTGCCCTGATCGGGCCGCCGGCGGGGGGCGCTGCCCTCGATCTGATCGCCGGCCGGGGCCTGCCGCTGGCGCTCGGCCTCAGTTGCCTGGCCTTCACGGCCTATGCGGTGCGGGATTTTCTGCGTAAACCTTGACAAGGGCGCAGGCCTGAGTATGTTCGCGGTTCATTTTTTCGAGGCGCTGCTAGAGAACCGCGCCTGTTGGAGTCTGTCATGGCAAAGCCGACCACGCTGAAGATCAAGCTCCTCAGCACCGCCGAGACCGGTTACTTCTACGTGACCAAGAAGAATCCGCGGACGAAGACCGAGAAGCTGACCCTGAAGAAGTACGACCCGATCGTGCGCAAGCACGTCGAGTTCAAGGAAACCAAGATTAAGTAAGGCGGCTTTTGCGCCTCTGATCTGCGGCTCCTCCGCTTGTTCGCGCCAGTGGCGGCCCTTAAGGTGCCGCCATTGCTGTTTGCGCTGAACGGAGGAATCGATGGCTGCCGCCCAGACCCTTGAACAGTGGGAAGCGCGCGCCAGCGCGCTGTCGTTCCGGCATCTCGCCTTCATCGGCGGCCGTTTCGTGCCGGCCCTCTCGGGCAAGACCTTTTCCCGCATTTCCCCGGCCGATGGCCGCCTGTTGACCCAGGTTTCGGCCTGCGAGGCGGATGACATCGATCATGCCGTCGCCGTTGCCCGCAAGGCCTTCGAGGCGGGTTCCTGGTCGCGCATGGCGCCCCGGGGCCGCAAGAAGATCCTGCTGCGCTTTGCCGAATTGATGCGCAAGCACGCCGAGGAACTGGCTCTGCTCGAGACCCTCGACATGGGCAAGCCGATCGGCGATTCCCTCGCCGTCGACGTTCCGGGGGCCGCCAATACGATCCAATGGTATGCCGAGGCGATCGACAAGGTTTACGACGAGATCGCCCCGACCGCCCAGAATGCCCTCGGCCTTGTCACGCGGGAGCCCATGGGGGTGATCGGCGCCGTGGTGCCGTGGAATTTCCCCCTGCTGATGGCCTGCTGGAAGCTGGGCCCGGCGCTGGCGACCGGCAATTCCGTCGTCCTGAAACCGGCCGAGCAATCCCCCCTCACTGCCCTTCGCCTGGCCGAAATCGCGGCTGAAGCCGGCTTGCCGGACGGCGTGCTCAATGTCGTGCCGGGGTTCGGCGAGACGGCGGGCGCCGCCCTCGGCCTGCATATGGATGTCGATGCGGTCACCTTCACCGGTTCGACCCAGGTCGGGAAATTCTTCCTCGAATATGCCGGCCGGTCCAACATGAAGCATGTCAGCCTCGAATGCGGCGGCAAGTCGCCGCATATCGTGATGGCGGATTGCGGTGACCTGGATCTGGCGGCGACCAAGGCCGCCTGGGGCATTTTCTTCAATCAGGGCGAGGTCTGCACCGCCGGCTCCCGCCTGCTGGTCGAAGAGCCGATCAAGGAGGAATTCCTGGAGAAACTGACCCGCGTCGCCGCCACCATCCAGCCCGGCAACCCGCTCGACCCCGCGACCAAAATGGGTGCCATCGTCGACGAGAAGCAGATGGAACGGGTGCTGTCCTATATCGAGACCGGCCGGGACGACGGCGGCGAGATCCGCCTGGGCGGCAAGCGCGCCCGGATCGAGAGCGGCGGCTATTACATCGAACCGACCGTCTTCGACAAGGTGACCCCCGGGGCGCGCATCGCCCAGGAAGAGATCTTCGGCCCCGTGCTCTCGACCATCACCTTCAACGGTCTGGAGGAAGCGATCCGGATCGGCAATGGCACGATCTATGGCCTGGCCTCCGCCATCTGGACCAAGGATATCGACAAGGCCCTGAAGGCGGCCCGGGGCCTGCGCGCCGGATTGGTCTGGATCAACGGCTGGGACGAGGACGATATCACCATGCCGTTCGGCGGCTTCAAGCAGTCGGGCACCGGGCGGGACCGTTCCCTGCATGCCATGGAAAAATACACGCAGTTAAAATCGACCTGGATCAGCATCCGCTGATCCCCGGGGTAAAATCGACCTGGATCGGCATCCGCTAAACCATTGTCAGGCGGCGCGGATACCCGGCCCGCCGCCGGGTTGAAGCCAGGGCATGGCTCCAAAGAGAAGCCCCCTTCCCTGACCGGAAGGGGGCTTCGAGGGCCACGGGAACGCGGGGCACGCGGCTTCCCGTGGAAAAGGAAAAGGCGCCTATGCGTCCTCGGCCGAGCCTTCGGCATCGGCTTCCGGCGCGCCGGTCATGGCGGCGGAAACGATACCGGCATTGGCACGGATCTTCCGTTCGATCTCATCCGCCATTTCGGGATGGCTGGCGAGGAATGTCTTGGCATTTTCCCGGCCCTGGCCGATGCGCTGGCTGTCGTAGGAGAACCAGGAACCCGACTTGTCGACGATGCCGGCCTTGATGCCGAGGTCGATCAATTCGCCGGTCTTCGAGGTGCCTTCGCCATACATGATGTCGAAGAGCGCTTCCTTGAACGGCGGGGCCATCTTGTTCTTGACCACCTTCACCTTGGTCTGGTTGCCCACCACTTCTTCCTTGTCCTTGATCGCGCCGATACGGCGGATGTCCAGGCGGACGGAAGCGTAGAATTTCAGGGCATTGCCGCCGGTGGTGGTCTCCGGGTTGCCGAACATCACGCCGATCTTCTGGCGGATCTGGTTGATGAAGATCACCATGCAGTTCGACTTGGAAATCGAGCCGGTCAGCTTGCGCAGGGCCTGGGACATCAGGCGGGCCTGCAGGCCGACATGGGAATCGCCCATCTCGCCCTCGAGTTCGGCGCGGGGCGTCAGTGCCGCCACCGAGTCGATGACCAGCACCTCGACAGCGCCGGAGCGCACCAGCGTATCGGCGATTTCGAGGGCCTGTTCGCCGGTATCGGGCTGGGAGATCAGCAATTCATCGACATCGACGCCGAGCTTCCGGGCATAGATCGGATCGAGCGCATGTTCGGCATCGACGAAGGCGCAGATGCCGCCCTTGCGCTGGGCATTGGCGACGACCTGAAGCGCCAGGGTGGTCTTGCCCGAGGACTCGGGGCCATAGACCTCGATGATGCGGCCGCGCGGCAGGCCGCCGATGCCAAGGGCGATATCGAGCCCGAGCGAGCCCGTGGAGACGGCTTCCGCCTCCACCGCGCTTTCGCGGGCGCCAAGCTTCATCACCGAACCTTTGCCAAAGGCGCGTTCAATCTGCCCGAGAGCGGCCTCAAGGGCCTTTTGCTTGTCCATGTTATCCGATCCGACGAGGCGCAAGGCTGGCGACGACATTGGGTGGACCTCCTTATTTCAAAGCCCCCGGCGCGTTTCAACCCGCCAATGCAGGACCCCGAGCGGTTTTCCGTCGCCCACCAATGTACTCAATCTGTTCTCTTTTACAATCCCGTTTTGTTCTCTTTTCTCGCGCCTCACTTGCCGTCCAGCACGTCACGCACCAGCGCGCCGAGCTGTTTCAGGCTGAAGGGCTTGGCGAGGAAGGTGAAGGCGAGTCCCGGGTCCAGGCTTTTCCGGAATTGTTCCTCGGCATAGCCGGAAATCAGGATGACCTTGAGCCCGGGCACGAGTTCCTGGGCCCGGCGGGCGAGCGAGGGACCGTCCATGGTCGGCATGACCACATCGGAAATCAGGGCATCGATTCGGACCGCGCCGCTTTCGATGATCTCCAGCGCCTCTTCCCCGGTCGCTGCCTCCAGCACCTGGTATCCCTGGCGGCGGAGAGCCCGGACCGAGAAATTGCGCACCGCATCCTCGTCCTCGACGATCAGCACGGTTTCATTGCCGGCCGAGGCGGAGGCGCTTTCCGGCCGTTCCGCCGGTTCCGCCACCGGGTCTGCGGTTGCGCCGGCAACATGGCGCGGCAGGGCGATGCGGAAGGTGGTGCCCTGGCCGGTCTCGCTATCGACAGTGATCGAGCCGCCGGTCTGCTTCACGATGCCATAGACCGTGGACAGGCCAAGCCCGGTCCCCGCCCCCACTTCCTTGGTGGTGAAAAAGGGCTCGAAAATCTTGGGCAGAACATCGCGCGGGATGCCGTGGCCATTGTCCGCCACCTCGATCATCACATAATCGCCGGGCGGCAGTTGCATGGCCGGATAGCGGCGCAATTCGCGACGCGACAGGTTCCGGGTGGAAATCGCGATGCGACCGCCCTCGGCCATGGCATCGCGGGCATTGACCACCAGATTGATGATCACCTGATCGAACTGGCTGGGGTCGACCCGAACCAGGCCAAGATCCGGCGCGTGCTGCAATTCCAGCCTGATGTTGGCGCCGATGAGCCGCCGCAGCAGGGTGGACAGGTCGTTCAGCGTATCGCGGATATCGATGACCTTGGGCCGCAGGGTCTGGCGGCGCGAGAAGGCCAGCAATTGCCGGACCAGATTGGCCGCCCGATTGGCGTTCTGCTTGATCTGCATGACATCGGGGAAGGAATCATCCTCCGGCCCGTGGCGGGTCAGCAGCAGGTCGCAGAAACCGATGATGGCGGTCAGCAGATTGTTGAAATCATGGGCGATGCCGCCGGCCAATTGCCCCACCGCCTGCATCTTCTGCGACTGGACGAACTGCTCCTCCAGCGCCTTCTGGGCACTGACGTCCAGCATATAGACGATGCGGGTGGTGCGTTCTTCGCCCAGATGCACCCGGCTGGCCCTGGTGGCAAAGAGGCGCAGAGTCAGTGCGGGCGTGGCCTTGAACCGAAGCTCGGCGCTGGCGCCATCGCCGCCGGAGAGGACCTGGGCAAAATCCGCCCGAGCGCGGTCGTTATCCGCCGGCCAGTCGATCAATTCGAGCAGATCCTGGCCGAGAACATCTTCCTGTTCGGCCTTGCCGGTGACCAGTTCGGCGAAGACCGGATTGGCTTCCTCCACCCGGCCTTCGGCAGTGAGGGCGGCGATACCGACCGGGGCATCGTCGATGAAACGGCCGAAGCGTTCGGCCGATTCCGCCAGAGCCTCGACCGAACGGACGATTTCCCGCAGGTCGATGACAAGGCCGCCCCGGGGGGCCGCGCCCGGACCGCCGCCCTGCAATACCACTTCGACCGGGAAACTCTCCTCGTCGAAGGGCTGCAACTCGGCACGGTAACGGTCGTCGCCGACATCGGCATGGGCGGCCGGGCGGAAGATCTCGTAGATGGACAGGCTGGCTGGCTGGAAGTCCTCCAGCCGGCGGCCCAGCCAATTGGCCAGTGTGGCATTCATCGCCGTGATCGCGCCGCGCGGGTCCATCTCGAACCAGCCGAGGTCGGCATGTTCGAAAATCCCCGGGTCGATGCTGGGCGTATCCACGACATCGCGGACAGTCAGCAGGAAATAATGCGCCAGCGCGCCGATATTGCGCCCTGCCACCTCGATATAGGTGCCGGTCAGGGGCAGGGTAAAGCGGCGATCCTGCCCGCTTTCCGCCGCATCGACCCAGGAAACCGGCACGGTATCGAGCGGCAGGCCCATGGCGGCCCAGGGAATGTTGTGGCGGATGACGATGCCCTCGGGCCCGATCACCGCCCGGGGCACGCTGGACAATTCCATCGCCGGGCCGATTTCATCGATCATGGCTTCGACCGATTGCCGGCGGCGCCGCGCGGCCAGGGAATTGCTGACCGAGATCGCGGTCATCGGAATGGCCACGGCGACCACGCCGGCGATGGCATAGAGAACGTCGCCGGTCGCAATGCCGACACCGATCAGCGCCCCGCCCGCCCCCGCCAGCGTGCCGCGCAGGAAGGGCAGATAGGAACGCCCGGTCCTGGGCTTGGCGGCTGCGAACTTGTCGAGATGGCGGTCCGGCATCCCTATTGATTACGCAAGCTAGCCCCGCTTGGGAAGGCCTCCCCGACGACGCATGACGAATCCGATCACTTCCGCCACGGCCTTATAGTGTTCGGGCGGGATTTCATCGTCCACCTCGACCGTGGCATAAAGCGCCCGGGCCAGCGGCGGGTTCTCGACCAGGGGGACCGAGGCATCCTCCGCGACATGGCGGATGCGGGCCGCCAGCGAATCGACCCCCTTGGCCACCACCCGGGGCGCGCCCATCTTCTCGGCGTCATATTTCAGGGCGACGGCGAAATGGGTCGGATTGGTGACCACCACATCCGCCGTCGGCACCTGGGCCATCATCCGCCGCCGCATCCGGGCGCGCGCCATCTGGCGCTGGCGGCCCTTGATTTCCGGGTCACCCTCGGCCTGTTTGTGTTCCTCCTTCACTTCCTGCTTGGTCATGCGCAGGCGGCGCAGACGCTCGAAGCGCTGGAACAGGAAGTCGCCGCCGGCAATCACCGCCAGCACCACCAGCGCCCCGCCGAACAACCGGATGATCGATTGCAGGATCAGGCCGGAAAGCTGGTTCAGCTCGTAAAAGGGTGTCGTCACCAGCACGCTGAAGGTCGGCATCGCGGCGATGGTCGCCCCGGCCCCGACCGCGACGATCTTGGCGATCCCCTTGACGAATTCGATCAGCCCCTGGCGCGAGAAGATCCGCCCCAGCCCCTTGAAGGGCGAAAGCTTGGAGAGGTCGGGCTTCATCTTCTCGGTGGTGAAGGTGATCTTGTGCTGGACCGCATGGCTTGCCACCGCCGCGATCACCAGCAGCAGCATCGGCAGGCCGATGCCGACCAGAAGATCGGTCGCCACCTCGTAAAGCAGGCCGACACCGCCCCGGCCATCGAGCGGGATGGTTGCAGCGTGATCCATGAAACCCGCCAGCCGCTGCCCCATGCCCGGGCCCGTGACCGTTGCCACCAGGATGATGGCGCAGAGCCCTGCCGCCAGCCCGAACCAATGGCCGATCTCGGTGCTTTTCAGGACATCGCCGCGTTTCTCGGCATCGGTCAGGCGTTTCTGGGACGGCTCTTCCGTTTTCGAGGAATCGTCCTGGTCTTCGGCCATGCCCGCCTCCTCAGGGAATCAGCGGGCCGAGCGCATCGACGAAGCGATCGAGGAAAACCTCGATCATCAGGCCGACCGACAGGGCAAAGAGCAGGAAGGACAGCGGCAATTGCAGCGGCATGGCGATGAAAAAGACCTGCATCACCGGCATCAGCCGGTTCATCAGCCCAAGCAGCACATTGAAGACAATGCCGAAAGCGAGAAAGGGGGCCGCCATCTGCACCCCGAGACGAAAGGTATCGGCCACCGTCCTGGTCGCAAGCTCGGCCAGGTCGCCGACCGGAATCGCCCCCTGCACCGGGAACAGGCGGTAACTCTCGACCAGGGCCGAGAGCAACAGATGATGCAGATCGGACAGCACGATGACGGTGGTGCCCAGCAGCACCAGGAAATTGGCCGGCACAGCCGACTGCGTGCCCTGGGTGGGATCGAGGTTCTGGGCCGCCGCCAGACCGGACTGCACCGCGACGAGAATGCCGGCGACATGAAGCGCCGTTACCGTCAGCCGGGCGATCCCGGCGATGGCGAGGCCGATCAGCACTTCGCCGCCGATCAGGGGGATCAACTGGCCGGGCTGGGTCGGCAGCACCGGCAGGCCGCCGACCTTGGGCGCGATGATCAGGGTCAGCAGAACCGCGAGGACCAGGCGAAACCGGGCCTGGACATATTGTTCGCCGAAGACCGGCAGGACCATGATCATGGCGCCGATCCGGGCAAACACCAGGGCCAGGGAAAACAGGGCCGCCGGCAGGGCCTGGTCCAGCATGGCAGGTCCCTAGCCGCCGCCGGGCCCGGCCGGGGTCACGGTCTGGATCTGGCGGTCGCCCGTGCCGATGCGCGTCATCACCTGCTGGGTCAACTGGCCGAGCTGGGCGCCCATGAAGGGCAGCGCCAGCAGAAGGACGGCAAAGATCGCCAGGATCTTCGGCACGAAACTGAGGGTCGCTTCCTGAATCTGGGTCAAGGCCTGCAGCAGCGAAATGCTGAGGCCGATCACCAGCGCCACCAGCATCACCGGGGCCGAGGTGATCAGAATGGCGAACAGGGCCTCGCGGGCGACATCAAGGGCTTCACCGCCGGTCATGGTGACGGATCACCCCGGTCAGATCGGCATGCGCATGATTTCCTGATAGGCGGAAACCACCTTGTCGCGGACGGCGACCACCGCCTGAAGGGTGACTTCGGCATTGGTCAGGGCCGTCACCACATCGGTAACATTCGCCTTGCCGGCGGCGGCGGCCAGCGAGGTCTGATCCGCCTTCAGGGACGTCGAGACCGCATTGTCCATGGCCCGGCCCAGCACTGCGGTGAAACTGTCGTCGCCGCCGCCGGCCGCCTGGCCCTGGGGGCCGAGCGGCGCCGCAGCGCTGCCGCCGGCGCCGGCTCCCCGGCGAAGGGCTTCGTTATAGGCGCCGAGGGCGCGGGTGGTGATCGGGTCCATCGTGTTTCCCCGCCCTTACGAACGCAGCAGGTCGATGGTGCGCATCATCATGCTGCGCGCCGAATCGACAACATTGAGATTGGCTTCATAGGTGCGCTGGGCCTGGCGCATGTCATTCACTTCAACCAGCATGTTCACATTGGGCGTCCGCACATAGCCGGCGGGATCGGCCGCGGGGTGCCCCGGCTCGAAGCGCATGCCGAACTCCGACTGGTCCTTGCCGACGGATTTCACCTTCACCACTTCGGCGCCGGTCGCCCGGTCCAGTTCATCGGCGAAGCTCACCACCTTGCGGCGATAGGGGTCGTCGCCGGGCTTCAGACCGACCGTATCGGCATTGGCGAGATTTTCCGCGATCACGCGCATGCGCACACTTTGCGCCCGCATGCCGCTGGCGGAAATCAGCAGGGTCTTGCCCAGATCATCGATGGCCATGGCCCTCCCCCTCCTCAGGCGGAACTGCCGGGACCGCGCAGCGCGGTCTTCAGCATCTGCACCTGCTTGCGGTAGATGCTGGTGATCGTATCATAATTCATCTGGTTTTCGGCCAGACGCGCCATTTCCTCCTCGAGGACGACGGCATTGCCCGATGGCGTGGTCTCGAAATCATCGGCGCGGTTGGAGCGGCGGGCCGCACTCCCCTTGTCCCCGAGGGTGCCGGCCAGATGCCCGGCATTGGTCGCAGCGAGGGTAGAAGCCGCAGCGGGGCCGCCCGCATTGCCGCCGCCCGCCTCGCGGGCCACCATGCTGGCGAATGTCTGCTCGGTCACGTCGCGCGGCTGATAGCCCGGCGTGTCGGCATTGGCGACATTCTGCGCGATGACGCGCTGACGGGCGCCCAGGAATTCCATCCTGCGCACCAGCATGCCGATCAGAGGAATGCGGTCCAGATCCATCGGACTTAAGCCTTTGCCTCGCGCCTGTCCTTCGCCATGCTGTAACCATTGCGCTTAACAGGCGGTAAACACCAGCATTAGATCTTTGGAAAAGCCTTCGTTAACCCTGTTGGGCCAGAATAAAACCATGGTTGCCCCCGATTCCCCTGCCTCAAAGCCGCCGCGCCGGGCCAAGGCCGTCGCCCTGAACTATACGTCGGGGCAGGACGCGGCGCCGCGCGTCGTCGCCCGCGGCGGCGGCCAGGTGGCGGAACGGATCATCGACCTGGCGCTGGCCCATGGCGTCAAAGTGCGCGAGGATGGCGATCTGGTCGAGATCCTGGAACGGGTCGACCTGGACGAGACCATCCCCCTCGAAGCCTTTGCCGCCGTCGCGGAAATCCTGGCCCAGGTCTATCTCGCCAATAACCGGCTGCGCGAAGCCCGCGAAGGCCTGACGCCGCCCCCGGGGGAGACCCGCTGATGTGGCCCGACCTGCTGCGCGCGGCCTTTGCCCTTGGCCTTGTCATCCTGCTGATCCTGGTGTTCGGCGCCATATTGCGCCGTTTCGGCACGGCCGGCCTGCAACGCCAGGGCAAGCGGCTCGCGGTCAGCGAAAGCCTGATGCTGGATGCCCGGCGCCGGCTGGTGCTGGTGCGGCGCGACGGGCGGGAACATCTGCTGCTGCTTGGCCCCGGCGGGGATCTGGTGATCGAAACC